>Ga0075421_100007159_pt1 | contig 13642 bp, 18 predicted proteins | sample SoiMetdeltSBSDD5_FD_75292 | JGI IMG/M metagenome (GOLD analysis project Ga0075421, IMG submission 75292) | Bulk soil microbial communities from a Populus tree surrounding site in Tennessee, USA - Soil MetaG P. deltoides SBSDD5 | ecosystem: Environmental > Terrestrial > Soil > Tree plantation...
TTCGTGAAGCGGTTGTATGGGAAATAAATCGATCGCTTAGGACAATCAACGGTTACGGAACACTATTACGTCTTTTGTAAATTTCACAATCATAGAAAGAAGTTCTCATGACGCCATCCAAACCATTCACCAAAACAAGCGGCCGGGGCTCTTACGTTGTCGGCGCCGCGATATTGTTCGTGTCTTTGCTTGTGATGCGCCCGCCTGGAGCGTTCTCGCAAGCTGATTTTTATCAAGGTAAAACCATAACGATCATTCAAGACAGTTCTCCCGGAGGGGTCGGCAACTTACGCACCAACGCGGTGATCGCAAGTCTAAAAAAACACATTCCCGGTAACCCGAACATCATCATACAGTTCATGGAAGGTGCCGGCGGGAGAAAAGCCGCCAATTTCCTTTTTAACAATGCGCGCCCAGACGGATTGACCATCGGTAGAGTAGGCAGCGGCTTCGTATCCAGTCCGATTCTAGGTTTGCCCGGCGTTCTCTATGACGTGAACAAGTTCGTTTATCTCGGATCAGGCCATAGTGAAGGGTCCACCTTATTCTTTACCAGGAAGGAGGTCGGTCTAGACAGCCTGGATAAGCTCAAAAAGAGCTCGAATTTACGCATCGGCGGCCAATCCATCGGCCATGTGAACTATATCGCGGGCCGGCTTTTTGCCTGGCTTCTCGATATCAAGGACGCCAAATTCGTCGTCGGTTACTCCGGAGCGGAAATCGATGTGGCGATAGCGCAAGGTGAGCTCGACGCACGGGCGAACAGTGTCGAAGCGGTAATCCAACGAACACCGCAACTCATTACCGATGGATTGGCGCACTTTCACGGCGTCATCGAGGTCCCCCTCGGTTTTCGACCGAATCATCCTGCCTTGGCGCGCTTGCCGGCTCTGCATGACTTTGCGGCAGCCGAAAGGGAAAAAAGAGTGGTGCAGATGTACGTCAGCTTTATGCAATTCCTGCAGGCGTTCGTCCTGCCGCCCAATACTCCCCCGGAGCGGGTCAAAACTTTGAAAGATGCGTTCGCAAAAGTCTGGAAAGATAAAGAGTTCCACGAAAATTGGCGCGCCATGACCAAGGGAGAGCCCTCCCCACTGATGCCGGAGGAACTCGACGCCATGGTCAAGGCCATCCCTAAAGACCCTCAAGACGTCAAGCTTTACAACTTGATTTCGGGGGAGGGACCATTGCCAAAGCGATAATGAAGCGCGCTTTTTCAAGCGAGCGGGTGGTGGATTGACGTCGCGAGATTCGTGATTCCCTATCTGAGGTGCGGTAATCCGGAACCAGAATGGCTGAAGACACGAAGGCCCATCGGCCCATCATCACGGGACGCCAAGGCATGGCGTCGACCGGGCATTCACTGGCGTCCTTTGAGGCTGTTCATGTTTTGAAAAAGGGCGGCAACGCGGTGGATGCTGCCCTTGCCGCAGCCGGAGTTTTATCGGTGATCAAATCTTATCATTGCGGTCTCGGCGGCGACGTTTTCGCGCTTTACTATTCAGCGTCTGATGAAAAGTTATCGTGTCTCAACGGGTCGGGAAGGTCTCCGATTCGGCTCCGCCGAGAGTTCTACCCGAAGGCAATTCCGACGCGGGGAGCGCTTGCGGCCAATGTTCCGGGGGCAGTCGACGCATGGGTACAGCTCGCTGACAGATTTGCCACCCGCCCCCTCAAAGAACTGTGGGAGCCGGCCATTGAGTACGCCGCAAATGGTTTCCCGGTTTTTCCTCACCTCGCGCGCGTGATCAAAAGTTTCGGCGACGGCGGCCATAAAGATCCGGCGTGGGCGCAAATATTTTTCCCTAACGGCAAGCCGTTGCAAGTCAATGAAGTTTTAGTTCAGAAGGATCTTGCCGGGACCCTGAGCGAGGTTAGCCGCGACGGCAGAAATGCATTCTATGAGGGTCGCGTGGCCGAAGCCATCTGCCGAACATTTGAAGAAAAAGGCGGATATTTTGCGCTCGAAGATTTCCACGAACACCAATCCGTCTGGGAAACTCCGATACGCCGAGCTTACAGGGGCTATGATGTTTATGTTCCGCCGCCGAATTCCTACGGCTTGCTCCTTCTCCTTCAGTTAGCGTTGCTGGAAGAAAACAATCCCGCGACGTGGACCCAAGACAGTGGAGAAGTAGTCGAGCTCCAGCTAAGAGCGCAAATACAAGCGTTAGAAAAAGGACGGCGCTGGATTGCCGATGCGGGGTCGTTTGATCGGAAGGCGCTCGATGGCTTCTTGCTCGATTATCCAGCCACGAAGGCGATCCAATCGTGCAGCCCGCAAATTTCCGCCGGTGCGGGCGAAGACACGACGTACATCACGACCGCAGACGATCAAGGGAACTGGGTGTCGATGATTCAAAGCGTGCACGAAAGCTTCGGCTGCGGGATCGTCGCCGAAGGCACGGGCGTCATACTCAATAATCGGACGCAAGGCTTCAATCTCGCGCCGGGTCATCCGAACGAATTGGCGCCGCACAAGCGGCCCGCACATACGCTCAGTCCCGCCATGATATTTAAGGACAACGTGCCATGGTTGGCGCTCGGCACTCCGGGGGGATTGGGACAGACGCAGTTCCTGGCGCAGATCCTATCCAATCTGATCGATTTCGGCCTGGACATCCAACAGGCCATTGAGGCGCCGCGGTGGCAGAGCAAAGGTGCGGGTACGGTGGAGATCGAAACGCGCTTTCCCCGTGAAACACGGCGCCATCTTCAAAATGCCGGCCTGAAGGTCAAAGCTACCGAGTCTTGGGATTTTCGCATGGGCGGTGCTGAAGGAATATTGATGGATCGAGATACCGGCGTTTTCCAGGCGGGTGCGGACCCGCGCCGGGATGGCTACGCGATCGGATATTAGTCGGCGATGCGAGATTTTTTTTCGCAAGTAAAGAGGTCAATCAAAGATTGCCCTTGATTTGCGCTTTGCCTCACTGATCGGAGAAATAAGACGAGGTATGTATGTTCGGGTTTAGAGGTAGAATTGGTTATATTTCGCCTTCCATCATTGAACTGAACGCCTACGATTTTTATCGGATCGCTCCCGAGGGTGTTGGTTTAATTGCCGTGACTTGTATGGTGGCGGGATGGAAAGAAGAGGCCTACCGGGAGGCACTGGACAGAGTGGAAGCCTGCTCTCGAGAATTGGGAAGAAGATTTTGCGATTACGTGATTCACGGCGGCGCGCCCCTGGTATTGGCTCAAGGCAAAGGATTTGAAACCAGCCTGGTGGAGAAGATGCAAAGAATCACCGGAGTTCCCTGCACCACCAGCATCGTGGCGGCGATGGACGCGTTCAGGGATCTGTCGGTTACGCGTTTGGCTGCCGTGGTGCCGTATCCGCCGGAACTCAATCAGAAAATGATCAGCTATCTCAAAGATTGGGGATTCGAAGTGGCTTCTTTGGTTACTCTCGGAACGACCTTCACTGAATCGAGTATCGCATCGGTCGGAGACATCTATCGGGCGGCGAAGCAAGCCGTCAAAGAAGCGGGCAATGCTCAAGGTATCTTCATCCCGTGCGCCAATTTTCCTGTCGTGGATGTGATCGAGGCGATCGAGACGGATTTAGGGCTGCCGGTTATTGCCAACACAACATCGCAGCTTCATGCAGCGTTCAAGTCAATTGGGATGAAGGAGAAGATCGCTGGATACGGACAGCTCATGCGATTAGTTTAATGATGGTTTTCAAAACATTCGATGCTGAGAATAACAATCAAGGAGGACCAGAACATGCCCAAAATTCGTCATGTAGCGATTGCCAGTTCGGACCCGGCGAAGTTGTCGGAATTTTATAAAAAGGCTTTCGGTATGAAGCAGGTACAAGGGATGGGCGGCGCCATTTATCTTTCTGATGGGTCCATCAATCTTGCGCTGAACAAAACTTATATCGGACGAGAGCCGGGCATCTACCATTTCGGCGTGGAAGTCGAGGATATCGAGGCTCTGAAGAAAAAACTCAAGGAAGCCGGAGCCAGCAGTGAAGTTCAGAAGCGACCGAGAAACCGCGAAGCCGAATTCCGCGTGTTCGATCCCGATGGGAATGCAATCGATTTGTCTATGCATGGCTGGCCGGTATGATCGGCGATAAGCCGGTGCTCTAAGGGTTTCAAGTACAGCATTCAAGGAGACTCCAATGCCCAAACTTTGTCATCTCGCTATTGTAACCTCTAACCGGGAGCGGTTGGTGAAATTCTACACTCACGCATTCGATCTAAAAGTTATCTATGGGCGACCACACAGCACTCATCTTTCGGATGGGAACTTTAATTTAGCCATTGTCGACAAGGTCGGCGATGCCAAGGCCGGCTTTAATGTTATCGGATTCGACGTGGACGACATCAGCGATTTGGAGGGAACCTTGAAAAACGCCGGCGGGACCGGTGAACTCACGACGATGCCACAGGACCACGACGCGGAATATCGAGCGCAGGACCCCGAAGGAAATCGCCTGGACCTCGCTATCCAAGGATGGTGCGTTGTTTGACCTCGAATTTTCACGACGGTCGTAATAGCTAATAGCCACAATTGAGTTAACCAGAAAGTGGTATTGACATTGTACTGAGGAGGATCTGCCAATTACGGTAGCGCTCAGAACTTGTTCTTGTTTGAAAATGACTATCCCAAACCGCCATATTATTCGTGTCTATTAATTATATGCCAAGACAGTATGAGACGTGTTAGGGCAACGTTCTGCCGTTTGCCAGTCGCTTTGAAATTTTCTATTGCGGAATCCGGATCTAAATCGCAGGTCAACGCCACCCCCCGAAATTTCATACACGACCATATGAAGAGGGGCACCAAGACCAAAACAACGAGGTGCAAGAGCAATGATTTCTCGGCGCCCAACCGTTTGTGGGGAAAGCTACAGGAGACCGAAGAACAGCCAGCACGGAGAAAACGCAAGCCCATTGAAGCTATGATCAAGACGCTGGCGCAGAAGATTAGGCCGGTGAAGCCTAAGCTAGGCAGTGCCGCGGCGATGATCGCCTATGCGATGATGCGGCGAAGGGGGTACGGGCTAAAGAAAGTCGCCAGGTATCTTAAGGGCGACCCATGAACGGCGGTGAGATGCGGCGCGAGATCGATCGATTGGCGAAGATAGTAAAGATATAAAGGGCTAACCAACCAGCCGCTACAGATTCACTTCGCCACAATCATCGAACAGCGTGATTTACAAAAGAGCGAGGTCAAATGTTAACGTTCGGCTGATTTTTCCACGCAAAGAGGTATTTTATGTTAAACGGCTACCGTGTTTACGACGCCGACGCTCACGTCAAGTTTAGTCCGGCCATGTGGGAAAGCTTGGCGCCGGAATTCATCGCAAAACGGCCTCGACCGCTGCGCGTCAGCGACGGAGCGGATTTTAAGTGGACCGATGGCTGGTTGATCGACGGCCGCATGGAGCCCCATCCCTTCGGTCCGGGTACACAGGGTGCTGATAAACCGCGCGATGTTCTCCTGGACTTCGGCGCTTCGCCCGGCAACGCCGGCAGCTTCGATCTCTCGAAACCGGACCTGCGAATCCGTGATATGGATCACTTCGGCATCGACTACCAGATGATTTTTCCGACCACGCTTTATGCCAAAATGGGTTTTGATCCCGAGTTCGAGGCGGCAATGTATCGCGCCTACAACCGCTACATCGGCGCGCAATGCAAATTTGATTCGCGGCGACTTAAATGGTCCGGTCTCTTGCCGCTGCGCAATCAGCAGCATGCATTGGCGTCGCTGGATGAGATGCAAAAACTAGGCGCCACCGCCGCTGTGGTTTACGGCACGGTCGGCGACAAACTCCTCAGTCATTCTGATTTCAATTTTATTTGGGGCGAGCTGGCTCGGCGCCGTCTTCCCCTCTGCATTCACATGGGCATGAGTTACCCGCCCTTTGAAGCGTTGTGCGGCAGCCGGCTGGAAGCGCACGCCATCGGCATGTCCATGCCGGGACTCCTCGCCTTCGTCGGCGTTGTCGGCCACGGTATCATTGATCGCTACCCTGAGCTTAAAGTCGCTTTCCTGGAATTCGGCGCGGAGTGGGTGTTTTACATGGTCGGCCGAATCGAGCATTATTTGCCGACATACCGGCATGACCCGGCCATGAAAGATTTGCCGCGAGGAACGATTGAAGACTCTATAAACTCAGGTAGGGTTTTTTTCGCGCCGGAGGCGGAAGACCGTTGGCTCGGCCACGAAATCGAGTTAGTAGGCGACGAACATGTTCTTTACGGCTCGGACTTTCCCCACGGAGAAGAACGAGAAGAAGCGGCTATGCGGTTCATCGAAAGAACCGAATTGACGACTGCGCAGAAGGAAAAAATATTTTACCATAACGCCGTGAAGTGTTTTGGCGAGCCGTAGCGGAATCCCGTTCGGCGCAAGAGAAGAGTTGTTCGCCTGAGGAGAAAGGTTTCTATGCTGCGTTTGGGATTGAGTTTGGTAATAGTACTTTGTCATCTTGCCTCTGCCGTACCAGTCGAAGCTCAATCCAGTAAACTCGAGGATGTCACGGTAGCGTATTCGAATCCGGGAATTTCAACATTGCCGGTAAACATTGCTCAAGAGAAGGGGTTTTTTGCCGCGGAAAAACTTAACGTCAATCTGGTACTGATGCAGACGTTCGTCGCGGGCCGAGCGGTCATTGGCGGCGACGTCGATTACAATAGTCTTGCGGGAAACATGATCACGCTGGCTGCGGGCGGTGCGCCGGTCAAAGTCGTTTTCGTCTTAGTCGAAAGGCCCTTGTTTGTTTTAATCAGCCGTCCAGAGCTGAAATCGGCCAAAGATTTAAAAGGCAAAAAAATCGCCGTTAGCACCCGCGGCAGCATCGACGACTACTTTGTCCGCGGCGTAATCGCCGCCGGAGGTTTGAATCCGGACAAAGATATCACCTCGCTCAGCATGGGCGGCACGTCAAACCGTCTGAGCGCCATGCGCACGGGGGCAGTTGATGCGACGGGAATTTCAGTCCCGTATAACCTGCCGCTCGAGCGCACGGGCTACAATCGCCTCGCCTCCGCGGCTGAATTTATGCAGGCGGTGACCAACGGCCTTGGTGTCTCCGATCGCAAGATACAGACGCAGCCGGACCAAATCAAACGCATGATTCGGGCAATGCTCAACTCCCTATCCTATATCCAGTCGCATCGGGCTGATGCTGTGCAGCGAGCCATGACGCTTTACAAATTCGACGCCGCGACCGCGGAAGCGGCCTATGACATGCTCCTGCAAAGCATACCCGCGCGCGGCATTCCCACCGATAAAGCCTTCGAGACCGTCATCAATTTAAGCCGCGAGCAACTGGGCCTGCGCGGTGAGGTGCCGCTATCCAAAGTTGCCAACCTTAGCTTGTTGAGAGAAGTCGTCAAGGAGTCAAACCGCTAGATCGCCCGCGACAGACATGAACGGGCGCTTGTGTCGATGTATCTCGAATCACTGATTGCAGTCGGGATTTTTTGCGTCAACTAACTGCCAGTCAGGAGGAGATTGTTAGAGTGAACTGGAAACCAGGCTCTGTAGTTGTTCCACCGAGGGTTTTCAAAGTTTCGGCAGCGGAGTCGTAACCTTGACAATAAGGATTCAGACGTCGTAAAACAAGCTCCCTCAGTAGTCATCGAGTACTAAAATTCCGTGCTGGAGCGCCGACTTGAAGCGTTACGTTTTACAGTCTCTCGAGAATCACGGTATCGAATCGATCTGCGTTGCCGCGGCGCTTGTGTTAACAGCAAAGAATTACATACGACGACTGGTACACCACATTGGACGACGATATTAACTTTGCTGTTGGCAAGTACAACCGCCGCGTCAACAATGCCGTCTCGCACACGATCTAGCTCGCTCAAAGTCAATGCCTCAGTGCCAAGACTTATGCCGGCCCATGTCACGCCGGAGCCCGGCGGAAGAATTCGAAAAAACTGGTAGATCGTTGTCTCCGCGGTTCGTGACGGAAAAATGCCACCAATGCGCGCTTTATGGCCGTACGTCGGATATACCGTTTTTTCCATGTTCTCGTATCTCCGTTGATCAGGCCTTGTATGCGCGAGTCGGCCAAAGCTTCATGGTGTGACTTGGCCTCATGCCTGGATACGCTTGGTTATCACTGGAGTCTATGGGGTGAAGGATCACTTTTCAGTAGAGCTGCTGCCAGTTGTCGAGTCACGATCACTGTTTATAAAGGTTGTCAATATGGCCAGTAGCATCCAGCTCTTTAATGAAGCGTGAGTCAAAGAACTGATCAACTCTAGTCTCTTTTGCCTTCGGGTTTCTCCGGGAAATTTCATCGAGGGCGAGCTGGACCGCGGTCGTCGAGACGTAGGGTTTGCGGCCATATTCCTCTGCGTTGAAATCATAACCGACTTCGATGACCTTGCGATCCGTGGACCTCATATAGCGGGCCATGATATCGATGCTTTCCTTCTTGCGCGTCTTGTAATAGTGGATGCCTTCCACCAATCCTTTGATGAACCTCCGAACCGTTCCTTCGTCGCGCTTCAAGAACTCGCGGGTGGTCACGACGTCATTGGTTAGAAATTCAAGTCCGAGCTGGCGCAAATCGAACAGGACGTTAATGCCGAACTTCTCGGCGGAGAATTTTTCTTCCACGGTCAAAACGGTTGCGTCGATCGTGCCGGCCTGAAGGGCTGCGGTTCGCAAGGGCGTCCCGCCGATTTGGAGCAAGGAGACGTCCTTATTGGCGTCGATTTTTAACTCCCGCAGCGCCATGCGCACGAGAAAATCGGATACGGAGCCGAACCGGCTGATCCCCAGTTTCTTTCCTTTCAACTGTTCGGGCTTGGCAATACTCTTCGAGCTCACGATGTAGGTCAGAGCCGGCGTTTTTTTGAGCATCAACAGAACGAGAAAATCGCCGCCCTTGAGATCTCCTTCGATGGCGGTCGCGCCGCTCATAATGGCGATGGGTAGACTCTGGCCGGCCAAGGCTTGAGCCATAAGGGACGCGGACTGGACGAAAAGCAGCTCGACATCGAGTCCGTTTTTTTGAAATATCCCTGCTTCCTTCGTGACCCAAAGCACCGATTGTCCCGCCGACACACTGGAATATCCCACCCTTAATTTATTGACCTGAGCGGACAACCGACTCACGGGGGCGAAGAGCAAGATCGTAACGGCCATCAAAAGGACGGATTGAAAAGCCATGGTGTGCAAGCTCTTTCTCTCCTGTGGTTAACCGCGCCGCCCGCGATAAACGACTGGAGCCATTTTGACTTCGACGCCATTCCTCGCGCACTCTTCGTCGAACATTTTTCTTATCTCCGGATCCTCGTCCTCATATTCGATTTGCTCGCCGAAGTTGTCCTGCCATTGTCGCCAGTTGGTGGTGACGCCGATGTAACCCCCTGCGTTCGACCATCTTAACGCCATGTGTAAAGCGGGCTCCTGGCCCGTGCTAAAGTGCGCATGCCACCACATGTCAGGAGGCGAGAGCATGATTCCCGGCTTCCAGTCGATGCGCATACGATCTTTCCCATCGGGCCAAACCAGCGAGTAGCCCTTACCGCCCAGCACCGTGATATGGGCTCCCGCCGCATGGCGATGAGCTTTCTTGTAGAAGCCGGCCCGTTGTTCGGCGATGTGGCCCGCCATGGTGTTCTCGGACAAGTCAAACCACATGGACCGGGCCGCGCCCGGCGCGTACATAAAGGTATTTTCCTTTAATTGATTGAACTGACGCACGTTGGCGATGAAGTTGGTCTTCCAAATCCACCAGGAGCGCCCCTTTTGGCTGGAGTTCTTCGAGTCGGGGAACTGAATAGACTCCAGGACTCCTTTTTCACTGAAGTAGTCTTTATCCGGGACGTATCGGTCGCGAAAAATGAAAGGATTGTCGTAGATGAAATCTTTGCTGTGATAGAGGTTGACGCAAAGCGGTGCCGTTGTGACCGCCAGATAACGAACTGGGGTATCGCCGCTGCCATTGTAGTGTTGATGCCAGGAGTTTAGCGGCGGCGAAAACAAGCTTCCTTCCTGCCACTCGAAACTCTGCTTTCCCATGCCGTCGTACCAGATCGTCGTCGATCCTCGTCCACTCAATATATAGATGGCTTCTTCGAACATGTGCCTGATGGGCTTGCTTTGCTGGCCGGGCGCAATTTCCGCGACGTAGGCATCCAGGGATTCCTGTTCGGAAAGATTGACGAAGGCGCCGCGGCAACCCCTGCGCTCCCACGGGCCCAACTCTAGCGCGTACAAATCCACCCAGAAATGTCGGTGAATGGGAATTCCTTCCTCCAGCTGCCACTTGGCATACGTGGTTTTAGGAGCTTTGCTGTCCTGAGATTGTCCGTCGTCGATTTGCTTATCCATTACAAGCCTCCTTGCCGTTGTCCTCACACCTATGATCCTCGAAGAACCTTACCGTATTGTGGTGCAGGATCTTCCGCTTCTGACTTTCCGAAATATCCGTTCGTTCGATAATCTCCTTCATGGCATCGCCACGACCTTCGTCGTGGGGAAAGTCCGACGAAAAAAGAATCTGATCTTCACCGAGCAGCGCCATCTCTTGAACCAGCATCGCGTCGTCCGCTTCGGCCGCGACGAATATCCTGCCGGATTTGAAATAGTCATCCACATCCTGTTGGAGCAGCCCTTTGCTGGTCGGCATGCGCCGCCTATTGAGCGCCGCGTAATGCTTTAGCCTACCCGCCATGTAGAAAATCCACTCGGCGCCAAACTCCAGAAAACCGATTTTCATATTCGGATGGCGATCGAGCATGCCATGGCCGACGATGGCGACGAAAGCGAGATTGGCGGGCAAGGCTTTGCTGATCATGTTCGAGTCGAGAATATTTTCGCAGAGCTCGGTAAGGGGCGCATAGCTCGAGCCCATGTGCACGCAAAGCGGCAATTTCGAGCGAGCAAATTCTTCCCAGACCGGTGCGAAACTAGAATGGGAGAGCATGCGGTTGCCTACGGTGCCGTAGACGACAGCCGCCGCGGCGCCGAGTTTCTGCATTTCTTCGATAGCTTCGACTGCCTCGCCCCGATCGCGCAGCGGCAGGAGCGCGGCCCATTTGAGGCGCTCGGAATAACCGCGGCATTGACGGGCCATGTAACGGTTGTAGGTACGATAAAGCGCCGCCTCGTAAGCGGGCTCCTCGGTGATGTTGGCGTAAAGAGTGCTGGGCATTAGAAACTGGACGTCAATGCCGAGCTTGTCGAGAGTCGCCAGACGTTCTTGCGGATTCGATAGATCGAGACAGCCGACCGGAATCGCGCCATGAGCCTTATCGACGTTCGATCGAGTCCCCAACTCGTCCATGACGATGCCGGGAGTATTGGCCGCATGGGAACCAGGGCCGAAAACATGGGGCTCCATTCTGCCCTCGATCAGCCAACCGGTATTCCAGCGTCCCAAGTCGTGATCGTCGACGATGCGCACCGCGCGCGGCCGCCGGCGTGCAAAGTCTCCCGGCAGATCCTGCCACATCGCCGGGCTCATGATCGCATGAGCGTCGGCGTCGTAAACTCGGTAACCCTGGAACATACGCTTCCTCCTTGTTATCCTTCAGTGCTTTCTCGACGATTACTGCTTCAAAAACTCGCGGGTGATGAAACTTTCCGGGCTAGGCGGTGGTTTTGGAAGCAGTCCTGTCTTGGCCTGATAGTCCAGAATTGCTTGAATCCCTTTGATGGTAAATTCTCCTTTCCTCGGTATGCCTGGCATTACAAGCTCGTATGTCTTTTCTGCTATATCGCGAGAACTGGCGGAGGATCGTAATCAATAGAGCAATTCTCCGATCTCGAGAAGCGCGTTTGTTATCATGAGTGTATTCACGAAGACCGTCGCCCCTGGAAACTCGGATCCCTGCAGCATTTCTCGTTTTAATTTGAGGCCAATTTCCCTATACTTGTTCATCGCCGAAACGGCTACGTAGGTGTCGAGCCTAACAATATCTCGAACTGAAGCACCGGCCTCTTCTAGGACCGCAATGACATTCAGGTAGATCTGGCGAATTTGAGTCTCGAGGTTGATTGGGTATCTGAGACCATCGCTCGGATCAACTCCAACAATTTTGCCCTTTTTGTCCACCGGAATTTGTCCTGCGACAAATACCAGCTCTCGACACGAAACCTTCAACCCATGAGAGTACGCTCCGCCCGGTCGAGCCAGATTAGCGGGTTCCAATTTCTTTTGCACGCTTTGTCCTCCTATGATGATGCATGTCTGAATTTGCTTTTTTTAAGCAAAACCAGGTACGATCTGCGGGCGTGAGGAGTCAATCGCGGGTCTTGCGAGATCCGTGAGCGACTCACAAAGCGTAAGAAAAATGTCGGCTCCAGCTACTTTGCGGAGGACTGACACTGCGCGCGAACAACATCCACGCTAGTACTTTTACCTGGTCACAAGTGTTGGTGCAATGTAGAGCCATTGCATTAGAAAACCAGTCCAACGTGTGATCATCGGGACCTTCACGCGCCCTGACTAGCGCGTAGACATTGTCAAAATACTCCACACTGGGTTTGACAGAAAGCATCAGCCTCCCGGACAAAGGTTGACCGCTGGCACGAATCGCAATGTTTCGCGGATGGAAAAAAATGACACAGACCTCCCTGGACTCATTTACTATGCACCCCGCAACGTCCGGCATGATTGCTGCTCATCTGTCCGCCTCATGCACAGCAAGAAGATATTGATCGTTGAGGATCACCCGGATTGTCGTGAATTCCTAAAGCTCATTCTGAGTCGCTCGGGCTACCTGGTCGCTATCGCCGGAACAGGGCTTGAAGCCATGGAAATGGCGACTATGACGAATCCCGATCTGATCGTGATGGACTTCGGATTACCCGACATCACCGGAGATAAAGTGATATCTTGCCTTAAAGCTGATCCGATCACGAAGAGAATCCCTGTCATTACCACCACCGGCTATATGACCGCAGAAGTGAGAAAGCGGGTATTGGCCGCCGGTGCAGCCACCGTATTGCTCAAGCCATATCACATCGATGAATTGGTGGACCGGATTGAGGAGTGTTTGTCATCAGATAGTGAGGCATTGTCGGAGAAATCTGGAACCGTTAGTCATCAGCTAACCGCCTAAAAAATTCTTCCTGCATCTGTATCTCTTTCATTCAACTCGTCACTGAGCCTGTCTCACCTCCGGCTCTTCTCCTGTCGGGTTCTTGAAAGGCGATTCCTGGTCAAGTGCCGATCTGGTAGGGCAGTTTTATTGTCCCGAGCATAGCAGTTTGCATAATCTGTCATTCTTGGATATTCACATAGACCCTTTTAACAACGTGTTTACAGGGTTAGATTATGCCGCCAAAAACGGTCGTCATGGATAGCTCTCGCCATATTCACCTCATGCATTTGATCGGGCTTTCCGCAGACAATCTTAAAGACATCCACGAAATGTTCCAATGTACCCTTACCGCGATTTGTGGTCATCTGCGCTGAGTAGCTGTCAGCTCACGTCGAGTGATTTTTTTCGAACCTATGATTAACCGCCAATTTCTGATTCGATAGCGGCAGGGAAGACAATACCCATGAATCGGCAATGTAGGACCAGCTGAGGTGGCTCGTTTACGACCAGAACCAAACAGTCCTTACATTTGGGGCAACGACGGATGTAGCGCGACATGTGAAGTACTCTATGACTTTGGAGTCATAACCAAGGATGCTAGCCGA
>Ga0075421_100007161_pt1 | contig 13640 bp, 10 predicted proteins | sample SoiMetdeltSBSDD5_FD_75292 | JGI IMG/M metagenome (GOLD analysis project Ga0075421, IMG submission 75292) | Bulk soil microbial communities from a Populus tree surrounding site in Tennessee, USA - Soil MetaG P. deltoides SBSDD5 | ecosystem: Environmental > Terrestrial > Soil > Tree plantation...
CCGGGCTGCGAGCGCTGGTCGTGGATCTCCTGGACGAGGTTCTCCTTGGCCAGCGCGACTTCCCTCTCCGGATACGACGGATGGGCGACCACGTCCGCCATCAGCGCGAGCAGGCGCGGCGTGAACTCGGAGAGCGCGCCCGCCTGCACGGTGGTGGAGTCGGAGTCGGAGGCCACGCTGAGAGATCCGCCGATCGCGCGCAGCTCTTCCTTGATGGCCTTGCTCGTGCGGGTGGCCGTCCCCTCGTTGGCCACGCGCGCGGCGAGCCCGGCCACGCCGGCGTGCACGTCCGCCTCGGTGCCCGTGCCGACGTGGAAGGTCAAGATGCCGGTGATCTTCGGCACGTTGCGCAGCGGAGCCATGACCACGAGCAGGCCGTTGGGCAGCGTCCGCTCCGTGATGGCGGGCAGCTTGACCGGCCTTGCCTTGCCCGGCGCGGGTGGTGTCTTGATCTCCGCCCCCACGGGCGCGGATGCGGCCACCGCCGCCGCCAGGACGATCGCAACGAAGCGCGCGCGCATCAGCGGCCTCCCTTCGCCGCGCCCTCGGCTTTCGCCTCGGGCACGCGATCGATCACGGTCCGGTTCGTGGACACGAGGTATTTCTTCGCCGCCGCCTGCGCCTGGGCGGGCGTGACGGACTCGAAGGCCTGGAGCGCGGTGTTGATGAGCGTCGGATCCCCGCGGAAGAGGGTGAAGGCCGCCAGAAGGTTCGCCTTGCCGAAGCCCGACTCGAGCTGGTCGTAGTACGCGGACCGGAAGCGCACCTTCGCATCCGCCAGCTCCTTGGCCGTCACGCCCCGGGCCTGGACGTCGGCCACCACCGCATCGACCTCCTTCAGGATCTCGTCCGCGGTGTGCCCGGGCTTGTAGGTGGTGCGCGCGGTGAGGAGCATCGGCCCGTTGTAGTCGAACTCGCTCCCGAGATACAGGTTGATCGCGGCCGTCCAGTCCAGCGAGATCTCCTTCTCCTTGACCAGGCGCTGGTAGAGCCGGGAGGACTCGTCGCCCTGCAGGATCGTGCTCAGCAGGACCATGGCCGGGAAGTCGGGTGAGGTCTGGGCGGGCAGGTGCCAGCCGATGGCGAGGGCGGGCAGGTTCGCGAGCTTGTCCTTCTGCGCGAGGCGCTTCTCCTTCGTCTGCGGCGGTTCCGTCACGTCGGGAGCGGGCGGCGTCGCGCCCTTGGGAATGTCCGCGAAGTATTTCGTCGCCCAGCCCGTGACCTCGGCCGGGTCCACGTCGCCGACCACCACCAGCACCGCGTTGTTCGGCGCGTAGTACTTCTTGAAGAAGTCGCGCACGTCGCCGATGGTCGCCGCCTCCAGCTCCGTGAGGTCGCCGTAGAAGTTGTGGGCGTTGGGCCAGTTCTGGTTCGCGTTCATCCAGAGGTCCAGCCACTCGAAGGCCGCGTAGGGCTGGTTCAGCACGTTGACGCGGACCTCCTCGCTCACCACCTTCTTCTGGTTGTCCAGGTTCTCCTCGCTCACGTCCAGCGACCGCATGCGGTCCGACTCCAGCCAGAGGGCCAGCTCCACGCGGTCCGCGGGCACGTCCTGGTAGTAGTTCGTGTGGTCGAGACGCGTCGAGCCGTTGAGGTTGCCGCCGTTGGCCTCGACGTACTTCGCGTGCTCGAACTTCTTCACGTTGGCCGAGCCCTGGAACATCATGTGCTCGAAGAGGTGGGCGAAGCCGGTGCGGCCCTTGGGCTCGATGCGGAAGCCGACGCCGTAGTAGACGGCGACGGTGGCCACGGGGGCGGAGTGATCCTCGGAGATCACGAGCTTGAGGCCGTTGGGGAGTGAGCTGGAGACGATGGGGATGCGAGGGGCCAGGCTCGCCGCCTGGGCGGGCGGCGAGGCCATCACGAAAAACAAGAGGCAAGCGGACATCCAGCGCATTGAACTCTCCTCCGCGTAAGCGCGAGCCGAAGAGTATAGCGCCGCGAAAACGTCCCGCTACGCCGGCTCGATGCGCTCCTTCTCGCGCTCCACGCGGGCCAGCCACCACGTGAACACGAGGACCAGCACGGCGGGCAGCAAGGGTGTCCACCACGCGCGCACGCCCAGCTCGGCCAGCGAAGCCGGCCCGAGCCAGACGATGAACGACATCACCGCGGCCGCCCAGGCCAGGCTGCTGAGCAGGCTCAGCGTGGTGAAGCGCAGAGGCGACACGTTCGCGTAGGCGCAGGCGGCGGGAATGGCCACGCGCAGGCCGGGCAGGAACCGGCAGGCCAGGATCATGGCCGAGGCGTGTCCGCGCACGCGGTCCACGATCAGGTCCCGGCGGCGGGCCCAGGTCGGAAACCGGTCGAGCCAGCGGTGGAGACGGCCACGGAGAGCATAGAAGTAGAGCTGGTCGCCGACCGACCCGCCGAGGGCGGCGGCGGCGAAGACACCCGCCGCGTCCAGCCGTCCCTGGTGGACGAGAACGGTGGCGCCCACGAAGACGACCTCGCCCTCCACGACCGTGGCCACGAACACGGCGCCGTAGGCCAGGAGGCCGGCCAGGCTCATCCCGTCGAGCCGGCGACGGTGGCGGCACCCAGGGGCGCGGCGGCGATCGCGCGCCGGAACCGGCGGGCGACGCGCTCCAGGTCCGCGTCATCGAGCGCGGCATGGATCGGGAGCTGCAAGGCTTCGGTCGTACGCCGTGCCCCCGGCACGTCCGTGCCGGACGCCGGGAAGAGGGGCAGGTCCGGACAGACGTCCATGTGGTGGTACTCCACGTCCAGCCCGGCGCGCAGGCTGCGCCGCACCACCCGCTCGCGATCGTGGGGATACACGCAGTACTGGTAGTACACGTGCACGCGGTCGTCCGGATCCGGAGGAAGCGCGAGGCCGTCGCAGTCGGCGAGCGCGGAGGACATGAAGCGCGCGTGCGCCCGCGTCGTCTCCGTCCACTCGTCCAGGAGATCGAGCGCGGCCAGGCCGATGGAGGCCTGCACGTTGCTGTAGCGCTCCGCGTATCCCTCGGGCAGGGGCCAGAGCGGCCGCACCTTCTCCCAGAGGTACACGTCCGGGCGCGCGTGCAGCAGCGAGGCCGCCCACAGGATCGGGAAGAGGGTGGCGCTGAAGAGCGCGGGGCGCATGAGCGCGCGCTCGACGCGCGCGGCGCGGATCCGGCGGAGCACCCGCTCTTCGGAGGGCCAGGGCTCGGAGCGCGCGATCGCGGCCAGGCGGCGGCCGAGGCCGTCGTGGCGGGTGTAGGCGGCCCCGCCCCCGAAGGTGTTCAGCGGCTTCAGGACCTGGAAGCTGAAGAGGGCGGCATCGCCCAGGGTGCCCACGGGGTCGCCGCGATACGTCGCTCCCAGCGCGTGCGCGCAGTCCTCGATGACGGACAGGCGGTGGCGCCGCGCGATCTCCAGGATCTCGTCCATGTCGCAGGGCAGCCCGTAGACGTGGGTCGGCACCACGGCGCGGGTGGCGGGAGTGATCGCGCGCTCGAGGGCGGCCGGGTCCAGGTTGAACGTGACCGGGTCCACGTCCGCGAACACGGGCCTCAGGCCGGCGACGCGCGCCATCTCCGGCACCACCCAGAAGGTGAGGGCGGGGAACACGATCTCGGAACCGGGCGGCAGGTCCAGGGCCTTGACGATGTAGAGGAAGGCCATGCGGCCCCGGGAAGCGGTGACGGCGTGCCCGCCCCCCAGCCGCTCCTCGAGCGCGCGCTCGAAGGCGACGATGGCCGGTCCGTCGACGAGCTGGCCGCGCGAGCGGCAGTTCTCGACGATGGCGTCCGCATGCGGCACCCAGCGCGCGCCGTAGCGGGAGATCGCGCTCAGCACGCCACCGGCCGCGACATGAGGGCGGCCTCCTGGCGCGCGTGCAGTCCGGACACCGCGCCGTCGAGATGGCCGGCCAGGCGATGGGCCCAACCCGGATGGAGCCGCCACAGCTTCGCGAAGAACGAAGGGCGCAGGTAGAAGCGCGACCAGGCGGCGGTGAGGAGGAACTGCAGCTCGGGCCCGCTCAAGCTCGGGTGGGCGAAGGTCGGCGTGAACCCGTCGAAGCGCTCCCAGTCCTTCTCGTAGACCGAGGTGCGGAGCTGCTTCCACAGGGGCGTGCCCGGGTAGACGGTGAGGAGCTTGTACTGGGCGAGGGTGGTGCCGAGGCGGATGGAGAAGTCGATGGTGGCGGCGACGGACTCCCAGGTGTCGCTGGGCAGGCCGAGCACGTAGAAGGCCACGGTGCGGATGCCCAGGCGATCACAGGTCCGGATGACGTGCTGCTGATGGTCGGGCGGGATGGGCCGGCGGCCCACGCGCCGCAGCGCGTCCGGGGAGAGCGACTCCACCCCGAACGTGATGTTCGCGCAGCCCGCGCCGTGCAGCGCCTCCAGGAGCTCGTCGTCGAGGCGGTCGAGGCGCGTCTCGCATTCGAAGCGCAGCCGGAGCCCGCGGGCGGCGATGGCGCGGGCGAGCTCGAGGCAACGGTCGCGGTCGTGGCTGAAGAGCGGGTCGCGGAAGATCACGAAGGGCTCGGGACGCAGGCGGCAGAGGTTCTCCAGCTCGCCCACGATGCTCGCCACCGACCGCGCCCGGTAGCCGGCCAGGATGCGGTGGGGGCAGTAGGTGCAGAACTCCGGGCAGCTGCGGCTGGCCAGCACGGGCAGGCCGCCGAGGGGACGGGTCCAGGAGCCCCAGGACGAGCGCGGGCCGAGCGCGCCCAGAAGGTCCCAGCGCGGCCAGGGCAGGGCGTCGAGGTCGGCCAGCTCGCGGCCGTGGACGATGCCGCGCATCTCCTCCCCCGCGGCCAGCCGCATCACCGCCTCCTCGGGCTCGCCGTAGACGATGAAGTCGGAATGATCGAGGAACAGGTCGGGCAGTTTGGACGCCGCGAGGCCGACGAAGCCGACGCGCGTGCCCTGCGCGCGCGCTTGATCGGCCCACGCCGCCTCGCGGCGATGGTCGACGAGAGACGACAGGACGAGGGCCACGTCACCCGGGAGGACGCGGTCGCGCGTGAAAGCCACCTCGTGGCCGGCCTGGGCCAGGATCGCGGCCAGGTAGCCCATGGTGATGCTCGGCACGTCGTTGAGCCGCCGGCGCAGCGCCGCCGCCAGCGCCGTCACGCGCGAAAGGGGACGCAGGCGCGCGCCGTATCCGCCGACGACCGTGTCCTTGTGGACGAAGCCGTCGGCGCCCTTGAGGTCCGCCAGCACCACTCGCATTCCGTGGACTCCCGATGGCAGGGGGGAGCCCGGCGCTACTTCGACTTCGAAGAGGCCTTGGCCGCGTGGGCGGCGGAGAGACGGACGCTGCTGGCCGACTTCTGCCCGTCCTGTTCCGTGTACTTCACGGTCACCTTGGCGCCCGTGTGCGAGGAGAGATCGTCGAGGCCGATGCTCTTGGAGCCTTCCCAGGCCCGCGCGTCGGCGGCGCTGAAGGTCCAGGTGGACTTCGCGCCCTTCACGGTCAGGGTCTTGGCCGTGGAGTCGAACGACTCGAGGGTGCCGCTCACGCTGTGGGTGGCGGGGGCGCTCGCCTTGGCCTTGGCGGAGGCGGGGGATGAGCTCTTCGTCGCATGGCTGGACGCGGGCTTGGTGGCGGGGGCGGCGGCCGCGGTCACGACGGAGACGGCGAGGGCGAGGAGCGAGACGTTGACGACGGCAATGATCTTTCGCATCGGAGACCTCCTTGGTCGGAGGCCGTGGGCTCCAATGTGCGTGCCACGCGCGCGGCCGCTGGCGGGAGTTGTGCAACTCGCTGCCTGCGCATGCAGTTGCGACGCGGAAACCCGCGAGGGGAGGGCGCGCGCGCCCCGCAGGGGCGCCACACCGCGGCGGTGTTGCCGCCCGCGGCCGGGCCCGCGGATTGACCGGGGGCGCCGGCGGGGCGATCGTAGGACGCGCGGGCCAATCGCCCGGCGCTGCCATGACCTCCTTCCCCGATGCTCCGCGCCACGCCGGCCTGTCCCTGCGCGCCCGGCTGCTCGTGATGTGGGCGCTGAGCGCGGCCCTCGTCGTGGGGGGAACGACGTACGTGCAGCGGCGCATCATCGTGACCGCGGTGGAAGACGAAGCGGTGGAAGCGGCGGGCGCGACCGCGTTGGGCGTGGCCGCGGAGCTGACCGAGCGCGAAGGGCTGCCGTCCGCGGCCGAGCTCGACGACCTCCTCGCCGACTTCCAGCGCATGGTCCCGTCCGTGCGTGGCCTCACCCTCACCCGGCTCGAGCCCGGCGGGGGCGTGACCGTGGCCACCACCACCGAGGGCCAGGCCCCGGACGGCGTGGCCGAGCTGTCACGCCGGGCCATCGCTTCGCGGGACCGTGCCGTCTCCGACCTCGTGACGGGCACGGCGCGCCTGGTCGCGGTGCCCCTCGAGCGCGACCATCGGCCCTACGGCGCGGTAGTCGTCTCGATCTCGATGGAGGCGGTGCAGCGCGTCCGTGACCAGGTGCGGACGGCGGCCCTCCTCTTCACCCCCGTGGCCATCCTCGTGCTGGTGGCCATGCTGCACGCGCTGGCGCGCAGCCTGGTCCTCTCGCCGATCGCGGACCTGCTGGGCACGATGGGCCGGGCCTCCGCGGGCGACCTCGCCGCACGCGCGCCCGTGCGCCGGCGCGACGAGATGGGCGCGGTGGCGGAGGGGCTGAACTCGATGCTGGAGCACGTGGCCGACTTCAACGCCGCCCTCCAGCGCGAGGTGCAGCGTGCGACGGAGGAGCTGCGCGAGACGAACCGCCAGCTCGCGGAGAGCGCGCAGCGGCTGTTCGCGGCGCGGCGCGAGCTCGCCCGCAGCGAGCAGCTGGCCGTGGCCGGCCAGATGGCGGCGACGGTGGCCCACCAGATCGGGACGCCGCTCAACCTGATCTCGGGCTACGTGCAGATGATCCAGACCGACGTCCCCCCGGAATCGCCCTCCGCCCCGCGCCTGCGCACCGTGCAGGAGCAGATCCGCAAGGTCACGACGATCGTCCAGGGGCTGCTCGACCAGGCGCGGCGGCCCCTGCTGAACCGCACGGAGGTGGCGGCGGGCGAGCTGGTGGAGGGCGTGTGCGAGCTGGCCCGCCCCTCGCTGGCCGCGGCCGGGATCGCCCTGCGCACGGTGGTCGGGCCGGGCCTGCCCGTCCTGGACGTGGACGCGGGCCAGCTCGAGCAGGTGCTGCTGAACCTCATCACCAACAGCATCGACGCCATGCCGGAGGGCGGCGAGCTCCGGGTGACGGCGGGGGCGAGCGGGGCCTGGCTCGAGATCACGGTCGCCGACTCCGGGAGCGGTATCGAGCCCGCCCACGTCGGGCGCGTCTTCGATCCCCTCTTCACCACCAAGGAGCGCGGCAAGGGCACGGGGCTCGGCCTCACCATCGCCCGCGACGTGGTGGCGGCGCATGGAGGCACCATCGCCGTGTCCAGCCGCCGCGACGAAGGGACCGAGGTCAAGGTGCGCCTGCCCGTCGCCCGCCCCGCCGCCGAGCCATCCACCCACGAGGGTGGCCGGGGCCTCCATGCCTAGGATCCTCGTCGTGGACGACGACCGCGAGACCTGCCGCTTCATGGACGAGCTGCTCCGCGCCGCGGACCGGCAGATCGAGCTGGCCCACACCCCGGAGGAGGCCGTGGCCCTGGCCGCCCGCGGGGAGTTCGACCTCGTGGTCTCGGACATCAACCTCAACGCCGAGCGGTCCGGCCTCGACCTGCTGCGCGCGTTCAAGCGCGCGGATCCGCGCCTCGAGGTCGTGCTCATCAGCGGGTTCGGCACCCTGGAGACGGCCATCGAGGCCGTGCGCGCGGGCGCGTTCGACTACGTGAGCAAGCCCTTCGACATCGTCGAGGTGAAGGAGACGGTGGACCGCGCCCTGCGCCGGCGGGCACAGCCCGCGGCCGCGCCCGGGCCCGGGGCGCCCTTCGAGGCCGCCCCCGCGGACGGGCTCATCGGCCGCAGCCGCGGCATGCTCGCCGTCTATAAGCAGATCGCCCACGCCGCGGGCTCGGATGCGCCCGTGCTCATCACGGGCGAGACGGGCACGGGCAAGGAGCTGATCGCGCGCGCCCTCCATCACCACAGCCGCCGCGCCGCGCGGCCCTTCGTGCCCGTCAACTGCGGGGCCCTCGCGGAGAGCCTGCTGGAGTCGGAGCTGTTCGGCCACGTGCGCGGCTCGTTCACGGGCGCCCTCGGCGACAAGAAAGGCGTGTTCGAGCAGGCCGACGGCGGCTCGATCTTCCTGGACGAGATCGGCGAGACCACCGCCGCGGTGCAGGTGCGGCTGCTGCGCGTGCTCGAGCAGGGCGAGGTGCGGCCGGTGGGGGCGTCGCGGGTGACCACGGTGAACGTGCGCGTGGTCGCGGCCACCAACCGCGACCTCGAGCGGGCCGTGCGCGAGGGCTCCTTCCGCCAGGACCTCTACTACCGCCTGAACGTCATCCGCATCGCGGTTCCGCCCCTGCGCGAGCGGCGCGAGGACATTCCGCTCCTGGCCGCCCACGTGCTGCGCGAGGTGGCGACCCGGGGCGGGCCTCCCCGTCGCCTCTCCCCGGAGGCCCTGAGCGCGCTCATGTCGTACGCGTGGCCGGGGAACGTGCGCGAGCTGGAGAACGTGCTCGAGCGCCTCGCCCTCGCCGCCACCGGCGAGACCCTCGACGTCTTCGATCTGCCCGCCTCTTTCCGCGAGCGTCCGCCCGCGACCCTGGAGGCGCCCCTCTTCGACGGCCTCCCTTCCCTCGAGCAGATGGAGAAGCGCTACCTCGCGCACGTGCTGGAGGCGCTCAAGGGCAACCGCACGCGCGCGGCGGAGGTCCTGGGCATCGATCGGCGGACCCTGTACCGGATGATGGAGCGGTTCGGGATGGGCGAGGAGGAGGGCTAGAACGCGTCGTGCCGCACGCCGCGGCGGCCATTGAGCTTGGCCTCCTGCAGCATGCGTCCGGCCGCGCGCAGCATCTCATCCAGGCTGGAGGGCGGCCGCTGGAACGTGGCCGCGCCCAGGCTGACCGTGACCGGCGCGCCGTTCTCCGCCGCCGCCTGCATGAGCACCAGGCGCAGGCGGTCGAGCACGGCCTCGATCGACGCCACGTCCGCATCGGGCAGGAGGATCGCGAACTCGTCCCCGCCCAGGCGCGCGGAAGCGTCCACCGCGCGCGTGGCCGAGCGCAGGGCCGTCCCCATCCCGCCCAGCAGGTGATCGCCGGCGTCCTGGCCGCGGAGGTCGTTGACCTCGCCGAAGCCGTCGACGTCGGCGAGGGCGACGGTGAGGGGACGGCCGGAGCGCGCGCTGCGCGCGATCTCGCGGCGCGCCGCTTCCAGGAAGCCGCGCCGGTTCAGGAGTCCGGTCAGGGAATCGGTGCGGGCGAGCGCGGACTCGCGGCGCCCCCCCTTGCGCACCGCCGCCAGCAGCACGGCCACCGCCGCGAACAGGACGAGCTGGGAGGCGGCGTTGAGGACCAGGACGGCGGGACGAGGCGCCCCGTACGCGCGCGTGGCCATGTCCGACGCCCACCCGGCGATCGCGCTGGCGAGGGCGATCGCGAGTCCCCCCGCCGCTCCGAGGAACCACGCCGCGAACCAGATGGGGACGAGGTAGGCGACGGTCAGCTCGAGGTCGGACCCCGTGCCCTCGTCCGCGATCCCCACCAGCGCGGTCGCGGCCAGGGCCAGCCCGAAGACCACGCCCGGGGGAAGGGCGTCGATCCCGCGCGCGAAGCGTCCGGAGAGGCCCGGCCCCTCGCTCAACTGCGCTCCCGCCGGGAGGCGCGCCGGCGCAGGGCGCGCGCGGCCGCGATCAATCGCGGGATCGGCGAGCGCTCGTGCAGCGTGGTGTGGACGTCCACCACGGCCACGGCCACGCGCGGCAGGTCGGCGTCCCCCGGATAGACGAGGTGACGCGGCTCCCAGCGGGGAGAGAAAGCGTCTTTGAGCGCGAACAGGTCGTCGTAGCGGTAGATCGAGCCGAGCCGGTCGGCCAGCCCGAAGGGGCCGACCTCCGCGCGCGCCTCCGCGGACGCGCTCACGGGGACGAGGCCCAGGCTGACTTCGTGCACGCCGGACGCGGCCAGCTGCTCGAGGGCGCCCGCGAGCAGGACCTCGCGACAGCCCTCGCGCGCGTCGCGCCGGCGGCGCAGGAGGTCGAGGGTCAGGCCAATCCCGCCCGCGTAGGGCAGCCACGTGCAGAACGCCTCGATCCGTCCGCCGCGCTGTCCGCAAACGAACACGGGCATCGACCCCAGCGCCTCCAGGTCGAAGGATCCGAACGTGAAGTGCAGCTCGCCGATCTCGCGCTCCGCCAGCCACTCGTCCGAGACTTCGACGATCTGCTCGTCGAGCACGGTGTCCGCCGCCGCCGCGCGATCATAGCGCCACACGGAGAGCCCCGACGCGCTCCCCGCCGTCTGGTCCGCCGCCGCTCCGGCCGCGGGCGCGGCCGCGCGGGGGTCGAGCAGGCCCTCCTCGCCGATGCGCAGGGCCTTGAGCCGCGCCGCCGCGTAGGCGGGCAGGTCTTCGCCCGGTACCGCGTAGAGGCACGGGCTCCACCCGTGCTTATGGCAGTGCTCCACGAAGTCGCGCACGCTCGCCGTGAGGTCGTCCGGCGCGCAGAGGGGGCCGCCGCAGGCCACGGCGACCGCGTTGCGCACCGCGTAGGCGACGAGCCCGCGGCCCTCCGCGACGAGCAGGTGGTGCTTGTCCGGCCGCAGCGCGAAGGCGGAGAGCGGACGGCGGGCGTGCTCCCGCCGGATGCGCTCCACGTCCTCCGGCGGCGCCTCCAGGCGATCGCGCAGCACCACCGGCCGCAGGAGGAGGACGAGCACGTAGAGGCGCGCGACCCATCCCGCGACCTCCAGCGAGCCCAGGAAGCGCGCGGCATGCGCGTCGAGGGGGCGCAGCTTCTGCTGCGTGATGAGGATGCCGCCCCGGATCGCTTCCGAGAGGAGCGTCGTGCCCGCCGGCCACTGGAAGTGCGGCTCCAGCGTGCGCAGGCCCAGGTAGCCGTAGGCGACGATGAGCAGGCCGAGGGTGGGGGCCATGACCAGGGCCCGGCGCAGCGTGGCGGGGTCGCTCTGGGCGCTGAAGCGCCGACGGAAGATCACCAGGTAGACGAGCAGGAGGGCGGCCACGATCACGCGCTGCAGCTCGAAGTGCGGGCCGATCTGGGAGACGACGGAGAGGGCGAGGGCCGCCGTCGCCACCCACCAGGCCAGCTCCTTGCGCCGGGCGAGGTTGCGCGTCATCTGGAGGAGGGCCAGGCCGGCGAAGAGCATCACCAGCCGGTTGCCCTCGGGCACGTCCAGGGGCACCCAGCGGGCCAGGGTCACGATGGCGGCGGCCCGGCGCGGCCAGAGGGAGGTGAAGACGTTGAAGGCGCCGATCATGCCGATGATGAAGGGCACGATCGCGTGCAGGTCGTTGACGTTGAGCTCGCGCACGCGGGCCTGGCGCTGCACGCGGCGCGCGCCGATGACCGCGGCCACGCAGAGGACGACGGCGAGAAGGACCCAGACCCCGACGTGCTGGATGTCCTTCATGTGCTTCTCGATGGCGGCGCCGCTGTAGTAGCCGGCCAGGCCCAGGGTCAGGGCCCAGATGAGCACGGCCACGAAGTCGACGATGGTGAACACCGCCGGCCGCATGCCCACCGCCCCGCAGGCGGCGGGGATCACGATGCGCAGGCCGAACGTCCAGCGGCTGGCCAGGAGCAGCCACACCCCGCGGCGCGCGGTGAGGTCGATCCACTTCGCGTACTTCGCGCGCGCGCCCTTGCGGCGCTCGAGCCAGGCGCGGCCGCGGGAGCGGGCGGCCCGGTAGTAGAGCTGGTCGCCGGACATGGTGGCGGCCACCGCCACCGCGATCACGAGGGGAAGGTCGAGGACGCCGCGGTGCGCCATGAAGGCGCCCGCGAGCAGGAAGGCCTCCCCTTCGACCACGATGCCAGGGAAGAGGATCAAGTAGCCGTATCGGGCCAGGAGGGCTTCCACTCAGCGGTCCTGACCCGATTGTGCCCTATCGCTACTGCTTGGCGATGACCAGCAGCTTGATCTTGGCGTAGGTGGCGGCGGGCACGATCTTCCGCGTCACCAGCTCGTCCTTCCTCTTGTAGGGGCGCCCGGCGATGATCTTCTTGGAGTAGACCTCGTCGATGCCGGGCAGCGCCACCAGCTCCTCGGCCGTCGCGGTGTTGAGGTCCACGAGGTGGACCTCGGGCGCGGCCGAGGGTGAAGCCTTCACCGCCGGCTTGGCCGGGACCTTCGCCGGCGCCTTCACGGCCGCCGACACGGCGTGAACGGGAACGGCCAGCATTCCGGCCGCGAGCAGGAGCGAGAGCCGGGCCCGGATGCTCAGGGGTCGCATCATGATTTCAGCCTCCTGCCGCCATCTTCCCACTCAATCGAGACGCTTTCGCGGGGAAACCCATCGGATATGATGGCCGTTCCCATGTCCAAGACCTACGACGCCATCGTCATCGGCGGCGGCCACAACGGACTCACCCATGCCGCATACCTGGCTCGCGCGGGCCGGAAGGTCCTCGTCCTCGAGCGCCGGCCCGTCCTGGGCGGCGCGGCCGTGACCGAAGAGATCTTCCCGGGGTTCAAGTACTCGGTCTGCTCGTACGTGGTGTCGCTGCTGCGGCCCGAGATCATCCGCGAGCTGGACCTGCCCCGCCACGGCCTGGAGATCCTGCCCCTGGACGGCACCTTCACCCCGATGCCGAGCGGGGACTACCTGTGGCGCATGAGCGACCACGCCCGCACGCGCCGCGAGATCTACCGCCACAGCCCGCTCGACGCCGAGGCCTACGACGAGTACTCGAAGGCGATGGCGGACATGGCGCGCTTCGTCAAGCCCATCCTCTCGATGGTGCCCCCGGATCCCCTGTCCTTCGACGTGCCCGGGTTCTCCCGCCTCTTCGCCATGGGCCGGCGCTTCCAGCGCCTGAGCCGCACGGACCAGCACAACATCCTCCAGCTCATGACCATGAGCGCGGTGGACCTGCTCGACCAGTGGTTCGAGACGGACGTGCTCAAGGCCACGATGTCCGCCAGCGGCATCATCGGCACGTTCCTGGGCGTGCGCTCGCCGGGCACGGCCTACGTGCTGCTGCACCATTACATGGGCGAGATCGACGGCGTCTTCCGCTCCTGGGGCTTCTCGCGCGGCGGCACCGGCGCCATCTCCATGGCCATCGCGAGTGCGGCGCAGGAGGCCGGGGTCGAGGTGCGCACCGCCGCCTCCATCGAGCGCATCAAGGTCAAGGACGGCCGCACCACGGGCGTGGTGCTCGAAGGCGGCGAGGAGATCGACGCCGCCGTCGTCTCCTCGAGCGTGGACCCGCATCGCACGTTCCTGAAGATGGTGGAGCCGGGGGTGCTCGAGGCCGACTTCCTCTCCGAGGTGCGGCGTTACAAGCTGCGCGGCTCCTCGGGCAAGGTGAACCTTGCCCTCGACGGGCTGCCCGAGTTCACGGCCATGCCGGGGCCGGGCCCGCATCTGCGCGGCGCGATCTCGATCTCGCCCAGCGTGGAGTACATGGAGCGGGCCTACGACCAGGCCAAGTACGGCGAGTTCTCGACCCACCCCTACATCGACATGGTCATCCCGTCCCTCACCGATCCGTCGGTGGCGCCGCCCGGCAAGCACATCCTCTCCTGCTTCGTGCAGTACGCGCCCTACAAGCTGCGCGAAGGGACGTGGGACGAGAAGCGCGACGCCTTCGG
>Ga0075421_100007162_pt1 | contig 13640 bp, 7 predicted proteins | sample SoiMetdeltSBSDD5_FD_75292 | JGI IMG/M metagenome (GOLD analysis project Ga0075421, IMG submission 75292) | Bulk soil microbial communities from a Populus tree surrounding site in Tennessee, USA - Soil MetaG P. deltoides SBSDD5 | ecosystem: Environmental > Terrestrial > Soil > Tree plantation...
TTCGGCCGCTGATCCATCTTGTCGAGATCGACGCTGGCGAGGTGCAGCGCCTTGAGCACGGCCTTCACGGTTTTGGGATTCTTCTGGGCGAATTCCTCGGTGAACGCGCACACCTTCTCCGGATGGTCCTTCCAGATCTGCTGGGTGGTCGCGGCGGTGTAACCGATCCCGTCTTCGATGGCCCGGTTGTTCCACGGCTCGCCGACGCAGAAGCCGTCCATCTTGTCCACCTTCATGTTGGCGACCATTTGTGGCGGCGGGATCGTGATCAGGTTGACGTCGCGATCGGGATGGATGCCACCGGACGCGAGCCAATAGCGCAGCCACATCGCATGCGTGCCCGGTGGAAAGGTCATCGCGAAGGTCAGCGGGTCTCCGGCGGCCTTCGCCTTCTCGGCGTGCGGACGGATTTGCGCCGGCGTGCGGACGCCCGCGGTCTTCAGCTTGTTGTTGAGCGTGATGGCCTGGCCGTTGCGGTTGAGCAGCCACGGAATCACCATCGGCTTCACGGGCGACCCGGCGAGGCCCATCGTCGAGGCGAGCGGCATCCCGAGGAGCATGTGCGTCGCGTGGTTCTCGCCGAGCGTGAGCTTGTCGCGGATGACGGCCCACGACGCTTCCTTCGACACGGTGGAAGTGATGCCGAATGTCTTGAAGTAGCCGAGCTCGTGGGCGATGACGATCGGCGCGCAGTCGGTCAGCGCGATGATGCCGAAGCGCAGGTTGGGCGTTTCCGGTCCGTCCGACGCGTAGACGCCTCCGGTCCATCCGCGCGGGAGCCCCGCCATGAGCACCGAGGCGGTCGTCGTGCCGGCGGCCTTGAGAAACGTTCGCCGCGTCGCGCGCGGTGTCTTCCGGCTGCAGCCGGAAGCTACGGTTTGCTTGTCGTCGTTCTGCATCTCATTTCTCCGCGAGGAATACATAGGTCAGCATCACGAACGGTCCGCTGTACGACTTGCCCGGCGTGGCTTCTTTGAGGAACGGACCGGCGATCAAGTGGGAGTAGCCACCCGTGAGCGCGAGCTGCGGCGTCAACGGCCGGCTGACTTGCACGTCGATCTCCTGGCCGACGCGGGTGCTGGCCGCGCCGCCGGCGACGCGCGCGAGCGCCGCGCCGCTGGCGGCATACAGCGCGTCGCGCGATTCGGCCAGCCAGTACGAGTGATAGCTCACGGCGATCGGCGTCAGCTTGATCGGGGTGATATCGAAGCCGACGCGGACGTGATGGATGTTGCGCCAGCCGACCTGATCCGCCAGGCCGTACTTGTCGTGCGCGGTGGGATAGAGCTGGTCGAACGTGCCGCGGATGCCGTCGGTCGGAGTGGCGTCGCCCGACGCGTAGTTGTATTCACCAACGAGGTGCGGCGTGCTCGCGCCGGGCAGCGTCTCTCGCAGCTGCCAGTGGCCGGCCCAGGCGCTGATCGAATCAGGCCCGAGCGTTCCGCGCTGAATGGCGGCCTCGATGTTGTAGTCGAGCCGCGCCGGGAGCTTTCCCACCAAGCGTCCACCGGTCGTCACCTGGTGCAGCGCATCGAACACGCCAGCTTCGGATCGGAGGTTGGCGTCGCGCCGCCAGAACACGTACGGCTCAACGGTGCCCTTTGGCACCAGCGCGGCTGATGTGACGTACGCACCGGCAAAGCGGTTGCCGTTGCCGCTCTTGTCGAACTCGTCGTCGAGGATGCGGACCACGGACGCGGCGAACAGGTCGATCTGCGCCGCCTTGGTTCTGAGCATGACGCGCGCCGCGTCGAAGGTGCGTCCCGAGTTGAGCCAGTTGGCGTGGCCGACGAGACGCTGATCGCCGAAGGCAATTTCCTGCCGTCCGAGCCGCGCCGCGAGCCGCGCCTTGGCGGCGCCGATCTCGACCGCCGCCTGCCGGAGGTCGAAAGCGGCTCTGAACGGCGCGCCCGTCGGGCCGATGCGCTTGTCGCCGACGCGTGCGTCGTGCACTTGAACCGTGGCGCTCATCGATTTGCCGGTCAGGGCGGCCGAGAACCGGAACCGCGACAGGTAATAAACGTCGTCGCGCCCCTCGGTGAAGCCGGCGTTCACGAGCGTCTCGACGCGCTCGCGGAACTCACCGCGGACGCGGAGCCATGACGGCATCACGTCGTTGGCGCGATTCGGAAATGGGGGCTTGGCCGCGGGCGGCTGCGGCACGACCATCGGCTGTTCCGCAGTGGTCGATGGCGCCGGCGCCGGCGCTTGTGCGCGCACCGCGGCAATCGAGCACATCGTGAGGGCTGCAGTCAGGCTGATGGCGCGCCAATGAAGGAATGAGATCGAACGCACGACAACGCTCCCTTGTCGCAGACGATCGAGCTGGCCACTCGTAGCTTCCGGCTCTCGTAGCTTCCGGCTTTAGCCGGAAGATCTCGCAGCCGGAAGATCGGAGACGCGCCACGTCGTCGATCGGAATGATTCTCGTAGTGCCAGCGGGGGCGTTGCCGGCGTCGGGGCCGGTGCGGGAGCATGCAGCAAAGCCCGTTCCTCTCGACTCGCGCTGCTATCGCGACGCTCGCCGAGGGTGGGCGAACAAAACTGTCCGGCCCGTACCTGCGTGAACAAGGATGTACGCATCGGCCCTCAGCGGCGCTGGCGACCGAGCGCACGGTGACCGTGTAAAGCTACACAAATGTCGAGCACGCCCGAATGGCCGACACAGTCGTAGGCACGATGATCGTCGGTCGCTCGCTGGCATCGCCGTGTCTTGGCGTTCCGTCGAGCCCTCGAGTGGTTCGAGTCTTGCGTGCCGAGCGGGTGCGATGTCGGGGTCCCTCTCCAAACGTGCGGCGGCCAGCTTCGACGGCCGTCGGGTCCTGACGTTGGAGAGCCGCCGAGCGCCGGAGCTTGCGCTCCTCGTCATGAACTACGGCGGCAGGCCGGTGGTGGCGCCATCGCTGCGCGAGCTGCCGCTCGAATCGAATGACGAGGCGTTGACCCTGGCCGCCGACCTCGTGCGTCAACGGTTCGATCTGGTCGTGCTCATGACCGGCGTCGGCGTGCGGATGTGGATCAAGCTCGTGGAACCTTCCATGGGCCGGGACGCGTTCGTGCAGGCGCTCGGCCGGGCCCGCATCCTCGCGCGAGGACCCAAGCCGGTCGCCGCGCTGCGCGAAGTCGGGCTGACCCCGTGGGCGACGGTGCCGAGCCCGAATACGTGGCGCGAGCTGCTGGCCACGCTGGACGCTCGATCCGTTGAGATGCCTCTGGCCGGAGCGCGAGTGGCGATTCAGGAGTATGGTCTGCCGAACGACGAACTGGCCGGCGCGCTGGCGGCGCGTGGCGCCACCGTCGTCGCGGTGCCGATCTATCGCTGGGCCATGCCGGACGATCGGGCGCCGCTGCGCGCCGCTGTGCACGCCATCGTCCGGAACGACGTCGACGTCATCGTCCTGACGGCCGGTGTCCAGCTCGTGCATCTGCTGCGCGCGGCCGCGGAGCTGGGGCTCGAGCCGGCGGTGCGACGCGGCCTGGAGCGCATGGCTGTCGCGTCGATCGGGCCGATGACGTCCGAGGAACTCCACCGCCGTGGCCTCAGGGTGGATTACGAGTCGTCGCATCCGAAGATGGGATTCCTCGTGAAGGAGCTCGCGGAGCGGTGCGGGACGCTGCTCGAATCCAAGCACGCCATGAATCAGCCACGATGTTGAGACGCGACCAGCTCGGATCGGCGAACGTCGGTGAGTCGGAGATCGGCTTTCTGCACGAAATCGGCACGCGCTTCGCCGCTGCCGACTCGCTGCAGACGGTCTTGAACCGCGTCGTGCATTTCGTGTCGACGGTGGTGCAGTGCGATTCCTGCTTCATTTACGTGCTCGAGCACGACGAGCTGGTGCTGCGCGCCTCGAAGAATCCCCACACCGACGTCGTCGACCGGCTCAAGCTGCGCGTCGGTCAAGGGCTCACCGGCTGGGTGGCTGAGCACCGTCAGCCGGTCGCGGTCGGGTGCCACGCGTTCGAGGATCCGCGCTATCAAATCTTCAACGAGCTGCCCGAGGATCAGTACGAGGCGTTCCTGTCGGTGCCGGTCCTCTGCCGGGGGCGCCTGGTCGCGGTCATCAATCTGCAGCATCGCCATCCGCACGAACACACCTGGGCCGAGATTCAGCTGATTGCCACGATCGGCTTTCTCGTCGGCGCCGAGATTGCGCTGGCGCGCCTCGAAAGCGAGAACAGCCAGCTCTCCGAACGGCTGGAAACCCGCAAGCTCGTCGACCGCGCCAAAGGCATCCTCCAGCGCGACCTCGGCATCGGCGAGGAAGAGGCCTATCTCACCATCCAGCGCCAGAGCCGGCAGCGGCGGCGCACCAAGCGGGAGATCGCGGAGGCCATCCTTTTGGCCGACGACCTTCGTCAGAATCGATAGCCGACCACGTTCGCGGAGGTCACCGTGGCCTCCCCGGTCTCGATATTGACTTTCGATATCACGCTCCTATACTGTTCGTCGCCTCGCCGCCACGACCGGAGCGTTGCATGCGTCTGGTTCGAATCTGGCGGAATCTGCGCCACCGGCGGCGCCTCGATCGCGATCTCGACGACGAGCTCGAGAGCACGATTGATCTGCTGGCGCGCGAGCACCTGGCGCGCGGCGCCTCGGCCGACGAAGCGCGACGCCGAGCGAGGCTCGAGACTGGCAGCCTGGCGGCGCTCAAGGATCGCATACGAGACGAGCGCCACGGCGCGCTCCTCGAGAGCGTCGCCGCCGACGTCCGCTACGCGCTGCGGGGCCTGCGTCGCCAGCCTGGGTTCACCGCCACGGCAGTACTCACGCTCGGTCTCGGCATCGGTCTCAACACCAGCCTCGCCACCGCCTTCATGACCATGCTGTTTCGACCGTGGCCGGTGCGCGTCGCCGACCGGTTGACGCAGGTGGACGTCATCCGGCGCGGCGATGGTGCGGCCCCGTTCAACTGGCAGGACTACCGGCTTCTTGCCGATCACGCGCGCGCCAGCGCGGTGATCGCAACCGGCTGCGGCATGGACGGTCGAACGCAGAGCTGCCGGTTCATCGTCGGCCAGGGGCAGCCGGTCATTGGTCAGTTCGTGAGCGGCAACTATTTCCGCCTGCTCGAGATTCCGATCGCGAGAGGGCGTGGCATTGCGGACGGCGACGACCGAACCGAAGCCCCTGAGGCCGTTGCCGTGATCAGCCACGGATTGTGGCAACAGGCGTTCAACGGCGACCTCGACGTCGTCGGCCAGACGATCGTTCTCGACGGGTTGCCGTTTACGGTCATCGGCGTCGCCGATCCGGCGTTCACTGGTACCTCGCTGCTGCGGCGCGACGTGTGGGTGCCGCTCGCCAGCGCGCCGGTCGTGCGGCCATCCCGCCGCTCGACGATGGCCGAGCTCGAGCTGGTCGCGCTCGTCGCTCCGGGCGTGGCGCGCGCGACCGCTGCGGCGGAGCTGAACGTGCTGCTCGCCAGCCGGTCTCCGTCCCCGCCGCAGGTGCGGCTGGTGGACACCAGCTTCTTCTCGCGGTCGCGCGATCGCGAGGAGAGCATGGTGTTCTTCGCGATTGCGTTCAGCGCGCTGTTCCTGGTGCTGCTGGTGGCGTGCGCGAACATCGGCAATCTGCTGCTAGCGCGCAGCGCCGCGCGGCGGCGGGAGATTGCGATTCGTGCGGCAATCGGCGCCGGACGCCGTCGACTCATCCGACAGTTCCTGACCGAGAGCTTCGTGCTGGCCGCGGCCGCCGCGGCGATCGGCCTGTGGCTCGCGCTCGTTCTTCCGGCGTGGTTTCTCGACTATGCATTCTCGCGCGCTGACGTTGCCGGGCCGGTGGCACTCGAGATTCGGCCGGACTGGCGGATTGCTGTCTTCAGCGCCGGGCTGGCAATCGTCACCTGCGTCGCGTTCGGACTCGCGCCCGCGCTGCACGCCAGCCGGATCGAGGTCGTCAATCCCCTGAAGGATCAACCAGGAACGGTACGACTGTCGCTGCGATCGTGGCTGTTGGGAGTGCAGGTGGCGGTCAGCGTGATCCTGCTCGCGACCGCCGGTCTGCTGGTGCGCGGGCTGGAACGGGCCTACACGATGGACCGGGGCTTCGAGACCGAGGGCGTCAACATGATCACGTTGGATCTGCCGGCAGCGTTTGCCGTCGAGCGCCGCCAGGCGTTCGAGACCGACGTGATCGCGGCCGCGCGTGCATTCGATGCGCGTACAGACGTCGCGATTGCGACGGCCGCGCCGTTCGATGGCTGGGTGACCTACACCTCCGTCAAGGACGGCCGTCAGCCGGGTTCGAAGGGCGCGGGCATCGCCCTGCCGGAGGTGTCAGCGGGGTACTTTGCGGTGTTGGGCATCCGGCTTCAGTCTGGCCGCCTGTTGTCGGCCACGGACGCGAAGCAACACCGCCTCGTCATCAATGAATCGCTCGCCCGCCGCCTGTTTCGCGATCGCAACCCCGTGGGTGAGACGCTGCTCGTTGCCGGCGCGGCGCAGGCCGCGGTCCCCCACGAGATCGTTGGCGTGGTGACGACCGCCGATCACGGTGAAGGGGCGGAGCCAGCCGCGTACGAGGCGCTTGGCGATCGGTCGGAATGGCTGTGGGCCAGCGGCAACGATCGACAGCTGCCGCCACGATTGATCTTCCGCGATCCGGGGGCCGACGCGGCGCGCGCGCTCGCCGAGATCGCCCGCCGCCTCGAGCCGCAGGTCCGCATCGTCGAAACATCCCTGCCTGCCGCCATCGCCGCGAGGTATTCCGAAGAGCGATTCGGCGTGGGCCTTGCGGCTACGGTCGGCGGCCTGGCGCTGGTGCTCGCAACCATCGGCGTTTTCGGCGTGTTCGCCTACACCGTGCGACAACAGACACGCGAGATTGGCGTGCGCCTCGCGCTCGGGGCGCGCGCGCGCGAGGTCGTGACCGCAGTCGTCGCTCCGAGTTTCCGGCCGCTGGCTGCCGGCCTGGTCGCGGGTATCGTGACGGCGTCGATTCTCGGCAACGTACTGCGCAGCAGCTTGTACGGTCTCAGTCCCTACGATCCCCTCGCCCACCTCGCGGTCGTCGCGGTCGTTGTTGTTTTCGCGCTGATCGCCCTGGCGCTCCCGGCATGGCGCGCCACGCGGATCGACCCGACGCTCGCCCTGAAGAGCGAGTAATCGGCGGCTCGAGCCGCGACGCTGGACGGACCCGGCGCTCCACGAGGATAATCGGCGGCGCGAGTTCGGGGCGCAGTGCTGAATCCCATTACTCCCGGTTTCGAGATCGGCCGCTACGTGATCCGCGCCAGGCTCGGCGCGGGCGGGATGGGAGAGGTCTTTCTCGCCGACGATACGCAGCTCGGCCGGAAGGTCGCCCTGAAATTCATTCAGGCCGACACGGAAGGCGATTCGCACGCGCAGCGGCGCCTCCTGAGGGAGGCGCGGGCCGCGGCAACCCTCGATCATCCGAACATCTGCGCCGTCTATGACGTTGGCGAGGCCGCCGGGCGCCGCTACATCGCGATGCAGTATGTCGACGGCGAATCGCTCGACGCGCGGCTGCGGCGGGCGCCGCTCGATCTGCGCGAGATCCTCGCGCTCGCCGTCCAGATCGTGGGCGGCGTGGCCGACGCCCACGCGCACGACATCCTCCATCGCGACCTCAAGCCCGCGAACATCATGGTGACGGCGCGCGGCGAAGCCAAGGTCATGGACTTCGGCCTCGCGAGGCGCGGCTCCAGCGACGTGTCCGGCACCGGCGCCACGGCGACGGAGTCGGCGATGAGCCACGCGGGGCAAGTCGTCGGCACGGCGGCGTACATGTCGCCGGAACAGGCGCGAGGCGAATCGCTCGACGCGCGGTGCGATCTCTTCAGCCTCGGGATCGTGCTCTACGAGATGGTGACGGGCCAGCGGCCGTTTCACGCCACGAGCACGGCCGCGCTCACCGCCGCGATCCTGACGCACGAGCCGCCACCGCTCGCGCGATTCGCGCCGAGCACGCCGGCCGAGTTCGATCGCATCGTGACCAAGCTGCTGAAGAAAGATCCGGGCAGCCGCTACCAAACCGCGGCGGATCTCCTGATTGATCTGCGGGCCCTGAAGGAAGAGCAGGACTTCCAGGCCAAGCTCGGGCGCACGCCGGCGCCGGCGACACATGCGTCTGCAAGTGCTCCTGCTGCTGCCGACAGCGTGCCTCACGCGGTGACTGCTGGGCCTTCAATCGTTTCGCCGGGCCGTCGGCGATCGTTCCGTACGGTCGGCGCTGCCGTGGCGGTGCTGGCGATCCTGGCCGCCGCCGGATGGTTCGCCTGGCGGACCGCCAACCTGCGATGGGCCCGGGCTCAGATTGCTCAAGTTTCATCGCTCGCCGACGCGCGACGCACTGCCGAGGCCTTCGACCTCGCGCTGTCGGTCCAGCGCTATCTGCCCAACGATCCGACGATCGCCGGTCTCTTGCCCGCCATCGCGGACACCATCTCAGTGACGACCGAGCCTGCGGGTGCATCGATTTACTTGAAGCGCTTTGCCGTCGGGGGCACTCCGGCGCCGCGCCAGCTTGTGGGCACGTCTCCGGTTACGAACGCGCGGATCGCCCGCGCCCAGTACGTGTTGTCGATAGAGAAGGAGGGATTTGCTCCGACCGAGCGAACGGTCGCGGGCGTGCCGGTCCACGTCGAAGCGCTGACGATCATGCCGCCGCCGATTCGAATCACCCAGCAGTTGATGCCGATCGACAAGGTGCCGCCGCGGATGGTGTTCGTGCCGGGAGGAGACTATCGCCTGGTCTCGTGGTCGCGGCCCACCGACCGCCGAGTGAGTCTCGCCGGCTTTGTCATCGACAAGTACGAGGTGAGCAACCGCGAGTTCAAGGAGTTCATCAGCGCCGGCGGTTACCTCAAGCAGCAGTTCTGGACGCATCCGTTCATGAAGGACGGCCGCCCGATCCCGTTCGACGAGGGGATCCGAACGCTCGTCGATCGAACCGGTCTTCCAGGACCGCGAACGTGGTCGAACCAGACGTTTCCCGATGGCAAGGCCGATCACCCGGTCACAGACATCACTTGGTACGAAGCCAGCGCCTACGCCGCGTTCCGCGGCAAGCAGCTGCCGACGATCTTTCAGTGGGAGAAGGCGGCGCGCAACGGGTTCGTCGCACCCGGCGGTGTGCGGACGATGCCGTGGGGCCTGTTCTATCCCGGCGATCCGCTGGATGGCCGGGCCAATTTCGGGGCCGGGACGCAGCCGGTCGAGAGCGCGGAGTTCGGCATGAGCCCGTTCGGCGTCTACAACGCCGCCGGCAACGTCGCCGAATGGACGCTGAACGACAGCCCGGACGGATTTCTGGCGACTGGCGGCGCCTGGGGCGATCCGCTCTACACGTTCGCGCAGTTCGGCGGGCGGCCCGGCTTCTTCAGCTCGGACAAACTGGGCTTTCGCTGTGCGCGCTATGCCGCGGCGACGGCCACCGATCAGAGCGGCGTTCGCATCGAGCTCGCGCATGAGGTGCCGGAGCACACCGCTCCGACGCCGCAGCAGTTCGCGAAGTTGGCAGCGGCATACGACTACGCGAAGACGCCGCTCGATGCCCGCGTCGACGAGACGGTCGACACGCCGGAGTGGAAGCGGGAGAAGATCTCGTTCAAGGGTGCCAACGGCACGCGGGCCATCGCCTATCTGTATCTCCCGCACCACACGCCGCGTCCGCTCCACGTCATCCACTACCTGCCGGCCGGCGACGTGGACGGCGGGTTCCGATCGCTACCGGCGTCGATGGACGATCGCCTGGCGCCGTTCGTCAGGGCCGGGCGCGCGGCATTCGGCGTGGTGCTGGAAGGCTACATGGAGCGGCTCCGCCCCCCTGGTTTCGTCCGTCCCGACGTTTCGACCGCCGAGTTCCTCGATATCGTCGTCAACCGCGTCACCGATCTGAGGCGTGGCCTCGACTACATCGAGAGCCGGCCCGATCTCGACCGCACACGGATCGTGGCCTACGCGCCGAGCGCAGGCGCGGTGCTCGGCGTGATCGCCTCGGCGATCGAAGCGCGCTACCGCGCGCTGTTCTTCGTCGGCGCCGGCATTTCTCCGTCGTCCGGCCGCATCAACCCCGCGGCCAACCCCGCCAACTTCACGCCGTTCATCCGTTCTCCCAAGCTGGTGATCCAGGGCCGCTACGACGAGGACACGCCGGTCCGCACCCACATGGAGCCATTCTTCAAGCTCCTGACCCCACCCAAACAGGCGGTGTTCTACGACGGCGGGCACGTGCCGTCCATCGAACTGGTGATGAACGCCACCCGCGACTGGCTCGACAAACACCTCGGCCCGGTCGCCCGCTAGAGTCGACGGTCCATTCTCCCGTAATGTCCGGCTTCAGCCGGGCCTTGGCTCGGTAGTGTCCGGCTTTAGCCGGACCTTGAATTGGTGCGCTCGAGTGGTCCGGCTGAAGCCGGACACTACGCGGTCGTGCGGCTGAAGCCGGACGCTACGCACCCGAGCGTCTGATGTGTTATATAGATAATCCATATATGGGAAGACGTCTGTTTTCGAAGGAACTGAAGAAGGGATCGGCCGATCTGCTGATCCTGGCGCTGATCGAAGAGCGTCCCCGCCACGGCTACGAGATCGGCCGGCTGATCGTGGAGCGCTCGCGCGGCGCGCTGACGTATCACATCGCTTCGCTGTATCCCACGCTCTACCGTCTCGAGGATGAGGGACTCGCCGAAGGCCGGTGGGTGGAGAAGCCGGGGCAGCGGCGCCGCCGCTATTACAAGATCACCGCCGCCGGACGCGCGCGCCTCGCCAGCGAGCGGTCGCTCTGGCAGGACTTCTTCGTCGCGCTCGATCGCGTCGCGGGTTTGAAACAGTCATGAACTGGAACGCCATCGTTCGCGACGTCAGCCGATAGCCGTCAATTTCGTTCCTTTCGCGAGTTGACCGCAACGTCCGATAGCGGACAAGTGCAAACCGTCAACTCGTCCACGACGTCTAAGCGACCAGTCTGATGCGCCTGAACGCCGTGGCGTTCGCCTGCCTGATCATTTCCGGACTCCTCGGTGGACCGGCTGGGGCGCAGGTGCGTCAGGACCCGCCCAACGGGCCGGCGCCGACGACCTTGGCGCGCAGCGTGTCGCGGCTCGTCGCCGCCGAAGCGGCCCCGCTTGCCGCAGAGTCGGTATTGAAGCTCGATGGCCAACTCGACGACGAAGTGTGGACGAGGGCGCGGCGGATTGACGGATTCCTGCAGAGCGATCCCAAGGAAGGCGCGCCGCCGAGCTTTCCGACCGAGGTTCGCGTCGCCTACGACGCAACCCATATCTATATCGGTGTCTCTGCCACCGATTCCGACCCCGACAAGATCGTCGGACATCTCACGCGCCGCGATACCGATTCGCCGTCGGACTGGATCTCGGTCGCGATCGATTCCTACCACGACAAACGGACCGCGTACGAGTTCTCCGTGAATCCAGCCGGGGTGAAGCAGGATACCTACCGCTACAACGATGACTCGGACGATCGCGGGTGGGACGCCGTCTGGGACGTGGCGGTCGCGCGCGACGGGTCGGGCTGGCGAGCCGAGTTCAGAATTCCATTCTCACAGCTGCGTTTTCGCGCGACCGAGAAAGCCACGTTCGGGCTCGCGGTCATCCGCCGCGTCGGACGGCTGAACGAGACCTCGACGTGGCCGCTCATCGCGAAGAGCAAGCCCGGCTTCGTCTCGCAGTTCGGCGATCTGAGTGGACTGTCGCTGACTCGCGCTCCGAAGCGCCTCGAGCTGCTGCCGTACACGGTCAGCGGGCTCAAGACCAAACCGGAAACGGACAATCCTCTCGTCGAGACCGCCGATGGGGACTTGTCGGTTGGCGTCGACGTCAAGTACGCCCTCACCCCGGGGCTGAATCTGACGGCGACGGTCAATCCCGACTTCGGCCAGGTCGAAGCGGATCCCGCGGTCGTCAATCTCAGCGCGTTCGAGACGTTCTTCTCGGAGCGCCGGCCGTTCTTCGTCGAGGGATCGGGCGTCTACCAGTTCGGATCCGACCTGTTCTACTCGCGCCGGATCGGACGGAGTCCACAGCTCGGTCCCGACGTCCCGGAGAACGGATTCTCCGCGTCGCCCGATAACAGCACGATTCTCGGTGCGACGAAAGTGACCGGCCGCGTCGGTAAGTTCTCGGTCGGCGTGCTGAACGCGTTGACGTCGCGAGAGCGCGCCATCGTGTCGGCGGGCGCGCTCGAGTCGCGCGCGCTGATCGAGCCGTTCACGAGCTACAGCGTCGGCCGGCTTCGCCGCGAGCTCAAGAACCAGTCGTCGTTCGGCATGATGCTGACGGCGACCAATCGCAAGGTCGGCGGCGAGGGTAGTCCGCTGCGCATGCTCGCCGGTTCGGCCTACACCGGCGGCGCCGACTGGGACATCAGGGTGCGCAAGAACCGCTACGCGATTGCCGGCTATTTGGCCGGCAGCTCGATTCATGGCACGCCGCAGGCGATTCTGCGGCTGCAGGAGAACAACGTCCACAGCTATCAGCGGCCCGATGCCGATCACGTCGAGATCGATCCCACCGACACGACGCTCGCCGGGCTGGCGGGTTCGGTCGCGGTCCGCAAGATTGGCGGCGAGCGCGTGCGATTCGAGTCGAACGTCAACTTCACGACGCCCGGCTTCGATCCCAACGACGTCGGCTTCATGCGGCGCGCCGACATCGTGTCGCAGAACAACTGGATCCAGTGGCGGAACGACCGTCCGGCCAAACGCGTGCGCAGCTTTCGCTTCAACCTTAATCAGTGGAGCAGCCACAACTTCGGCGGCGATCGACTGGACCTGGGCGGGAACATCAACGCGCATTGGACGTTCACGAACAATTGGGCGACCGGCCTGGGCATCACCGGCCTGGTGGATGCCTTCGACGACCGCGCCACGCGCGGTGGTCCCGGCGCGAGAACCGACGGGTTGTGGGTGATGTGGCACTACCTCAACACCGACGACCGCAAACCGATTGCCATCGAGATGTTCACCGGCCGTGGCTGGTCGTCGTTCGGTCCGCATTTCCTCGACCTCAATCCGGCAGTCACGTTCCGTCCCGCGTCGTCGTTGTCGGTCAGTACCGGGATGCGGTTCGGCACCTCCGACAACGACGCGCAGTGGGTCGCGAACGAGGAGCGCGACGGCCGCACGCACTACGTGTTCGCGCGCATCGATCAGCAGACCGTGGCGACGACGTTTCGCGTCAACTACACGATGTCGCCGACGCTGTCGCTCCAGATGTACGCGGAGCCGTTCGTCTCCGCCGGTGCCTACACCGACTACAAGCAATTGATCGACGGCCGTTCCAAGGACTGGCGGACGCGGTACGGGGCCTACGACTACCCCAGCTCCGCGGACTTCAACTACCGCTCGTTCCGCACCACCAACGTGCTGCGCTGGGAGTACCGCCCCGGCTCGGCGCTGTTCGTCGTCTGGCAGCAGGGGCGCGAGTCGACCGACCCGCGCGGCGACTTCCGCTTCGGCCGCGACTTCCGCGGCGTGTTCGGCTCGCCCGCCAGCAACGTGTTCCTCGTCAAGATGTCCTACTGGTTGAATTACTAGATTATCCGAGGGGCTCTGCCCCTCGGACTCCCCGACACGCTCTCTCGCTCGCCGCTTCGCCGGCTCGCTCCGTTCGCGTGGGGCGCTTCGCTTCGCTCGCGCCTCTCTTTCGATC
>Ga0075421_100007163_pt1 | contig 13639 bp, 9 predicted proteins | sample SoiMetdeltSBSDD5_FD_75292 | JGI IMG/M metagenome (GOLD analysis project Ga0075421, IMG submission 75292) | Bulk soil microbial communities from a Populus tree surrounding site in Tennessee, USA - Soil MetaG P. deltoides SBSDD5 | ecosystem: Environmental > Terrestrial > Soil > Tree plantation...
CGGCGGCGGCGTGGGTCGACCCGACCGACGGCGCCTGCCCCCCAACCCACCCGATCAAGGCCAAGCTGTCGAGCAAGATCTTCCACGTCCCCGGCGGCCTCGCCTACGACCGCACCACCCCGGACCGCTGCTACCGCGACGCTGCCACCGCCGAAGCCGACGGCTTCCGCCCCGCGAAGCGCTAGCTCAGGGCGAGGGTGGCGAGGCGGCGGGCTACTTCGGGGGTGTGTTTGAAGCCTTGGCCGGAGAAGCCGGTGCCGACGACGATCGGGCCGGTGCGGGCCAGGTGGAAGGCGTGGGTGGGGGTCGACGTGTACAGGCAGGTCCTCGTCGACACGGCGGCGGGCTCCAGGGCCGGGAGCCACTCGGCCACGTAGGCCTCCATGCGGGACTGGCGGTCGGGGTCGGGAGCGAACGTTCGGGTGTCAGCCGTCGTCACTGTGCCGGTGTGGTGCTCGGCCACCTTGTAGAGGCCGGTTGGGCCGGGGGTGCCGTAGCGGGTGCACTCGAGGCGGTGGAGGAACGTCGGTAGCGGCTGCCTCGGCTCGAAGAAGTAGACATGCTCTTCGGTCGTCAGCAGCGGCGGGAGCGGCACGTCGGGCACCAGCTGCTCGGTCCAGGCGCCGGCCGTCACCACCACCACGTCGGCGTCGTAGGTCGTCGACCCGGCGACCACCCGGGCGCGGTCGCCGACCACATCGATCGACTCGACCGGGATCTCGTAGCGCAGCTCGGCGCCTCCGGCCACGGCCAGTTCGGCCAGGGCCGACAGCGTCGCGGAGGCGTGCACCCAGCCGCCGTCCGGCTGGTACAGGACGTCGTGGCCGAACCGCATCCCGGGCCAGCGCACCGCGGCATCAGCCGCCGACACCCATTCGGCCGCCAACCCGTACTTCGAGGCCGCGGCCGCCCGGGTCTCCATGTCGGCCGGCTCGAGCTGCTCGACGCAGCCGACCTGGTGGCGCAGCACCCGGCCGGACTCCCGCTCCAGCCGCGCCCAGCCTTCGTCGGCCGCGATCGCCATCTCGGTCAGCTCGCGGCCGACGTGAAGGTGCCGATAGATCCGCTCGTCGCCGTGCGACGCGCCCCGGTGGTGACCGGCCGCAAAGCGCTCCAGGAGCACCACCCGGGCCTGCGGGGCGAGCCACCAGGCCGTCGCCAGCCCCATGGCGCCGCCGCCCACCACGACGACGTCGATCGGCACAGCTACAAGGCGTGGACGGAGACGATCCCGTCGCCGGCGGCGATGTGGGTCTGCACCTCCGGCGGGACGGCGATGTCGGTGGCGAGCACCTGGACCGACGCCTGGCCGGTGCTGGACCGGCCGAGGTGCATGTCGTCGATGTTGACGCCCGCATCGGCCACCACACCCGTGACGAAGGCGATCATCCCGGGCCGGTCGTCGTTGCGGACCACCAGCAGGTGCTTGGCCGGCGGCAGGTCGATGGTGTTGTCGTCGAGCATGACCACCCGCGGCTCCGACCGCAGGCCGACCAGCGTCCCGGCGATGGCATGGTCGCCGCCCCGGATCGTCACCAGGTTCACATAGTCGTGGGCCGTGGCGGTCGACGTGTCGCGGATCTCGACGCCCTTCTCCGCTGCGATGCGCGGCGCGTTCACGTACGAGACCGGCTCGTCGCTGATCCGCCCGAACAGCCCCTTCAGCACCGACAGCGTGAGGATGCGGGTGTCGTAGTCACCCACCTGCCCGGCGTACTCGATCTCGAGCACTGTCGGCGCGGCGTCGACCAGCCCCGAGAACAGCTCGCCCAGCCGCTCGGCCAGCGGCAGGAACGGCCGCACCGTCTCCGAGGCCTCGGCGGCCGACACGTTGACCGCGAACGGCACGAAGTCGCCGGCCAGCGCCAGCCCGACCTGCTCGGCGATGGTGTCGCCGGCCTTGTCCTGGGCCTCCCGCGTCGAGGCGCCGAGGTGCGGCGTGACCACCACCTCCGGCTTGCCGAACAGCGGCGACTCGGTGGTCGGCTCTGTCGAGAACACATCGAGCGCCGCGCCGCCCACGTGACCGGCGTCGATGGCCTCGGCCAACGCCGCCTCGTCGACGATGCCGCCCCGCGACACGTTGATGATCCGGATGCCCGGCTTGGACCGAGTCAGGAGGTCCTTGTCGATGAGCCCGATGGTCTCGGGCGTCTTGGCGACGTGCAGGGTGACGAAGTCCGCCACCTCCATCAGCCGCTCCAGCGGCAGGAGCTCGACCGACAGCTGGCGGGCCCGCTCAGCCGACACGAAGGGGTCGTAGGCCACCAGGTTCATGCCGAACGCCAGCGCCCGCTGGGCGACCAGCTTGCCGATGCGCCCCAGGCCGACGATGCCGAGCGTCTTGTGGGCCAGCTCGACGCCCTCCCACCGCGACCGCTCCCACCGGCCCGCCACCAGCGCGGCGTGGGCCTGGGGGATGTTGCGGGCCTGGGCCAGCAGCAGGGCCATGGTGTGCTCGGCCGCCGACAGGATGTTCGACTGCGGGGCGTTGACCACCATGACACCACGCTCGGTGGCCGTGTCGACGTCGACGTTGTCGAGCCCGATGCCGGCCCGCCCCACCACCACGAGGTCGCTGCCCGCCTCCAGCACCTCGCCGGTGACCTGGGTGGCGGACCGGATGATGAGGGCGGCGGCGCCCGGCACGGCGTCGAGGAGCTCCTCGGGTGACAACCCGAGCTTGACATCGACCTGGTGCCCGGCGTCGCGGAGCTGTTGCAGCCCGCCGTCGGCGATCTTTTCAGTGACGAGGATGCGAGACATTCGTTGCTCAGTGTGGTTGGGGGAAGGAGGCGTCGCCAGACGGGTCCGGCGAATTTCGGTTTACAGGTTCTCCACGGTGAGGGGCTCGATGCCCTCGTCGGCCGGCAGCGCGAAGCCGAACACCTGGGAGTAGAAGGACAGCTCGCCGTCGAGCGCCCGGCGGATGTTGGCCGCCTGCCGGAACCCGTGCTGCTCGCCCTCGAACGCAAGATACGCGACCGGCACCCCCCGCGCGCGCAGCGCGTCGACGATCATCTCCGACTGGTTGGGCGGCACCACCTCGTCCTCCAAGCCCTGGAAGACGGCCAGCGGCCTGTCGAAGCCCTCGACGTGGTGGATCGGCGACCGCTCCACGTACACGTCCCGGTCCGCGGGATAGGGCCCGATGAGGCTGTCGAGGTAGCGGCTCTCGAACTTGTGGGTGTCCTTGGCCAGCGCCTCGAGGTCGGCGACGCCGTAGTGGCTGGCCCCGGCGGCGAACGTGTCGCGGAACGCCAGCACGGCGAGCGTGGTGTAGCCGCCGGCCGACCCGCCGGTGATCAGCAGCCGGTCGGGGTCGACCTGCCGGTCGTCGGCCAGGTGGTGGGCGGCGGCCTCGCAGTCGTCGAGGTCGACGATGCCCCACTGCCCGCGCAGCTGGTCCCGGAACGGCCGCCCGTAGCCGGTCGAGCCGCCGTAGTTGACGTCGACCACGGCGATGCCCCGGCTGGTCCAGTACTGGGTCTCGATCTGCAGCATCGGCCGGGCCGCGGACGTCGGTCCGCCGTGGATGAGCACCAGCAGCGGCGGCAGCTCGTCGGCCGGGGCCGACACGGTCGGGTTGGCCGGCGGGTAGTACAGCCCGTAGGCGGTGCGGCCTCCGCTGGTCGGGAACGAGATCGGCTCGGGGATCGAGAACCACTCGGGCTCGAGGCCCAGGTCGCGGGGCGGGCGCAGCAGCTCGGGGGCCCCGAGGACGCCCGCGCCGTGGTCGAGCCGGAACCGCAGCCGCACCCGCACCACCGCCATCTCGGCGGTGGCCGACGCGGCCACGAACACCACTTGCTTGCCATCGGCCTGGATCGACCCGAAGGTGGTGTACGGCAGCTCGACGTCGTCGATGGTGCCGTCGTCGTTCCGCACGGCCAGGTGGTCGACGCCGTCCTTGCGGTAGGCGAACACCACGTGCCCGTCCTCGAGGAAGTCGTAGCGCGACTGACCGAAGACCCACTGGGGCAGGCCGATCTCACCCTCGAGCTCGACCATCGGCTCGATCGAGCCGGCTCCGCCCAGGCCCGACGTCCCCGGCGACCAGCGGTAGAGGTTCCACCACTCGGTTCGGTCGGAGATGAACCACAGCGACCCGTCGGGCGCCCAGCGGGGCTGGAAGATCGATTCGCCGATGCCCGACGCCGTCGGATGGCCGGCCACGACCTCGGGGTGGCTGATGCCCGGCCCCACCTCCGACCAGCGCAGGGCGGCCACGCACAGCTCGGTGCCGTCCCACGGCATGTCGGGGTGCTGCCACTGCAGCCAGCAGAGTTGGTTGCCGTCGGGTGAGATGCGGGGGTCGGACACGAAGTCGGGGCCGCTGACCAGCACGCGGGGCGGCTGCTCGCCGGTGTTGTCGACGACGACCAGCTCGTTGACCACGTCGACCGGCCCGCCGCCCGGCGGATGGTGCTCGCGCACCACGACCAGCCAGCGCCCGTCGGCGCTCACGTCGCCGTCGGCCCAGCGGTTGCCCCGGGGCACCTCGGGCTCGGGCGTCAGCGGGACAGGGGCGACGCCGGCCGGCCCCGCCGCGGCATCGAGGGTGTAGAGCCGCTGGTCCTTCCAGTCCGTGAACCAGAGCCGGCCGTCCCGCACCCACCAGGCGCCGCCGCCGTACTCGTGGACGGCGGTGCGGGCGTTGACGCCGTTGGGCAGGGCGTCGGCGGTCTCGCCGGCCCGCCAGCGGACCAGCTGGATGCGGCCGCCCTCCTCGGGCCGGGCCTCCGACCACCAGACGGCGTCACCGTCGAGGGCGACGCCGCCGAGCCCGACGCTGGCCTTGACCACCAGCTCGGAGGTGACCGGCGTCGGCCACGACCCGTACGGCAGGACCGGCGTGCCGTCGTCGACGAGATCGCCGTCGTCGTCAGGCCCCGACGTGATCGGCTCGGCCGACTCGACCTCGTCGGGTTCCGGCTCGTCAGGAGCAGGTTCGGCCGGAGGCTCCGCCTCTCCCTCGCTCAAAGCTCGACTTCTTCCAGCAGCTCAGCCATGCGAACGCAGCCTTCTCCCAGGTCGTCGTCACCCAAGGCGAACGACATGCGGGCGTAGCCCGGCGTGCCGAACGCTTCGCCCGGCACGATCGCCACCTTGGCCTCGTCCAACAGCACAGCACACAGGTCGAGGGTGGACGTGACAGCCCGGCCCCGGATGGTCCTGCCCACGAACGCGGACAGGTTCGGGTAGGCGTAGAAGGCGCCCTCGGGCTCGAGGATGCCGACGCCCGGGATGCCGGAGAGGTGCTTGACCATGGTCCTGCCCCGCCGCTCGTAGGCGGCCCGCATCTCGGCGACGGCGTCGAGCGGCCCGGCGACGGCGGCCAGCGCGGCCCGCTGGCTGATGTTGCCGACGTTGGACGTCGAGTGGGACTGCAGGTTGGTGGCCGCGGCGATGACGTCGGGCGGCCCGATCATCCAGCCCACCCGCCAGCCGGTCATGGCGTAGGTCTTGGCGACGCCGTTGAGCACGACGCAGTGGTCGGCCAGCTCGGGTACCAGGGTCGGCATCGAGGAGAAGCGGTGCTCGCCGAAGGTCAGGTGCTCGTAGATCTCGTCGGTGATCACCCAGACGCCCCGCTCGACCGCCCAACGCCCGATGGCCTCGACCTCGGCCGGCGGGTACACCGCGCCCGATGGGTTCGACGGCGACACGAAGACCAGCGCCTTGGTCCGCGGGGTCCAGGCCGCCTCCAGCTGGTCGACCGTGACCCGGAAACCGGTGGTCTCGTCGGTGGGCAGGATGACCGGCACCCCGCCGGCCAGCGCCACCGGCTCGGGGTAGGTGGTCCAGTACGGCGCCGGGAGGAGCACCTCGTCGCCGTCGTCGACCAGCGTGAGCAGGCTGTTGTAGACGGCGTGCTTGCCGCCGTTGGTGATGAGCACCTGGCTGGGCGCCACCTCGTAGCCGGAGTCCCGCAGGGTCTTGGCCGCGACTGCCTCGCGCAGCTCGGGCAGGCCGGGCGCCGGCGTGTACTTGTGGTTGCGGGGGTCGGCGCACGCCGCGGCGGCGGCCTCGACGATGTGGACGGGTGTCGGGAAGTCGGGCTCGCCGGCACCGAAACCGATGACCGGCTCACCCTGTGCGCGCAACGCCTTCGCCTTCGCGTCGACCGCCAGGGTGGCCGACTCGGCGATGGCCGCGACACGGCTCGCAATGCGTGAGGGGGGCAATGGGCTGGCTCCTTGTCTGGACCAGCCGCGATAGTGGCACCGATGACCGCCCCCACCCCAGCAATATCCATTCCGCCCAGCCTGCTGCCCGCTGACGGGCGCTTCTGCTCCGGTCCGTCCAAGGTCCGCCCCGAGGCCGTGGAGGCCCTCGCCAAGGTCTCGTCCACCTACCTGGGCACGTCCCACCGCCAAGCCGGGGTGCGGTTCATGGTGGCGGCCCTGCGCAACGGCCTGGCCGAACTGCTGTCGCTGCCCGACGGCTACGAGGTCGTCCTCGGCAACGGCGGCACCACCGCCTTCTGGGACGCGGCCTCGTTCGGGCTCATCGAGCAGCGGAGCCAGCACCTGAGCTTCGGCGAGTTCTCGTCCAAGTTCGCCAAGGTCGCGGCCGCCGCGCCCCACCTGGGCGACCCCCAGGTCATCACCGCCGAGCCGGGCACGGCGCCGGTCGCGGTCGCCGCGTCCGACGTCGACGCCTACTGCCTCACCCACAACGAGACCTCCACCGGCGTGGTCACCGAGGTCATCCGGCCCGAGGGCGCCGATGGCCTGGTGCTGGTCGACGCCACGTCGGCCGCCGGGGGCGTGCGCTTCGACCCCACCCAGGCCGACGCGTACTACTTCGCCCCCCAGAAGGGCCTGGCCTCGGAAGGCGGGCTGTGGCTGGCCGCGCTGTCGCCGGCGGCCGTCGAGCGGGTCGAGCGCCTGAGCGCCGACCGCTGGACCCCGGCGTTCCTCGACCTCCAGCTGGCGGTCGACAACAGCCGCAAGGACCAGACCTACAACACGCCTGCGCTCGCCACCATCTTCCTGGCCCAGCAGCAGGTCGAGTGGATCAACGAGAACGGCGGTCTGCCCTGGTCGGCGGCCCGCTGCGAGCGCTCGGCGGAGATCATGTACGGATGGGCCGAGGCCAGCGAGTACGCCACGCCGTTCGTCACCGACGCCGCCCGGCGCAGCCCGGTGGTCGCCACCATCGACCTCGACGACAGCATCCCCGCCCTCACGGTCAGCGCGGTGCTGCGGGACAACGGCGTCGTCGACACCGAGAGCTACCGCAAGCTGGGCCGCAACCAGCTGCGCATCGCCCTCTTCCCGGCCATCGACCCAGCCGACGTCGAGGCCCTCACCCGCTGCATCGACCACGTCGTCGAGCGCCTGGACGGCTGACCCTCTCGGTAGGAGTTACCGCGCGGCACGTGCACGACGTCCCGCAGGGATTTAGTGTGTGGCGATTGCACCACACGGGGGAGTCTCTGCGTGAGTGAAGTCGAGCGGCGGTCTGCATACTGCTAACCCACCATGGCGGTTCGCATCGTTCCCACCCTTTCGGCCATGGCCGAGGTCTACCGGCTCACGACTGAGGGCGGTCCTGAATCTCCGCGCTTCCAGCGGTACGTCGAGCTGTCGAAGGAGTCGCCAGTCTCGGGCTACAACCCGATGACCACCTCGGAGGACGCGCTCAGCACCGTCGAGGCGCTGCTCGCCCTCGACGCCGAGGACAAGGCCAAGGACACCGCCAACCACTTCGCCGAGGAGCTCGGCCTCGACGAGGACATCGACCTCAGCATCACGGTGGCCACGCCGGGCCGGTGGACCGACCGGCTGGCCACGGAGATCGAGCACCGGCTCGGCGGCCGGCGCTGGCGCGAGATCGTGTTCTGGACCGGCGAGGAGACCGACGAGGCTGCACTCCGGGTCGCCACCACGGCCCAGACGGTGCGGGTCGGATGGGCGCTGCTCCACGGCCCGCCCCGCCGGGTCAAGCACGCCGCCGGCCAGGAAGGCCTGGCCGCGGCCCTCGCGAACGGTGCGTCCGACGCGCCGGCCGAGGACGAGGCGCCCGAGTCCGAGGGCGCCGACCGCTCGGTGGCCGCGGCGCTCGACGTGTTCGCCGACGAGACGGAGCTGGCCAGCCGGGCCGCCCTGCTGTACGGCGACGACGTGGCGCGGCAGTTCGGCTGGATGCCCCTCGGGGTCAAGCCCCAGGCCGGCTACTCCTACTGCCGGGCCAAGGCTGCCGAGGCGCTGAAGACCTCCAGCGCCAAGGAGCTGCTGCGGGACGCCTGGACGCCGACCGTCTGAGCGTTCCCTTCTGAACCCCTTGCGGTAACACCCGGCCGCGACCCCCATCGAGGAACCGCCGCCGAACGTCGGCTGAAGCACTTCTCCGCCACGCGCAGCTGCCCCGGGCCGAGGCCCGGGGCAGCTGTGTTCTCGGGGTCTTGGGTTCAGGTCTCGCCGCCGGATGCATCCTGCACCCGGGTCTTGCCGGCGGAGATCCAGGGCATCATCGCCCGGAGCTTCTCGCCGACCTTCTCGATCTGGTGCTCCTGGCCCTTCTGCTTGAGCTCGTTGTAGACGGGCCGGCCGTTCTCCGACTCGGCGATCCACTCGGCGGCGAACTTGCCCGATTGGATCTCGTCGAGGATGACCTTCATCTCGGCCTTCACGCTGTCGTTGATGATGCGAGGACCGCGGGTGAGGTCGCCGTACTCGGCGGTGTCGCTGATCGAGTAGCGCATGCCCGAGATGCCCTGCTCGTACATGAGGTCGACGATGAGCTTGAGCTCGTGGAGGCACTCGAAGTACGCCGATTCGGGCTGGTAGCCGGCCTCGACCAGGGTCTCGAACCCGGCCTGCACCAGCGCGGTGAGGCCGCCGCAGAGGACGACCTGCTCGCCGAAGAGGTCGGTCTCGGTCTCCTCCTCGAACGTGGTCTCGAGGACGCCGGCCTTCGCACCACCGATGGCCGCTGCGTAGGCGAGGGCGAGCTCGTTGGCCTTGCCGCTCTCGTCCTGGGCCACGGCGATGAGGCACGGGGTGCCGCCACCCTCCTCGAACGTGCGGCGCACGAGGTGGCCGGGGCCCTTCGGGGCCACCATGCCGACGTCGATCCCGCCGGGGGGCTTGATGCGGTCGAAGCGGATGTTGAAGCCGTGCGCGAAGAAGACCGCGTCGCCGTCCTTGAGGTGGGGGGCGATCGACTCGTCGTAGACGGCCTTCTGCTCGGTGTCGGGCAGGAGGATCATGATGAGGTCGGCCTCGGTGGCGGCCTGATCGATCGACACCACCCGAAGGCCCGCAGCCTCGGCCTTGGCCTTGGACGACGAGCCCTCCCGCAGCCCGACCCGCACGTCGATGCCCGAGTCCTTGAGGTTCAGGGCGTGGGCGTGGCCCTGGGAGCCGTAACCGATGATCGCCACCTTGCGGGAGGCGATCAGCGAACGGTCGGCGTCCTTGTCGTAGTAGACGTTTGCCATTGGATTCCTTCTTGTTAAGCCGATCGGCGGACGGGACGGAGACCAGGGGTGCGCTCCAGGCGTGGGAGCGCGACGCGGCCGGTGCGCTGCAGCTCGACGATGCCGAAGGGCCGGAGCAGGTCCTCCAGGTCGTCGAGGCGGTGGGGCTCGCCGTCGAGCGAGACCGTCAGCTCGTCGTGGCCGACGTCGACGATCCGGCCACCGAACACGCCGACGAGCTCGATCACCTGGCTGCGGGTCGCGGCGTCGGCCCGGACGGTGGCGAGCATGAGCTCCCGTTCGACCGCGTCCCGGGGGTCGAGCTCGCTGATCTTGACCACGTTGATGAGCTTGAACAGCTGCTTGGTGATCTGCTCCAGCGGCGACGACGCCACGTCGACGACGATGGTGATGCGGCTGAAGCGCTCGTCCTCGGTGGGTGCCACGGCCAGCGAGTAGATGTTGAAGCCCCGGCGGGCGAACAGCCCCGCCACCCGGGCGAGGACCCCGGCCTTGTTCTCGACCAGCACCACCAGCGTGTGGTGGCGGATGTCGGTGCCAGGCAGGTGGGTGGCCATGCTCATCGACCCCCCTCGCCCTGGGAGGGATCGACGATGATGGCATCGTTGGTCAGGCCGGCTGGGACCATCGGGTACACCTTCTCCCGGCTGTCGGTGCGGAAGTCGATGACCACCGGGCGGTCGTCGATCTCGTTGGCCTTCTGGATGGCGGCGTCGACGTCGTCGGGCGACTCGACCCGCATGCCGACACAGCCCATCGCCTCGGCCCACAGCTTGTAGTCGGGCAGATCGGGCGACAGGTACACCTCGCTGTAGCGCTCCTCGTAGAACATCTCCTGCCACTGGCGGACCATGCCGAGGTAGGCGTTGTTGAGGATGGCGACCTTGACCGGGATGCGCTCGCTGGCCGCGGTGACCAGCTCCTGGGCGGTCATCTGGAAGCAGCCGTCGCCGTCGACGGCCCAGACCATGCGGTCGGGGCGGCCGACCTTGGCGCCGATGGCCGCCGGCACGGCGAAGCCCATGGTCCCGAGGCCGCCCGAGTTCACGAACGTGTAGGGGTGGTTGAAGCGCCACCACTGCGACGTCCACATCTGGTGCTGGCCGACACCGCTGGCGACGATCGTGTCGTCGGGGGTGCTGTCCCGCAGCCGCTCCAGGACGAACTGGGGCTTGAGGGCCTCACCGGGCTCTGACTGCTCGTAGGTGAGCGGGTGCTTCTCCTGCCAGCCGGAGATGGTCGAGGCCCAGCCCTGGCGGTCGGGGAAGGCGGCGCCGCCGTCGAGCAGGTCGCGGACGGCGATGACCAGCTCCTCGATGACCAGGCGGCAATCGCCCACGATCGGGACGTCGGGGCGGCGCACCTTCCCCAGCTCGGCGGGGTCGATGTCGACGTGGATGATCTTGGCGTCCGGGGCGAAGCCGTCGAGCTTGCCGGTGACCCGGTCGTCGAACCGGCTGCCGAGCGCGATGAGCAGGTCGGACTGCTGCATGGCGGTGACGGCCGTGTAGTTGCCGTGCATGCCCGGCATGCCGAGGCAGAGCGGGTGGTCGTCGGGGAAGGCGCCCCGGGCCATGAGCGTGGTGACGACGTGGATGCCGCACAGCTCGGCCAGCTCCCTGAGCGCCTCGGCGGCCCGGGCCTTCAGGATGCCGCCGCCGGCGTAGACGATCGGCTTGCGGGCGGTGAGCATGAGCTCGGCGGCCTGCTTGATCATCCGGGGGTGGCCCTGGGTGTTCGGGCGGTAGCCGGGGAGGCTCGCCCGGACCTCCTCGTCGGTCGGCCAGTGCCAGTCGAGGTGTGACCGGGGGTTCTTGGGGTCGACGATGTCCTTGGGGATGTCCAGCAGCACGGGGCCGGGGCGGCCGGTGGTGGCGATGTGGAATGCCTGTCTCACCGCCAGCGGGATGTCCTGGGCCTCGGTGACCAGCTCGTTGTGCTTGGTGACCGAGCGGGTGATGCCGATGGTGTCGCACTCCTGGAAGGCGTCGGTGCCGATGGCCGGGAACGGCACCTGGCCGGTGATGCACACCATGGGGATCGAGTCCATGTAGGCGTCGCAGAGGGGCGTGACCACGTTGGTGGCGGCCGGCCCCGAGGTGACCATGCAGACGCCGGGGCGCCCGGTGGCGTGGGCGAAGCCCTCGGCCATGTGACCGGCGCCCTGCTCGTGCCGCACGAGGATGTGGCGGATGGGGCTGTCGATGATCGGGTCGTACACCGGCAGGATCGCCCCGCCGGGCAGGCCGAACATCACGTCGACACCCTCCATCTCGAGGGCCTTGATCAGCGCTTGGCCACCGTTGAGCTGCATCTCAACTCCTACTGCTGGCTTGGACGAAAACTGAAACGACCTCCCGGTTGGGAGGTCGGAGGTGCACACGCGCGGCTCGAGCCAGGCGTGTGCTAGCTAAGTACGAGGATGTGGGGGCAGGACGTGGTGCTCCGCATCGGGCGTAGAGCCTCGCGCGTCGAGTCAACCCCGGGCAAGACGGTTACACGCGCCTTGGCTGCGTGGTCACCCTTTGCGGCCGCGCGGAACGCGTAGTGTCACCGGCCATGAGCGGGGCTGATGCGCGAGTTGTCTACCTAGGGCTGGACGCCTTCGATGCCGGCGTGGCGGCCGGCCTCGTCGCGGCGGGCGAACTGCCCACTCTGGCGAAGCTGCTCGAGGAGGGCGCCAGCGTCTCGACCGAGTCGCCCGCGGGGGTCTTCGTCACGGCGCAGTACGCCACGATGTTCACGGGTCGCGACCCCGCCCGGCACGGCTACCTGTGCTGGAAGCACTTCGCCGCCCAGTCCTACGAGGACATCGAGAACACGCCGGACATCATCGACGGCCAGCCCTTTTGGGACGCCCTGGCCGATGCCGGGCAGCGGCTGGCCATCCTCGACGTGCCCCACACGCGGGCGCCGGCCGACGGTTCGGGGTTCAACGGGACGATGTTGGTCGAGTGGGGGTGCCACGACCGCCACTTCGGCACCCACTCGTACCCGTCGTCGCTGGTGTCCGAGCTGAACTCGCGGTTCGGCGCCCATCCGATCGGGACCCTTCCGCCGCCGCGGCCGGGCTTCGACCAGTTCGCGGCCTGCGACTACCACCACCGGGCCGCTCGCCATCGGACGCCGGAGGAGAACAAGGCGCTGTGGGACGACATCGTCGCCGGCCATGCGCGCAAGCGGGCGGCGTCGCTGCACGTGCTGGCCGAGGGGCCGTGGGACCTGTTCATGGTGGTGTTCGGGGAGTCGCACTGCACGGGGCATCAGCTGTGGTCGGTGCACGACCCGTCCCACCCGTGGCACTCGGCCTCGTCGCTGTCGCTGCTGGGCGGTGATCCGCTGGTGTCGATCTACCGGCAGATGGACGAGACGCTGGGGGTCCACCTCGCGTCGCTCGGGCCGGACACGACGGTGTTCGTCAACCTGTCGCACGGGATGGGGCCGCACTATGACGGCACCCACCTGCTGGACGACGTGCTGCGGCGGTTGGCCGTGGCCGAGGTGGCTGCTGCGCCGTCGGGACTGGCGGCGGCCCGTCTGCGGGCCCGGGGGCTGGCGTCGACCGCGTTCGGGGCCCTGCACCGGCGGTGTGGGCCGACGGTCGCCGGTGCGCTGCGGAAGGCGTTGGCCCGGCCGGGGACACCGCCCGACGATGGGCCCGACCCCGACCCGCGCAGCGGCGGCGATCGGGCCGACCGGCCGTGGTTCGCCATCCCCAACAACACGGTCAGCGGGGCGATCCGGCTGAACCTCATCGGGCGCGAGCCCCGGGGGGTCCTGCTGCCGGGCGTTGACGCCTCGGCCTCGTGCGAGCGGCTGACGCGCTGGTTGATGGAGCTCGTCAACGTCGACACCGGTGAGCCTGTGGTGCTGGCGGTGCGGCGAGTCGACGACATCTACGACCGCTCCCCCAGCGATGCGTTCCCCGACCTGTTCGTGGAGTGGAACCGCAACGCCCCGATCGAGCGGGTGTGGTCGCCACGGATCGGGCTGGTCGAGCGGCAGTCGGGCCACTGGCGCACCGGCGACCACACACCGCAGGGCCTGCTGGTCGCGCGGGGGCCGGGCATCGTCCCCGGTCGACGGCCTGGCTCCGTGCCGGTGGTCGACGTGGGGGTCACGGTCGCGGCGGCGTGCGGGGTGACGCTGTCCGGGGTGGACGGCCGGCCGATCGACTTCCTGCTGCCG
>Ga0075421_100007169_pt1 | contig 13635 bp, 11 predicted proteins | sample SoiMetdeltSBSDD5_FD_75292 | JGI IMG/M metagenome (GOLD analysis project Ga0075421, IMG submission 75292) | Bulk soil microbial communities from a Populus tree surrounding site in Tennessee, USA - Soil MetaG P. deltoides SBSDD5 | ecosystem: Environmental > Terrestrial > Soil > Tree plantation...
CCGGTGAAGACCTACGAGGGAGTCGCCTCGATGCTCGACACCGACTTCGAGACGATCATCCCCTCGGCCACGCTGGCCGGCTACCCGGTCAAGGACTTCGAGTTCACGAAGGGCAACTACACGGACATCGGCCCCCGCCTCGGCGCCACCTACCGCCTCGGCGAGAAGACCGTGCTCCGCTCGGGCTTCGGCATGTACTACAACCCGAACCAGATGAACTCGTTCACGTTCCTCACCAACAACCCGCCCGTGGCCCCGGTCACGACCTACACCTCGGATCCGGCCAACCCGACCCTGTCCTTCACGAGCCCGTCCGGCCAGCTCGCGGCCCTGCCGCGGCCGGACATCATCTCGCCGACGCGCAAGCTGCCCAGCGCCCGCAAGACGCAGTGGAGCTTCGACGTCCAGCGCGAGCTGTTCCGCGACGTCGCTCTCACCCTGCAGTACGTGGGCTCCGACACCATCCATCTCGATCGCAGCTTCTTCAACAACACGCCCACGCCGGGTGCGGGCGCGGTGGACCCGCGCCGTCCCAGCCAGAAGTTCCGCTCCCGCCGCATCATCTCGAACGACCTGCGCGCGGACTACGACGCCTTCAGCGTGATCCTGCGCAAGCGGATGAGCCACGGCCTGCAGGCGGACGTGCACTACACGTATTCGCGCACGAAGGACGAAGCCACGCACTCCAACGGCGGCGGCCAGACCATGGACAACTACGACCCCATGCGGGACTACGGCCCGGCCAACTGGGACGTCCCGCATCGCTTCGTGGCCAGCTACATCTACGAGGTGCCGTTCTTCAAGCAGTCCTCGAACGGGTTCCTGAGGTACGTCCTGGGCGGCTGGCAGATCGCGGGCGTGACCACCATCCAGAGCGGCATCCCCGCCAACATCACGATCGCGGCCGACCGGGCCAACATCGGCATCTCGGGGCTCCAGCGTCCCGACCTCGTCGGCGCGGTCCCCGACCTCAATTGCCAGCCGAATACGGGCGGGGCCACGCCGGCCGCGCGGCGCCAGCTGATCAACTGCTACGACCCTTCGGGGTTCGCGCTGCCCGCGCAGTTCACGTTCGGCAGCGCGCCGCGCAACGTCCTTCGCGGCCCGAACTACAAGCAGACGGACATCACGCTGATGAAGGACATCCCGCTCGGCAAGGACATCCGCTTCCAGATCCGTGCGGAGGGTTACAACGTCTTCAACCGCGCGAACTTCGGCCAGCCGAACACGTCGTTCGGATCGGCGGCGTTCGGCAGCATCACCTCTCTCGCCACCGGCGCCACCATGCGGCGCATCCAACTGGGGGGCCGGCTGATTTTCTAGGCCAGACGCCGACGTGAAGACCGCCGGATCCGCGACGCGGGTCCGGCGGTTTTCTTTTGGTCTCTAGGGCGCTGTCTCGGCCGGGTGGTCGGTGATCTCTTCCGTGCGTGCGTCCCAGAAGAGCTTCCGTCCCTCCCGGTAGGCGCGCGCGGCCATGATGCAGGCCACGGAGTGGGCGAAGCCGTGCCGCACCGTGGCGTTGGGCGGCTTCCGGCTGCGCAGGCACTCGAACCAGTTCGTCATGTGCGACAGATCGTCGTCGCTGATGGAGGTCGGGGGAACGCGGTCGTCGCCCGGGAGCGTGACGTACCTCTCCGCCCGCTTCACGTTCGGATCCGACTCGTGCGTGCCCTTCTCCTCCACCCACTTCCAGCGCGGGCTGCCCTCGCCGCCGATGTTCACGAGGGTCGCCTTCTTGCCCATGATGCGGCTGAAGCTGTCCGCGTCGTTGCCGAAGCTGGTCGCGTAGCTGACCAGGAACCCCTTCGGATACTCGAGCAGGGCCTGGAACGTGTCCGGGTTCTCGCGCCCGTCCTTCCAGGCGAAGACGCCGCCGCTGGCCATGACCGAGCGCGGGAACTCGTCCTCCAGGAAGTAGTGGACGAGATCGATGCCGTGGCTCATCCACTGGTCGGCGATGCCGCTCGAGAAGTCCTTGTAGAGGCGGAACTCGAAGTACATCCGCGGATCGAAGGGCCGATAGGGCTTGCCCAGCAGCCAGCGGCGCCAGTCCGTGTCCGCCTCCCGGAGCTGGGCGACTTCCTCCCGCCCGCGCCATCGTGGACCGTGATAATTCCACACGATCTCGACCTTGCTGACGTCTCCGAGCGCGCCCGACCGGATGAGCTCGCGGGCCGCGATCTGGTAGGGCTCGCTCCGGTGCTGGGTGCCGACCTGGACGATCCGATCCGACCGGAGGACGGCGTCGCGGGCGGCCTTGGCCTCCGCCAGGTCGTTGGCCATCGGCTTCTCGCAGTAGGCGTCCTTGCCCGCCTCCACGACGGCCTTGAGGTGCGTCGCGTGCTGGAAGTCCGCGGTCGAGACGAGGACCGCGTCCACGTCCTTCAGGGCGAGCAGGTCCTCCATGTACTGGAAGGCGCGCGGGGCACGGCCGTAGGCCGCCGCCGCCCGCGCCGCGGCCGCCTCGCGGTTGACCTTCCAGAGGTCGCAGACCGCCGTCATCTCCACGTTCTTCGTCTTGAGCTGCGCGGCGATGCCGGCCAGGCCGGTGCCGCGGCGGCCCACGCCGATGTGCCCGAGCGAGATGCGCTCGTTGGCGCCGAGGATGCGGCTGTAGGACAGGGCGGTGCGGCCCAGGGCGCTGGCGCCGATCGCGGCGCCGGCTCCGGTGAGGAACGACCTCCGGCTCGTCGGCCTGGATTTGCGCATGCGAAAGCATACGCCCGAGGCTCGCGGAGCCGGAGAGAGATCTAGTCGGACAGCGCGATGGCGGGATCGATGGCGGCGGCCCGGCGGGCGGGCAGCGCGCAGGCCACGAGCGCCACCGTGCCCAGCACGGCCGCGGCCGCGGTGAGGACGAGCGGGTCCGTCACGCGCACGTCGAAGAGCTGGCTCTCCAGGCTCCGTCTCAGGAGCGCGGTAAAGGTCCCGCCGAGCACGAATCCCAGGGAGACGAGAAGCAATCCCTCGCGGAGGACGAGGTCGAAGATGGCGAGAGGGCTGCTCCCCAGCGCCATGCGGATGCCGATCTCCCGCGTGCGCTGGTTGACGAGATAGGCCAGCACGCCGTAGACGCCCACGGCGGAGAGGAGCAGCGCCACCAGGCCGAAGGTGAGCGAAAGCATGGCGGAGGAGCGGCGCGCCACCAGCGCCGTCTCCGTCCGCTGCTCCATCGTCCGCACGTCGAAGAGGGGCAGCTCCGGGTCGAGGGCGGCCATGGTCGAGCGAAGGCCGCCGGCTACGGTCTCCGGCGCCCCTGACGTCTTGACCGCGAAGGTCAAGTACGACGACGTGCTTTGCGACATGGGGAAGTAGTACGCGCCCACGCCCTTCTCGCCCTCCGCGATGTCGCGGAGCTTGACGTCCTTGATCACGCCGACGACGTCGAGGAACACGGTCTTGTCGTTGACGGCCAGCAGGTTGTTGATGTCCGTGGGCAGGAACAGGCGGCGGCCGATCGGGTCCTGGTCCGGCCAGAAGCGGCGCGCCAGCTTCTCGTCGACGATGACCACCGGTCGCTGGCCCCCCGCGTCGCTGTCCTGGAAGAACCGGCCTCTGGCCAGGCGCACGCCCGTCGCCTCGAAATAGCCCGGGGTCACCGTGACCTGGCTGGGAGAGATCACCGACTCTCCCGGCTTCATCTGGTAGCCCTCCGCGATGATCACGCTGTCGCTGTTGGAGCCGCCGAACGGGATGGTGTCGGTGGCGCCGGCCGTCACCACTCCGGGCAGGGCCCGCACTCTCCGCAGCGCCTCGTCCGTGAAGGCCCGGCGCTTGGCGTCGTCGTCGTAACGGTTGCGCGGCAGCATCACGGACGCGGTCAGGACCCGTTCGGAGACGAAGCCGGGATCGACGGCGGCGACGCGGCGGAAGCTCGCGAGGAGCAGTCCCGCGCCCACCACGAGCACGAACGTGAAGGCCACCTGGGCGACGGCGAGAGTGCGGCGGAGGAGCCGCCCTCCGCGCCCCACGCTCGTCCCGCGTCCCGCGTCACGCAGGACCATGGAGAGGTTCGCGTGCAGCACGGCGGCCACGGGGACGAGGCCGAGGACGATCCCGATGGCGATCGAGACGGCGAGCGAGTAACCGACGGCGACGGCGTCGAGGTGGATGTCGCTCCCGAAGGGCAGGCCCTGCAGGTCGAGCGCGGCCAGCGCGCGAAGCGCGGCCATGGCGAGCAGGAGCCCGGCCCCGGCCGCGACCAGGGTGAGGGCCAGGCTCTCGGCGATCAGCTGGCGCGCGACCTGCCAGCGCCCGGCCCCCAGGGCCAGGCGGGTGGCGAGCTCCTTGAGCCGCGAGCGCGCGCGCACCAGGGCGAGGTTGGCGACGTTGACGCATCCGATGAGGAGCACGAACAGCGCGCCGCCCCAGAGGAGGTAGAGGGTGGGCTTCACGAAGCGCACGAGGTGGTCCTGCAGCCCGATCACCTGCGTGCGGAACCCCGCGTTGACCAGGAGCTCCTTGTATTTCGGAAAGCGCTCCAGGTTGGCGGCGTTCAACGCGTCGACCTGGGCCTGGGCCTGGGCGAGGGTGGCGCCCGGCTTGAGCCGCCCGACGTTCCAGTAGTTGTTGCTGTGCCGCTGCTCGTCCGAGCGCTGCTCGGGCGTGAAGGCGAGCGCGCGCCACGCCATCACCTCGGGGTCGAGGCCCTGGAAGCTGCGCGGCATCACGCCCACGATCGTGTAGGGCTGCCCGTTCAGGCGCACGTCGCGTCCGACCACGCCGGGGTCTCCCGCGAACTGGCGGTGCCAGAGCGCGTCACTCAACACGACGCGCTTGTCGTTGCCGACCTCGCCTTCGTCGTCCGTGAAGACCCGGCCCAGGGCGGGGGTCACGCCCATGACCCGGAAGTACGACGGCGTGGCGTCCACGACCTGGAGGCGCACGGGCAGGCCTTCGTGGCCGATGCTGACGCTGCGGCTCTGGAACATCGCCTGCGACTCGAGGACGGTGACGGCCTTCAGGCGGTCGTAGTAGTCGGGCACGCCTGAATTCGAGCTGTCCGTCGCCCCCGCCTTCGGGTAGAGGTTGCTCATCAGCAGGATCCGGGACGGCTCCGGCACGGGCAGGGGACGCAGCAGGACGTGATGGACGACGGTGAAGAGGGCGGCGTTGGCCCCGATGCAGACGGCCAGGGTCGAGGCCGCGGTCAGGCTGAAGGCCCGGTCCCGGGCCAGGACCCGTACGGCGACGCGCAGATCGCGGATGAGCCAATCCAAGGACACCCCCTGAGGCGGACTTCGCGCCCTCGAGATGCGTAACGCTCCGGGCGCGGTCCGGGTTCCGGATTCTTCGCCCGCGGCCCGGCCCTGGGTACCGCCCGCCTCAGTACCGGTTGAACTTCTCCAGGGCCTTGCCCATCGACCTCGTCTCCTTGATGAGCGGCACCATCTTCGTCTCCTTGTCGTCGTATTGACGCAGGAGCTTCAGGACCTGGGGAAGCGATTCGACGGGCACGACGACGACGCCCGTCCGGTCCGCGACGATCCAGTCCCCGGTGCGCACCACCACTCCGCCGCAGGTGACGGGAACGTTGCGGGCCACGGGGATGTAGCGGCCGACCGAAGTGGCGGGCGTCTGGCTGCGGCTCCAGACCGGGAAACCGATCTCCTCGAGCTCCTCGATGTCGCGGGCCCCGCCGTCGATGACCATGCCGGCCAGGCCGCGGACCTTCGCGGTGGTCGCCATCAGGTTGCCGACGCCCGCGATGTCGAGGCCGTCTTCCAGGACCTCGACCATGACGCTGCCGGGGGGCGCCTCGTCCAGGGTCTGGATCTGGAGGTTCGGCCAGTCCCGCTTGTCGTTGCGCAGCGCCTTGCGCAGCAGCACCGTCACCGCGGGCCCGATGACCTTGGCCTTGAAGACGGGCTTCATGTCCCGGGCCATGAAGCCGCGCAGGCCCGTGGCCTCGTCCACGGCGTCGGCCACGTTTCCGGTGCTCGCCTTCGTGAACGTCTCCATGATCTCGGCGGGCGAGGGGGCGGCCTCCACTTTCGGGGGCGACGTCTGGGGCGCCGTCGCGGAAAGGGCCGGGAGGCAAAGCACCGCCGCCGCCAACCACCACGTCCGGAGAACGCGGCCACTTCTCGTGATCATTCGGGACCTCTCTTCGTGAACCGCCGAAGCCTACCACCCGCAAGATCTAGTGGCACGAAAGTTGGGAGCGGACGGACGCGGGGGAGTCGCACCGTGTGCGAGCCTCGCGTCCATGGCGAACGACGAAGGCGACGCCCGCGACATTCCCGACGCCGACCTCGAGCAGTGGTACCGCATCCACAACGGGCGGGACCTCGACGGGCGCCCGGCCGGCATCGGCGTGCAGGCCCGGGACCGCCTGATCCGGCGCCTGGTCGAGGAGGTGCGACGGCTGCGTGCGCGGCGGGAACGCGATACTGGGGCCTAGCGCCGCGGGCGGGGGTGCGCGGCCGACGACGTGCGCTTCACGGCGGCCGCCTTGCGCTTGGCCGCCCGCTTCGCCGCCCGCGCCTTCTTGTAGGCGCGGCTCTCTTCCGCGCGTTCCGCCCGGGCGGCATCGACGAAGCCGCGCGCGGCGTCGACGCGCGCCTCCGGAGGCCGCGTGCCTTCCGCGAACGCGTAGATATGGATGTGGCCGCGGTTCTCGCGCAGCGCCTCCACCTTCTGCGCGTCCTCGAGCTTCGCGACGAGGTCCATGACGAAGTTCTGCTCGTCGGGCGCCATGTACCGGTACGAGACGTCGAAGGCCTCGCCCGTGGTGTGGGGCGCGATCTCCACGCGCGTCGCGTTCGAGTTCACGCCGCCCAGGCGCCGCTGGTAGCGCTCCGTACGGACGACCGACGTGACGGGCAGGAGGCGGTCGAACTGCCGATGGTAGGCGTCGGCCACCTTGAGCAGGATGTCGCGCGCCTCCGGCCGGATGTAGCTGAGGAGGTCGCGATGCATGCGCACGCGATCCGCGGGGTCGGTGAGGGAGTAACCGTTCTCCTGCGCGAAGCTCGCGACCTCCTGGTACTCGCGGAAGAGGCGGTCGCGCTCCGCGGGGTCGCCGTAGTACTTCTCGAGCGTCGCCTGCTCGGCGCGCCCCTTGGCACCTTCGCCGCCCTTCTCCGCCTTCCGTTGCGCGACCGCCTCCAGGGACGGCAGCAGGGGGACGTCCTTGTTCGCGCCGGCATCGTAGTGGATCAGCGGGTCGTCCTTCGCGTCCTCTCCGACTTCGTAGAGGAGGTAGGTATCCGTCATCGGCGCGAGCCGGACCAGCTTCCCGGCGCGGATCATCTGGATCAGCTCCGCGTCGTCGTGCGGGATCTCGAGGGCCGCTTCCTGGGCGTCCGCGATCTGGAGCGACAGGAACCGGCGCGTGTCCGGGTAGTGCCGGAGCTCGGAAGGCGTGGCCACTCCACCCGCGGAGCTGCGTTCCTCCTCGATCCGGTCGATCGCGTCTTCGAGCTCTTCCGGAGACGGGGTGGCCGCGGCCGCGGCGGGCGCGGACGGTGCCGGGGCGGCTTCAGGCCCGGCGGACGACGGAGCCGTGGCTGGAACCGGCGATGACGCGGGGACGGGAGCGGGATTCGCTTCCGGAGCGGGCGCGCGGCGGCAGCCCAGGAATCCCAGGATCACGACGACGGCGATGGAAGCGGCGGCGCGGATGGCCCTCATGGCGGGGAGAGCCAGCAAGATCCAAGCCAGCCCACCCATCCGGTTTGACTCCAGCGAGGCCGTCCACGTATACCTCCCGCCGTGGGTGGCGATCGCGGTTCGAGCCATGGTCCGTGGCGGTATGTCCTCGCCGGCGGCGTCGTCGCGGGCGCGCTGGACATCCTCTACGCCTGTGTCTTCTGGGGGGTGCGACGCGGCGTGCCCGCGCGGCGGATTTTTCAATCCGTCGCCGCGGGGGTGCTGGGCAAGGCGACGTTCGACGGCGGCGTGCCGACCGCGGCCCTCGGACTGGCTCTCCATTTCTTCATCGCGATCAGCATGGCCGTGGCCTATTACCTCGCGGCCCGCCGCTGGGCGCTGCTCTGGCGGCAGCCCTGGCTCTGCGGCGCGGTCTATGGCGTGTTCCTGTACGGCTTCATGAACTACGTCGTGGTCCCGCTCTCGCGTGCCGCGGCCGGGTCCAGGGACGTCCTCTGGGTCACGCTCAGCGTTCTGGTCCACATGCTGCTGGTGGGGATCCCCTGCGCGGTGTTCGCCCGGCGCGCGATCCTGGCCGCGCCGCGCGCGTCACACGCCGCCGGCGTGTAGGTAGAGCACCTCACATACGCCCGCCGGTTCGTAGCCGAGCCGCACGGCCAGCCGCTGCGACACCGGGTTCGACGCGCTCCAGGCGGGAACGAGGCCCACGTCGCGCGTGGCCCGGCCTTGCCGCCGCTCCAGCACGGCCTCGACGACCGCGCGCAGCTCACGGTGAGAGGCGAAGAGCGGGCCCAGCGCGAGGTCGATCACGCGGGTCAGGGCGCGGGGGGAAGGGCCAGCGAGGCCTGGCCGAACACGTAACGCCAGCCCTTGGCGGTGCGCACGTACGTGTCGCTGAACCAGAGCGTGCGGTCGAACGCCTTGCCGTCCCGGCTGCCCTTCACGCGCAGCTTCGCGGTCACGACCGCCGTGTCGCCCCACACGCGCACCTTCTGGGACCCGTCGATCTCCCTCTGCTCGTCCCAGGTGATGGCCCGGCTGCGCGCTTCCTCGAGCAGCTCCGCCTTGGTGTGGACGGAGCCCGTCCCGAGCACGAGGACGAAGTCGTCGGCCAGGATCCGGTCCATCGTGTCGGCGTCGTTTCGCTCCACCGCGGCCTGGTACGCGGTGTCGAGGGCCGCGACCTCGGCCGCGTCCCGCTCGGGGGAGCGGGCGGGCGCGGCGGCCACGACGAGCATCGCACTCGCGGCCAGGGCGGCGACGGGAATGATCGTCTGCATCATTTCGAAGCCCTCCGCTCCGACTTTACGCTCCGCGCGCGCCCTCGACCCGCCAGTTTCGGACATGGTCGGCGACGGCGAGCACGGGCTCGGCCGTCCTCTCAGCGATAGGCCGCGGCCTGGATGCGGTAGAGCTCCGCGTACGGACCGCCTTTGGCCATCAGGTCCTCGTGCGTGCCGACCTGGGCCACCCGCGACCCGTCGAGCACCACGATGAGGTCGGCCATGCGCACGGTACTGAAGCGATGCGAGACGAGGATCGTGATGCCTCCGGTCCCGCCGCCGTTTCCACGCGCCGGGCCCGCGCCGCGCGCCGCCGCCGCGTAGCGCTCGAACAGCGCGTGCTCCGTCTCGGCGTCGAGCGCCGCCGTGGGCTCGTCGAGCACGAGGAGCAGCGGCGCCTCGCGCATGAAGCCGCGCGCGAGCGCGACCTTCTGCCATTGGCCGAACGAGACCTCGACCCCGCCGGGCCAGGTCGGCCCGAGCTGCGTCTCGAGGCCGGCGGGGAGCCGCTCCACCACATCCTCGGCCCCGGCCCGGGCCACCGCGCTCGTGACGGCCGCGACGTCGTCGCGCCGCGGCACGTCGCCCACGCCGACGGAATGCCGTGCGGGCAGCTCGAAGCGGAAGAAGTCCTGGAACGCGCCGGCCAGGCGTGAGCGCCACTCCTCGGCGCGGATGCGGTCGAGCGGAGCGCCGTCCACGAGGATCCGGCCCGCCGTGGGCTCGTACAGCTTGCACAGCAGCTTGACCAGCGTCGTCTTGCCTGCGCCGTTCTCGCCGACCAGGGCCACCACCTTGCCCGCGGGCAGCGCGAGGTCGACCGACTCGAGCACGAGGCGCTCCGTGCCCGGATAGGCGAAGGACACGCCCTCCAGGCGGATGCCTTCGCGCAGGCGCGCGGGCGCGGGCTGGTCGGCGGTGGCCACGACCGAGGCCGCGTAGTCCTCGAGCCAGGCCAGGCGGCGGGATCCGTCGAGCCAGATGCCGCGCAGGAAGCCGATCTCGCCGACGGTCGCGCCGACGTACGCGGAGAGGCGCGAGCCCAGGGCGAGCACGAGCAGTACGTCGCCCGCGGGCGCGCGGAGCGTGGACGATACGAAGACGATCGCGCCGACGTAGGCGCCGGCGAAGATCGTCCAGGCCAGCGCGTGCCAGGCCGCGCTCGTCCGGCGGGTGGCCGCCACCGGCCCGTACCAGCGCTCCCAGGCCGCGCGCCGCTCCTGGACCAGGCGCTCGCCGATCCGCGTCACGCGCACTTCCTTGCCGGGCGGCGCGGTCGTCGCCGTCGCGAAGAGGTGCTGGGCCAGGCGGCTCGCGGGCGCCCCGCGCTCCTCCGCGCTCCGTTCCACGCCGGGCCGCCAGGTGGAGGTGAAGACGGTGGGCAGCGCGAACACGGCCAGGAGGACGAGCGCGGGATGGATCGACATGAGGAGGCCGATCACCACGACCAGGCGCAGGATCCAGCCGCAGGTCGAGAAGAGCGACATGTACATGTGGTCGAGGACGAACACCTGGTTGCGCAGGACGGAGAGCCGGTCGAGGTACTCGGGCCGCTCCTGGTGGGCAATGGTCGCGATCCCCGCCTGCAGCCGGGCCACGTGCGCCTCCAGCGCGATCGTCACCTTGTCGCGGAAGCGGCGCTGCACGCGCGTGCTGACCGTGACCAGGAACCACGTGGCGGTCGCGGTCAGGCCCAGGGCGAGGGCGGCCCCGACCAGCAGCCGGCGATCGCCCCGAAGCAGGCCCTCGCCCACGAGCTTGAGCCAGACCGCGGCCAGGGCGTCCGGCAGCGCGGCCAGCTGCGAGAGAAGGAACGCCGCCACCAGCATCCCCGGCTCGTGGCGGTAGCCGAGCTTGAGCAGCCGCCACATCGAGGAGAGGGCGGGGGGCATGCGGTCAGGCGAGCTGGTCGTAGGCCTCTCCTTCCTCGTCCGCGCTGGCCCCGAAGCGCTTGGCCTGCAGCTCGAACATCGTCCGGTAGCGGCCGCCCTGGGCCATGAGCGCGTCGTGCGTGCCCAGCTCGATCACGCGTCCCTTCTCCAGCACGCAGATGCGGTCGGCCTGGCGCACCGTCGAGAAGCGGTGCGAGATGAGGATGGTCGTGGCGCGGCGGGTGGCGGCGAGGAGGCGCTCGAAGATCTCGGCCTCGCCGCGCACGTCGAGCTGCGCGGTCGGCTCGTCGAGCAGGACCAGCCCCGCGCCCAGCCGGACCGCGCAGAGCGCGCGGGCCAGGGCCACGCGCTGCCACTGCCCGCCCGAGAGATCGGTCCCGCCCTCGAAGCCGCGGGCCAGCGGTGTGTCGAGCGTGGCCAGCGCTCCCGCCCCCGCCTCGGCCAGGGCCGCGCGCACGACCTCGTCGGGGGCGCCGCCGGGAGCGACGTTGTCGCGCAGGGGAAGCTCGAAGCGGATGAAGTCCTGGAAGACGGCGGCGAGGCGCGCGCGCCACGCGTCGACGTCGAGCGCGCGGAGGTCGAGTCCGTCCACCTCGATCGCGCCGCCCTGCGGGTCGTACAGCCGGCAGAGGAGCTTGGCCAGCGTCGTCTTGCCCGCACCGTTCTGTCCGACGATGGCCAGGGAGGAGCCGGCCGGGATCGTGAGGTCGAACCCTTCGAGCACGGGGTGGGCGGCCCCCGGATAGGCGAAGGTGACGTCGCGGAAGCGGATCTCCCGCGCGGGCAGGCCGGTGGCGGCGAGGGGCGGCGCCGTGGGCGCGGTCAGGGCCCCGCGTGCCCCCATCACCGGCTCGAGGCGGAGCACGGCCGCCACCGGCGCGGCCGCGCCGTCGAGGGCCCAGCTCAGGCCGCCGAAGGCGATCGCGCTCGTGCCCATCGCGACCTGGGTGAAGACCACGAGCCGGGTGAGGTCGAGGCGGCCCTCGGCGGCGGCGGCGGCCAGCGCCCAGAAGACGGCGACGTTCGCGAGGACGACGATGAGCAGGCTCCAGACGAGCGGCTTCTCGCGCAGGCGCGTCGCCTTGTACTGGAGCTCGTGCAGGCGGGTGCGGCGGGAGACGAAACGCTCCATCACCCAATCGGGCAGCCCGAACAGGCGCAGCTCCTTGGCCGCGGGCGGATCGACGGCGAGCCGGTACGCGTAGTCGGCGTGCCGCTGCGCCTCGCGCACCTCGTCCGTATTGCGGTCGTGCCAGACCGCGCTCTCGCGCAGCAGCCAGTGCGTGGCCAGCCACGCGCCGGCCAGGACGATCGGCGCCCACCAGGCGAAGGCGAAGAGGATGGCCGCGGAGCTCAGGCCGGTGGCGGTCATGACGAGCCCGCTCGCGATGAAGTCCATGTTGATGTACATGGGCGGACCCGTCATCCCGAGGTCGAAGTCGCGCGCGACGGTGAGATCGCCGGTCAGCTTCGGGTCCTCGAGATGGCCCAGGCCCGGCGGCCGCACGCAGGCGGTGGTGAGACGGTCGTTGAGCAGGGCGGAGATGCGGTTCCCGAGGTTCGCGCTGAGCGCCTGGTGGATCGGCGCGAGCACCTGCAGGAGCACGAAGACGGCGCCGACCATGGCCAGCGGCCCGGCCAGGCTCTGGCCGTGCTGCACCGCGCCCACGAGCGCGCCCACGGCGACGGCGAGGCCCGCGGCCAGGAGGCCGCGCAGGAGCAGCACCGCCCACCAGGCGATGGCCAGCGGACGGTCGGCTCTGGGCAGGATGGCGAAGAACTTCCATTCCTGCCGGTCCCGCAGGTTACGGAGCATGACGACGGAAGTCTACGGCGTCAGGGACGGAAGGTCAGCTTGGCGGCCCACCGGCGCATCATCGATCTGCAGCCATGCCCCGATCCCAGCGGATCCCGTGTGTTAGCGTGAATGGAGGTGACAGCAGACCAGCCGAGGGCGGAGGGATCCGAGGCGCCGACGGATCGCCCGATCGAGGTGGTGCTCTACGTGGGCCCCCGCTCCGCGGCTTCGGTCCGGGCGAAGCGGAATCTCGACGCGGCCCTGCAAGCCTACGACTCGGCTACCTACCGGCTGATCGTGCGGGATGTCTCCGCCGATCTGGACGAGGCGGAGGCGGACCACGTGGTCTTCACCCCGACGCTCATCGTGCGTCATCCCGACGCACCGTGCACGCTGGTGGGCGACCTCGGGGACAACTTCCTGCTGTCGGAGATGCTGAGCCTGGGTGGTGGAATGGAGAAGCACCGATGAGTGTGGTCGAGAAGATCCCAACCGGAGTGCCCGGGTTCGACATCATCAGCCACGGCGGGATACCGAAGGCCCGCTCGAGCCTGATCGTCGGCCGGAGCGGCACCGGCAAGACGATCCTGGGCCTGCAGATCGCCTCCCACCTGGCCCGGAATGGGGTCAGCACCCTCCTCGTCGCCTGCGAGGAGTCGCCCGACGACCTCATCTCGACCGGCGACAATCTCGGGCTGGACCTCACCGGCGCCATTCAAAGCGGTTCCTTGCGCGTCACGGACGCCACCCGGCCCACGGACGGGCCCATGGTGGTGAGCGGCGAATACGACATCTCCGGCCTCATCCACCGCATCGAGGGCCTTGTCAAGAAGACCGGGGCCCAGGCCGTGATCATCGATTCCGCGACCGCACTCTTCAGCCCCCGGCCCCCGCAGGAGCTGCTGCGCAGCCTGTTCGCACAGCTCATCCACGGGCTGCGCCGGATGAAGCTCACTTCCGTCGTCCTGGCCGAGGCCGCCGAGGACTACGGCCAGCTCACCACGCTCGGGGTGGAGGACTTCGTCTGCGACATGGTCGTCATCCT
>Ga0075421_100007170_pt1 | contig 13634 bp, 13 predicted proteins | sample SoiMetdeltSBSDD5_FD_75292 | JGI IMG/M metagenome (GOLD analysis project Ga0075421, IMG submission 75292) | Bulk soil microbial communities from a Populus tree surrounding site in Tennessee, USA - Soil MetaG P. deltoides SBSDD5 | ecosystem: Environmental > Terrestrial > Soil > Tree plantation...
GGTTAGTGGGGCACGGTTTCGCTGGCCGTGGCTGTGATCGAATCGGCTTTAGACCTAACACGACCAGGTAAAGCCAACGAGGGAGATGAACTCGGCTTGGCTTGCATCTCGAATCAAGATCTACGGACTAGACGGCTCTCTAAAGGTCGAAGTGAATCAGAAGACCTACCGATTCGAGGCCATCAGCGGTAAAAACAATCGAGATGGGAAAACAGCAACGAGAGCTTCATGAGGTGCTGAGTAGCCGGCTTCAGGCGGAAGGCTTTAACTCCCGCATTCCCTGACCACAACTCATATCAACGACAGAGCAACAAACCCTGTGAGCGCTTTTTAGAATCCTACTTCCTGACTTTGTTGAAATCAGTCGATGGCCAAGAAACAAACACCTTCTGATCAGGCGCCCCAACAGCTTCAGCCGGACTGTTTAGAATTGCTGAAGGAGTTTGTCAAAGAATTCGAGCGTATTCCACAACGCTATTGTCGCTTCTGTAGGGCGAAGACTGCTCTTGGGATCGATGTTCACAAGCCAGACTGCCCATTGCGCAGAGCATTGAGCTGATAAGGGAAAAGAGGCGAACGGAAACCTATCCTGCATTCTCTCGCTTGCCCTACTTTTGTCCTCGGCCATCGCTATCAGTGAAGACTTCAGGGGTCGGGTTGCGCGGATTCTGACGGAGATACCATCGGCGTGATGCATCAAGGACGAGAAGAGAAGATCAGACTTCACGGAATTGATGCCCCGGCGAGAAAACAAGCCTTTAGTATTCAGGCTAAGCTGTACACAGCTGGGCTGGCTTTCGAGAAGGACGTCACAGCCAAGCAACGCGGCACAGACAGGTACGCGCGAACAATTGCCGACGTGATCCTGTCTGACGGTCGGAACCTATTCGTGAAATCGTGAAGGCTGGTTTTTGCCTGGTGGTTCAGGCGATACTCGCCGGATGATGAAGAACTGAGGCGAATGGAGGCCGAGAATCGGCTTAAGGGCTGTAGAACCTGCTATGCTCAATTCGATGCACACTTCAATCGTATCTTATTTTTTCAACTCCTCCAGCCTTTGTTTCGCAAGGACGTTCCCCGAATCTTTTTCGAGAGCCTTCTCGTAGCTTTCGATGGCTTCCATCTGCTGCCCAGACTTCATGTAGGCCTCTGCCAAGCCGCTGTATGCCCAACTGGAAGGATCGATCTGCACGACCAGCTTCATGACATCGATCGCTTCACGCGGATATCCACCGGCCATTAGCTGGTAGGCCCATGACATTACGGCATCTGCACCGAGCTTAAAATCATGGTTTTCCTTCTGAATCTCCGCATAGATTTCGACCACATGATCGAAACCCCGTCGGCCCACCTCAACTCGGAAGGAACTGAGCGATGGTGGCATTCCCGCGGCGGGACGGAACTTCACCGCCATCGCGTGCCTGGGCTGGCCGTTTTCGGACGGTTTGCTCTTGAGAAATTTCAGCGCGGAGACATTGTGTTTGAGGTATGCGTCGAGAAACTCCCGGGTGTACCGACTTCCTGATTCGTGCCTACGAGGCCACGCCAGAACCGCAACAGGAAAAGGCAAGGCAGGGACCGGAGAGAAGCACCGCAGGAGGGTCGAAGCAGAGTAACGGTTTCAGGAACCTGCATTGGGATTGCGGGCCGTAGGACTTGCCTCCACAGCAGCCTTGATGCTTGCGGAGGCTCGGCCTAGGCAACATCCAGGCAACTTCATCCTGTGCCGTTCGTTCTCTTGGCTGTTTTCCAGTGCTGACGGATAGCTTCAAGTTGCTGGTCCGAATTGGTGGAAACGGCCTTAAACCGATAGGTCTTGTCCTTAAACTTGACTATCAGCATGTCCTTGAGATCGATGCTGACGAATCGAGTTGGCGCGACAAAACTGTGCTTTGCACTTCCCGTCGGTGAAAAGGTGACCCACTTATCATTAATTGTTAGGCTCCCGTGGCAGCCACCCAGCAAATGGTTATGGATGACGGGATACGCCACATTCCGATGGGAAGATTGGGACACGGGATTGCGCTTAAGGCCGGGTTGTCCCGCACCTGTGGATTCACGAATGGGTTCTTGCTCCATGGCGCGATCAGTCTTGGCGCTGGAGATCGAGAGTTGGCTTTCTGTTTCTCCAGCGCTTGCGGACCGGACATCAGGTTCGGCGATCGGACCATTCACTGAAGTAGGCCGTGCGAGCCAGTGAGTCCTCCAGAGATCCATACCAATTCCAAGCAACACCATCGTAGACACGATCAAAATGCCAACCAGTCTCGGTCTTGCTGGAGTTGCAGTCGTAGCTGGCTGAGCGTCCTGTCTCCCCTGATTCAGTTCCATAGCTACAGCTTTCTACCTCGGTACGTTTCCTACGAATGCGGGCTGTCTTAGAGGTATTGGGTTGTATCGTCTCGTGAAACCAGCTTGGCCGAACCGACTTCGTGTTTTCGAGCCTCGCATTTTTCGCGTGGCTGTGGACTAGGGTTGCTGAACAAGTTCTGGTGAGTTAGACCGTCGGGAGTTCTAACCTTTCTACTGGTATTCATTTCGTACAGGCAAGATCAAATTCAGAGCTGAGTCCTGCAACAGGAACTCGTTTTTCGGTAGCGGTCGCTCCACAACAAAAAAGGCGCCTGCCCAGCCTAGGCCGAGCAAACGCTTTGTTCGTTTCGCTCTCTCTAGTTGATGTGGATTTCAACCGATCATAAACCAGCTACTGCCTGGTCACGGTTAGCGGCTCGGCGAGCTTGAATGTCATCAACGTCTCAGATGGATAGCTCAACTGCTTGCCCTTGGTTGCCAAAACAAGACCGGTGCTGCTGCCTCCTCCCGCGATGGCGCCAATCGCAGCTCCTTTCTTTCCACCTGTGATTGCACCAATAGCGGTACCGATGGCCGTACCCCCGCCAATGATGGCAGCGTCCTTCTTTTTCTCGGCCTTTGCGGTTTCGCTTAATGGCTGTGTTTCCAAGGCCACGGGACTACCGTTTCTTGGTTGGATCTCTGTGAGTTGAAGCGATATCGAGGCCACGCCACTGACCCTGCCTGGTTCCTGTAAACTGATGATCTTGCCGCTAACAGATGTGTCTTTGGAAAAGAGTGTCACCCCATCCGCCACCAAAGGCTCAGCCAGGCTGGCAACGAAAGTATCCCCAGCTTTGTTGGTTGCCGTGCTGATGCTGTCGATGAGCCGAACCGATACTTGGCTCTCTGGAGGAAGAGTGTATCTTCTTGAAACAGGAAGGTGCTGCGACTCTTGCGGTTCAGGTGTCGCTTTCGCCACACGGTGCTGTTTTCGCACCGGAGCAGACGTGCTTGCAGCGGATTTTGGTGCCCGCCTTTCCACAACAGCTGTTTCAGTGGTTTGAGGTTCAATTTGGGCCGTTGTATGCCTTTCCGGTTCCGTCACCACCGCTTCACCCTGCGGTGGGACATTCTGACACCCGAGCGCGCCCAACAGACCGCAAACCATAACCGATTCTAATAGTCTTAATCTTGCCATTGAATTCCTCCTCAAAAACCCTTCGAGATTAGTCCTGTGCTCTAGGCAATATCCTTGCCGGTCCGCAAACTGCCAGACTCCATCGCAAGCAAAGAACTTAGGCAAGACGGTACCGAGGCGCTGGGAAGAACTTCGGACTGAAAGCACAAAAATGGAATCCTAATCGTGGTTGCTACTGTGTGATCGCCGAACCGTGACACCTTTTGGTCAAATCATCACATTCAGACAGATCTGTTAATTGGGGAGGGGCGCCCAGCTGCATACTAAACAGGATAGGAAGATCTTGCGGATTGGATTCTCGTTTTCCAAACTCCCAACAGTCATCAGACCTAGTTCCAGCAAGCTGAGAATAGTAAGAATGCTTTGTGACAAGCTGGCAGCTGGGGTCTAGACTGACTATGAATGACTAGCCGAAACGCTCCTGACGCTGATTTTCGGGCGATTGTCACTTTGCATCGGTGGGGTTGTCTTTGTCGCTGTTTGGATCAAATCCAGTCCAACTGCAAGAACAACCCATGCCGTTCTCGGTGGCCTTCATCATGGGTATGGGCTGGGAAGATTGCTGCCCGAGGGCTTTTCGATCGATCGCTTTTATAGGATCGATAAGGCGCGTTCGCGAGAGATTGGCGGAAGTGGAAATTTCCTACCAGCATCTCGCCAGCTCTCCCCCCCATTAAAAATAACGTAGCGTCATAGGTGTGCCGATTAAGGATACCAATGATTCTTGTGAATCACGGAAGGCCTCTTTTGCAACGCTCTCTTCGAAATTTTCAATAAGCAACCTTGAGACTCAGGTTCCTTCAATTCAGTAGGCATACCCAGACGGAACAACCCAGACACGAAACTCGAGATGGGTTTCAGGTGAATCAGACTCCGTTTACCTTGCCTGAAGATAACCTGTATCTCGATCCCAATACCAAACGGGCTTTGACTATCTGCAATCTGTTCGTCAATCATTTGCTTCCCATCGACGACATTGCCAGCCTTCTGGAAGAGGACCGCAGAGCTGTCGTTCTGGCGCTGATCAATGGGAACATCATCTATGATCGGCGCCACAGACAGGGTAGCGCGCCGCTAGGCAAAGCAGAACGCCGCATCGCGCTCTTGCCGCCAAAATTTCACTAATTCCCCCGGCCGTGGCATTGCGGGTCCGATCAACGCTTCTGAGGAGTCCGTCGTAAGCATTTGGCTTTTGTCAAATCCTCAGAGTTCCGCGGGTTTACGTTCCACAAACAGGCATAGGGCCGCTGGGCCTTCAAGGAGGACGATCTGACACCACCTCCTACGGTTGCAGCGCAACGCCCATACGCACGGCGCGGTCAAGCACCTCGGCAATTTTACGCTGTACCTCGCGAGCCACCCGCTCCTGTTGCCACCCCAGCTCTGCTTGCTTACTGCCCAACTCCGCCTGCTTCTGGCCAAGTACGGCCTGTCTTTCTCCGATGCCGGCACTCACCTCGCCGAGTTTGGCCTGAATCTCACCGATCTTGGCCTGAAGGGCTCCGATCTCTCCCTGCAGATCCCCGATGTCGGCTTGCGATGCCTTGCGTCCCTTCATTGTGCGTAGTCGCTGCTCTAGCCGCTGCACCTCTGCGCTGAGGTCGGGCATATCGACAGCAGCTGCCGTCTGCTGCTCGCCGATAGCCGCCTGCTGCTCGCCGAGCTTGGCCTGCGCCTCTCCCAGTTCCGCCTGGCGCCGGCCCAGCTCTCTCTGCGGTTCCATCGCCACATCGACCTCGCCCAGCAGGGCGCGGTCGGTCACGACGTACTCTTTGCCATCACGTCGGAACCACAGGTAACGATCACCGTATTTGGCCCGATGCGATATCGCTCGGCGGTGGTCCGAATCTGTACCGTCCATGCTTGCCCCGTCAGGGTGCACGTAAACGTAGGCATTGTTTCGGAGAGAGGCCTCTCTCACCTGCGCGAAAGCCGCCCGCACCAATCGCCCAGGAGTTGACTGCTCTGCCGATGATGCACCTGCCGCGACCAGTGCAACCACCGCCAGCACGCCGTACATCATTAGGGCTCGTCTCGTTCTCGACAGCCGGCTGGCAAGCCTGCGATTTTCATTCAGAATACGCTCCACACGTTTGGCACCATTTGACATCCTTGACATCGCGACTCCTCCTTCTATCATCATTCGTCGGCCGGTAGCCCGCCGCGCCCTCAGGAATCCGAGCACAACATCGGCATAGACGGCTGCGTTTCCCACTACCAACACTGCCTCATCGTCGCTCATCTGCTCACACAGGTCCGCCAGCTTGCGCCGCAGCCACCAGCTCAGAGGACTGAATGGAAACAGCACCGTGTGGACGTTTGCCACGGCCTGCCGCAGAAAATCGCGACGAGCGATGTGCGAAAGCTCGTGAACGAATACCGACGTACGCTTAGCCTCATCCCACGTGCGCCATTTCGCAGGAAGCAAGAGAACAGGCCGCCTCCAGCCGTAGATCAGTGGTATGACCACCCGTTCTGACTCGATCACATCAGGCATGCCGTGCAAGCCCACTCGCAGTAAAAGCGCGCGCAACTCAGCAGGTATCTCGGAGTGCGGAACCCTCCTCCCTGAACGTCTGATGCAATGGCCCCGGTAGCAAGCGCCCAGCAGACGCAGGAGGAGAATAAGAGACCAACCCAAGTACGCTGCACTCAGCAAGGCAGGCCAGATCGAAACTGGCGTCGCTACGCCCCCCAACGAGCCGGTGTTCGAAGATCTGACCGGTAAGCTTACTTCCAGCATGACAGGCGCTGGTGCATCTGAAACGTGTGCTCGCCCTAACAAGGCGTCGATCGCAGGCGTCAGGGTCACCAAGACCGGCATAAGGACCGCTCCAGCCAATACCACTGTCCAGAGGGAAAGCCTCGCACGTACGTCCTTCAGTCGCGCCAGAGTGATGGCAGCGCCGACCACCAGCGAGAGCGCAAGCGACCGCACCGCTGCCTCAGCCATCCACAATACAAAGTCACTAATGTTCATCTGCGACTGCCTCTCGCTTTCACAATCCTTTTCGCCAGCCGTTGTAGCTCCTCTTCGGTCACGACGTCGTTGTCAACCAGACCCACGAGTAGTTGCTCAACCGATCCGTCGCAGAGCCGCTCCAGAATCTTCCGGACCGCCCTGGCGGCGACATGCTGCTTGGGTTGTGAGGCTTGGTAAAGGTAGGTTCGGCCGACAACTCGGTGCGACACGTATCCCTTTTCCTCTAACCGCCGGAGTACCGTGCGAACAGTGGAATCTTTCAGGCCGCGACCGACTGCTTCGCGGCACTGCTCGGCGCTGACGGAACCGGAGCGCCAAACAAAGTCCATCACTGCTTGCTCTAGTTGGCCGAGCTCTCCGGCGGGCCGTGTACCAGTCTGAAGGCGGTTTCGCGACATGCTACTCATGGTAACGTTACGTTAAGTAACATACAACCACGGAAAAAGCAAGAGGTTTTTGGACCAGACTTCTGGGTTGTCAGGCTGGCCAAGTCAAATTCGCATAAGCTTGATCAGCTCCGGCGTTGTCCGGCACCGGTCGAGGAAACCGAATTGGCCGGTGTCTTTCACCTCGCATGCCGCCTCGAGCAGAGCGGTCATTGCCGCACGATAGAGTGAGGTCGCAAGGCTAATGCGCCTGACCCCGGCTGCCACGAGTTCACCCACAGAAAATGATCTCCCTTTGATTCCCACCATGAAATTGACGGGCTTTGCTAGCGCCGTACAGACTGCGCCCACCGCGGCAAGATCAGGCAGTCCGGGTGCGAACAGCACGTCGGCTCCAGCCTTCTCGAAGGCTTGAAGGCGGCTGATGGTGTCCTCCAGGCTCGGGGCGGGATAGAGGAAATTGTGCGCTCGAGCCGTCAGCATAAAGCGAAACGGTAGTGCACGTGCCGCCCGCGCGGCGGCTGCGACCCGTTCGACAGCCAAGTCAACATCGTAAAGGGGACTGTCTTGGTTCCCAGTGGCATCCTCGATAGTGCATCCAACCAGTCCCACCTCAGCTGCCAGTCGAATCGTTTCCGCGACGACTTCCGGCTCGTCGCCAAAACCCTTCTCCAGATCCGCGGAGACAGGCAAATCGGTCGCCTCGACGATCGCACGCGCATGCGCCAGCGCCTCATCTCGCGTCAACCTGCCATCCCTTCGACCAAGGGCAACAGCCGAAGCAGCGCTCGAAGTGGCCAATGCCTGGAAGCCAAGGCCAGCGAGCAAGCGTGCGGAGCCGACATCCCAGGGGTTCGGAATTACGAAGGTGCCAGGGCCGTCGTGGAGTGCGCGGAAGCGAGCTGCCTTTTCGTTCTGGGTGGGACTCATCGGAGTTTACCTCGCGATCAAATTTCCACAATTCTACTCTACTCCCGCGTCGATGACTCCAACGTAATCGCCACGCATTAGCCAGACGAAGATAAGCTGACGTGTGCAGGCGTTGGCGGAAACGGCAAGCTTGCAAAACGTGCCGATCGGTTCCTGGTATCAGCGCGACGTGAAATTCCGTGCCAAATCTGGAGGAGGTCAGATCGCTTTAGGGATAGTCATAGCGCACGAGAGACACCCAGTCCCTCCCGGCACTCGATCTCGTCGTGTCGTGGGTGTAACCAACTTCGTCGGCCGGTTCGATCAGCCGGTTATCGCCTGATGATTTCGTTCCAAATGGGCGATCATTAAGCTATTTCAGAGAGGCCCGCACGGGTTCTTTTTACCTGTTCTTGAGTTTAGAACAAGTGCTTACGATCTTCTCGACCGGCATAGAAAGGAGCCTTCGTTGCAGTGCTTTACCGACCCCAGAATAGACCTGCAGAACCATCTGGGCCGAGCAAATATCAATCACTACGCCGTCAATTCGTCTGGAGGCTTTGTGCTTCATGATTTCTTGCAAGTATTCCAGTTTCAGTTCGGGTGAATCATTCGTCTGTCTGGCTTCGGGAGCCTCCCTTTCAGGTTCGAAATAAACTGTTCTAAACGGTTGCATCTTAGTTCCTCAACGGGTTCAGGTGATTTGGGAGGAATAGGGTTCGTGATAACTAACTTGTCTGAGCAGCCTGTCACCAATCAGCTGCTCTCTGCAGATCAATGTCATCCTCTTGTGGCTGGAGTGAAGACTGAAACTCGCCATGGCCTCGCTCCATGCGGGGATTCAACAAGTCGGAAAGTTCACGCCGAATCTGACCCGGATCGATTCCCAGGACACTACACCAAAAAGGAAACCCATCTCCGTCCTGAAGAAGCCAGGTTGTTGCAGATTCCTTACCTCTGCCCACCTGATGAGTCGCATCCCTAACCGCCTGGGAGATCACGGCCGCTGCCAACCGCTTGAAAGGACTTACCCGCCCGGGGATCTGCTGGAGAAGCCTGATTTTGGTCGGAACAGTCATGTGCATCTACCTCTCTTTCATAATCTTCAATGGGACTCTGAGACTGAGAGGTGCCAAAATCTTTGCAACTGCTCTCAGCGCTCACAACCGAGGCAAACATCCTTCCAATTGCGATGAATCTAGAGTCGTGGGCTGTGGAAGCTGCGAAGGCCACATCCTTTGATCTCAAGACAGGCTTTCGGCAGTTGTGTGAATTTGTTGACTAATAATTGAGGGTCGGGAAGAAAGTCCGAGAATAGGACTATTTGTCAAAACGTGGGACCCGAGTCGTTGGGGTGAGAGTTTACCTGTTTGACCGGAGCCGCAGAAGACTTGGCGACCGATTTGCCGCTGCCCCTACGCCGCGGAATCATTGATCGAAGAGAACAACGGAAAGGATAAGGCCACGAATGAATCGCAGATGAACGCAAATTCTCGGGGGAGTGGGCATAACGATCGCAGCCGCTTCACAACCTGTGTTGTTTTGTGGCCTTTGCAGCGATGGATCTTAGAACGTCAGCCTCAGTCCGGCATGAAGCATTCGAGGAGCGCCGATATTCTCGACTGGGGTTCGCGCCACAGCGAAGCGGCGGTCGAAGAGGTTTTCGGCAGCAGCATACACGCGCAGGGAACGATGAAGAGAGCGGGAGAGTTGAAAATCGAGCACAGCAAAGTTTCCAAGCAAGAAGAGGTTTAGATCGTCATCATACTGGGCTCCCACGAAACGAGCGGAGACGAAGGCATCCATGATCCGAGGGTTCGAGTAGCTGAGCGAAGCGGTCACTCGATGTTGCGGGACCTGGGGTACCCAGTTGGATTCCAATAACGGATTGGGCGGGAACTCTGTGACTTTTGAGTTGCTCCAGAGGTAGGAGCCGCGCAAAGACCAGCTTGGCCGCCAGCGAAAAGCCAGGTCGGCTTCGATTCCCTTCGCCACGATCGCCCCCACATTCTCGCGTCGGCGCATGATCAGATTGGGCAAAGCGCTCACAGTGACATTCGAGACGGCGTTCTCGAACCGGTTCCAAAAGCCATTGATCCGGGCAGTGACATTGGCGCCGGGCTGCCAGTCCAAGCCGCCCTCCGCGCCCTTGAGCTTCTCTGGTCCCAACAGGTCATTGGGATTGGTAATAACATTGCCGACACGAAATCCGCGATACAGCTCATTCAGAGTAGGCGCGCGAAAGCTGTGATAATAGGAGCCACGCATGGTGAATTGCTCCTTCAAGCGGTACGAGACGCCTACCTTTGGATTGACCGTGCCACGTTGTTGCGTGGCGAAAGGCGTGGTTGTCATCACACCATTGCTCAACAGCACTTGATGGCGCTCAGCGTGGTAGTTACTCCAGCCGTCGAGCCGTACGCCCAGTTGGATGACCCAGCGATTTGTCGGAGTAAACAGATCCTGGAGGAAGATTCCACCGAGCTGCTGGTTGCCGCCGGCCACTTGAAACCGTACGGGGCGTCCGACCGCAAAACTCACTTCTTCGCTGTTGCCTCGGATCCACTGCCAATCCAACCCCGCCGTCAGCAAGTGGCGCGAGTCGAGCAGACCCGTCCACTGAACCGATCCTCCTGCGCTTCGGGCTGGAACCACCTGATCGAGCGTGAGGGTCTCCAGGCTACGGTCTGCCGAAATCGCCGTAAAGTTGCTGTAGAATTTCTCGACCAAACCATACCCGCGCAGCTGCCACTCCCGCCCACTCGCTTTCTGATGCCGGTAAACGACACGGAGGCTCGTGATGTCGGTTTCGTTCTTTTGAAGCGCTGTGCCATTGTCCCGATCCTCAGCAAAATGGATCGCCTGGAGAAAAAGCGACTGCTTGGGATTCGGATTGTAGAATCCACCGGCCCGTAGTGCGTAACGAACCGACCCGGCGCGGTCATCGACCAGTCCGCGGTTTTCAGGAGCTACAATGAAATAACCGTCGGTGTGCAAGAAGGATCCGGAAAAATTGCCGCTCCAGGGCCCTTGAGCCAGGGAGGTCAGCAAATCAGCGCCAGCAGTGGCTTGCGAGCCTCCATGCAGGTCCAATTCGAAACGGTTAGTCTCAGGCAGCCGAGAGAAGACTTGAATCACCCCTCCCAGGGCCGAGCTTCCATAGAGACTGGATCCTCCTCCGGGAGAAACTTCCACCTGCGCCAAGCTTGTCTTGTCCAACTGGTTCCAGTAGACCCATCCACCAAAGGGATCGTTGAGTGGGAGGCCGTCCCATAGGACGAGCGTGCGGCTGACTCCACTGGGTCCAATTCCTCGCAGAGAGACGCCTTGGGTCGTAGGATGGGCGACTAGGCTGCTGGTCCGCCGAAAGAGGCTAAAGGCGGGAATCTGCCGCAAGGTATCGTCGAGGGTCACGGCCGGAGACTGCTGAAGATCGGTGCGGCCCACAACGAGCACTCGCGCAGGGACATTCTCGATGGGCTGTGGTGTCCGCGTGGCCGTTACGGTGAGAGTTTCACGCAAAGACCGGGGATGCAGCGTGATGACGAGGAAGGATGCTGGATCTGGTCTGAGCAGCTCACGCTCAACCGACTCGAAATCCGGATGTCGCAGCCGGAGTTTCAGATGGGCAAGCAGAGGGGCACCTACTGTGAGCTCTCCTTCCCGGCTCGACTGAGTTCGCTGCAAGACCTCATTGCTCGAAGTGAGCACCTCAGCCACTACATTTTCAATCGGCTGGCCGTCGCTGCTAACGACTCGAACTTGCCATTCCTGCTGTTCGTTGGGTGGATTTGGGGCCGGCTGTGCTTCAACGATAAAAACGCCAGTCAGGCTAAGCGGGAGCAGCGAATAAAGACAGGCGACGAGACCTTGTCGGATTGCGCGCAACAATTCTGAGATAGCTCCTTTAGAGCGCGTGTCTGAAACTCAGCGGGGAAACGTTCGAAGACTTGCGTGCCGGATCAGGGCACCTTCTGGCGGTTCCTTTGGACCTGGAGTAACTTGCTGTAGCTTTGGATTCTTCAGATGACTCTTCGAATCCGCCTTGATAGCGATCCGTGAACGGTAGTCTAGTCAATCTCCCAGGCAGATCCCCAGACCGCGGGCTGTCTTGACAAGATTGTGGTCGAGATCCACGTAGTTGTATTTCTCGATAGCTTCCCTTATCGGCAAGGCCACAATGTCTGGATAGTTGGAAGCCACCATATATCCAAACTTCTCAGCTTTGATCAGCTCGACAGCCGCGACACCGAACTGTGTTGCCAGAATTCGGTCAAAGGCGCAAGGAGAACCGCCACGCTGCAAATGTCCGAGAACCGTCACCCGCGCCTCCATATCGGGCAATTGTTCCTTCACCTGACCGACAAAGAATCGCCCGATACCACCCAGCACCTTGTGCTGACAGCCGACTTCATCACTTTGCTTGAAGATCACATCGCCCCCGGCTGGGCGAGCGCCTTCGGCAACAACGACAATCACGAATCCCCGACCGGAGCTGAAGCGCTCTTCAATTTTCCTGAGAATGCTTCCCAGACGATACGCAATCTCCGGAATCAACACGATGTCGGCGCCGCCAGCGATGGCTGCTCCCAGCGCGATCCAGCCTGCATCGCGGCCCATGACCTCAAGCACCATCATGCGATGGTGACTTTCCGCAGTGGTGACGAGCTTGTCGACAGCGTCGGTAGCGACTTCTACCGCCGTCTGATAACCGAAAGTGAAATCTGTGGCCGACAGGTCGTTATCTATAGTCTTTGGCACGCCGATGATATTGAGGCCCTTTTCAAAGAGCCTTTGAGAAATACGCTGCGAACCCTCACCCCCGATGTTGATGACAGCTTCAATCCCCTGGTATTGTAGACGGCGAATCAGTTCATCAGATCGATCCTCTGATCCCCACGTCCCATCTCGCCGTTTTACCGGCCAATGAAACGGCCCGCCACGATTCGTCGTACCAATGATCGTACCACCGCGAACGTGGATGCCAGAAACTGCCGCCAAATCCAAAACTTTCAGTTGCATGGGCTCAGACAAGACACCATTGAAGGCGTCCATGCTTCCCAGAACCTCCCAGTTGTATTGTCCAGTAGCCTTTTTCACTATGGCACGCAGCACGGCATTCAACCCGGGGCAATCCCCGCCTCCGGTTGCGACTAGAATTCTCTTCCTTCTGGTCATGCTTTGCAGGTCTCCAAGAAAGTCTTCGGTACTCTTGATGTCAAGCGGATTGACAAGAGTTGTCTGATCGCCAAGAACACTTGGGATGAGTCTACAGGCTTCACGGCGACGTACTGGCACGCCGACCGAGGCGCGGCACGAAAGCTGGAGCAAGGCTGGAGACAGTTCGACTTTTTCTCACCGCGTAAGAATACGGTGTCCGCCTTCGCTTCCGCAAGGTGTATTCTCGGTTGAAGATCGTCCTAAAGGGCTCTTCCGCTCGTTCTCAAAATCGATGCCGAGTAGCATGAAGAGAACGATGACAATCCATTTTCGTTCCGCGTGATGCAGCCACTGGGCAGTCCCAGAAAAACGCACCATCCCGCCGTTCTCTCCATCTCTCGAGCAGAGGCAACCACCGTTTCCGGGTTTAGATGAAGTCCACGGACCCGTCAGCACGATAGGCGAATTCACGTCGCCAGGGCTTGGGAGGATAGTGGCGAAACGCCTCTTCGTTCAGTTCAACACCGAACCCAGGCTTGTTGGGCAACGGGATGTAGCCATCCTCTACCATGAGCGGCGCTTTCAGCAGATCTTTTCGAGGAGGGGTATCATCGGGGTGATACTCCAGGATCAAGAAATTGGGTGTGGAGGCGGCAAAATGCACGTTCACTGCTGTGGCCACGGGTCCCATTGGATTGTGCGG
>Ga0075421_100007172_pt1 | contig 13632 bp, 8 predicted proteins | sample SoiMetdeltSBSDD5_FD_75292 | JGI IMG/M metagenome (GOLD analysis project Ga0075421, IMG submission 75292) | Bulk soil microbial communities from a Populus tree surrounding site in Tennessee, USA - Soil MetaG P. deltoides SBSDD5 | ecosystem: Environmental > Terrestrial > Soil > Tree plantation...
AATTGCCGTGTTGAAAGCAGGCGGGGAGCAGGAATTGCTGGCGGCGAACACGCTCAACGAGGAGATCTTCGCGACACCCGCAATTGCGAACGGAAGACTCTACGTCCGGACGGTCTCAGCGCTATATTGTTTCGGTCTTCAATAGGTGGCCTCCCTTAACGGAATAGCGGCAGCATGGCTAGAAAGAGAACAGAGACGGCCAGACGCGGCACGAGTATCGCGCAAAGCGAGTATGACGGTTATGTGGAGCATCCCCGGTTCGGCAAACGTCCTCATCATACGGGACTGAACCCGGAAACGGATTTTGGCGGAGATATTTTTCTTCACTGGCATTCGCCCAGAGAGTGTCGCATTCCAAATACGGCCATCGCGTCGGACTTGTCGCGTCAGACTGAAGCGACAATTCCAGTGACGCATTATTACGACGTGAAGCGCCAGTGCCGCGATTGCGGCAAGCCTTTTATCTTCTTTGCGCAGGAACAGAAGCACTGGTATGAGGAATTGAAATTTCCGCTGGAGGCCGATTGCGTGCGCTGCAGCTCGTGCCGCAAGCGGGAACAGGGCATCGCGTCAGCTGACCGCCCTTGACACCCCGGCATCCCTCTGTCGTAATGCCTCGGGAGTTACTCACATGAAGATTTTGGTTCTGTCGAGCCTTCTTTTTCTTGTCACCATCCCGGGTTTTGCCCAGTACGGCACCGGCATTATCCTCGGCACCGTTACCGATCCAACCGGAGCGATCATCCCAGGGGCGAAGGTGATTGCCAAGGACAACGCCACGAACGTCGAGCGCGAAGTCACAACCGACGAGTCCGGCAACTATCAGTTCAATGCGTTGGCCGCTGGAGTCTACACAGTCACCGTGTCCGCGCCATCGTTCAAAGCGGCAACAGTGCGTAACGTCACCCTGCGCGTGAACTCGCAGCTCCGAGCCGACATCGCCATGCAACTAGGAGCGGTCGCCGAAGTTGTCGATGTCACCGCCACTACACCCCTACTGCAAACAAACACCGCCACGATTGGAACCGTGGTGGACAATCGCACGGTGCTTGAGCTCCCCTTCAATGCGCGCAACTTCTACGATCTCATTGCGCTAACCCCCGGCGTAGTCAAAACGCGCGGCGCGTCGTCGGTCATGGACGAACGGTCCGCTGAAGTCGGCGGCATCCGCAACACGTCCACAAACGCGATGCTCGATGGCGTCGACTTCTCGATTGCCAACATCAACAATCCCGCTGTCGCGCTCTCCCTCGACACCATTGAAGAGTTCAAGGTCCAGATGAATTTTATGGACGCCTCTTACGGTCACGGCGCCGCGGGTATCGACATGGTGAGCCGCCGGGGCAGCAACGAGTTTCACGGGGTTGCTTACGATTTCATCCGGAACCGCGCCTTCCAGGCAGGCCAGTTCTTCCGTCCGCCGAGCGGCGCTCCCCGATTTTCCTACAACCAGTTCGGCGCTTCCGCAGGGGGACCCATCATCCGCAACCGTACGTTTATATTCGGCAATTACGAAGGCCGCCGCCGCAGAACCGGAATCATCCTGCAAGGCCTTGTTCCCAACGAAGACATGAAGCGCGGCGACTTCAGCACCTCCGGAAGAACAGTGCGCGACCCGGCAACGGGCTCGCCATTTCCCGGGAACGCGATCCCGCGCACGAGGTGGGATCGGATCAGCGGCGAACTCCTTCAGTATTTCCCCGTCGCGAATACGAATCGCGGGCCGGCCATCAACTTCCTCATCGCGCCCTCCGACCGCGAACGCCGCGATCAGTTCACCATTCGCGCCGACCACCGGGTATCCGCCAAGGGCAACCTGTTTGGCCGGTACACATTTGCCGACAACGACCTGATCAACGTCGCCTACCTCGTTGGCAAGGGACTCGTCCGCCCCGATCGTACTCAGCACATCTCGCTCGGCTACACCCACGTCCTCACGCCCAATCTAATCAGCGAATCCCGTATCGGCTTCACCAAGGCCTTCCTCGCGCGCGAGGGCGACGGCGACCGCTTCTCGAAGAACTATGCCGCCGAACTCGGCCTCCAGAACCTCGCTCCGAATCCGGGCGACTACACCTTGCCCTCCGTAAACCTTACCGGGTACGCGCCCGGCGCACCCACGGGTACCAGCGGTTTCGTCGGATATGGCCTGCACATCGTGCAGAACAACATTTATTACCGAGCCGGAGAAACCATTACCTGGATCAAGAATCAGCACAGCATCAAAATAGGCGGCGACATCTCACGACTCATGGTCGGCTACGATCAGGGCACCAATCAGAATGGCATCTTTAACTTCAGCGGCAATTTCACGGGCGACTCTTTTGGCGACTATTTACTCGGTAATCCGCAGTCGGCTAACGGCGGTCTCGGCAGCCTGGGCGATTTCGGCGGAGTCGCGAAGTATTCGATCGGCACACAGTTCCAGGGATTCATTCAGGACGACTGGAAGATCACCGACCGACTTACTCTAAACCTCGGTCTCCGCTACGAATACTTCCAGCAATGGCGGGGACGCCACGCGAATTTTGATCTCGCGACGGGGCGCCAGTTGCTTTCCGTCAGCCCCGACTACTACGTACCCAACGTAGGGCTCATTAAGGGGCAGGGTGATCCTCTGCTGCCGGAACGTCCCATTGCCGACGACCCCAACGACTTCGCGCCGCGCATCGGCCTTGCGTATCGCATGGGCGACAAGACAGTAATTCGGGCCGGAGCCGGCGTTTTCTTCGCACTGAACACCGGGGGAGCGACACTCGTTTCGATGACGAGCACGCTGCCTTACTTCGTGAACGCCACTGTGCAGTCGGGCAACGCCAGGCCCGAACTCCAGCTTTCGCAACTGTTCCCAACACCCGACAAGGTGCCCGGTGCGGTGACCAGCAATCAGGACCTGTCGCGCCGCACCGGCTATATCTATCAGTACAACCTGAACGTGCAGCATCAGCTCACGACGAGCCTGCTAGCCGAGGTGGGCTTCATCGGCAACACAGGCCAGAAGCAGGTTGGGACGGTGTTCGTGAATCAGCCGCGTTTGCCCGCGAGCGCGACCGACACGTCGTCATTTGCTTCGCGCGCTCCATACCCGACGCTTAACCCAGGTTTCAGTCAGAACACGAACTATCAGTGGTCAAACTACAACGCCGGCTTTGTCAAGATTGAGAAGCGAGCCACGCGCGGACTGTCCCTCACCGGCGCATATACGTATTCGAAGTTCCTCGATTCAGGCGCCGCCGGACAGAACATGTATGACCGCAGACCCGAGCGCGGCCTGGCAGACAACGATGTCCGCCACAACTTCATCGCGAGTTGGGTCTACGAACTCCCCTTCGGCAGGGGCCAGCACTTCAACATTTCCAATTCCGTGGCGAACGCGATCGCGGGAGGCTGGCAGGTGAACGGCATCACCAACTTCCGCACCGGCATGCCTTACACGATCGCCACTGCGAACGACATCGCCAATGTCGGTACCGGCAATCAGCGCGCAAACTCCACCGGAATCGAACCTACCAAGCTGGATCCGCGCACCAGCGGTCTGCTTGGCCTCGACCGCGCCGCTTACTCGACTCCGGCCCGCGCAACGTTTGGCAACCTCGCCCGCAATACGCAACCCGGCTTCGGCATTAACAACTGGGACTTCTCCGCGATCAAGAACTTGTCCGTCCCTTGGATCAGCGACGCGGGCAGGCTGCAGCTTCGTTTCGAGTGGTTCAACTTCTTCAACCACACGCAGTTCTTCAACCCGGCGGCCACTCAGAACGTTCCGGCGACATTCGGTTTCGTTACCGCGGCAGCGGACCCGCGCATACTGCAGATCGCCGGGAAGCTGTATTGGTAAGTCAGCGATTCTTGCGAAGGACGCGCTTTGGAATCCTGATCGCCATGACGCCGCTGAGAGCCACCACGTCGTACTTCGCCTGATGTCCAATGAGGAGATGGGCCGCGACGGGTTCGACGCCGTATTCGTCAATGAGCCAGCGCATCATGTCGGAGGTCGCAATCGCGAGGGCGTCGTTCAACGACTTGTTGGTCGCGGTGCGCGCTCCGATACTGATCAGCTCATCAATGGTCTCGACTCGTGGTTCGGTGAGTTGGGCGTTTTTGCGGAGAGTGACCGTGAACTCGACATCCAGCGATGTTTCGATTCCGGAGCCGACGGCTTCGCCATCTCCCTGCAGCGCGTGGCCGTCGCCGACAAAGAAATAGCCGCCGGGGACGATCACCGGGACAATGACGGTTGCACCTTCGCGAATCTCGCGATAGTCCAGATTGCCTCCATAGGCGCCTGCCGGGCCTGATGTAGGCGGTGGGTCCGAATCCGGAGCCACGCCGATGCAGCCGAGCATGGGCAAGGCGCGGAAGGTTAAATCCGCTCTCGTGCTCAAACTGTCTTTGGGACGCGCGTTGTTGTTCTTGAGGTCAATAACAAACGGGATCAGATCCGTGCGTCCGGGGAGGACGGCGCCTTCCGTGTATGGAGCTGGAGCGTACTTCTCGCGCGCTTTGTCCGTGAGCGCATTCACGCGGAATGCGGTGTACCCGGTGGTTCGATTGAGGCGCACTCGATCCAGGTGAACAACGAGAGCATCGCCAGGCTCCGCGCCTTCAATGTAGAAGGGCCCAGTGAGAGGATTGCCGTGCGTTTTTGTGTGGCGCACACCATTGAGATCGAAGCCCGCGGAGTCGACTGTCTTCGTGACGACGCGGTCGCCCGAATGGATGCGGGCCAGGATGGGGTGATGGCGGGAGAAGGTATGGTAATTCACCTCGTTGACAACGGTGTGAACGGCGCCAATGGCAGAAATAGTAAAGACGAGATTCAGGAGAAGTGGTCTCATGCTACTTCCGGTATCGGGATGGAATTTGATAGGCGGCGCCGGCGTGGTGAAACTCTTCGGCCAGAGCGAAGGCGGAGCCTGCCGCGGCTGTCGCGGCGAGACCCCGCACATTCTCCTCGACGACTTTGGCAATGGAAGCATCGTCGACTGTGTTGAGGAGGGGGAGACGCCGGCCGGTGGCGTCGAGGCGCTCCTTGAGTTGCATCGCGAACGCACGGTTGATGGTCTTAAGAGCTTGCACGGCTTGCAGCTTTCGCGGAAGGACGGCGGCAATATCGAGCGTCACCGGTTGCGGAACAAAGGTGGGTGTGCTTTCAGGCTCGCGGCGGCGCGGATCGAGCGGCGGACCGTAGTAATAGAGGTCGGGCGTTGTGTGCGGCTTCAATCCGGCCGTGCCGAAGGGAGGGACGTAGTTGTCGATCGAAGCGGAGCGCCAGGCGTCTTCACTCGCGCGGGCCGCGTAGTAATGATCGAGCACGCGGTCATATTCGGCGTATGGGCTCGGAATGAAGAGAGCGGCCGGACGGTAGTGGCGAATATAGAGAATGAGACGGTCGCGGAGACTCGTAAAGGGAACGTCGGCGAGTTCATGCGCGCGATAGCCCATGGAGACGACTTCTTGAAAGCCAAGGATCTTCCCTGCCTGCTCGCTTTCCTGACGGTTGCGGAGAGCTGCTTCTTCAGATGAGAGCTTCCAGGCACTCTTGTCATCGTTTGTAACGCGCACGAGGATTGCCTTGGCGCCGCGTTGGATCATGGATGCGACAGTGCCGCCGGCGGAGAGGAAACAGCTTTCCGTGTCCGCGGCGATGACGAGCAATACGGGATCCGCGGAGGACTGGGCATACGAGCACCACTGCGTTGCGATGACACCAAGAAGTGCGGCGGCGAGTCTCATTTGGTCCGAATGTTCGCGCCGAGATACGCCTTCAAGCCCGGTAAATGTTGAAATTCGTCCAGGAAGTAGTAGTCTTCGGCGTAGCGGACGCCTGCTTCAGCGCCTCGCTTGCGGGAGATCCATTCCATGTGCCATTCCTCCATCTGAACTGCAGCCTCCTGGTCGTCGAGGCCATTCCACTCGGGGATGACAAGGTTTCGGCGCGCCAGCTCCATGCGATAGGCTCGCGCGGTAACGGGTTTCGCGTAGACGTTGCGATGAGTTTGATAGGCGACCGCTTTTCGGCGAACTTGTGATTCGTTCAATTCGACGGCGACGTTGGGCGTGTGGCCCAGCCCCCAGTCGAGCCGGGCCTTGCCGAACAAATAAGAGGCCTGATGGGGCTGCACGCCGAGCTTGAAGTGCTCGGGGTACACGTTCGGGTTACCCGCCAGCCAATAGGCTTCCGCCATGGCGCGGCCAACGTTCCGGTGATCGGGGTTCTTCTGGTAGTGCTCCCACGGATTATGACCCAAGACGACATCGGGTTTGTACTTGCGGATGAGGAAGATCAACTGGGCGCGGAGTTCATTGAGGGGAATGGGCGCGGTGTAGTCATTGCGCCAATTGAGACTAATGACCTCCTTCATGCCCAAGACTTTGGCAGCCGCCGCGGATTCGCGGTGGTTGATGTTGTCGTTCTCGGGACGGTCGCGTGTGCCGTCTTTCTCGTCATTCGATGCGCGGACGTAATACACGTCATAGCCTTCGTCAACAAAGCGAGCGATGAGGCCGCCCATTCCGTAGTCCGTAGTGTGGTCGTCGTGGTGCGGCTGCAGGACGAGAACTACCTTCCCGGGAGGCAGCTTAACCAATGGCAACGGCTCCGCACCCAGGCAAGTGAGGACCGTGGCGAGAAACAGTGCGACGGATAAGGATTTCCCAGCCATCGAGACCCGTTATCGTAGCATGGGCGCGAATGGTAGATTGGGGAACTGCCAATGCTCAAATTGCGATTCGTGGCGATGTTGCTTTTTTCATGCGCTCTGTGCGCGCAGGCCCCGAAGAGCGTGCTGGTGATCACATCGGCGCCCGGCGATTATCTGGTTGCGGCCGCTGGGACACTGGCGCTGATGATCGATCAGGGATATGTGATCAACGTGGTGCAAATCGGGAACGATGAGAAGAATTCGGTTGGCATGACGCCCGCGGATACGAGGATCGCGAATAATCGCGAAGGCGCCAATGCGGCGCGGATGCTTGGTATCAGGGAGGTGTTTGTCCTACACCATAAGAGCGGCGAGCTGGGCCAGGTTTCCATCAACGAGATCCGGAACCAGATTTTTGGGCTCGTCCGGCACTACAAGCCACAGGTTATTTTCCACCCCGATCCGTGGGTTCACTACGAGCCCGATTGGGATCATTTCTTCACAGCGCGGCCCGCAGAGGAGTTCTCCTATGGCAACGGGCAGTATGTCGGGCACGAATTCACAAAGATGGGTCTCGCGCCAGTTGGCGTGAGTGAAGTCTACTACTATGCCGTCAACAGGCCCTATCGTCCCGGCGAGGGCGGGCACAGTGGCGCGATTTTCCGGCCGGTGGATATTTCGAAGAGCTTCGAGCGCAAAGTCACGGTCCTTCAACAGTTGGAGACAGCAAACCGGCGCTATGCGGTGCAGGTGAAGCGACGGTTGGAACTGGCTGGTAAGCCTTCGCCACTGCTTCTGGAGATCAATCGAGGTACGATCAACGGGCTGATGCGGGCATACGTTGAGGAACTGGCCGAAACCATCGGAAAGAAGCACAATTTTGCCTATGGTGAGGAGTTCAACTACCACGGACCCGGTGCGCGGGTACCGGAACACGTGATGGAAAAAGCCAAACCTGTGGGAGCGCCGAAGAACTAGGCGCCCGCGCTCCGCAATAGCGAAATCAACGATTCGCGAACCACGAGTAGGCCGCGACGCCGAAACCGATCGCCACGACGATGCCGCGAACCAGGGGTGCGGGCATCTTGCGCGCTACGCGCGCGCCCGTATAGCCCCCCGCGATCGACGCCACGGCCATGATGACGCCCACCTTCCATACGATGGCGCCCGAGAGCGCAAAGATGCCGATCGTCACGCCATTCATTGCCGCCGCGAGCACGGTTTTCACGGCGTTCATCTCGTGAATGTCGGAGATGCCAACAAAAGCGAGCGAGCTGAGCATGAGGATGCCAATGCCCGCTCCAAAGTAGCCGCCGTACACACCGACGAGGAATTGAAAGAAGACGATGACGGCGAGCGTGCGCGGCGTGGGTTCGTCGTGTGGCGTTGCGCCAACCCAGCGCGACATGGGCTTCTGCAAAAGGAGCAACGTGGACGCCACAAGAAGCAGCCAGGGCACAGCGCCGGCGAATACGCGCTCCGGCAAGCGAGTCACTAGCAGCGAGCCGACGATGCCGCCGAGGAAGCTCGGTGGCAGCAATCGGACAAGGTGGCGACGGCAGCGCGCCAGCTCGGTGCGGTACCCCCAGGCCGCCGCGAGCGATCCGGGAAAAAGAGCGAACGTGCTCGTGCCATTGGCGAGCACGGGGGACATCACAGCAAGCAGCGAAGGAAAGGTGAGTAACGTGCCGCCTCCGGCAACTGAATTCACAACGCCCGCGCCGAACGCCGCCGCGCACAGCAGAGCCCAGCCTAATATGGATTCGGGCATGAGAAGAAACAGCGTAGCAAATGACGATTGGCTATAATCGACTCACCAGAACACTGGTTTCCCTCCTTCGTCGCAGGGCGAACGGTATTTCCCTGCGAATCTTATGCCCATACGTGTTGCTCTGCATCACAAAACGACTTACCACTACGACCGTTTGGTGACGCTATCGCCACAGGTGATTCGGCTTCGGCCAGCGCCACATTGCCGAACGCGGGTGACGAGTTACTCGCTGACGATCAAGCCGGACAAGCATTTCCTCAACTGGCAGCAGGACCCGCAGAGCAACTATCTGGCCCGCGTTGTATTTCCCGACAAGGTTCGTGATTTCACCGTAGAGGTCGATCTCGTGGCCGAGATGACGGTAATCAATCCGTTCGACTTCTTTCTCGAACCGGCAGCGGAGAAGTTCCCCTTTGCGTACGAGGCAGGACTGAAGAAGGAGCTGGCTCCGTTCCTTGAGGTACGCGAATCAGGGCCAAAGCTGATGGAGTTGCTGGCCAGCATCAACATGGGCGAGCGGCGCACCATCGACTTTCTGGTCGATTTGAATCAAAGAATACAACGCGCCGTCCGCTATCTCATCCGCATGGAACCGGGCGTGCAGACTTGCGAAGAAACGCTAGGCTTGTGCAGCGGCTCGTGCCGCGACTCGGCTTGGTTGCTGGTGCAACTGTTGCGCCATCTTGGCCTGGCCTCCCGTTTCGTCTCCGGCTATCTGATTCAGTTGAAGGCCGACGAGAAGCCGCTGGAAGGACCGGCGGGCACGCAAGTGGACTTCACCGATCTGCATGCCTGGACGGAAGTGTACCTGCCGGGCGCGGGCTGGATTGGCATGGACCCGACGTCGGGAATGTTCGCGGCCGAAGGTCATCTGCCGATTGCCGCCACTCCTGAACCATCGTCGGCCGCTCCCATCAGCGGCGGCGTGGATGAATGCGATGTGGAGTTCACACACCACATGGCGGTCACGCGCATTCACGAGGATCCTCGGGTCACCTTGCCTTACTCCGACGATCAATGGCACCGCATCGATTCGCTTGGCCATCAGGTGGATGCCGTTCTGCAGGAGAACGATGTGCGGCTGACCATGGGCGGCGAGCCGACGTTCGTCTCGATCGACGACATGGAAGGCGAAGAATGGAATACCGCCGCGCTCGGCGAGAACAAGCGGCTGCGCGCCGAAGAGTTGCTCGACCGGCTGCGCAAGCGATACGCCAAGGGAGGACTGCTGCACTACGGTCAGGGCAAATGGTATCCCGGCGAGCCGTTACCGCGATGGGCACTTACCGTGTATTGGCGGCGCGACGGGCTGCCCTTGTGGCACGATCGGAAGCTGATTGCGCGCGCGGCGGACAAGCATAACTTTGGACCGCTCGATGCACAGAAATTTGCCGAGACTCTCGCGCGGCGATTGGGCTTAGATTCGAGCTATACAAATGAGGCGTACGAGGATCCGGTGCACTACCTGCAAATGGAGCGCACGTTGCCGGTGAACCTCGATCCCTCCGACAACAAGCTGGACAATCCGGTGGACCGCGAGCGCATTCGCCGCGTGTTCGAACGCGGGTTGAGCACGCCCGTCGGTTATGTGCTGCCTTTGCAGCGCGGCCAAGGAAAGAAGGGGCCGGAGTGGCAGACAGGGCTGTGGATGTTGCGTGGGCAGAAGCTATTCCTTATGCCTGGCGATTCTCCGGCCGGCCTGCGGCTGCCACTGCCGAGCCTGCCGTGGATGGCTGCCGCCGACGCGCCGATCGTCGATCCCGAAGACCCGATGGTGAATCGTGCACCACTGCCCGTTCCGGCGCGGATCAAGCCGGAAGATCCTGTCCTGCAGCGCCGCAGCGGAGGCGAACGCGACCGCAAACCGAAGCAGGGCGAATCGGCGCCGTGGGTGGTGCGCACGGCACTGTGCGTGGAGCCGCGCAACGGCGTGCTGCACGTATTCATGCCGCCCGTGCAGGCCACGGAAGACTACGTCGATTTGATCACGGCGATTGAAGATACCGCGGCGGGACTTCAAATGCCGATTGTGTTGGAAGGCTATCCACCGCCCTTCGATTGGCGGTTGAACAGCATCAAGGTGACTCCCGATCCGGGTGTGATCGAAGTGAACGTTCATCCCGCGCATAGCTGGGACGAATTGGTGTCGAACACGACAAATCTATATGAGGACGCGCGCCAGTCGAGGCTGTGCGCCGAAAAATTCATGATCGACGGACGGCACACCGGCACGGGCGGTGGCAACCACTTCGTACTCGGCGGGGCTACGCCGTCCGACAGTCCTTTCTTGCGCCGTCCAGATCTGCTGCGCAGCATGCTGTGCTACTGGCTGAATCATCCGTCGCTGTCCTACATGTTCTCGACAATATTCCTGGGACCGACATCGCAGGCCCCTCGGGTGGACGAAACGCGGCAGGACAACATCTACGAACTCGAAATTGCGTTCAACCAAATCCCGATGCCGGGCGCGGGCGACTGTCCGCCATGGCTTGTGGACCGCATCTTCCGGCACATCCTGGTGGACGTCACCGGCAACACGCATCGCGCGGAGTTTTGCATAGACAAGCTGTATTCGCCCGATTCATCGACGGGCCGGCTCGGCCTGCTCGAATTGCGCGGCTTCGAGATGCCACCGCACGCGCGCATGAGCCTGACGCAGCAACTGCTGGTGCGCGCCTTGATCGCCTGGTTCTGGAAGGAGCCGTTCACGCATCCGCCGGTGCAATGGGGCACGCGCCTGCACGATCAGTTCATGCTGCCGCATTTCGTGGGCCACGACTTTGCCGATGTCCTTGCCGACCTCTCCCGCTCCGGGTTCGCGTTTGAGCGTTCGTGGTTCGCGCCCCATTTTGAGTTCCGCTATCCGGTCTTGGGCGTGGTGAACCACCTGGGAATGCAGATGGAAATCCGGCAAGCCACCGAGCCCTGGTACGTGTTGGGCGAAGAAGCCTCTGGCGGCGGCATGTCGCGCTACGTCGATTCGTCGGTCGAGCGCGTGCAGGTGAAGGTCAGCGGTCTGGTGGACCGCCGTCACATTGTCACCTGCAATGGACGGCGAGTTCCTCTGCACGCAACCGGCGTGAACGGAGAATGGGTGGCGGGCGTGCGCTACCGCGCCTGGCAGCCGCCGTCGTGCCTGCATCCGACGATTCCCGTCCACACGCCGCTGGTGTTCGATTCCCTCGACACGTGGACGGGCCGCTCGATCGGCGGTTGTACGTACCACGTATCACATCCGGGCGGGCGCAGCTTCGAGACATTCCCGGTGAATGCCTTTGAAGCCGAAGCCAGGCGTGGCGCACGCTTCGCGGAGTTCGGCCACACACCAGGCCCGATGACGATTCCCGCTCCAGAGTGGAATCCGGATTATCCGCTCACGCTCGACTTGCGCCGGGCTCCCAGCGGGCGGCTTGGCGGCTTCCAATGAGAGAATAAGGGCAACCTGGATGAAGAAGGACGGCGCAGCGTCTCCGCCCGGTTTGGAGGCGCAATGGAGATATCAACCACAGCCCGTTTACCACGATGAAGCGGTAGGGGCGGACGGCCGCGTGCGCGAGCACTGGCGTGGCATTCTCGATTCGCTGGCCGCCATGGGCCATGGGGAATTGGCCCGCCGCTGGCAGGAAGGCCGACGCGTCATCCATGAGAACGGCATCACGTACAACGTGTACGGCGATCCGAAAAGCACGGCCAGGCCGTGGACGCTCGACCCCGTACCGCTGCTGATCGATGCCGCCGAATGGAAGCGGCTCGAGGCAGCGATTACACAGCGCGCCACGCTGTTGAACACGATGCTGGCCGACTTGTACGGCCCGCAGCGATTGTTGCGCGAGCGCATGCTACCGCCTCGCCTTGTTTTTGAGAATCCCAATTTCCTGCGCCCGTGTTGCGGAATTGAGGTGCCCGGTGGAACTCATCTGCACATCTACTCAGCCGATCTGGCGCGATCTCCCGACGGCCAATGGTGGGTGATTGCCGATCGCACACAGGCTCCTTCGGGAGCCGGCTATGCGCTGGAAAACCGGCTCGTGATTTCCCGCGTGCTGCCGGACCTGTTTGGCGACGGACAGGTGCAACGCCTGGCCTCGTATTTCCAAACCTACCGCGATACCTTACTCAAACTCGTGCCGAGCCACCGCGAAAATCCGCGCGTGGTCCTGCTCACGCCGGGCCCCTATAACGAAACCTATTTCGAGCACGCATTTCTGGCGCGATATCTCGGCTACACGTTAGTGGAGGGCGGCGATCTCACGGTACGCGAGAACCGCGTGCTGCTGAAGACCCTCGGCGGATTGCTTCCGGTCGATGTGATTCTACGGCGCCAGGACGATAGCTTCTGCGATCCGCTCGAGTTGCGCGGCGATTCGATGCTCGGTGTTCCGGGCCTTGTGCAGGCGGTGCGATCGGGCACGGTGGCCATTGCCAATGCCCTTGGCTCCGGCCTTGTCGAATCGGCGGCAACCGCGGCTTTCCTGCCGGGACTGTGCCGCCAACTACTGGGCGAGGATCTCAAGATACCCTCGGTGGCCACATGGTGGTGCGGGCAGAAAGAACCATTCGAATTCGTCGAGAAGAACCTCGCGAACCTCGTGGTGAAGCCAACGTTTCCATCGTTTGGCAAGCAGCCCATTTTTGGCGCGAAGCTTTCCGCGAATGAACGGTCGGAACTTTTGGAGCAGATGCGCGCGCGGCCCGATCAATATGTCGCGCAGGAGCAGGTGTCGCTTTCGACCGTGCCCGTTTGGGACGAAGGCCGGCTCCATCCCCGCCACATGGTGCTGCGCGTGTATGCGGTGGCAAGCGGGGATGGTTATCACGTGATGCCCGGTGGGCTGACGCGCGTGACGTCGAGCCTGGACAGCCTAGTTGTCTCCATGCAGAAGGGCGGCGGCAGCAAGGACACTTGGGTGCCGGGCGACGAGACCGTTCCGCACCTCACACTACTGCGGCCAGCGTCGCACCCGTTGGAGATCAGCCGCGCGACTTTCGATCTGCCGAGCCGCGTGGCCGACAATCTCTTCTGGCTTGGCCGATACACGGAGCGCGTGGAACTGGCCGTGCGGATCGTGCGCGCGATTTTGCCGCGCCTCAGCGAAGAAAGCGAACGGTCGCCTTCCTCGGGCGTCGAAACCGGCATTCGGATTCTGCAGGCGCTTGGTTATCTCACGGGCGACACTTTGGCGGGCGCCGGACCGGAAGCGCGCGAACGGGACATCC
>Ga0075421_100007173_pt1 | contig 13630 bp, 15 predicted proteins | sample SoiMetdeltSBSDD5_FD_75292 | JGI IMG/M metagenome (GOLD analysis project Ga0075421, IMG submission 75292) | Bulk soil microbial communities from a Populus tree surrounding site in Tennessee, USA - Soil MetaG P. deltoides SBSDD5 | ecosystem: Environmental > Terrestrial > Soil > Tree plantation...
CGGCTCTGCGCGACCTGGCACCGTCCGACCTTCCTGCCGCGCTGGAGCTGCTGGCCGATCCGGTGGCCAGGCGCCGGGTCCGGCACGTCGTGACCGAGAACGCGCGCGTCCTGGATGTCGCGCAGCGGCTGGACGCGGACGACCTGGATGCGATCGGATCGACCCTGACCGCCTCACACGTCTCGCTCCGCCACGACTACGAGGTGTCCTGCCCGGAGCTGGACACGGCGGTGGACGCGGCGCTGGCCTCCGGGGCACTCGGCGCGCGGATGACCGGCGGCGGTTTCGGCGGCTGCGCGATCGCGCTGGTGACGCAGAATCGGGCGGCCGAGCTCACGGCTGGCGTCAACGCGGCATTCGCGGCCGCCGGACACCGACCGCCGCGAGTCTTCCCGGCGCAACCGTCCGCCGGTGCGACCGTGCAGCGACTCACCGCACCCGGTCGCGCCGAGCCCGGGCCGAGCTAGCCGGCCTGCGCCGGGCGCGATCAGGCACGCGCGCCGCAGGGTCAAATCTTGGTGTAGTCCCGGCTCAGCCAGTGCTCGGGCGCCATCCGGACGATCACCATCGTGTGCGCCACCGCCTTGGTGGCTTCGAGGTAGCCGTCCGCCCCTTCGGAGCCGAGATAGCGTGCGGCCAGAGCCCGCCGCTCCTCGGGTTTGGCCGGGTCGATCGAACTCACCGCGCCTTCCACCGACACGTAGCGGTACGGCGGCTGCTCGGTCTGCACGACCAGGCTCACCCGCCCGGCCGCCCGGATGAGCTCCATCTTCCGGGTGTTGGTGCCGGTCGAGAACCAGATGTGGCCATCCGGCTCGTACTCGTACCAGACCGGCATCGCCAGCGGCGCCCGGCCATCGGTGTCGGCGACGCTCAGCACCCCCACGTGTGGTTCGGCCAGGAACGCCTCCCGCTCGGCCGGGCTCATCGCCAGCGTCACGTCCGGCTCCTTCCGTTCAGGTCCCGGTACGCATCCTCGCGCGCCGCGGACCTGAACGCACCATGCCGGTGATCGGCGCCGGTCGCGTCAACGGTCGGTGCGGGCACCGCCGAGCGGATGCAGCGCCGGCTCCGGCCACGCAGTGAGCAGCTCGACCGGTAGCACGAACCAGTGCCGCAGCAGACAGCGCACGTGCGCGTGCGCGATCGGACCATCCGTACTGTCCAGCTCGGCCCGGTCGGTAACCTCGGCCGGCTGCCGACACTGCGGGCACACCACCCAGTCCATCGGAGCCTCCTCCCCTAGTCGTCTCGCCCCTAAGCTGAGGACGGTAGGAAACCCGCGGTTCTGGAGCGTTTCCGCAGCGTTTCGCGCGGTGAGTCCAGCCCGAGATGGTGGTGGCCGGTGCCCGACGGTCTGCGCGTTCGGACGTTCGGCGGGGTCGCGCTGTACGACGGCGAACAGCCCGTGGTCGCGCTGACCTCGGCGAAGGCGCGCGCACTGGTGGTGTACCTGGCGATCACTGGGCGCAGCCAAGGCCGCTCCGCGCTGGCCGGGCTGCTGTGGAGCGACCTGCCCGAGCGCACCGCCCGGGCCAACCTGCGGCTGACCCTGACCAAGATCCGCAAGGCGCTGCCCGGCTACCTCAGTACCGGAACCGCGATCGGCCTGCAGTCGGACCGTCCCATCTGGGTCGACGCGGTCGAGCTGGCCAGGCACGGCACCGCGTCGGACCCGGCGCTGCTCGCTCCGGCCGCTGCCTTGTACACCGGCGAGTTCCTGGCCGGGGTGTCATTCCCGGACGCGCCGGTGTTCGAGGACTGGGTCCGCGGCGAACGGCATGGCTTCCACACGCTCACGCTCGCCGTGCTGGACCGGCTGGTCCAGGTCGCCAGGGACCGTGCCGACTATCCGCTCGGCATCGAAACGGCGCGGCGGATCGTGGCGCTGGAACCGCATCACGAGGACGCGCACCGGTCGCTCATGTGGTTCCTCGCCGGCAACGGCCAGCACAACGCTGCGCTGGCGCAGTACCAAACCTGCCGGCACATCCTGGTCACCGATCTCGGCGTGGAGCCGGCCGCGGCCACGGTTGCGTTACGGGATCGGATCGAGCGGGCGACCGGGTTCCGCGACCTGGACCGGCCGGCCGAGCCGCCGACCGCAGCCCGGGCACGGCAACGGGCCGCGGCGGCCGGGCCCGCGATCCCGCTGCCCGCTCCGAGCACCGGCTTCGTCGGCCGGACCGCGGAGCTGGCCATGCTGGCGGACTGGCTGGCCGACCCCGCTTGCCGGATCGTGACGCTGGTCGGGCCGGGCGGCATCGGCAAGACCCGGCTCGCGCTCGCCGCAGCCGAGCAGCACCGGCCGGCGTACCGGGACGGCGTCGCGTTCGCGTCGTTCGTCGGGTCCGGTGAGTCCGGCCCGCAGGCCGCAAACCTCGTCGTAGCCGGACTCGCCGCCGCGGTCGGGTTGCCGCTCGAAGCCCGGCGGGACCCGTACGACCTGCTCGCCGAGCATCTGGCCGAGCGCGAGTTGCTGCTCGTGGCCGACAACATCGAGAACGTGCGGGACGGCGCGGCCGTGCTGGCCCGGGTGGCCGCAGCCGCGCCGACCGTACGGCTGCTGGTGACCTCGCGGATCCGGCTCGGCCTCGGTGCTGAGTGGGTGGCGGAGGTGTCTGGCCTGGCGGTACCGCCGCCCGACGCCGATGCGGCCGACGTCGACGGCTCGGACGCGGTCCGCCTGTTCGACGCCCGCGCGCGAGCAGTCCGGGCCGGTTTCGACCTGGCCTCCCAGCGCGCCACGGTCGCGCGGATCTGCCGCGCGCTGGTAGGCGGGCCGCTGGCGATCGAGCTGGCCGCGCGCTGGGTCCGGTCGGTCCCGCCCGCATCGATCGCCGAGCAGCTAACACACAGCATCGACCTGCTGGCCACGACCGCGCCGGACGTGCCGGACCGGCATCGCAGTCTGCGCACGGTGCTCGACCGGTCGTGGCAGCTGCTCGACCCGGACGAGCAGCAGGTGCTCGCCGCGCTGGCCGCGTTCCGCGGCGGGTTCGACCTCGCCGCCGCGGAGCGAGTGGCCGCGGCCACCGTGCCGGCGCTGACCGCGCTGGTCGACCACTCGATGATCCGGTCCGAGCCGGGCGGTCGCTACACGATGCACGAGCAGCTCCGGCAGTACGCCGAGCAGCGCCTGACCGCGGACCCGGACGCCTGGCAGGCCGCGCACCACGCACACGCCGAGCACTTCGAGCAGCTGGCGAGCCGGCTGCAGCCGACGTTTGGCATCACCGACGAAGTCGAGGCGCTCGAGCCGGACATCGAGAACCTGCGGGCCGCGACCGGCTGGCTGACCGAGCACGCCGACGCACCCCGGCTCGCGGCTCACCTCGACCACATGATGCTCCTGTACCGGGCCAGGAGCTGGTCCCGCGAAGCGGTCGCGTTCGGCCGGGCAGCGCTGGACCGGGCCGACGCGGATCCGGTGCTGCGCGCCCGCTGGACCCGCGCCCTGGGCGAGGCGCACCTGCAGCTCGGCGAACTGCTGACCAGCCGGGACGAGCTGGCCGAAGCGCTGGCGCTGCTCGGCCGCCGGCTGCCGGCGTCGTCCGGGCACTGGTTGGCGCTGCTGGCCGCGCTGCAGCTGCGCCGCGCGTGGCGGCGCAGCCCGCCCAGCCCAGAGGAGGCCGCCGCCGCACGGGAGCGCGCGTGGGCCGCGCTGTTCCTGACCGAGACGTACTACCTGCTGGAGGAGCGCCTTCCGACCATCGTGTTGCCGCTGCTGAGCTTGGCCGATGCCGAGCGGTCCGGATGGGCCGACATCGAAGCGCTCGGCCGGGTCACCAGCGGCCTGGCCGCCGCGCTGTTCCGGCTGCGCGGGCAGGCCAGCCGCGACGTCGACGCCGCGCTCGCGGCGGCCGAGCAGTCCCAGGATCCGCTGGTCGTGTCGTACGTGTCGATGATCGCTTCGCTGTACCGCCTCGGCATCGCGGCCTGGGACGGCACCGAGCAGGTCGCCGCCCGTGGCGTCGCGGTCGCAACCGCGAACGGCATGCACCGGCTCGCCGACCAGTCGCGGTTGCTAGCTGGCATCGGGTGCTACCTGACCGGGCGCTACCACGAATCCGGAGAGTGCGGTCACACCAGCGCTGCCGCCGGCCGCGAGCGTGGCGACCGCAACGTCGAGCTGTGGGGCCTGCTCATGCAGGCCGAGGCCGGGCTGCGCATCGGCGCGCCGCTGGCCGAGCTCGACCGGACCTGCGCAGCCGCACGCGAGCTGCTGGTCCCGGGCGTGCCGCGCTGCGACACGGTCCGCGCCTACGCCGCGTCCGCGCAGGTGTACCTGCGCCAGGGCGATCCGGTGCGCTGCTGGCAGGCGCTGCGCTCGGCGGCCGAGGTTGCTGCGCACGCACCGGTCGTGCCGCAGTACTCACTGCCGGGCTTCACCGGCCTGGCCGAGACCGCACTGGCGCTCCGCGAGTCGGGTCACGCGCCCGATCCGCACCGGCTCGACGACGTGATCCGGACCGGGCTACGGCGGGTGCGCGAGTACGCGTGGCTGTACCCGGCCGGGGGGCCGGCCCGGCTGCTGCTGCGCGGCCTGCTGCAGTGGCCAACCGGGCGCCACCGGCGCGCGCTGCGATCGTGGGCAGCCGCCGCCCGGGAGGGGCAGCGGCTCGGCCTGCGGTACGAGACCGCCCGCGCACTCTACGAGATCGGACGCCGGCTGTCGGCCGGACGCCGGCTGAATGGGCTGACCGGAACCGAGCACCTCGACCGGGCGCGGGCGGCGTTCGCCGAGCTGGGCTGCGCCCCCGACCTGGCCGCGGTCGACGCCAGCCGAGCGGCAGCGATACCGGCCGGTCGCGCAGCCAGCTCGGCCCAGCCGCACGGTTAGACCTGGCCGAATCGGGTTACCGTTCCGAGCCGTGCCTGGTACCGCCGCCGCTACGACGGCCGCTGCCGAGGCGTGCGCCGCGCTCGATCTCGCGTATCGCGGCATCACCGCCGTAGTCGAGCCGCTCGACGAGGCCGGGTTCTTCCGCCCGACCCGGTGCGCCGGCTGGGCGATATGCGACCTGCTCGTGCACGTACGGATGGACGCCGAGCGCGCTCTGATTGCGTTCGCCACGCCGTCGCCCAGTCCGGCCGACCTCGATGCGGTGACCTACTGGGGCACCTGGGCCGACGACTTCAAATCTGACCTGGCGGCCGCGCACGCCCGGCATATCCGCGTGGTCGCGTCCGCGTACGCACGCCCGGCCGGGCTGGTCATGCACTGGCGGGACATCGCTGAGGCCGCGGTGCGAGCCGCCGCGGCCGCGCCAGCCGACGGTTACGTTGCCACTCAGGGGCACGTGCTGGCGGTGCCGGACTTCGTGCGGACGCTCGTGGTGGAGGCCGCCATCCACCACCTCGACCTGACGGCCGAGCTACCGGACGCGCCCCGACCGGCGGCCGCGTGCCTGCGGGTCGTCCGGGAGACGCTCACAACGCTCGCGGGCGAATCCGCGGCGAAAGCGCTGGGCGGCACCGGCTGGGACGACGCGACGCTCGCGCTCAAGACGACCGGCCGCCTGGAGCTGACCGAGCCGGAGCGCGCGCAGCTCGGTTCGCTCGCCGAACGGCTTCCGCTGTTTCGTTAGCCGGTACGACACCGTTAACCGGTACGTCACACTGGCCCGGTGGCAGCCAGGCGCAGTGCGGGAATCCTGTTGTTCCGGCGAACCGGCGGCGAGCTCGAAGTACTGCTCGGGCACATGGGAGGCCCGCTGTGGGCGCGCCGCGATGCGCGGGCCTGGACGGTGCCGAAGGGCGAGTACGACGCGGACGAGGAGCCGCTGGCCGCGGCGCGCCGGGAGTTCGAGGAGGAGCTGGGCGTACCGGCGCCGAACGGCAGGTTGGTCGAACTCGGCGAGATCCGGCAGTCCGGCGGCAAGGTCGTCACGGTGTGGGCGCTCGACGCCGACTTCGACCCGGACCGGATCGTGCCCGGCACGTTCCGGATGGAGTGGCCGAAGGGATCTGGGCAGCTGCGCGAGTTCCCCGAACTCGACCGGGTGGCCTGGCTCCGCCTCGACGAAGCGCGCGAGAAGATCATCGCCGGCCAGGCCGAGTTCCTCGACCGGCTCGGCGTGCTCCTACGGGACTGATACGCCTGGCCGGGCTAACCCTGCCCGGGACGAGGGCCGGCTCCGTCCGGCCAGGTCATGCCGGCCCACGGGTCGTAGTCGACCTCGAGGGGTTCCTGCGCCGGGCGCTCGGCATCGGGCACGTGCTGCAGGTTGACCCGGATCCGATACCAGACCGAGCTCCGCCCGCGCATCCCGTCGACCAGCGTGTCGGCCGCGTGCAGGTACGGCACCACATCCGCGTGCCGCGCCTTCCACTGCTCCAGGCCGGCCAACGCCTCGTCCTTGGTCTTGGCGCGCGCGATCTCGATGAGCGGCATCGTCTGCTGCCGGCGCCCGACTCCCTTCGGGGGCTTCTCCGCGGGCCCGAGCCGCTTGGCCAGGTCCAGCAGCGGTTCCAGCCGCCCGGCCGCATCGTCGATGCCGGCCCACGGGTCCCCGATCTCGGCGAACCGGCGCAGCATCGTCGGCAGCGTGTAGCCGTCTGGCCGGCAGCCCGGCACCTCGTCCCAGGTCAGTGGCGTCGACACCCGGGCGTCCGCGGTCGGGCGCACCGAGTACGCCGAGGCTACGGTGCGATCTTTCGCGTTCTGGTTGAAGTCGACGAACACGCCTTGCCGCTCTTCCTTCCACCACTTGCTGGTGGCGAGCTCAGGCGCGCGGTTCTCCACCTCGCGCGCGACCGTCTCGGCGGCCAGGCGCACGTCCCGGTACTTCCACTCCGGCTCGATCCGGGAGTAGATGTGGAACCCGCGGGAGCCCGACGTCTTGGCCCAGCCGGTCAGCCCGTGGTCGGCCAGTACCTCCTTGGCGACCAGCGCGACATCGATGATCTGCTGCCACGGCACGCCCGGCACCGGGTCCAGGTCGATGCGCAGCTCGTCCGGCCGGTCCAGATCCTCGGCCTGGACCGGGTGCGGGTTGAGGTCGACGCAGCCAAGGTTCACCACCCAGGCCAGGGTCGCCGCATGTCGGACCACGACCTCGTCCGCGGTGAGCCCGGACGCGTAGCTCAGCTGTGCCACCTCGACCCAGTCGGGCCGGTTGGCCGGTGCGCGCTTCTGCCAGAACGCCTCCTGGTCCAGGCCCTTCACGAACCGCTTCAGGATCATCGGCCGGCCGAGCACGCCGCGCAGCGCGCCGTCGGCCACCGCCAGGTAGTACTGCACCAGATCCAGCTTCGTGTGACCGCCGGCGGGGAACACGACCTTGTCCGGGTTGGTGATCGTCACCGGGTGCCCGGCGACCTCCAGCACCTCCGACTTGCGCATGTCACCACGATAGGTCGGTTACCGAACGCCGCGGCGCAGCAGGCGGCGTACCCGCGGCCCGATCCCGCGCCGCTTCGCCGCGAACGGCTGCTGCCCCCAGCGCAGCTGCATGTACAGCTGCTTGACGGCGCCGACCAGCGGGGTGGCGACCAGCGCGCCGGGCACACCGCCGGCCGCGCCGCCGATGAACGCAGCCAGCATCGTGGTCGGCGGCGTCACGTCCACCGCCTGCCCGACGATGGCAGGCGTGATGACGTGATTCTCCAGGTTCATGTACAGCACGAACAGCGTCACGACGACAACGAACACGATCGGGCCCTGGGTCAGCGCGAGCAGTCCGAGGAACGCGCCGCCGAGGAACCCGCCGACCTGAGGAATCAGATCGGTGATCATCGCCCAGATGGCGGCCAGCGGAGCCAGGGGCACGCCGAACACCAGGCACAGCGTCAGCACCACGATGCCCATCAGCGCGGCCACCGCGAGCGAGCCGCCGAAGTAATGCGCGGTCGCCGTGTAAAACACTCGGCCGACCTCGTCGGCGCGGTCCACCCAGCGGTACGGCAGCCGCCGGCGCACGATCGCGATCAGCCGCTCGCCGTCGAGTAGCACCGCGACGGTGACCGCGAACATGATCACCGCGGCCAACGCGCCGCCGATGACGTTCTGGACCAGGTTCGCGAGGCTCTCGTCACTGATCTTGGCCGGCAGCTCGGCGATCGCCTCGCGTACCCGCCCGGACATGTCCCGACTGGCCAGCCAGTCCCCGACCACCGGCAGGTCGTAGAACTCCTCGACCGTCTTGGGCAGGTCGGCTCCGATGTCCTCGGCCTGGCGCACCGCCGACGGACCCATCAGCACCATGACGGCGGTGACGAACGCGATGACACAGGTCGTCACCAGCAGCACAGCGGCCGGCCGCGACCAGCCCCAGCGCCGCCGAACCACACTCACCACCGGATCGAGCGCGAGCGCGAACACCGACCCGATCACGATCGTCTTCAGCGCGGACGAGGCGGAGCCGAACAGCCCGATCACGGCCGCGGCCAGCAGCAGGCCGCCGACGATGTAGAGGTACGAGATCGGATGAAGGATCAGCGCCGGGGCCGTCGCGGGATGCATGACGGGGTCGGACCAGCTGTCCGCCGCGTTGCCGTCGGCGGTGGACGCGGAATCGGCCGCGGCACCGGCCGCGGAGTCGTCGCCCCCGTCGGCTGGGTCGATCGTGACCATCGGACTACCGTAGCCCCCGTGACCGAAGACGGCAGCGCGCCTCATAACGGCCGCGACGGCCCGGTCCGCCCACCGTCCGACGTGCTCCGGGTGCGGCTGACCTGGGGTCCCACGCTGCTCGTCATCGGCGCGGTGGTCACCGCAGCGGTGCTTGTGGGCCTGTTCGAAGCGGCCAAACGACCGCTCGCCTGGGTGGTCGCCGCGTCGGTCGTGGCCTGGCTGCTGTCCTGGGTCATCGGCCTGCTCGACCGGTGGATCCCGCGCTGGGTCTCGATCCTGCTCACGGTCATCGCGTTCATCGTGCTGGTCGGCGGCACCTGGGTCGGGGTCAGCACGACCGTCGAGTCCGAGATGGACAAGCTGCGCACCGCACTGCCGCAGGCCGCGCGCGACCTGGAGCAACGGTACGAGGCTGCCGCGGACTTCCGGCTGGTCGAGCGCGCGCAACAGTTCGTCAACGAGCTGGACGAGCGGTTCGGCGCCGGCGCCGAGGTGTCCGAGGCGGCCGGGATCGCATCCACGTACGTGGTGACCGGGGTGCTGATGCTGTTCCTGGTCGGCTACGGACCACGGTTCGTCTCCGCCGGACTGCGCCAGATCACCAACCCGGAGCGGCGAAGAACCGCGGCCACGGTCCTGGATCAGGCGTCGCACACCGGCCGGGAGTACCTGCTGTTCGCCCTGGCCCAGATCATCGTGGTGACCGGGCTCTGCTCGCTGGTGTTCTATCTGCTCGACCTGCCCGCGCCCTTCGCGCTCGCGGTGCTGGTCGGGCTCGCCGGCGCGGTCCCGTACTTCGGCATCGTGCTCGGTGGACTGGCAGCGTTGCTGGCCGCGGTGACCAGGGCGGAGCTGTCGGTCTACGTCGCGCTCGTGCTGTTGCTGGTCGGGCTGCAAGCGCTCGAGGCGCTGGTGGTGCGGCCCCGGGTGGACCGGCGCACGCTGCACGTCGGATCCGCCGTCATCCTCATCGGGATACTCGTCGGCTTCGAGCTGTACGGGTTCGGCGGCGCGATCTACGGCCCGGCCGCGCTCGTGTTCGTCTGGGCGATCCTGCAGGCGTTGCCGGACCGCAGCGCCGGACCGCCGCAGCCGGAGCAGCCCCCGCCGCCCGACGCGCCGGAGCAGCCCGCGCTGCTGGACCTGCCGACACCGCGCGCGTCGGTCGACCAGCCCGCCTTGCCGCTCGGATCGGGTAGCGGACTCGGCGCGAATGATGCAACATCAGGTATCTGAAAGAAGAAAGTCGCTCCGGCCGGGCGGCGGCCACCGGCGGAGGAGGGGGACGTGGCCGACGCATATGACCGATCCAGCGAACGCGGCGTGGAGCTCAACCTGCGCACGCTGGAGATGCTCACGATTGCCGAGCGTGAGATCGGCTTCCCGATCACGCTGACCCAGGGCTCGTACAACGGTGGCGCCAAGAAGGTGAAGGCATCGGCCGGCACCCACGACGGCGGTGGCGCATTCGACGTCAGAGCCAAGGACCTGTCCATGACCCAGCGGAAGACCGTGGTCACATGCCTGCGTCGGATCGGCTTCGCGGCCTGGGTCCGCGACCCCGACCAGGGGCCCTGGCCGTGGCATATTCACGCGATCGCGGTCGGTGATCGCGAGCTGTCCATCGGCGCGACCAAGCAGGTCAAGGCGTACAAGCACGGCAAGAACGGGCTGAAGAGCAACCGCGACGACGACGGCCCAAAGGTGGAGTGGGACGAGTACCCGCAGACGCTCCAGGAGGGCAACGTGCTCAGCGACAACGACAAGGTGTTCCTGCGGAACCTGATCGCCGGCATCGACAAGAACGTCCGGGTGGTCGGCCGGGACCCGAGCGGCGTCCAGGTCGCCGACGCGGTTACGCTCGGCGGCCGGCTCCTCCTGCTACAGGACGACACCGACGACATCCAGCGCCGGCTCTCGCAGATCTCGGCCGCGATCGGGAAGATCGACAACCAGGTGATCGACGGAATCACGGCCCGGGTGGCTCCGATGATCGTGGCCGAGCTGGCGAAGTTCCCGCCCGGCACCGCATTGACGCGGGAGCAGGTCGCGGAGGGCGTGTCGACGGCGCTCCGCGAGGCGTTCGGCGGAACATAGCCGTCCGGGTTCGCCCGCCCGGCTCAGTTGTCGTCGACCCGGCGCCGGACGGTGACCAGGTCGTCTACGGTCACGTGCGAGATGAGCCAGCTTCCGGGCGCCCCGGCCGGGAAGCCGCGGTCCCAGTCGGCGTGTGCGGTCAACACCACTTCGCTGCTGTCGTCCAGGTCGACTCCGGGCGCGTCGGCGGCGACGTTGCCGTCCTCGTCGAGCCGCAGCCCGCAGCGGAGCTGATGGTCGGCCACCGCCACCACCAGCGCCCACGTGCCTTCGCGGTAGAGCAGGTCACCGGGGCGGGTCACAGTGGCGACGCACTGCCGAGGCTGGTCCTCGTGGCGAAGGTGGGCCAGCGGCGGCGGCAACCGGAGCTCGACTGTGGGCATCGGCCGACCTTTCGTGAGTCGGATTTGATGCCGCCGATGAGTGCCCCACGGCGGTCGGGCTCAAACCGCTAGCATCGCCCCGACCGGCCGAAAGGTAGTGCCGCGATGGGCCAGAAGAAGCCGCACCCGACGATGCCGTCCGAGGTCGCCGGTACACCGACGATGTTCGACCGGTTCGCGACCGCGGTCGAAGACTTCGTGTCCCGCGCCTGGTTCTTCGCCGGGTGCGCGCTGCTGATCGTCATCTGGGCGCCGTCGATCGTGCTGTTCGGCAGCATCGACACCTGGCAGCTCGTCATCAACACGGCCACCACGATCGTCACGTTCCTGCTGGTCGCGCTTCTGCAGAACACCCAGTCCCGGGCGAACAACGCGGTCCAACACAAGCTCAACGCAATCGCGGACGGGCTCGCGGACCTGATGACGCACATCGCGGGCGACGATGACGACAGCGCGCTCCACCAGGACGTACAGGAGCTGCGCAACGCGGTCGGGCTGGAGCAGCGGGAGAGCGCCTAGCTTGCCGCTGCCTGCCCGGTCAGCGCCTCCACGTGCGGCAGCATCCGCTCGGTGATGCGCACCCGCGACAGGTCGCGGCCGCCGGAGTAGAGCACCACGCCGTCGATGCCCGGATGGTCGGGATGCGTGGCCAGAATGTGCTCGATCGCGTCCTCGACCAGTTCGAGCGGCACCCCCAGCCGCTGTGCTGCCTGATCCGTGCTGTAGTGCGGCATCCGACCTATCTCCACTGCACAACAGGGTGCGTCGAATCACCTGACAAAGGGCGGCTTGCCCCGGATCGTACCGCAACGCACAGTCGCTGCCTATGAACGAATTGTCACCGGGCCGCCCGAGATCGACCTTTGGCGGCCGGGCGCTCAGGATGCTGGCCGCGGTGACAGAGTGGAGGGGATTCGGAGGGAGCGATGCGGACCGGAGACGAGCCCCGCCACGCCCGCAGCCCGCTGCGGCTGCGGCTCGGGCTGGCCGTGTTCGGCCTGGGTTGTGCGATCATCGGTTGCGCGATCTTCGCGGCCGAGCACGCGACCGGCTGGCTGATCGCCGGCCTCGCGCTCGGGCTGGTCGCCATCGCAGACATCGTGATCGTGCTCGGCCATATCCACGCCGGTGCGCACTACCAGCCAGGCCGCGACATCCCGCCGTACCGCCCGGTCGCCGACGAGCCGCTGCCCGGCCTGCCCGGCCGCCCGATCGTGTCGATGCGCGCCCGGCGCCGGCGCTACCTGACCCTGATGGCGGTGTGCGTCGCGCTGTTCGTGTCCTCCTGGACTTGGGTGCGGCTCTACTCCCCCGCGGCCGCACTCGCGATGTCGCTGGTCGCGATGGTGATCCCGCCGTTGGCCGCGATTGTCGCGAACGCCGGCCGCCGTCCCGGCCGGTAGTGCGGGTGGGGCGTGCCTCAGCCGGGCACCGGGCCGGTCGCGACCGCCCGGACGTAGCGCAGCACCCGGTCCGTGATCCGGACCGTGGACAGATCCCGTTTACCGGCGAACGAAATGATCCCGTCGATCCCGGGCAGCCCCGGATGTGCCATCAAGATCCGCACGATCGCGTCTTCGACCTGCTCACGGGACAGCCCGAGCCGTTTGGCGGCCTCGGCCGTGGTGTACTGCGGCATCAGTGTGTCTCCACTGGGTGGGAGAGGGTCCGACCTGACATACGCGACTTGAGCGGAGATGCTACATCACTGCAGAGTGACTAACGAACAACGGACTGTCACATACGAGATTCGTCATTCGGGTCGCTCTCCCGCGTACGCTTCGGGGTTTGTGACCACCCTGTCCCGCCCGTCGCCGCTGCAGAACCGGGTCACGCCGACCGGTGAGATCGTGGCAGATCCGGCCCGCGGCATGTTCATGGGCAACCGCGGCTGTATCCACAATCCGGACCGCCGGCTCGGCGTCACCCGCTGGCGCTCGAAGCTGTGGATCTGCTGCGTACTCGAGTGGCAGGGCGTGCGGCGCGACCCGATGCCGCCGGGCCGCTGGACCGCGCTGTTCTTCATGGACGAGGCGACCGCGCTGGCCGCCGGGCACCGCCCGTGCGCGTACTGCCGGTACGCCGACTACGTCGCGTTCCGCGCCGCGTGGCAGCAGTCGCAATACCTGGCCGAGCGGCCGAAGGCGGTGGAGATGGACGCCCGGCTGCACGGCGAGCGGGTCGAGTCGCGCACCCGGCGGCAGCGCACGACCGCGGCGACGTTCGCCGGGCTACCGGACGGCGTAATGATCCGGCACGACGGGGTGCCGGCGCTCGTGCTCGGCGGGCAGGTCCGGCCGTGGTCGTTCAGCGGGTACGGCGACCCGGTGCCGGTCCCGCCGCACCGGTCGGTCGAGGTGCTCACCCCGCCGGTCACGGTCGCCACGCTCGCAGCCGGCTACCGCCCGGCGCTGCATCCGAGCGCCGTCCGGTAGGACCGCTAGGCAGAGCCGACCAGCTCGCGCTCGGCCGCGAACATGGCAGCCACGCACCGGTGCGCGTCCACGATCGGCCGGGAGTAGACGTCCGGCGACGGGACCAGGTTGTTGTAGAACGTCGCGCCCTCGCAGAT
>Ga0075421_100007174_pt1 | contig 13630 bp, 13 predicted proteins | sample SoiMetdeltSBSDD5_FD_75292 | JGI IMG/M metagenome (GOLD analysis project Ga0075421, IMG submission 75292) | Bulk soil microbial communities from a Populus tree surrounding site in Tennessee, USA - Soil MetaG P. deltoides SBSDD5 | ecosystem: Environmental > Terrestrial > Soil > Tree plantation...
CCAACATGTTTCGGAACAGAGCTTCCGCGCCGATAACATCTGATCGGCAATACAAGATGATCCGCCGGGACTGCTCTGGAGACGGGTTGTCCTCTGTGAGGATCAACCTGCGCATCTCTTCCTTGTCGTCGGCATCGATATGCGCGAGCCCGCGTAATGCCAGCGCCGCCAACAAGCTGTCGCGACCTTCCGACTTTTTCATCTTGCCCGATTGAACCGAGTCTTTTTGCCTCTTTCGATCCCGTTTCGGTCGGGGGATGCCGTTGGTTTGGAGCCGGTGTTCGACATAGAGATCGAGAATATGCTTCGGCAACTTCCAGCCGAGTTCCAAAAAGCAGCTCCACTCGGCGCTGGCGTAAAAAGCGATGAACAGAGCGTTCTCGGTGTCAAATGGTGCGGCTTTGAGTGCGAGCAGCTCCGCTCGCCCTAAGCACAACTCTCGGCCGCTTCGAATCTCGCGGGCAACCATGCACACCACATAAGGCCGCCCGCCGGGTTTGATTCTGAACTCGAAGTCGACGACCCACGCCTCGGGAAACGGCAGCATAGCCGCGATGATCAATGCTTGCGCAAAGGCAAACACGGCCGTCACACCGTCAAACCGAGCATGGCCTTAATGATCGCGTGGTCCGCCGAATCGATCGTGAAATTGCGGAACCCGATTGCGAGCAGCTCTGGGAAGGGTCGATCTGGCCAGCGTGGGTCTGGCAGTTTCCCTCCGGCGATGTAGAGCCGGTACTGGCCGGCCGCACGGTCGCCGACGAGCTTCACCCAATGGGTCTTCGCCTTGTGATAGGCGACGCGGGCACTCTCATTCCAAGCATTTCTACGGGACTGCTGATCATCAATGGGCACCGGCCAGATGAACGGAATGCCGGCCTGATTGACCGCCAGTACCAACATCTTCACCACGGCACCTGCGATCATCAGCGGTCGAATATCAGGTGCGACCAGGTAGGTTACGCCCTCTTCCTTGTCTTCGAACAAAACCGTTGTGAGCGAGTTCTCCGGTTTGTCGGAAACCCGGATGAACTCGTTGTTTTTCGGCCTGCGCACCCCAATTGTGCCGAGGATCTCGTGCGCCCCGACCGACGTCGTGGGGGTCACCTCCAGCGACTTCAGGTCGGAGAAGATTCCCAGAGCAGCATCGACCCGTTCATCCTTGACCCCGTCCAAGGCCGGCAACGACGAGCCGGTGGTGGTGGTATCAAGCTCGGTCTCGTGCTGGTCGGAGTTCGTCTTCGAAGTCATATCTGGTTCTCCTTTCAGTCTTTGACCCATCTGAACGTTTGCTAGACGGAGCCGTCACTCAGCCCACCGCCACGTCTGCGGCGTACCGGGAAACAAACCGTCGTTGACTGGTATGACCTGAATGTCGGCGGTGACAACTGCAGCTACGTCGTGCGATACCGGCTTCCCATTAGTGAGCGTGTAGACCGGCCCCTGCGACGTGAAATGCTTCTTGAGCGCCTCGCCACTCTGCATCGCGCTGATGACACGGGCAGCTGCACAACGACGACGGTCGACGCGACGCTGCAGGCGTCGGAGTCCTGAGACAGTTTGAATAGTCATGCGCTGCAGCTTCTCTAGATGCGATTGAGGATGGGCGGGCCGCGGAAGCCGGCGCGCCATTGAAACCAAGCGAACGCGATGGAGCTCGAGCAGCGCGGACCGTCCCAGCCATCTCGATGCATTCGAGGCAGGCGGCGTCGGAGAACATGAACGGCGCGAAGACCACGATGCTCAAGCAGGTCAGTCCGGCGGATGGCCTCAAGGAAGGCGAGGCGCAGAAGAAGAAAGACGTCGGGCACGAGATTGATCGCGTGCTCGGCGAATCGTTGCGCCTGCTGGTAAGGCGGGTTGGTGATGATAGTTGTGGTACCGGCCGGAGCCTTCGACTGGGTGAAAAAGTCACCGGTGAAGTGCAGCGGGAACGCGCGCTCGACTATGTCGGAGCAGATGACCGGGAAACCGTGGGCTCGGAGGACATTGGCAATCGCGCCATCACCGGCGGTGGGTTCCCAGACCCGCGTATTGGGAGTGAAGTGCTCGGCCTTGAGCAGGCCTTCGACGGCGATCGCCGGTGTTGAATAGAAGTCAAATGCCCGCCTGGTATGGGCGTGTTGACCCGATTGGCCAGTGCAGAACGATATCATGCAACATCCACTCGCTGCAGCCCAACGCGCGCGGCGAATGCTCGGCGCGCGGTTTCGCTCGCCCGATCCCACGCTCGCAACAGGTCATTGAGTTCTGATGCTTCGGAGCCGGACTCCTCGATGGTTGGCCCACGAAGCGGTTCGATCCAGCTGGGTAGCGCGCTTCTTTCAGGCTCCAACTCCGGAGACGTGTTTTCCAGCTCTTCGTTCCGGGCCGGCAAATGCTCGACCTCGTCGAAACCGTCGAGGCTGATCTTGTCGGTGCAGTTCGGCCCCTCGGCCGGCGTGCGCTGCGGGACCGACACCCTGCTCCTGTTGCCCTTGCTCGCCGGCTGCCGTCGGCCCTTGGTGTCGATTGACGTGGTAACCGTTTCCACGTCCCCGGTCTTCTCCGCTTGCTCGCGCACCTTGGCGACGTGCGGATGGCTCGTGTCCGTCAGCTTCGCAACTGCTCGGTTGGACTTGGTCGGGTCGGCTTTGAGCAGGTGAATTATCAGCCTATTCTTCTCTTCGATCGAGAGATGGCGGCGGCGGATGTTCGCAGAGATGACATATTCCTGCGGGTCGGTCTCGATGACCGTCGCGGACGACATCAACCGGCGGATATCGTCAACGCGGATACCGCTGTCCGTCAGATCGACGGTGCAGCGCGCATTACCAGTCTCGATCCGGAATGGGATGCTGATCGCCTCCATCCCGTCGAGCCGGTTGATGCCGTCGAGCAACTCGTACTTCCAGCCTATCGGTAACTTCGTGACGGTGATCGCGATCGGGCTGGTGAGCCCGTGCTTCCGGATGTCCTCGCCGAGCGCTCGCAGTTCGTCGGGCGGGAGCGGCGGGAACAGCTCGGCGGCAGGATGAATGGGCAGGACGTCGCGCCAGGATTTCATAGTCGTAGACTCCTTTATCGAGTCGGACTATGCAGCGCGTGCCTGATTGCACTACATGCCCGAAAATGCGAGCGCTGCCCGATGGGCGGGCGGCGTCTCGCTCACTATGCGGCGGCTTCCTGCTGCTTCTTTGCCTTTTTCTTTTCTGCGGCCTCGGGTGGGGGCTCCTTCTGAGCGGCGCGCCATCGCGCGGCGTCTTCGAAGGTGATATAGCGGCGACTGCCGATCCCTAATTCGCGCGGGCCGAGTCCGTTCTTTTTCAATTCGAAGTACGTCGCCTGCGAAATCGAATGCGCTTTGCAAAACGTGGCGATCGTGTACCAAGCTGGCGGCACCGGCGGGCCGCGGATCGGCTTTGCCTTGACATCGGCAGGCGAATCCGGCTCGCCCTTGGCCGTAGGCTCGACCGCCGTCGCGTCCGCGGGACTCGGTGGTCCGGACAACCGCTCCGCCTCATCGGCGGTCTGTACCCGCTTCTTGCCGGTGACTTCTCCGCGCGCCATCGTCGTGAACTCCATGAGGCTCACGGAGCACGATACGGCGCTCATGAATTTTCAGGCTATGTGCAAATTGAGCGACGCTCAAAACGCTCAATTGCTCAAATCGCTCAGCAGCGATTCATCCGCGGCGGCGGCCTAGCGCTCGCTCAAACGTAGCACGGCTCCGAATACGTCTACCCCTTTCCGTGAGCACCTCGCCTACCCTCTGAATGATCTCGACGGTTGGGATGTCCTTCCATCGGCCGCCCGGCCACAACTCATCGACGATCTGCCTGATCTCATCCTGGGCACGAGAACCCGTGTGCTGCGGATTGTCGGCGCTCGTCGCAGGCGGGGGGAGTGATGGCACGACTTCGTTGTCGTCGAACTCCCAGACGTAATAGTCCGGAGGATGCTTCCACGCCTCGCGTGCCGTGCTCACGATGGTCGCGCTCCAACGGCCATCGGGCTCTTGGCGCGGCTCGACAGCCAAAGTCAGAAGGATGCCGAGCGCGACCGGGTTGCCGTTGCACCACAGCCGACACTTGTTCGCACGCATCGCCAGCGTGAGCCGTATCGCAGCTTCGGCGGCAGCGTAGGCCGGTAGCAATACTTGCAAGGCGTCGGTGGGCGTGATCCTCACGATCGCCACCCCGGCAGCGTGACGACGTTGTCGGCGGTCGGCGCCTCCGGCAGCAGCCCCCTCCGCGAGAGCGCGTCTCCTGCAACGTCCAGGATGTGGGCACCGTAATGGGCCTCAATCTCGCGGGCGCTCGTGTCGTGCAGCTTTGCCACCACCGACACCGGCACACCCCTGAGGAGGGCGCGGCAAATCGACGAATGGCGAAGCGCGTAACACGTGATCTGATCGGGATCGAACTTGGCGCGCTCCGCCACCTCGCGGAAAATGGTCCACTGTTCACTCTTCCTGGTCGCCAGCCAGCGCGTGCCGTCGCCCTTGAGCAGAAGTGGCGTGTCGCGCGGCCGGTCGCGGCGCAGCTCGTCGAGCAGTGAAGCGAGACTCGCCGTGATCGGTACCGGCACCTGCTGCCGCTCTTTCTCGCCTTGGCCTTTGTACGATGTGGGCATCAACAGTCGCGGATCGGGGCCATCAGCTTGCAGATCGCCGCAGGTGAGCCGCGCCGCCTGCGAGATGCGCGCGCCCGTTTGCGCCAAGACCTCTACCAAGACGCCGAAGGCGCGATCCTGCGCGTAGGCGGCTTGGACGATGCTCAGCACATCGGCATCGGGCAGGACCGCGCGGCGCGCGGACTTGGTATTGCGCAGGCCCTTGAGGCCAACACGGAACGCCTCGCGATTGGTGATGCGCGGGTCGAGTGTGGCCGCCAACTCCAGCGCAGCGCGCAGCCCGGCGCGGGTCCTATTGATGGTGGCGGGCTCGACGCCCTTGGCGACCAGATTGTCGCGCCAGTGCTTGAGGTCTTGGGCGCTCAACAGCATCACCGGCTTGCCGGCGAGCGTCGCGGTGAGGTGCTTGCGCGCGCGCTGGGCGTTGGCAGGATCGGCACCGCGAGTCTTGAGATCGCGCTCGTAGGCGTCGAGCGCATCGGCAACCGTCATCGGCTTGCTGTCGGGCACGTCGTCAGTGCCGCGCGCCAGCGCGCGCGCCTGATCGACGGCCTGCCAGTAGTTGAGCACGTCGCGCCCGTTGGCGAGCTCCAGGTCGTCGGCCGTGGCGAAGCGGTCGGTCCACTCGGCGCGGCCCCGCACCACCCGCACCGACCATTTGCAGTGCCCCTCATTGCGGCAGTAGCCCACGAAGACGCCGGGCGAGACCGCGACGTAGTACGGCTTCTTGCGCACCGGGAGCTTGCGTCGGACGGTGGGGTTTTCGAGCTTTGGCGCGCGTGGCCTCCGCATGGCGGTGCTCCGGTGTCCCAGAAAGTTCCCGAACAACGGAGTACACTAACATGGAGAGCCATGGTGCGCCAAATAGAGATATTACGATATTACAATGGGTTGCTGCCCTCAGCTGGACTCAACCGAACTCCACTGGGCTCTCGAAAAAGCTCCACCGTGGCGATTTTCGGCCGAAGGACCACGCGGTCATGATTCCGACAGTGCCGCCGTACCATGCCGCGCTTCCCGCGGTCCGGCCGCAAGGCCGGGACCGTTCGGGTCCCGCAGCCTCCCGACCGCGGTTGCACCGCGGTTTCGGGACGCCACACCCCGCTCCGCCTCAGAACGTCTCCGGAGACGCCCCTCAATGAGCGAGGATGGGGCGGATATAGCATCGACGCAGTTAGTAGTCAATGGTGTATTTATCGGTAGTCACGAATTCTTGACGTAGCCGTAGCCCGTGGTCATACCTGCTCTCGTGTCCCAGACGCAGCGCGGCACGAAGTGGTGCGATGCAGTCCCGGCGCGGCAAAGCCCCCTCGGGTCAATCCGTGCGTTCCCGCAAGTCGACGACGCGCCTGGCCTTGATCGCGTGCTCGTGGTGGTAGGGCACCCCGCGCGCGACGAATTCGACCTCCGGGCGCAGCGACACGGCTTCGCGCACGCGCCGCACCACGTCCTCCCGCAGGGTGGCGTCGGCGTCCCGCTCGAGCCGGATCAGGAGCCGCTCCATTTCCCCCGAGGCAGGCGCGGGCGCGAACACGACCTGGAACTCGGCGATGTCCGCGATGGCCGAGAGCGTGTCGAGAATGACGTCGGTGTTGACCAGCATGCCGCGGCATTTGACCAGGTTTCCGGTGCGCCGCGGCGTCGCCACCACGCGCTCGCCGGCGCGACCACAGTGCGGGCATGGCGCGCGCGACAGCGTGACGATGTCGCCCACGAGATAACGTATGAGCACGGTGCCGCGGCGGTGGAGATGGGTGATGGCGAGCGCGCCGCTCTCGCCCTCCGCGAGCCTGCGGCCGGTCGCGGGCTCGACCACTTCCAGATGGTAGAGGTCGGGAACGATGTTCTGCACCGCGGCCTCCTCGGCGCATTGCACCAGTCCCCCCTGCATCTCGGTGAAGGCGTAGCGGGCGCGGATTTGCACCGCGCCCGCACCGAGGCGGGCGAGATGATCGCGCAGCGCCGCCCGCAGCGTGGCGGGCACCGGCTCGCCCGAGGTCAGCACCAGCCGCACGGCGGAGAAATCCGCGCTACGGCGGCAGGCCTCGTCGAGAAAGCGGCGGATGAAGCTCGGCACGCCCCAGAGCACCGTGGGTCGGAAGCGTTCAACCGTCGCCAGCGCCTCGGCGAGCGAATTGCGCACCTTGAACTCGGAATTGGCCGCGCCCGTCAATCCGTGCACCACCGGCACGCCGGCGATCATGGCGGAGCGGATGACGCTGAGGAACGCGCCGGTCGGAAAGCCCGCCAGCGGATAGAGGTTGGCCACACGATCGCTCGCGATCAGGCCTTCCGCCTCGTTGCAGCGGCGGGCCTGGTCCCAGATCGCATAGGCGTCGTGCGCGGTGTTGTAGAACGGAGACGGCCGCCCGCTGGTCGTGCCGGTGGTGTAGGCGACGTCCCAGAGGACGCGCTCTTCCGGGGAGGAATCGGCAGGGAGATCGTCCGGACGCAAGCGGAACGCCTCCGGATCGGAAGTGTAGTCCTCCTTGCGCGTCAGCGGCAGCGCTCCGACATCGTCGAGCGAGCGAATGTCGCCCGGCGAGAGGCCCAGCTCGTGAAAGCGCGCGCGATAGAAGGGATGGGCGGTAGCGACCGCCGCGAGCGTCCGCCGCAGCCGCTCGGCACGCACCGTGTCCAGATCAGGCATTGCGCAGCAGCTCATTGGCACGCCCGCCGAGCACGGCATCGCGATCCGCCCGAGGAATGGGCAGCGCTTCCACGCGGGTCGCGCAATCGAACTCGCCCATGTCGAAGGGATAGTCGCTGCCCATGAGCACGCGCTCGGGCCCGACCGCGGCGAGGAGGAATTCGAGCGCGCGGTGCGAATGCACGATCGTGTCGTAGTGCAGGCGGGCCAAAGAATCCTGCGGCGACCCGCGCAGGCGCGCCTTCGGCTCGCCGCGCACCTTGAAGGCGCGCAGGAAGCGGCCGGCCTGGTACGGCAGGAAGCCGCCGCCGTGGCACAGGCAGAAATTGATATCGGGATAGCGCTCGATCACTCCGCCGAACACCAGCGCCGCGCCGGCCATGGTGGTCTCGAACGGAAGGCCGACGAAATTGCGCATGTAATACGACGTGAGCCGGTCCCCCGGGAGAATCTCGCCGTGCGGATGGACGAGCACGAACGCCTTGAGCTCGTTCGCCGCGGTCCACACCGGCTCGAGCGCGGGATCGTCGAGGTTGCGGCCGTTGATGTTGGTGCCGATCTGGGCGCCACGCAGGCCGAGCACGCCCATGGCGCGCTTAAGCTCGTCGGCCGCACGCTGCGGATCCTGCAGCGGCAAGGTGGCGAGTGCGACGAAGCGATCGGCATGGCGGCGCGCGACGGCCGCGATCTCGTCGTTCTGGATGATCGCACAGGCTGCGCCAAGGGCGGGCTCCTGGTCATAGTAGAAGGTGTGCACGGTGGCGCAGATCGCCTGCCGATCGATGCCGTGCTTGTCCATGTCGGCGAGCCGCAGATCGAGGTCCCACCCTTCGCGCGCCATCGGGTTCTGCACCACCCTGCCCGCGATCTCCATGACGGTCGAGCCTCCGCCCCGCGCGACGAGCTTCGGCGCCAGGCGTGGTGCCTCCTTGCCCAGCCGCCGGATCGTCTCCTCCGGCAGAATATGGGCGTGGATGTCGATGGTGGTGCTGCGAGTCATCTCACGCCGCGGCGCGTGCCGTCTCGACCATCGTCGCGGAGATCTTCTCCGCCACCATGATGGTGGGGATGTTGGTGTTGCCGCGCGGCACGGTCGGCATGATCGAGGCGTCGACGACCCGCAGGCCCGACATCCCGCGCACGCGTCCCACGCTGTCGACCACGGCGTCGCGGTCGTTGGCGGCGCCCATGCGGCAGGTGCCGACGGGATGGAAGGTGCCGGCGACGTTCTGACGGATGTGCTCGGCCAGCGCCTCGTCGTCCGCCGCGAGCGTGGCGAGATCGACGCGGCAATCCGCCAAGGTCGAGAAGATCGGGCCGGCGAGTGGCGGCACGAGATCGATCAGCGCGGCGATGACGGCGCTCTGCACCCTGTTGGCGGGCGTGATGCGGTTGAGCCGGCGCAGGCGGTCGGTGAACTTCACGGGGAAGGTCACGTCGGCCATGGCGCGCACCTGCTCGTGCGCCAGGACCTCGACTGCGCGGCGGAAGCCCTGCATGAAGCGCTTGAGATCGAGCTCGTGGCCGGTGAAGTTGAATTCCACGCAGGGCGGCACGGCGGCATCGGCGGCGGTAAGCGAGACGCGGCCGCGCGCCATCGGCTTGAGCAGGCTGGGCGCGAGATTGGCGACCTGGAAGCCGAGCGGCGACCACGAGGTCTTGCACTGCACGTTGATGTACATGTCGGTCGGCGGCGCGCCCGGCAGCCCGGAGGAATAGCGAAACGCGGTCATGGGATGCGGCCGCAGCCATTCCGGCTGCCGCGCGTGGCGGCGCTGAAGGAGCCCGAGGAAGACGATGGCGTGGTTGGACAGATTCTCGCCCACGCCGGGGAGGTCCGCGCGCAACGCGATGCCATGCTCGCGCAGATGCCCGGCGGCGCCGATGCCGGCGCGCATCAGGAAGGCGGGCGAATGCACGCCGCCCACCGAAAGAATGACCTCGCCCGCGTTGAACTGCCTGACCTCGCCGCCCACGCGCGCGGTGATGCCGGTGACGCGGCGGCCTTCGAACACGAGGCCGGTGGCGGTGGCGGCGCTGATGATAGTGAGATTGCTGCGCGCGCGTACCGATGCGTCGAGGTAGCAGATCGCCGCCGAGGCGCGCTTGTCCGGCCAGTTGCTCATGGGCACCGCGCCGTAGCCGTCGCGGAAATCCGCGTTCATGTCGGCGATGAACGGAATCTGCCGCTCCTGCGCGAAGGCGGCGACAGCCTTCGACAGCGGCGCCCAGTCCTGTGGCCTGGTGCGGCGGATCGGCACCGGGCCGCCTTTGCCGTGCAGCTCGCCGTCGAAGTCCATCTCGTGCTCGAGCTTGCGGTAATAGGGCAGCACGTCGCTCCAGCCCCAGCCCGCCGCGCCGTGCGCCTCCCATTCGGCGTAGTCGTCGGGCGTGCCGCGATAGGCCACCATTCCCATGACCGAGGAGCCGCCGCCCATGATGCGACCCTGGGAGAAGCCCACCAGCGGCGAATTCTCCTTGCGGCGCCAATGCACCTTCAGCTCGGGCCAGAAATAGGCGTCGTTGTAGTAGGAGGTGGCATAGGTATCGAGCACATCGGCGGGCTCCTTGCCCGGCGGCGTGTCGGGTCCCGCCTCGAGCAGCAGCACCTTGCTGCCCGAGCGCGCCGAGAGCCGGTTAGCCAGCACGCAGCCGGCGGCACCCCCGCCGATGATGATGAAATCGAAACTGTCGGTCATGGAGTCCTTGAGCGATTTGATGATTGGCGTGGGGCGGCGAGCCCCGTACGCCGCGGCATGACGGCAGGCGAAATCACTGCCATAATCATTCGACAATAAAACATGCCGCGGAGGAAAGCCCAAATGCCGAATATCCCATCGCGCGTCTCGCAAGCCATGACAGGCGGCCTGCGGCACCTGCTGGCGGCGCTGCTCCTGATCGCGGCCGCGAGCGGGACGTTGGGGAGCGCCCGCGCCGAATATCCGGAGCGGCAGATCACCATGGTCGCCTGCTTTCCGGCCGGCGGCGGCACCGACATCGCGGCGAGGTTGATCAACACTCAGCTCGGCGAGGCCTTGGGCAAGCCGGTGATCGTCGAGAACCGCGGCGGCGCCGGCGGCAATATCGGGACTGCCGCGGTCGCGCGCGCGGCGCCCGACGGATACACCCTCCTGGTCTGTTCGAGCGCCTTCGTCGTCAACCCCAGCCTCTACGCCAACGTCGCCTACGATCCGTTCAAGGATTTCATCCCGATCATGGTGATCGGGGCCTCGCCCAACGCCTTCGTGGTGCCGGCACAATCGGAGATCAAGACCATGCCCGAACTCCTCGCCAAGGCGAAGGCGAACCCGGGCAAATTGAATTGGGCGAGCCCCGGCGCCGGCACGACTCCCTATCTCGCCGGTGAGCTCCTGCAACTGCGGACCGGAACCAAGGTGGTGCACATTCCGTTTGCCGGAGCCGGCCCCGCAACTCAGGCCGCCGTCGCCGGCCAGGTCGACATGTATACCGCCAATATCGGATCGCTCATGGGCCTGATCGATGGCGGCAAACTGCGCCCGATCGCGGTGACCTCGAAGCAGCGCTGGGCCGACCTTCCCGATGTTCCATCGTTTGACGAGCTCGGGATCAAGAACGCCGAATCCGATACCTTCCAGGGCATCTACGCACCGGCGGGAACACCGCCAGCCATCATCGACCGGCTGGCGAAGGAACTCACTGCCATCCTCGCTCGCCCGGACGTGCGGGAGAAATTCGTCAAGGCCGGCCTGCCGGTGGTGGCCGAGGGACCTGAGGTGTTCCGCGCGCGCATCGCGCGCGAGGTCCCGATGTACAAGGAGATCATCGACAAGGCGGGATTGAAGATCCAATGATTCATGCGTCGCCATTCGCCGGGTGCGTGAATGGCGCAAGCGTAGGGAAACGAGATGCCGAAACCGCTGGCGGGGATAAAGGTGATCGAGCTCGCGAATTTCATCGCCGGGCCGCTCGCCGGCACGCTGCTCGCCGACATGGGCGCCGACGTGATCAAGATCGAGCCGCCGCAGGGCGACATGGGCCGCGCCACGCCGCCGATCCGCAACGGCGAGAGCGTGAGCTTCGTCGCGCTCAACCGCAACAAACGCAGCCTCGTGCTCGATCTCAAGCGTTCCGAGGCGGTCGAGATCCTGCGCAAGCTCGCCGGCAAATCGGACGTGTTCCTGGAGGCGTACCGGCCGGGCGCGCTGGACAAGCTCGGGCTCGGCGCCACCGAAGTGAAAGCGGTCAATCCGCGCATCATCTACACCTCGGTGTCGGGCTTCGGGCAGAGCGGACCCGACCGCCGGCGCGCCGGCGTGAACCTGATCATCGAGGCGTTCTCCGGCGCGCTCTCGGTGACCGGCGAGCCCGGCAAGATGCCGATGCGGCCGGGCGTGCAGACCGCCGACGTGTTCGGCGCCTTGTTCGCGACCTATGCGACGCTTGCGGGCCTCGTGGGCGTCGCGCGCCACGGCGAAGGACGCATCGCCGACGTCTCGCTGGTCGAGGCGTCGATCGCGGCGGCGGCCTGGGAGGCGGCGGAATATCTCGAGACCGGCCAAGTGCCGCAGCCGCTCGGCAACCGGCATCGTCTCAACGCGCCCTATCAGCTGTTCGAGACCGCCGACCACCGCTATCTCGCGATCGGAACCCCCAACGATCAGCTGTTCGGCCGGCTCATGCAGGTGCTCGGCCTCGGCGCGCAGGCCGGCGATCCCCGCTTCTCCACCTACGCGAAGCGCAAGGCCAACGAGGACGCACTCTTGCCGCTGGTCGAGCCCGCGGTGCGCGCACGTGAGTGTGCGGAGCTGGAGCAGGCGCTGCGCGATGCCGGCGTGCCGTGTGCGCGCGTCAACAATTTCAAGGAGGTGTTCGACGATCCCCAGATCGTCGCCCGCGGCGTGGTGCGGGAGATCGAGCATCCGCGGCTCGGGAAGATGCGCACCACGCGCAATCCCGTCCTCTTCGACCACGACGGACCCGCCATCGATCGGCACGCACCGATGCTGGGCGAGCACTCGGAAGAGGTGCTGGCCGAGCTCGGCTATCCACCCGCGGCGATCCGCGATCTTGCGGCGGCGGGCGTGACGCGGACGGGGGCAGGCGCCAAGGGATCGGTTGAAGCCGCGGAGTAGCTGGCGTCGTCCCTCCCAGAAGCGCATGAACGCTTACTTGAGGCTCGCTCGGTTGTCATCGTCCGCGAAAGCGGACGATCCAGTAATCGCCGGACGGCGTGGAGGCACGGCTCCGGCCTCGAATCGCATCTTCACGGGTTACTGGATGCCCGCTTTCGCGGGCATGACACCTGAGAAATTGCTTAAGTTAGAGCCCATGCGCGGAAGCGGGAACGACAGCTGAAACACTCGGAAGGATGATGGACCATGCCGCTCGCGCGCAGCTTCCTCTACGTTCCGGCCAATCGCGAGAAATTCCTGGAGAAGGCGATCGGCCTGCCGTCGGACGCCTTCATCTTCGATCTCGAGGACTCGGTGCCGCCGGCGGAGAAGGCGAATGCGCGCACCGGCGTGCGCGAATACGCGCCGAAGATCGCGAGCGGACGGGTGTGGGTACGCGTGAACGGGCTCGAAACCGGCTTGGCGGCCAACGATCTCGAAGCGGTCGTCGGCGTCGCCGGACTCGCCGGATTCTTCCTGCCCAAGGTCGAGACGGCGGACGAGGTCAGGCGCTGGGACGCCATGATCGGTGAGCTCGAAGGCGAGCGCGGCGTGGCGGCAGGCTCGCTCCGGCTCGTCATCTCGATCGAGAGCGCGCTCGGCGTGCTCAACGCCTATGCCATGGCGACCGCCGCGGCGCGCGTGGTCTCGCTCACCTTCGGCGGCGCGCAGGACGGCGATCTCAACACCGACCTCGGCTGCGCCTGGTCGATCGACGGGCCGGAAATGCTGCATGCGCGCTCGCATGCGCTGCTTGCGGCGCGCGCAGCGCGCTTCGACACGCCGCTCGACGGCGTGTTCGCCGATGTGCGCGACGCCGAGGGTTTCGAGCGCGACACCGCGCTGTCGCGCCGGCTCGGCTATCGCGGGCGCAAGCTCATCCATCCCGCGCAGATCGAGCCCTGCAACCGGCTCTACCGCCCGAGCGCGGCGGAGCTCGACTATTACGCGCGTGTGATCGAGGCGTTCGACCAGGCAGTGGCGCAAGGCAGCGCCGCGACCACCGTCGACGGCCGCATGATCGACCTCGCCATGGCCAACGCCGCACGCCGCGTGCTCGACGCGGAGGCGGCGTGGAAGAAGGCGGGGTAGGTCACTTCTTCGCCGCGCCGAAGGGCGCAGTGTCCTGCTCGAACAGCTCGATGGTTGTACCCGGGCCGGACTCGTCGGTCAGCCCGACCGTGATGCGCTGGCCATCGGAGGTGCGCACGCT
>Ga0075421_100007179_pt1 | contig 13628 bp, 11 predicted proteins | sample SoiMetdeltSBSDD5_FD_75292 | JGI IMG/M metagenome (GOLD analysis project Ga0075421, IMG submission 75292) | Bulk soil microbial communities from a Populus tree surrounding site in Tennessee, USA - Soil MetaG P. deltoides SBSDD5 | ecosystem: Environmental > Terrestrial > Soil > Tree plantation...
TGTGCTGCGCCATCCGCACTTGCGGCAGGTGACGATCGACTCCGCTGGCGGACCGATCGACCTGCCGAGGCCGCCTGCCAAAATCATGCACGAGCCCGCGCCGAAGTTCGGTCCGCTACCGTCGCTGGGGCAGCATACGCAAGCCGTGCGCCGCGAATTTCTCGAAAGCTGAATTTCCCGTTGCCGAGGCGCCGGCACTGCCGCATTAAGCCGAGGGGAACCAACGTCAGCGAGAAACGTTGACCTGCGCCGGCCAAGCTTCCACAGTTCCACCACAAAAACGCGAATAGTCGCGCGCATGTCGCTCACCATCGGCATCGAACAAGAAAAACTGTGGCCCGCTAAGAAGCGTCAAATGATGCTGCGACGTTGGTCGGCGTTCATTTCCACGAAACTGTCGATCGCATTGGTGGTGGGATTGGCGTTGATCCCCGCCATTCCGGGCCGCGGTACGGCCACCGTACCTGCAGCCACCGCCCTGAGACCTGCTGAAACAAGAGTTGATGTAGCGCGCCCCCGACGCGAGGCAGACGTCGCGCCGCGCACGGCTCTCGAACCGGTCGCCGTCGACGCCGGCAAATCTGCGGCAGCGGTGGTGGAGGACAGCCTCGTGCAGCTTGCCGCCTCCAAACGCCGCTCGCGCCAAGTCAAGCGCGAGGAGGAGGAGGAAGTCGAGCCGAAGCGTAACCCGTCGAGCATCGCTGCCGAGGAGCCCGCGCGCAACCCCTCGTCCATCGCCTCCGAGGCCAAGCCATCCGGCGAGGGCAAGACCGAGACGGCTGCCGAGCCCGAGCCGCCCAAGCCCGACGTGTGGTCCGACGCCGAGGTGATCGCGGCCCTCAAGGAATGCGTGCGCCTGCTTGGCCCCATTGGGGCCGACATCGATGTCAGCCAGCCCGTCAAGCAGGAGCAGTGCGGCACGCCGGCACCGATGCTGCTGAAGCGCATCGGCTCGGGCGTCAACAAGCTGGAGTTCAATCCGCCGGCGATGATGAACTGCCAGATGGTGGTGGCCCTGCACAGCTGGGTCGAGAAGACCTTGCAGCCGGCAGCGATGGAGACGTTCGGCAGCCCGATCGCGCGTCTGCGCAGCGCCTCCGGGTATTCCTGCCGCAACCGCGTCGGCAGTGCACATAACGCCGACAAGCTGAGCGAGCACGCCAAAGCCAACGCCATCGACATCGGCGGCTTCGTCACTGCCGATGGACGCAGCATCGAGGTTGCCCGTTTCTGGGGCCCGACGGCGCGCGACATCCGCGAGGCAGAGCGGCAGGCGGCCCAGCGTTCCAAGGAAGAGAAAGACGCCAAGGCTGCCAAGCCCGAGGCCGCCAAGGCGGAACCGGCGAAGGCGGGGCCGGTGCGTACCGCCAGCGCCATCGCTAGCAGGGCGGACGGGTCTCAGCGCGACAAGGATCAGCGCAAGGGAACCGTGCGCACCACGGAGCTGCAGCAGCCCGGACGCAGCGTGACCGACAGCAAGACCGTGCCGCTGCCTTCCGCAGGCGGCAATGATGTGGCCAAGTCAAGCGCCGAAGCGAGCTTCCTGCGTCGTTTGCACAGGGGCGCATGCGGCACGTTCGGCACCGTGCTTGGCCCTGAGGCCAACGAGGCGCATCGCGACCACTTCCACTTCGACTTGGCGGCCCGCAAGCGCAACGCGTTCTGCGAATAGCCGCACGCAAAGGGCGCGCGCCATCGGCGCGCGGGCGGGACGTTGGCCGCGCCCTTCACACGTCTGCCTCGCGACCTGCCATGCACGCTCCGTCGCCCCTGAGCTTGCAGTTCCCCCACGTGGACTGCCGCCCCTACCGGGGTTAGGCTGGCGGCCAAGGAAACGCCAACCCTTCGCGAGGCCTGGCATGGAAACGCCCGTCGAGACGCCCGAGCGTCGCGCCTTCTACGACCGCATCGACAAGCAGAATATGACGGCGCTGTGGACCGTGCTCGGCGCGCTCGTCACACCTGAGCCGAAAAGCGCATGTGTTCCGGCCGTGTGGCGGTTCAGCGAGATCCGCTCCGCCATGCTGGAAGCCGGCAAGCTGATCACCGCCAAGGAGGCAGAGCGGCGCGTGCTGGTGCTGGAAAATCCCGGCCTGCGCGGCCAATCGCGGACCACGACCTCGCTCTACGCCGGCGTGCAGATGGTGATCCCGCACGAAGTGGCACCGGCGCACCGTCATTCGCAGTCGGCGCTGCGTTTCGTGCTGGAGGGCAACGGCGCCTATACGGCCGTCGACGGTGAGCGCACGCTGATGCGGCCCGGCGATTTCATCATCACGCCCTACATGGCCTGGCACGACCATGGCAACGAGTCCGACGAGCCGATCTTCTGGCTCGATGGGCTCGATATCCCGCTCATCCAATTCCTCGATGCCTCGTTCCTAGAGCGCCTGGAGGAGGACGAGCAGCCGATCGGCAAGCCGGAGGGCTATTCCATGGCGCGCTACGGCGCCAACCTGCTCCCCGTCGACCATAACGGCCGCTCTTGCGCCACTTCGCCGATTTTCAACTACCCCTACGACCGCACGCGCGAGGCCCTGCATCAGCTCGCCAAGGCGCAAAAGCCCGATCCGTGCCACGGCATCAAGATGCGTTACTCCAATCCGGTCACGGGCGACCACGCCATGCCGACCATGGGCACCTTCATCCAGCTGTTGGCGAAGGGCTTCCACACGGCGCGCTATCGCTCCACCGACGCCGGCATCTTCGTCGCCATCGAGGGACGCGGGCGCACGCGTGTGGGCGACACCGTGCTCGAATGGGGCCCCAAGGATATCTTCGTGGTGCCGAGCTGGAAAGCCGTCGCCCATGAGGCCGACGCGGAGAGCGTGCTGTTCAGCTTCTCCGACCGCCCCGTGCAGGAAAAGATCGGCGTGTGGCGCGAGGATCGCGGCAACGCGTGAGCTTTATCGTGAACCTACTTAACCTACCTGAACCTTCTTGGCGGCCGGTCGCCAGGAGAGTCCACCCGGGTGTCATCCTCGATCCAGCCTCCCGCACGCTCCGCACGAGCTGATAGCTGGATGGGTCGGGACCGGCCCGACCAAGACCAACTGTAGGCGTCAGCTATGCGTCGCACCGCTAGTACACGCGGCAGGGCTTGGCGCTGACCGTGCAGTGCTTGGCACTCGCGCCGCCGCCGCACTCGACTTTCTTGTCCTCGGCGCGCCACCAGAACTTGTAGGTGTAGCCGTAGGTGTCGCGCGCGCGGTTGCTCCAGTTGTCGATGGCGTTGTCGCGCGCGCGTTTCTCGCGCGAGGTATCGCTGACCTGCGCCGCCGAGCGGGCCTTGGCCGACACGGCATCCTTGCAGACTTTGGCGGCATCGGCCGGCAGGATCGATCCGGCAACAACGAGCGCCAGCATGGTGGCGGCGGCGAGAAATCTGCTGTGCATGGGTACCTCCTGGCGCACCGTTGCAGTGAGGCATCTAGCTCCGCTTTGCACGGTCGGCAAGCCACGCCAGCGCACCTTTGCCCGCCGCCGCGCCGGTCGCAAACGAGGCCTGCAGCAGGTAACCGCCGGTCGGCGCCTCCCAGTCCAGCATTTCGCCGGCGACGAACACGCCAGGCTTGCCAAGCAGCATGAATGCATCGTTGACCTGATCGAGCGCGATGCCGCCGGCCGTCGAAATGGCGCGGGCGATGGGCGCGAGGCCGGTGACCTTCACTGGCACGGCCGTGAGCAGGGCCGCTAGCCCGTCCGGCGACAGCGCAGCCAAACGGCCAGGCATGGCCATGCTCGCCTCATGCAGCAGGCCGATTTCGACCGGCGAGAGGTTGATCGCCTTGCGCAGGAAGGTGGCAAGCGACTGTTTGCCACGCGGCGCTGCAAGCCGCTGCCGCAGGTCGTCCGAGCTCATGTCGGGGCGCAGGTCGATGGTGAGGATCGGTTCGCCCGTATGCGCGGACAACGCCGCGCGCAACGGCGCAGACAGGGCGTAGATAACCCCGCCTTCCATGCCCGCGGCGGTGACGATCGCCTCCCCGCGCTCCTTGCGTTCGCCCACTGATACTTCGATCCGCTTCAATGGTTGGCCGGCGAAGCGCTGGGAAAACACGTCCGACCAGGCGATCAGTATGCCGCAATTGGCCGGTTGCAGTGGAGCGATGCCGATGCCGGCCTGCCCCACAGTCGCAGTCCAGGCGCCGTCCGAACCTAGACGCGGCCAGCTGGCGCCGCCCATTGCCAGCACGGTGGCGTCGGCTTTGATCGCAACGTTGCCTTGAGGTGTGGAGAACACCAGCCGCCCCGCTTCATCCCACCCGCTCCACTGGTGCCGCAGCCTGAAGGCGACGCCGGACGCACCGAGCCGCGCCAGCCACGCGCGCAGCAGCGGAGAGGCCTTCATCGTCTCGGGAAACACCCGGCCGCTGGAGCCCACGAACGTCGGCTGACCCAGCTTTTCGCACCATGTACGGAGGGCGGAGGGCGGAAACGCTTCAATGACGGCCCTGAGCCGCGGCATGGCCGTCCCGTACCGGCCGAGCAGCCGCTCCAACGCCTCGCTGTGGGTGAGATTGAGGCCGCCGCGGCCGGCCAGCAGAAACTTGCGGGCTACCGAGGGCATGCGGTCGTAGACGGCCACGCTTGCGCCGCCACGTGCAATGACCTCGGCCGCCATCAGTCCGGCAGGCCCGCCGCCGATCACGGCTACTCGCCCTGTTGAACCCTCAGATGGCAAGCTCAGTAGGAGCGCCAGAGACCGGCTTTCCAGTCGTCCTCGCTGCCTCGCCGCGGAGCGCGCGTCGGCGTGGCAGGCTCCGCCGGCTTTTGCCCCGGCGTTGTCTGACCCTGGCCCTGACCCTGACCCGAGGCATCCTCCTTGGCACCAGCCAATTCCGGCGGCAGTGGGACCGACCAGGTCACCGCGCGACGGAGCGGCCCGCCGCCTGCGGCGGCCCGCTTCTCAGCGGCACCCTGCACGAGGCTGTCAAACTCGGCCACCGTCGCGACCGGAGCCTTCGGCCGCAGGTGCACGATGCGATACCCCTTGGCCTTCAGGTCAGCTAGCAAGGCCGGCAGAGCCCGGGCCGTGGAAGGCTGGATATCGTGGAACAGCAGGATGCCCTTCCTCGACCGCGCCAGGCCGCCCATGATCAGGCGGTGCACTGAGCCCGGATCGCGCGAGCGGTAGTCCTTACTGTCGACGTCGATGGAGAAGGTGGCGATCTGCCGATTCTGCAGGTGCGCCGCCATCGAGCTGGAATAGCTGAGATAGGGGAAGCGGAAGAACGGCGCGATCGGCTTGCCCATGGCGTTCTGCACGGCGCTGAAGCCCATCTCGATCTCGGCCCGCGCCTTGGGCGCGCTCAGGTGCGCGAGATTTTGATGCGACCAGGTATGCGTGCCGACCGTGTGGCCGCGGCGGGCGTATTCCTTTACCATCTCCGGGTCGGCAACGGCCATGCGTCCGACCACAAAGAAGGTTGCTTTGGTGCACTGGGCAGCGAGCGCCTCCAGCACCGGCTTGGTGTAGGCGCGCAGAGGCCCATCGTCGAAGGTCAGCACCACCTCGCCTTCATTCAGAAAGCTCTGGGCGTCGTGGTACTGGAAACCAAATTTGGGACCCGAGCTGGTGTCGATCTCGACCACACGGGACACCCCCAGAACATTGGTGCCGATGCATGCGTCCTGGGCTGCCGCCGGCAGCAGGGTGCCTAGCAGCAACGCCGAGGCTAGGCCGCAGATCCGGAGTAGGTGCATTTCTGTCCCTCTAAAGGCTCGTGCGGCCCGTTCTACCCCTACGCCTCAGGGTCATGACATGCTGCCCGGCCAAGAGCAAGCCATTGCCCTGGCCGAGATTCTATTGCGCCGATGCTAACGGGCGAGTGTGCCACAGTTCCGCTCGACCTGAGTGTGTCCACAGCGCATCAAGGTGTGCGAGTGCTCTGGCTTTGCGTAGGGATGGCACAATGCGACGGGCAGTGCTATCGGCTGGCAAAGCGCGCCGCGCTCCGTGCCCGGCCGCCCCAATCAATCGGAAATATCCGATGGACGACGCGACCACCAGCGCCCCTGGCGTCTTGCCGGGCAGTCTGGCGCCGGCCGAGCGGGCAGCACCGATCGCCGCGGCGCTGGCGACCGGCGATGTGGCCACCGCGCGCGCGCTGGTGGCAGGGCTGCCGCCGCCTGATCTCGCCGACGTCATGGAGCTTCTACAACCCGACGAACGGGTCCGGTTGGTGCAGGAGCTTGGGCCGGCCTTCGATCCTGAGGTACTACCCGAACTTGATGAGACGGTGCGCGACCAACTGTCGGAGGCGCTGCCCAACGACGTTCTGGCGCGCGCCGTCGCGCGGCTTGAGACCGACGATGCGGCCTACGTTATCGAGGGCCTGGAGAAAGCGGACCAGCAGGAAATCCTGGCGCAGATCCCGACCGGTGACCGCGCCGCCCTCGAGCGCAACCTCGAATATCCGGAGGAGACCGCCGGCCGTCTCATGCAGACGGACTTCGTGGCGGTGCCGCCGTTCTGGTCGGTCGGGCAGGTGATCGACCACATGCGCGAGGCGCAGGATCTGCCCGACAGCTTCTCGGACATCTATGTGGTCGATCCGACCTTCCGCGTGCTCGGCAGCGTCGACCTGAGCCGGCTGCTGCGCACCAAGCGCGACGTCAGCATCGACACCATCATGGAGGCGGACCGCCAGGTGGTGCTCGCCACAGCCGATCAGGAGGCGGTCGCACGCCAGTTCGAGCGCTACGATCTCAAATCCGCGCCCGTGGTCGATGCCAGCGACCGGCTGGTCGGCGTCGTGACCGCCGACGATATGGTCGAGGTCATTGAGGAGGAGACCGAGGAGGATATGCGCAGACTGGGCGGCGTCGGCGACGAGAGCGTCACCGACAGCGTGCTCTACACCGTGCGCAACCGTTTCGCCTGGCTGTTCATCAACCTCGGCACGGCATTACTCGCCTCCTCGGTGATCAAGACCTTCGACGCCACCATCGGCCAGATGGTGGCGCTCGCCGTGTTGATGCCGATCGTCGCCTCCATGGGCGGCAACGCCGCTACCCAGACCATGACCGTGACGGTGCGTGCGCTGGCCACGAGTTCGCTCGGCCCCGTCAATGCCACGCGCGTCATCCTGCGTGAGGCATCTGTCGGGTTGATCAACGGCCTGATCTTCGCGGCGATCATCGGCGTGGTGGTGCTGTTCTGGTTCGGCGTCGGCAAGCTCGGACTGGTCATCGCCTCGGCTATGATCTGCAACTTCCTGGCGGCTGCGTTGGCCGGCATCCTTATTCCGCTCACGCTTGCCCGCAACGGCTTCGATCCGGCGGTCGCCTCGGGCGTGTTCGTGACGATGGTGACCGACGTGGTCGGCTTCTTCGCCTTCCTGGGGCTGGCCTCGCTCTGGCTGCTTTGACGGATCGGCGGGCAGCACGGATAGTGGAGGGCACGCGAATCATTCGCATTGGAGGCGGCCATGCGCATCGCTGAGCGTCTCTTGGTGTGTTTAGCGGCCATCGTTGCCTTCGGGCTGTCTGCCCGGGCGCAGGAGGTGCCCAACCTGGGGCGGGAGCCACAGAGCCGGCCGCAAGAGCAACTCGTCCCGCTCAAGGACGTGCTAAAGGCGGGCCGCGACACGCCCGACCTGCTGCGCCAGATCGACGTTGAATTGCGCAGGAGCTATCTGAAGGAGGGCGATGTCACCTGCGTGGCTTCGTTGCTCGGCGACCAATGGAAATCCAGAGTGGTGGACAATGCGCGCCCTATCAATGTCGGTTCGGCGATCGCACGCTCCGGATCGAGGCCGAGCGAACCTATTTCGATGCTCGCGGCAAGCGCCTGGGCCGGCCCGGCGAGATGCCCGATGAGGCGCTGTTGAACCGAGCCAAATCGTTCCGCGAGAACAATCTGCGCTGGGGTTGGACCCCTGAATACGCGAGGTGCCCATCGTGAGCGTGGACGTGCGTCCCCTGCGACCCGGCGACAAGGCGGCCTGGCTCGCCCTCTTCAAGAGCTATATCGAGTTCTACGGGACAAGCGTGCCCGCGGACGTGATCGAAACGGTTTGGCAGCGCATGATGCGAGGTGAGCCCGATTGTCACATCGGCATGGTGGCCGTCGACGACAAGGATGAGCCGTTTGGCCTGGCGCACGTGCTGTTCCACCGCTCGACTTGGTCGAAGGGCTGGTACTGCTACCTTGAGGATCTGTTCGTCGATCCGGCGCGGCGCAAGACCGGCGCCGGCCGCGCCCTGATCGAGACGGTCTATGCGCTGGCCGATGCGCGCGGTTGTTCGCGGACCTACTGGGTAACGCAGGAGTTCAATACGACGGCCCGTTCCCTCTACGACCAAGTAGCGACCAGGGCACCGTTCGTGCAGTATCGGCGTTAGGTGTCGGACCCGGCGGGTCGGACACCACGTCATTTACCGTCGTCACGGTATCAGACCCGGTGGGTCTGACACCCCACCAGAGGTTTACCGAGATGAAAACTCGCGCCGCCGTGGCCGTTGCGAAGGGCCAGCCGCTGCAGATCCTGGACGTCGACCTGGAAGGCCCGAAGGCCGGCGAGGTGCTGGTCGAGATCAAGGCGACCGGCATTTGCCACACCGACGAGTTCACCTTGTCCGGCGCCGACCCCGAAGGACTGTTCCCGGCCATCCTGGGCCACGAGGGTGCTGGCATCGTCGTCGACGTCGGGCCAGGCGTACAGAGCGTCAAGAAGGGTGACCACGTCATCCCCCTCTACACACCCGAATGCCGTGAGTGCCCGTCCTGTCTGTCGCGCAAGACCAACCTGTGCACGGCGATCCGCTCCACGCAGGGACAGGGTGTAATGCCCGACGGCACCTCGCGCTTCTCGCTCGACGGCAAGAAGCTGCATCACTACATGGGCTGCTCGACGTTTGCCAACCACACCGTGCTGCCGGAGATCGCGGTGGCAAAGATCCGCGAGGACGCACCCTTCGACAAGGTGTGCTACATCGGCTGCGGGGTGACGACCGGCATTGGCGCGGTCCTCAACACCGCCAAAGTCGAGCCGGGTGCCAAGGCCGTCGTGTTCGGGCTGGGCGGCATCGGCCTCAACGTCATCCAGGGCCTCAAGCTCGCCGCGGCCGACATGATTATCGGCGTCGACATCAACCCGGAGCGCAAGGCCTGGGGCGAACGCTTCGGCATGACGCACTTTGTCAACCCCAAGGAAGTCGGCGGCGATCTCGTCGCGCATCTCGTCAACATGACCAAGAAGGGTGCCGACCAGATCGGTGGCGCCGACTACACGTTCGACTGCACGGGCAATGTCACGGTGATGCGCCAGGCATTGGAGGCTTGCCACCGCGGGTGGGGTCAGTCGATCATCATCGGCGTGGCACCGGCGGGCGCCGAGATCGCCACGCGCCCGTTCCAACTGGTGACGGGCCGGGTGTGGAAAGGCACGGCCTTCGGTGGCGCGCGCGGCCGTACCGACGTGCCAAGGATCGTCGACTGGTACATGGACGGCAAGATCGAGATCGACCCGATGATCACACACACTTTGGCGCTCGCCGACATCAACAAGGGCTTCGACCTGATGCATGCGGGCCAGAGCATCCGCAGCGTGGTGGTCTACTGAGGGCCCATGCATCGTGCCTTGAAATGGGCGGGCATTGGCCTGGCGGCGATCCTTGGGCTGGTCTTGCTCACGGCCGGCGGCAGCTACGTGGCGCTGCGCAATACCGCCGTCTGGCCAGCGGGCACGCTGGCCATCGCCGGGCTTTCTGCGCCGGTCGAGGTGGTCCGCGACCAGGAAGGTGTGCCGCACATCTTCGCCAAGTCGGAGGCCGACCTCTACACCGCACTAGGCTTTGTGCACGCCCAGGATCGCCTTTGGCAGATGGAAATGCTGCGGCGAACGGGGCAGGGACGCCTGTCGGAGATTTTCGGCGAACGTACCTTTCCAACCGACGTGTTCCTGCGCACGCTTGATCTCTACGGCCATGCGGAGCGATCGCTGAAGGTGCTTCCGCCGGAAGCGCTGAGGACGCTCGAAGCCTATACGCGCGGCGTCAACGCCTTCCTGAATCGCTCTCTGGGCTGGATTGAACCGCGGCTGCCGCCCGAATTCCTGCTGCTGCGGCACCAGCCGGAGCCGTGGCAGGTGGCGGATAGCGCGGTCGCCATCAAGATGATGGCGCTCCAGCTCTCGACCAATCTGAATTTCGAGATGATGCGCCTGACCTTTGCCGCGCAGGGCCTGGGTCCCGCCGACATCGAGGACCTGATGCCGCCCGATGCCGAGGATAGCCCGCCGGCACTGCCGACCGTCTCGGAACTCTATCCGCTGTATCGGCCGGGCACTCCGCGCAAGCAGGCGGCGCTGGAGGTGGACGATCTGATCGGCTCGGGCGCGTCGAACAACTGGGTGGTGGCCGGCTCGCGCACCAAGTCGGGCAAGCCGCTGCTGGCCAACGATCCGCACCTGCGCCTGACCGCGCCGTCGATCTGGTACCTCGTGCATCTGGCGCTCGAGAAACCCGGCTCCCAGCCGCTCAACATCGCAGGCGCCAGCATTGCCGGCATGCCGCTCGTCGCGCTCGGGCGCACGGATACGCTGGCCTGGGGGTTCACCAATACCGGTTCCGACGTGCAGGACGTCTTCATCGAGAAGATCAATCCCGACAACCGCAACCAGTACCTGACGCCCGATGGCTGGCGCGACTTCGAGACGTCGCAGATGGCGATTGCGGTCAACGGCGTCGGCGTGCGCAACGTCGAGCGCCGGCGCACGCGACATGGTCCAGTGCTGCCGGGCTTCTATCGCAACCTCGAGGGCATGCTGGGCGAGGGCTTCGTGGCAGCGTTGCAATGGACGGCGCTCAGCGACGACGACACCACCATCGCCGCCGGCATGCTCAACGACGGTGCGCGCGGCATTACCGACTACATCGAGCGCATGCGTCAATACATCGTGCCGATGCAGAGCATGGTGATCGCCGACGCCGATGGGCATATCGGCCTGATCGCGCCGGGTCGGGTGCCGGTGCGCGACCGCGCCAACCGCGTCGCTGGCCGCATGCCGGTACCTGGCTGGGACGCCGCTTATGACTGGAAGGGCTATCTAAAATTCGAGGACCTGCCGCGCTTCATCGATCATCCTGGAGGCGTTCTTGGCACGGCCAATGCGCGCATTGTGCCGCGCAACTATCCGCATTTGCTGACCTACGACTGGGATGCGCCGTTCCGCCAGCAGCGCCTGGGCGAGCTGATCTTCGACCGCGGCGACCACGATATGGGCACCATGCGGGGGGCGCAGAACGATGCCTATGACCCCGCCGCTGCCCGCCTGTGCGCGCTTATGATCGTGGCGGCGCAAGCAGGCAGCAGCGTTGACGACAGCGTGCTCGACCAACTAACGACCTGGGATGCGGTGATGCGAGGCGATGCGGCCGAGCCGTTGATCTTCATGGCCTGGCTGCGCGAGGCGGTGCGAGCAATCTACAGTGACGATCTAGGGCCGGCTTTCGACATCTACTTCGACACGCGCGCCACCAGCATGATCCGTCTCCTTGAAGGCCGCGCGACCGGGCGCGACTGGTGCGATGACCGCACGACGCCCGAGCGCGAGAAGTGCAGTGACATGCTGGCACGCGCCTTGGGACTGGCGCTGGCGGATCTCGAAAAGCGCTACGGCAAGGATCGCAGCAAATGGCGATGGGACGCAGCCCATTACGCCGACGGCGAGCACCGGCCGTTCAGCAGCGTGCCCCGGCTGGCCCCGTACTTCGACATCAGGGTGCCGAGCTCTGGCGGCTCCTATACGCTTAACCGCGGCAAAACTGAGTTCGCTGGGGAGCAGCCGTTCGCCAACCGGCACGGCCCGAGCCTGCGCGCCATCTACGACTTTGCCGATCTGGAGCGGTCGCTGTTCATGCAGAGCACGGGGCAGTCGGGCAACCCGATGTCGCCGTTCTACCGGTCGTTTGCCAAGCGCTGGGCGGAGGGCGACTACATCGAGATCCCGACCAAGCGCGAGACCATCGATAAAATCGCCATCGGCACCTTTAGGCTCGCGCCGCAACGGTAACGCACAGCACGCGCAGCTTGCGTGGCTGCGAAGGACGTATTCTTCGACACGACGCGGGCATGATGGTCGTTGCCATGGGTTAGCGTCGCACAAGGCGTTCTGCCGCCAAGGCGGGACCGTGCGCCAGGCGTTCAATGCCTGCGTCGGCCGACGAGCCTAACCTTCGCGTGGCGGCCGGAGATTGCAAACGTTGGAAGACAGGTGGGGGCAAGGCCGTCCGGTCAAGTCCGCCGCTCCCGAAGGAGCTATCGGCTGGAGGCAAAGTGCCTAAGCCCCGAGAGGGCGGTACCGGTACGGGACGGGAGGACCCATCGGGCCTTGCCCCACCATAGTTGGAAGGCTCATGTGACAATGGGGCGAAACTTTGGCGAATAGGTCGCAGCTTTGTGGACGCCCAGCCTCTTGACGTGCTTTTGATTGCGGCAGAGTCGGGCTTTGACTAACGTTCGCCGTCCGTCTCCACCCCCCCTCCAGCTCGGGATGTTCAGATGATCGATCTCTACACCTGGTCGACCCCCAACGGCCGCAAGGTGTCCATCATGCTCGAGGAATGCGGGCTGCAGTACGAGGTGCACCCGATCGACATCAACAAGAACGAGCAGTTCCAGCCGCACTTCCTGAAGATCAGCCCGAACAACCGCATTCCCGCGATCATCGACCGCGACAACGGCCGCTCGCTGTTCGAGTCGGGCGCCATTCTGATGTACCTTGCCGAGAAGACCGGCAGGTTCTGGCCGAAGGACGAGGACGCACGTTGGCGCACCGTCGAATGGCTGATGTGGCAGATGGGCGGGATCGGACCGATGCTCGGCCAAGTGCATCATTTCGTGAAGTACAACAAGGGCAAGGCACCCTATGCCGAGGAGCGCTACTTGAAGGAAGGCCAGCGCCTGTACGGTGTTCTGGACCGGCGGCTCGCCGAGGCGCCGTACCTGGCTGGCGACTATTCGATAGCCGACATGGCGACCTGGCCGTGGATCTCGCGCTTCGAGTGGCAGACGATCGATCTTGCCGCCTATCCCAATGTGTTGCGCTGGTATAAGGCGATAGCGGACCGCCCGGCTGTGCAGAAGGGCTATCATGTGCCGGTCCAGCAGCCAGGCATTCCGATGCCGGCCTGAGCTCTGAGTTCGGGTGCATCTCAGCAAACCCAAGGGAAAGCGACATGACAAACAAGAAGAGATTTTCGGGCGTGATCGCTCCTGTGCTCACTCCCTTCGGCGAGGACGGCGGACCCGACACCGAGCGGTTCGTCGCCCATTGCGAGTGGCTGATGGCCGAAGGCTGCACAGGGCTCGCGCCATTTGGCACGACGAGCGAGGGCAACTCGCTCGGCCTCGACGAGCGCATGGAGCTCTTGGAGGAGCTGGTCGACAGCGACATCGACGCGGCCAAGCTGATGCCGGGCACGGGAGCGCCATCCCTGGCCGACGCCATCGTGCTCACCAAGCATGCCGTCGAACTCGGCTGTGGCGGCGTGCTGATGCTACCCCCATATTACTACAAGGCGCCGAGCGAGGAGGGCTTGTATCGCTTCTTCTCGGAAGTGATCGACGGCGTCGATGACGATGAGCTGAAGGTCTACCTGTATCACATCCCGCCGGTGGC
>Ga0075421_100007183_pt1 | contig 13627 bp, 14 predicted proteins | sample SoiMetdeltSBSDD5_FD_75292 | JGI IMG/M metagenome (GOLD analysis project Ga0075421, IMG submission 75292) | Bulk soil microbial communities from a Populus tree surrounding site in Tennessee, USA - Soil MetaG P. deltoides SBSDD5 | ecosystem: Environmental > Terrestrial > Soil > Tree plantation...
GCTCAAGCGCATCGGTACCGCCCGTGAAGTGGCGGAAATGGTAGGATTCCTCGCCGGAGACGGGGCGGCCTACGTGACGGGCCAGGTGTTCCACGTCAACGGCGGCCTCTACATGTGAGCGGCGCCGTTCCAATTCTCTCTCCGGAGGTGAGGGGTTCATGGCGAAGTCAGTCGAGGAGAAGGTGAAGGAGATCATCATCGAGCAGCTCGGCGTCGAGGAAGACGACGTCAACCCGAACGCGAAGTTCATCGAGGACCTGGGCGCCGACTCTCTCGACACCGTCGAGCTCGTCATGGCCCTGGAGGAGAATTTCGACATCCAGATCCCGGACGAAGACGCGGAGAAGATCGTGACCGTTGGCGACGCCATCCAGTACATCAAGGACAACTCGTAGGCGCATCGTGAGCACACCGCGCGTCGTCGTGACCGGACTCGGCGCCTTGACTCCGGTCGGCAACACCGTGGAGGAGTTCTGGGCGTCACTCACGGAGGGGAAATCCGGCGTCGGCCCCATCACGAAGTTCGACGCCGAGGCGAAGACGCCGAGCGGTGAGTTCCAGTTCCCCACGCGGATCGCCGGCGAGGTACGGAACTTCGACGAGCTGAAGTATGTCGACAAGAAAGAGGCTCGCCGCCTCGACCCGTATCTGAAATACGCCATGGCCTGCGCCGTCATGGCCGTCGAGGACTCCGGCCTCGACACGGCCAAGGTCGATGCCACGCGGTTCGGCACGCTGATCGGCTCGGGCATCGGCGGCATCACCACCTTGCTCGAGAATCACAAGACCATCCTCGACAAGGGCCCGGACCGCGTCTCGCCGTTCTTCGTGCCGATGCTCATCATCAACATGGCCTCCGGGCTGGTGTCGATGCGGTTCAACGCCAAGGGGCCGAACTCCTCTGTCGTCACCGCGTGCGCGACCGGCAACCACGCCATCGGCGATGCCTTCAAGCTGATCCAGCGCGGCGTCGCCGACGCCATGATCGCGGGCGGCGCGGAAGCGATCATCGTGCCGCTCACCATCGCCGGCTTCTGCGCCATGAAGGCGATGTCCACGCGCAACGACGAGCCGCAGAAGGCGTCGCGCCCGTTCGATGCCGGCCGTGACGGCTTCGTGTGCGGCGAGGGCGGCGGCGTGGTCGTGCTGGAGTCGCTTGAACACGCGCAGCGTCGTGATGCTCGGATCTACGCGGAGGTCATCGGCTACGGGATGACCGGCGACGCCCATCACATGACGGCGCCCGATCCGGAGGGCGACGGCGCCGCGCGCGCAATGGCCGGCGCGCTCGCCGACGCCGGGATCGTCCCCGGCGAGGTGGGCTACATCAACGCGCACGGGACGTCGACGCCCTACAACGACAAGTTCGAGACGCTCGCCATCAAGCGCGTCTTCGGCGAGCACGCGCGCAAGGTGGCGGTGTCGTCGACGAAGTCGATGACGGGGCATCTGCTCGGCGCCGCTGGCGGGATCGAGGCCATCGCCAGCGTGCTTGCGCTGCACCACGGGATCCTGCCGCCGACCATCAATTACGAGACGCCGGATCCGGACTGCGACCTGGACTACATTCCCAACCAGGCGCGCAAGCAGGATGTCGAGCTCGCGCTGTCGAACGCCTTCGGCTTCGGCGGCACCAACGCGACCCTCGTTTTTCGCAAGTACCGCGCCTGACGGCGCGGTGGATCCCGGGCGGCAGCGCGCGCTGGAGGCGAGGCTGGGCCATCGCTTCGCGGATGCCGACCGGCTCGCCCGCGCGCTGACGCACGCCTCCTACGCCCACGAGCACCCACCGGCGGCCGATCAGGAGCCGCTCGCGTTCGTCGGCGACGCCGCCCTGAGCCTGGCCGTGGCGGAGCGGCTGCTCGCACAGTCGCCGGCGGCGTCCGTCGGCGTCCTCACGCCCGCGCGCGCCGAGCTGGTCTCGGGCGCGAACCTGGCGCGCTGGGCGATCGTGCTCGAGCTGGGCGCGCTCGTGCAGCTCGGCCGCGGCGAAGAGCTGAGCGGCGGGCGCGACCGCGAGTCGATCCTGGCGACGACCCTCGAAGCCGTCGCCGGCGCCGTCTATCTCGAGGCCGGGATCGATGGCGTTCGTCGCATGGTGGCGCGACTCGCGGGGTGGTGACCGTGATCCGCGTGATAGGCTGATGTCATGCGCCTGTGGCCCGTCCGGCGAACGTCCGCCGGTGACAGCTCGAACGGCCTGTTCGCCACCCGTGACGTCCACTCCAACGGCCACGTGGCCGTCGCCGCGGCCCGGCCAGCGCGATCGCGACCACTCGTCAACGCCGCGCTCTTCATGCTCACGTGCCTCACCACTCTGCTCGCCGGCGCGTCGCGCTTCTCCGGCTCGCCGACCTTCGACCCGCTCCGCGAGTCTGCGCAGCCGCTCGTCTGGATCCTGAGCGGCGTGCCGTTCGCGGCGACGCTGCTCGCCATTCTCGTCGTGCACGAGCTTGGCCACTACATCACCGCGCGCCGCTACGGCGCCTCCGTGAGCCTGCCGTACTTCATTCCCGCGCCTCCGTTTCTGTTCCTGGCCGGCACGCTCGGGGCCATCATCAAGCTGCGCTCACCCTCGCGTGATCGCGACGAGATGTTTGACGTCGCGGCGGCGGGCCCGCTGTCGGGACTGGTCGTCGCCGTGGCTGCGGCCTGGCTCGGTCTGTCGTGGTCCACCGTCGTGCCGGAGACGCCTCACACCGCCTTCGGCGGCTCGGTGTTTACACAGCTGCTCGTCTGGCTGCATTTCGGCCGACTCCCCGACGGCATGATGCTGTACACGCATCCGATCGCCGATGCGGCATGGCTCGGCTTCCTGGTGACCGCCATCAATCTCTTGCCGGCAGGGCAGCTCGACGGCGGCCGCATCGCGTACGCCGTGTTCGGCAGTCGCCACGGCCGCATCGGCCGCCTCACGGTCCTCGTGTTGATGCTCCTCGCGCTCGGCGTGATGGCCTGGGCCTGGCTCGCGGGCTACGGCTGGCTGGCACCCTTGTTGGGCCTGAACTGGTTGATGCTGGCGGCGCTGATCCGCTTCTTCGTCGGCTACCGCGCCGGCCCGATCCTCGACGCGGTGACTCCGCCGACGCGCGGTCGTCGCGCGCTCGGCATCGCGTGTCTGCTGCTCGCCGTCCTGATGCTGCCGCCGGTATTCATCCTGCCCGAGTAGCTGCCGGCTCGTAGGCGGGCGTCGAGCCGGTCGGGCCGCCGGCCTGGACGCGCATGAGCAGGGCGAAGCCGATCACGAAGAACGACCCGACGGCGACGATCGCCGCGCGCTGGTTGCCGGCGAGCAGCCACGACACGCCGCCGAAGACGAGCGGACCGAAGATCGCGCCCGTCTTGCCGACGAGCGCGTACACGCCGAAGAACTCCGCCTCGCGTTCGCGGGGGATCAGCGTCGTCATGAAGGTCCGGCTGGCGGCCTGGATGGCGCCGAGCCCGGTCCCGGCGAGCACGGCCACCAGCCAGAAGTGCCACTTCTCGACGACGAAGAAGGCGGCGATGGTGACGGCCGTCCACTGCACGAGGGTGGCCCGTACGACGAAGCGCGGACCGCGACGGTCGGTCGGCGCCGCCCACGCCGCCGACCCGCCGAGCGCGGCGAGCTGGACCAGCATGAACAGCGCAATGATCTCCGTGAAGGTGAACCCGAGCGTCTTGGCCGCGAAGACGCCGGCGAAGGTGATGACGGTGTTGACGCCGTCCTCGTAGATCAGGTACGCGAGCAGGAAGCGGCGCATCTGTCGGCGCTCGCCGCCGCGGACGACGTCACGCACGGTCGCGCGCAGCTGCTGAATGCCGCGCCTCGCCGCCTCGGCGAGCGACGCCGCGTGCCGCGTGTCGGCCGGCAGCACGACGAACGACGGCACCGCACACACCGCGAACAGGGCGGCCGCCGACAGGAAGCAGCCCCAGTAGGCCTGCGCAGCGGCGAAGGGATAGGCGACGCCGAAGGCCACCAGCGAGCCGGCGTACCCCACGGCGAACCCGGCTGCGGAGACGCGCCCCAGCTTCTCGGGCGGGGCGATTCGCGGGAGGAAGGCGTTGTAGTACACGATGGCCGCCTCGAAGGTGACGATCCCGATCACGCCGAGCGTCCAGCCCCAGCCCGCGGCGCCCGGACCAACGGTGGCCATGAGGGCCGTCGCCGCGATGCATGCGAGGCTGAAGCCGACAAAGAACCGCTTGCGCGCGCCCGCGTGATCCGCGATGCCGCCGAGGGCGGGCGAGGTGAGCGCGCCGATGACCATGGCGGTGGAGACGGCGGTGCCCCACCAGAAATCGCCGCGGCCGTCGGCGTTGCCGACCACCACGCCCGCGTAGTAGGCGGGATAGACCGTCGACAGGATGATGGCCGCGAAGGCGGAGTTCGCGAAGTCGTAGAGCGTCCACGCGACGACCGTGCGACGCGCCGAGGGCGCCACGGCGAGCAGGATGACACACGGCCGCGCCATGCGCTACTATCCGCGGCATGCCCGGCCGCCTCGACGCCCGAAGTCTCGAATCTCTCGTGCGCAGCGGCGATATCGATACCGTGCTCACCGTCGTCCCCGACGGGTATGGACGGCTGCTGGGCAAGCGTATCGTCGGCCGTCACTTCGTCGACCACGTGCTCGACGACGGCGTGCATGCCTGCGTGTACCTCTTCACCGTGGACATGGAGATGGAGCCGCTGCCCGGCTTCAAGCTGACGTCGTGGGAGCGCGGCTACGGCGACATGAAGCTCGTCCCCGATCTCGGCACCCTGCGCACGATTCCGTGGCTCCCGAAGACCGCGCTCGTCTTCTGTGACGTCTACGGCGAGGAGGACGGCGAGCCGATCGAGGAGGCGCCGCGCTGGGTGCTGAAGCGTCAGGTCGAGCGCGCGGCCGCCCAGGGCTACGTGGTGAAGACGGCGGCCGAGTTCGAGCTTTACTGCTTCCGCGAGACCTTCGAGCAGGCGCGCGCGAAGCGCTATCACGCGCTCACGCCGGTCTCCGATTATCTCGAGGACTATCACATCCTCCAGACGTCGAAGGAGGAGCCGCTCGTGCGTGCCATCCGCAACGGGATGGATGCCGCCGACGTGCCGGTGGAGACCTCGAAGGGCGAGTGGGGCCGGGGGCAGGAGGAAATCAACCTCGTCTATGCGGACGCCCTCGAGATGGCCGACCGCGCGGTGCTCTACAAGCACGGCGCCAAGGAGATCGCTCATCTGCAGGGCTGCTCGCTCACGTTCATGGCGAAGTACGACATGGGCGCGGCGGGCTCCTCGTTCCATCTCCACTCGTCGCTGTGGGACCGGACGGGCGGCAAGCCGCTCTTCGTGTCGCCGCGGGCCGGCAACGGATCGCAGCCACGAGCACCTCTCTCAGCCCACCCACGAGGGCGGGGCAAACAGCGCTCCGATACAAAATCCACGCCGCTGTTCGGGCAGTGGCTCGCCGGCCAACTGGGACTGGCGCGCGAGCTCGCCTACTTCTACGCGCCCGGCATCAACTCGTACAAGCGCTACCAGTCGGGCTCGTTCGCGCCGACCCGGATCGCCGCCGGCTGGGACAACCGCACGTGCGGCTTCCGGCTCTGCGGCGACGGGGCGTCGTTCCGCGTCGAGAACCGGATCCCCGGCGCCGATGCGAATCCCTATCTCGCCTTCGCGGCCACGATCGCCGCCGGTCTGCACGGCATCGAGCGCACGCTCGAGGCGCCGAAGCTCTACGAAGGCAACGCGTACGAGGATGCAACGCTTCCCCAGGTCCCGAAGACGCTGCGGGAGGCGATCGGCGAGCTGGAGCGTTCGAAGGTCGCACGCGCGGCCTTCGGTGAGCGGGTCGTCGACCACTATCTCCACGCCGCGCGGCTCGAACAGCAGGCCTTCGATCAAGCGGTGACGGACTGGGAGCTCATTCGTAACTTCGAACGGATATGAGCGGAGCGATGAAAATACCCCGTCTGCTTCGTGGGCTCGTCAGGCCCGCCCTGCGGCGTAGGCGGCCTACGCCGCAGTCGGGCGTTCCTCGCCGCCTCGCATCCGGGGCATCTTGATCGCTCTGGCGAATGGTGGGTGGAATGGGTGATCGGCTGCGCGGGAAAGTTGCGTTCATCACGGGAGCGGGCGCGGGAATGGGCCGCGAGGCCGCGGTGCTGTTCGCGGAGGAGGGCGCCCGGGTCGTGGTGGCCGACATCGACGCCGGGGCCGCCGCCGAGACGGTGAAGAAGGTCGAGGCGGTGGGCGGTCAGGGCGCCGCCGTCGTGGGCGACGTCGCCAGCGAGGCGGACGTGCAGCGGATGATCGCGGAGGGAATGAAGAAGTTCGGCACGCTCCATGTGCTCTACAACAACGCCGGCGTGCTGTGGAAGGATCGCGACCGCTCGGTGCTGGACACGGACGAGAAATGGTGGGATCGCGTGATGGCCGTCAATCTGAAATCCGTGTTCTGGGTCACCAAGCACGGTATCCCCCATCTGCGCACGGCCGGAGGCGGGTCGATCATCATGATGGGCTCCGTCTCTGCGCTTGCCGGCTTCACCCGCGCGCAGGATGCGTATACCGCCGCCAAGGGCGCCCTGATCTCGCTCACCAAATCGCTCGCCATCCAGTTCGCGCGCGACAAAATTCGCTGCAATGTGATCCATCCCGGCATCGTCGACACGCCGCTGCAGGCGCCCTACTTGACCGAGGCCATTCGCAAGGAGTTCGAGACGGGCATCCCGCTCGGCCGCATCGCGCAGCCGCGGGAGATCGCGTACGTCGCGCTGTTCCTGGCCAGTGACGAGTCCTCGTTCATGACCGGCGCTGAGCTGGTCGTCGACGGCGGCTTCACGGCGGGCTGAGCGCATGGCGACGGTGGCGCGCGCGCCGGCTCGCCCGCTTGCGCGGCTGGCGCGGGCGGAGCTGACCGTCGCCGCCACCGCGATCGGCGTATTGCTGCTGCTGCTCGCCTTCGTCGTCTGGCCGGTGGTGCGCGTGCTCTCGCTGAGCTTGACCACTCCGGCCGGGCTCGGCCTCGACCAGTACGCGGCGTTCTTCAGTACCTGGCGGCTCTTCCGCATTCTCGTCAACAGCCTGGTCGTCTCCGCCGTGTCGACGCTGGTGACGGTGGCGGTGGCCCTCATCCTCGCCTTCGCCGTTACGCGGACGACCGTGCCCGGCAAGCGCTTTCTCTCGCTCATGAGCCTGCTGCCCCTCATCTCCCCGCCCTTCCTCGTCTCCCTCGCGTTCATCCTGCTGCTCGGTCGCAACGGCGTCATCACGCGCGCGCTCGGTCTTGACTGGTCGATCTACGGCGCTCACGGCATCGTGATCGCGCAGATCTTCACCTTCCTGCCGCAGGCGTATATCCTTCTCGCCAACGTGCTCGGCAACATCGACGCGAGCCTCGAGGAGGCGGCGGAGAATCTCGGCGCCGGCATGCTGACGACGCTGCGTCGCGTGACGCTGCCGCTGGCGCGGCCCGGCCTCGCGTCCGCGTGCCTCATCGTCTTCATCCTGTGCATGACGGATTTCGGCAACCCGATCCTCGTCGGCGGCCGCTACAACGTCCTCGCCACCGAGATCTATGCGCAGATCATCGGCATGAACGACTTTCCGGCGGCGGCCGTCATGAGCGTGGTGCTGGTGGTCCCGTGCCTGATCGCGTACCTGGCCAACACCTACATCGTTGGCGGCCGCTCGTATGTCACCGTCTCCGCCGGCGCACGGACCACGCTGCGGCCCACCCCCCCCAGCGTGCGCTGGACGCTCTTCGGGATCTCGGGTGGCATCGCGCTCGCCATCGCCGCGATCTATGCGCTGATCCCGCTCGGCTCGGTGGTCCGGCTGTGGGGGAGCGACTGGTCGCTGTCGCTGACGCACTACGGCTTCCGTTCTACGGTCGAGGGCGCCTGGCCCATCTGGAACAGCGTGAAGCTTGCGATCCTCGCGGGCCTGGGCGGGACGATCCTGGCGCTGCTGACGGCCTACGTGGTGGAGCGGCGACGAGCGCCGGCCGCGCGGACGATCGAGGCGCTCAGTCTGCTGCCGGCCGCGCTGCCGGGCACGGTGATCGGCGTCGGCTATATCCTCGCCTTCAACGTGCCGCCGTTCCTCCTCACGGGCACGGTCTGGATCCTCGTCGCCTCGGTGATCTTCTGGAAGTTCCCGGTGGCGGTGCTGGCGGCGATCAACACCCTGAAGCAGGTGGATCCCGCCATCGAGGAGGCGGCGGTGAGCCTCGGCGCCGGCGCCGTGCGGACGTTCGCGCGGGTCGTGCTGCCGCTGCTGACCGGCACCGCGTTTTCGATCTTCATCTACTTCTTCGTGAACGGCATGGTCACCGTGAGCGCGGTCATCTTCCTCATCTACCCCGGCTTCAACCTCGGTTCCGTGGCGATCCTCGCGCAGGTGGAGAACGGCTATCCCGGCGTCGCCTGCGCGCTCGGCACCATCATCCTCGCCATCGTCATCGGCGCCGTCCTGCTGCTTCGCGCGCTGGTCGGCGGCGACCGTGTGGCCATCCTCAAGTCGTAGAAAGGAGACCGTGATGCGCCGACTGCTCCCGGGCCTGACCTGCTTGGCGCTGATCCTCGCCCTGTCGGTAGCGCCGCCGGCCGACACCGCCGAGGACCGGTTGGTGATCTACACCGCGTACGAGGAAAACGAGCTGAAAACCTTCTGGGAGCAATTCAAGAAGGATCTGCCGGATCTGGCGAGCAAGGCGTCGTACATCCGCGGCTCCACCGGCCCCACCGCCGCTCGACTCGAGGCGGAGAAGGCCAATCCGCAGGCCGACGTGATGTGGGGCGTGTTCAACGACTACATGACGGGCGTCGCCCGGAAAGGGCTTCTCGAGCCGTACGCGGCGAAGGACTCGAGCAGCATCCCGGCCCGCTTCAAGCATCCGGAGAACATGTGGCAGGGAGTGACGCTGCTCACCGTGGCCTTCGCCGTGAACCAGAAGAAGATGGCGGAGCTCAAGCTGCCGCCGCCGCGCTCGTGGGCCGATCTCCTCGATCCGAAGTACAAGGGCCACATCGTGATGTCGAATCCTTCGACGTCCGGGACCGCCTACCTGCTGCTGGCGAGCCACGCGGCGCGGATCGGCGAGGATCGTATGTGGCAGTACTACGACGCGCTCGACAAGAATCTGTCGCAGGTGACGAAGTCGGGCGGCGCCCCCGGCCGCATGGCGGCGTCAGGAGAGACGCCCATCGGCGTCGCCCTCGCCTACGAGGTGGAGGTTGCCAGGAAGCAGGGCGCGCCCATCGACGTGATCTGGCCGTCCGACGGCGTGGCGTGGACGTTCGAGGGCAACGGGCTGGTCAAGGGCGCCAAGAATCCGCAGAATGCCAAGCGATTCCTCGACTGGGCGATCTCGAAGACGGCCATGGCCTCGTACGCCGAGTGGCGCGGCACCGGGATCACGCGCTCGGACGTGCAGGTGAGCGGACCGAAGATCACCGACATGAAGCTGATCGACATCGATTTCGTCAAGGCGGGCGACCCGCAGTACAAGGAGCGGCTGGTGAAGCGCTGGCAGGAGAAGTACGCGAAGTAGCGATGCGCATCGCGCTCCAGGGCATCAGCAAGCGCTTCCGTGGCAACACGGCGGTCGACGACCTCTCCCTGGAGATCGAGCCGGGAGAGCTCGTCGCGCTCGTGGGCGGCTCGGGCTGCGGCAAGACGACGACGCTGCGGCTCATCGCCGGCTTCGAGCGGCCCGACGCCGGAGCGATTCTCTTCGACGACCGCGTCGTGAACGACATCCCGCCGAGCCGCCGGGGGGTAGGCCTCGTCTTCCAGTCGTATGCGCTCTTCCCCACCATGACGGTGGTCGAGAACATCGCCTTCGGTCTGCGCGTCGCGCGCTGGCCGCAGGCGCAGATCCGGGCACGCGTGACCGAGCTGCTCGCGCTCACGCATCTCGGCGGTCTCGAGTCACGCTACGCCAATCAGCTCTCGGGCGGTCAGCAGCAGCGCGTGGCCTTGGCGCGCGCCCTCGCGCGGCGGCCGGGGATCCTGTTGCTCGACGAGCCGCTCTCCGCCCTCGACGCGAAGATCCGCCTGCGGCTCCGCGCGGAGATCCGGAAGATCCAGCAGGACCTCGGCGTGACCACGCTCTACGTGACCCACGACCAGGAGGAGGCGCTCTCGCTCGCCGACCGGCTGGCCGTGATGCGCAGCGGGCGTATCGAGCAGCTTGGCCGCCCGGAGGACGTGTACGGCCGCCCGCGCACGGGCTTCGTGGCCGACTTTATCGGCGTGTCGAACCTCGTGCCATGCCGTGTCGTGTCCGCGGCCGCCGGGCTCGTCGACTGGGAGGGGCGGCGTCTGCGCGCCCGTCTCGACGGCGTGGCGGACGGCGCCGTGGTGACGCTGGCCGTCCGTCCCGAGAAGCTCGCTGTGCTGGCCGCGGCCGCGCCGCCGAACGGGCGCAATCGCGTCGACGGCATCGTCGATGTCGTGACATTTCTCGGAGCCACGGTCCGTCTCGAGGTGAGCGTCCAGGGCCGGCCGTTCTGGGTCGACATCCCACACCCGCAGGCCGGCGGGTTCCCCCGCAAGACGGCGGTGGCGCTGACGTGGGCGCCCGAGGATGCCGTCGTGCTCCAAGGAGTGTTGCCATGAGGATCGAGACGCTCGCTGTTCACGCCGGCGCCCAGGTGGACCCGGCCACCGGCGCGGTGGCGCCGGCCATCTATCCGTCCACGACGTTCGAGCGGGACGCCGATGGCTCGTTTCCGCACGGCCACGTTTACACGCGCAGCAGTGCGCCGAATCGCAGTGCGCTCGAAGCGTCGCTGACCGCGCTCGAAGGCGGTGCAGCGGCCGTGGCCTTCGCGTCGGCTTCAGCGGCCACCGCCGCAATCTTTCAGTCGCTCGCCCCCGGCCAGCACGTGGTGGCGCCGGTCGATGCGTATTTCGGGACCGGGAAGCTCCTGCGCGACGTCTTCGCGGGCTGGGGCCTCGAGTCGACCTTCGTCGACATGACCGATCTGCGCGCGGTGGAGGCGGCCGTGCGTCCGACGACAAGGCTGGTGTGGGCGGAGTCGCCCTCGAATCCGCTGTGGAAGATCTCGGATCTCGTGCGGCTCGGCGCCATCGCGAAGACGGTCGGCGCGCGCTTCGTGGTCGACAACACCACGGCCACGCCGATCCTCCAGTCGCCGTTCAAGCACGGGGCCGACGTGGTCGTGCACGCCACGACGAAGTACCTCGGTGGCCATACCGACGTGCTCGGCGGCGCGCTCGTCGTGCGCGAGCGGGGGCCGTGGCTCGATCGCTTGCGGCTGCTCCAGACTTCCGGCGGCGCCGTGCCGTCGCCGTTCGACTGCTGGCTCGTGCTGCGCGGCATCCGCACGCTGCCGTACCGCGTGCGCGCCCACTCGGCGAACGCGCTCCAGGTTGCCACGTTCCTCGCCTCGCATCCGCGCGTCGAGGCCGTGCACTATCCCGGGCTCCTGTCCCATCCCGGGCACGAGGTGGCGCGGCGACAGATGTCGATGTTCGGTGGGATGCTGTCGCTCCAGGTGCGCGGCGGCGCCGATGCGGCGATGGCGGTGGCCGCCAAGGTGCGGCTCTTCACGCGGGCGACCAGCTTCGGGGGCACCGAGAGCCTGCTCGAGCACCGCGCGTCGATCGAGGGGCCTGGCACGACCACACCGCCGAATCTGCTCCGCGTCTCCGTCGGGCTGGAGCACCCGGACGATCTCATCGCCGATCTCACGCAGGCGCTCGGAGGCGCTGCGTGAGCGCGCTGCACGACCGCACCGCGCTCGTGACCGGCGCCGGCCGCGGCATCGGCCTGGCAATCACGCAGCGGCTGCTCGCCGACGGCGCGCGCGTGGTGATGGTGGACCGCGACGCGTCGGCCGTCGAGGGCGCCGCCAAGCGGCTCGGCGACGCGGCCCGCCCGATCGTCGCCGACGTCACGCGGACGGCCGAGGTCGACGCGGCCGTGGCGGCCGCGCATGACTGGCACGGTTGCCTCGACATCGTCGTGAACAACGCCGGCATCACGGGGCGCTCGCTCCCGACCTGGAAGCTCACCGACGAGGACTGGCACGAGGTCATGGCGGTGGACCTCACCAGCGTGTTTCTGGTCTGTCGCGCGGCCGTCAAGCTGATGCGCCTTCAGCGTCGCGGGCGGATCGTCAACATCGCGTCGATCGCGGGCAAGGAGGGCAACGCGACCCTGGTGCCGTACTCCACCGCCAAGGCTGGCGTGATCGGTCTCACCAAGGCGCTGGCCAAGGAGGTCGCGACGGAGGGCATCCTCGTCAACGCGGTGGCGCCGGCGGTGATCGGGACCGACATGCTGCAGCAGATGGAGAAGTCGACGGTCGACATGCTGATCGCGAAGATCCCGATGGGCCGCGTGGGCAAGCCGGACGAGGTGGCGTCCCTCGTGGCGTGGCTCGCGTCCGACGAGTGCTCGTTCTCCACCGGCGCCGTCTACGATCTGTCAGGGGGACGGGCGACCTATTAGACGGGGGGGCCCGAATCGCCCCCCATCCCCCCGCGTTCGTCGCGCCGCGGCGAAGCCGTGGCGCTCCTCTAAGATTGGTGCGGGGCGGCGAGATGGCGCTCCATCCCCCCGGTGCAGCGATGAGGCTCGGGATGCGTTACACGGGGCGCCGGCCTTGGATGATGCGGATCAACACGACGGCGATGGCGATCACGAGCAGGATATGAATGAAGCCGCCCAGCGTGTAGGAGCTGACCATGCCGAGCAGCCACAGCACGAGCAGGACGACGAAGATGGTCCACAGCATGCGGGGAATCCTCCTCGAGGGCGTAGCGTGCGCAACCCGTGCCATCCGCGGAGGCCGTCCTTTGTCGCGGTGTTGCGGGCGGCGGGCGGCGCGGGCAGGGGCGACGGCTGCCCAGGTCGGGTAGATCCGTTCAGCGTCCGGCGGCGGCGTAGTGGAGCAGCGCCAGCTTGGAGAACGACTCGGTGATGTCGTCGCCGAGCGCCATTCGAACCGCCTCGGTCACGGGGACGATCTGCCGCTCGAGGAACTCGTCGTCGTCGGCCGGGAGCGGATCGGGCGTCAGGCCGTGCGCGGCATAGCAGTAGCCGACCTCATCGACGTAGGCGTTCGACGGAAAGAACCGCGTCAGCAACGTGAAGCGCTCGGCGCGATAGCCGCCTTCCTCCCGCAGCTCCCGCTGTGCGGCAACGATCGGCTCCTCGCCCGGCAGCGCACCGCCCCCCGGGAGCTCCCACGACAAGCCGCGCTGAAGATGACGGAACTGCCGCACGAGCAGGACGTGAGCGTCGTCGACGAACGGGATGATGCCGACCGCGACGCCGACGACGAGGACCGGATAGACGATCTCGCGGCCATCCGGCAGTCGCCACGCATCCTCACGGAGCGCGAGCTTCCCGTGCGTCCAGCGGATCGACGATGACAGCGGCGTCCAGGAGCCGCGCACGCGCGCTATGTTATCGTAAGTCCCTATGGCGAAGGAACGTCACGTCGACGCGCTGCTGAAGCGACTCGTGCAAACGATCGAAGCATCGCTCAACGCTACTGATGCGGCGCGCGACGCGGTTCAGGAGATTCTCAAGCGCGGCGCCGACACCGGGATCTTTTTCGCCGGCTCGAAGGGGCGCGGGTTCTCCACCGAGCTCACGCCGCAGGACAAGGAGTTCCTGCGCGC
>Ga0075421_100007184_pt1 | contig 13627 bp, 13 predicted proteins | sample SoiMetdeltSBSDD5_FD_75292 | JGI IMG/M metagenome (GOLD analysis project Ga0075421, IMG submission 75292) | Bulk soil microbial communities from a Populus tree surrounding site in Tennessee, USA - Soil MetaG P. deltoides SBSDD5 | ecosystem: Environmental > Terrestrial > Soil > Tree plantation...
GGCGGCATCGTGCGCGGGACGGTGACCGATGCGTCCGGCGACCCCATCGTCGGGGCCGCGGTCAAGGCCTACGGTACCACCCAGGACGCGATGGAATGGAGAGAAGAGCTGCAGACGCTCAGCGAGCCCTCCGGATCCTTCGAGATCCGCGGCGTACCCGAAGGGCGACGCCAGGTCGTCGCCACTCATCCTGACTATGCGGCGGCGGAGGCGATGGTCGACGTCGTGGCGGCGAAGGGTCCGGTGGATGCTCGCCTCGTCCTGACCCAGGGCGGCCGCATCGCCGGTGTCGCGCGCAAGCGCGACGGGACCCCGCTCGCCGGGCTGACCATCTTTGCCAACTCCCGCTCCTACCGCCTGAGCGGAGGCTCGCGTCGGAACAACGTCACGGGCGCCGATGGAAGCTTCACGATCGAGCACGTCGCGCCGGGCCCCACGTTCGTGAACCTGATGGCCGGCGTAGGACCCGGCCGGATGATGAGCATGATGTCGAGGCAGGTCGAAGTCCGGGAAGGGGAGACGACCACCGTCGACTTCAGCAGCCGCGAGATCCTCGTGAATGGCCGCGTCACCAAGTCGGGAACCCCGATGTCCGGACTGCGCCTGCACTTCATGGGAGAGGGAGGCATGAGCTACGCCGTGAGCAGCGGATTCGACTCCGTGGCCGGCGCGCCCACCGGGCCGCAACGCAACCTCGGCGTCACCGGGGAAGACGGCACGTTCGCCCTCATCGTCGAGACGCCGGGAAAGTATTGGGTCCGGACGGAGAGCCAGGACGGCCGGATGAGCTATCCCTCGCGAGAGGTGCAGGTCCCGGACGTGGAGACGCACAGCGTGGAGATCACGTTCTCCGGCGCTGCCGTGATCGGAATCGTCGTGGACAAGGACACGGATCAGCCGGTGGCGCAGGCCTCGGTCAACGCCGTGGTCAAGGAGAAGAATGGTCGTCCCCGCGCGAGCTCGGCACAGACCGGACCCGACGGCCGGTTCCAGCTCGACGCGGAGCCCGGCGAGTACACCCTCTCGGTACGGGCCGAAGGCTACGGGGTCACGAACCTCGCGACGACCGTGGGCGCGTCGGGCCTGTCCGACGTGAGGTTCGAGCTCGAGAAGGGCCTCGAGATCAGGGGCCGTGTGCTCGACGCGGGCGGTCGGGGCGTCGCCAGCGCCCGCGTGGACGCGCGGGCAGGCGAATCGGCGGAGTTCGGGGGGGCGGAGGCACTGGCGGACGGCAGCTTCCGCATCTCGGGGCTGGCCGCCAAGCCCTACAACCTCTGCGCCGGCAGCGAGCTCGCAGGCTACGCCGTGCGCATGGGTGTGTCGCCGGGAGGGCCGGAGACGACCTTGACCCTGCGTCGCGCCGCGCGCGTCCGGCTGCTCGTCAAGGGTCCGGATGGCGCACCGGTACCGAAGGCCTGGGCGTCCGTGACGAAGCTCGGTGGCGCCGCCATCAGCGTTCCTCGGACCGGCATGTATGGCCCCACGGATTCGACGGGGGTGACGGAGCTCGCGACTCCGGCGGGCACCCTCGAGATCGTGGTGAGTTCGGACAAATACGAGGCCACCGCCCGGGTCACCGTCGCCGAAGGTGCGACGGCCACGAGCGAGGTGACGCTCGCCGAATCCGTCGAGAAGCCGAAGTAAACACATGAGGCCTTCACCATGAGAATGGCTCGCACCGGTGCGTTCACGATCGTCGTCGGCTTCGTCGCCTCCTTCACCGCGGCCCAGAACTGCCCGTGCCCGCCGAAGCCGACGCCGGGATGGCACGGCGGTGCGGGGGCGGGTCTGGCCCTGACCAGCGGCAACAGCGACACCCAGAGCTACAACCTGAACATGCTGGCCGTCTACGATCCGCAGCGGCGGAACGTCATCAAGCTCGACGGCCTGTACCTCAAGTCGAAGGCGCAGGGGGAGGACACCGCGGACAAGGCCGCCTTTGGCGCCCGTGACGAGTACAGCCTCGGCCGCGCCTTCCTCTTCGGCGAGGTCCGCTACCAGCGCGACCGCTTCAAGCTGCTCGATTCGCTCATCGCGCCCACGGTGGGCGCCGGCTACAAGCTCCTCGACGGGGCGCGGGTCGCGCTGGGCGTCGACGCCGGGGTCGGCCTCGCCCTGGAGAAGCTCGAAGGGCAGGACCGGACGACGGACGGGGCCCTGCACGCCGGGGAATCGCTGTCCTGGAAGATCTCCGACAACTCGCGGCTCACCCAGGCCGCCAGCGCGCTCTGGAAGATCGACGATTTCGCGGACGCCTTCTATCACCTCGAAGCGGGACTCGCGAGCTCGATCAACAGCCGCCTGGAGCTGAAGCTGGCCGGCCTCGTGGACGTGAAGAACAAGCCCGCGACCCTCGCCATCCAGAAGACGGACAAGGCGCTCCTCGCGTCGCTCGTGTTCAAGTTCTAGTACTGCTCTTCCAACAGCGCAGCCGCCCGCTCGAGCAGCCGCGCAAACGTGCCCCGCCGGCGCCACTCCGCGAGCTGGATCTCCCGCGCGCGGGTGAGATCTTCTCGGAAGGCGGCCTCCATCTGCTCGCCGAAACCGGCGTCGAGTACGCCGAGCACGTTCTCCTGGTTGAGCTCGTGGGATCGGATGTCCATGTTCGCCGAGCCGACCACGGACCACTTCCCGTCGACGACCATGCCCTTCGCATGCATCATCGTCGGCTGATACTCGTACACGCGGACTCCCGCCGCCATGAGCTCCTCGTAATAGCGATGGCTGGTGAGGCGAATGGGCTTGGCGTCGGTGAGCTTGTTCGGAAGAAGGATGCGGACGTCCACGCCCGCTCGCGCACGCGAAGCGGCCGCGCTCCGGATGGTCTCGTCGGGCACGAAATAGGGCGTCGTGATGTAGAGCCGCTGGCGCGCGCTGAGGATGGACTGCAGGTAGAACAAGCGTAGGGGATGGTCTTCGCTGGAAGGGGAACTGGCGATCCCGACGTGGAGCATGTCTCCGGCGGCGGCCTTCCCGTCGCGCGGCGGAAAGAAGGCCGGGCCGCTCAGGAGCTCCCCCGCGACCGGCGCCCACAGCGAGACGAATGCCGTCTGGATCGTGCTGGCGGGCGGGCCCGTGAATCGAGACATCGTGTCCCGCCAGTGATCGGGGTGGTCGGCGTCGCCGAGCCATTTGTCGGCCACGGCCACGCCTCCCGTGAAGGCCACCTCGCCATCCATCACCAGGGCCCGCCGATGGTTGCGCTTGTGGAACCTCGTGAGCTTGCCGAACCTCGGCGGGCGGAAAGGCTCGATGCGTCCCCCGGCCGCGCGCAGGGCGGCCATCCCTTCCTCGGGTGCGCGCAGTCCTCCGACACCGTCGAGCAGCACGCGGACCTGGACCCCGGCGCGGGCGCGCTCGATGAGGGCGGCGAAGACGTCGTCGCTCGCTCGTCCGTCCTCCCAGATGTAGGCGGCGAAGTTCACGGTCTGCTTCGCGCCCCGGATTGCCTCCAGGATCGCGGGGAAGATCTGGACCCCGTTGTTGAGGAGCGTCGCCGTGCCCCCCGACCACACGGGCACGCCCGCCGCTCCCGCCACGGACAAGAGGAAGTCGGGGGAGTCGACGGGAGGCACGTCGGTGACCCGATACGTCGTCGGCCGGCGACCCCACGAACCGAAGAGGTTCACCGCGGCCCCGAGCAGGAACGCGATGCCGACGAGGGCCAGGAACCAGATCAGCACGCTACTAGCAGTGTAGGCCGCTAGTGGCTCACTGTGGCCGCCGCGGCGGCGGCGGCGGGAGGGGTCTCGTCCCCACGACTCCGCCCACGAGCGGCAGGTCGATCTCGAGCGCGCGTGTGACGGGGCCACTGAGTGCGAGCCGCGCCACCACCAGCGACCGCTCCTTCACGTCGCTCAAGGCCATCGGCTCTTTGGACGGACCCTTCAGGACCTTCGTCCGATCGTCGACCGCGACCACGAACATGCGGCCGTCCCTCCGGGTCAACTCGATCTGACGGGACGGCGTGGAAAGCACGCGCGTCACGAGGCACTCGCACACGTCCAGGACGATTTCGCGTGCGGTGGCATCGGCGGTGGCGGGCCCTTCGTACGTGGCCAGGATGCTGGCGCCGACCTGCACGTCCTCGGCGGAGGCGGTGCCTTCGCCCCGGACGATGCGAGTTCCGGAGTCGATGGTGACGAGCGCGGTCTTGGCGCCCGACGTGCGCACGGCGAAGCGGCCGGGCGCGACCACCTTCATGACGATGCCGAGGACATGATGCTCGCGCGGCGCCGGCGCGACGGGCGGCAGTGCGCACGCGACGAGGACGGCCACGACCAGGTGAGTCACGGGGCCTCCTTCCCTGGGTCGAGCTAGCGGGGAGCGATCTCCACCAGCGCGGGCAAGGTGTCGGTCTGGCCGGGCGACGCTCCGGCATAAGCGCGTGCCCGCCCCGGGAATCCCACGAAGCGCGAGGTGTTGAACACGCCCCAGAGCGGGCTCGCGAAGAGGGGCAGGCTCGGTGCGCTCTCGACGTAGATCTTCTGCAGGTCCCCGCTCAGGGCCAGCAGCTCGCCGGGATCGGATGCGGCCTCGAACCGCCGGAGGATCGGGCCCGCCTCCGGGCTCCCGAAGCGCTGGAAGTTCTCGGTCGCCTCCTCCCCGATCGGCCGCACCAGGTCCGCGTCCATCTGGCCGCGATAGAACTGATAGGGGGTGGGCCCACGCGTCGAGCCAAAGATCCCCATGTCGAAGTTTCCTTGCTGCAGCTTGTCGACCCAGGTCTGGTAGGGGAGTGGCGCTGCGCTCGCCGCGATGCCGACGTCGGCCAGCGACTGCTGGATGAGGGAGGCGGTGGCCTCGGAATTGCTCCAACCGGCCACGGCGTGGATGTCGTAGCGCATGCGACCGCCGCCCGGCACGACGCGGACGCCGTCGGTCCCTCGCGAGAGACCCGCCGCGTCGAGGAGCCGGTTCGCCTCCGCCACGTCGCGCCGCGTCCAGGACGCCGCTTGCGCGTCCGCGTTCTTCCAGCGCTTCTGCGACTCGGCGAGGCCGGTGGCGTCGGCGGGCGGCGCGTAGCCGCTCAGGGCTTCGGTCGCGATGCGCGCGCGGTCGATGGCCATGCTGACGGCCTTGCGCACGTTCTTGTCGTCGAACGGCTTCTTCTGCGTGTTCAGGTAGAGGAGGGTCGTGGTTCCGAAGTCGGGATACCAGTACGTATGGCGCGCCGGATCCTGGGCCACGTAGGTCTTCTCGATGTTGGGGACGAAGAGCGACGCCCAATCGAGGTCTCCATTCTCGAGCGCCTTCAGGATCTCCCGGTTGTTGTGGTACATGGCCACGCGCAGGCTGGGCACGACCGGCTTCCCCGGCTGCCAGTAGTGCGGGTTGCGTCCGAGCTCGTAGAGCAGGGGCTCGAAGCGCACGACCTCGGTGAAGGGGCCGGTGCCCACCGGGCTCGGGTCCTCGAACGTCGCCGGGTTGGCGACGGCCTTCCACTTGTGCTCGGGCACGATCGGCAGCTGGCCGATCGAGACGAGCCCGGGGGTGAAGGGCCGCTTGAACACGAAGTCCACCGTGCTCTCGTCGACGGCCGTGACTTCGGAGAGGAAGCCCCACATCTTCACGCGGTCGAGCGCGGGAAAGCGGCGCAGCAGGTCGAACGTGAAGACGACGTCGCGCGCGCTCAGGGACCGGCCGTCCGACCACTTGACCCCCGGCCGCAGCGTGAACCGGAGCCGCTTGTTGTTCTCGCTCCAGTCGTAGCGGGTCCCCAGCCACGGCATGTAGGTCGCGGTGGCCCGGTTGTACACGAGGAGCGGCTCGTAGATCCCGGCCGCGGCCGGCCAGCGCGTGTCCGCCTCGTAGAGCAGCGGGTTGAACACGCGCTTCCATACGCCGTCGCGCGGGCCCACGGAGAGGGTCAGGGGGCGGGCGCCGGTCGCGGCGGCGGGCTGGGTCTCGGCGGCGCGGGCGCCGAGCGCGGCCAGGCCGAGGACGAGCGCGCGGGCGAGGAGGAGGCCCCGCCTGCACGAGGGACCGGGAGGGTTGCGCACGGGCAGAGAGCATAGCATCCGCGCCGACGCCTTCTCCGCGCGACCTCTTGACATTCTAGAGGAAGCGACCGACACTCCTCTTGGATGCCAACAGAAGTGCTGCAGGGCACGCTGGACCTGATGGTCCTGCGGACGCTGGAGACGATGGGGCCCCAGCACGGCTTCGGTCTGGCCAAACGGATCCTCCAGGTCTCCGAGGGCGTCCTCGAGCTCAACCAGGGCACGCTGTATCCGGCCCTGCTGCGGCTCGAGGAAAGAGGCTGGATCAAGTCCCGCTGGGGGGTGTCCGACAACAACCGGCGCGCGAAGTACTACGAGCTGACCGCGCGCGGCCGCCGGCAGGTGGCGGCGGAGGCGGCGAGCTGGGAGCGCACCGTCTCGCTCATGGAGCGGTTCTTGCGCAAGCCGGCCCCCACGACCGGGCGATGAGGCTCTGGGACCTGTTCCGGCGACGGCGGCTCGAAGCCGAGCTCGACGAGGAGCTGGCCCACCATCTGGAGGCCCTGGAAGCGGAGCATCGGGCGCGCGGGCTGCCCGCCGAAGAGGCGCGGCTGGCCGCCCGGCGCGACATGGGCGGTCTCCTCCAGACGAGGGAAGCCTGCCGCGACCAGCGCCGCATCCCCGTCGTGGAGACCCTCTGGAGAGACCTCCGCTTCGCCGCGCGATCGCTGCGGCGCACTCCGGCCGTCAGCGCCGCCATCATCGCGACCCTGGCCATCGCCATCGGCGGCACGGCGGCGGTCTTCACCGTCGTCCATGGCGTCCTGCTGAAGCCGTTGCCGTATCCGGATGCGGAGCGTCTCGTCTCCATCGTTCACCGGAGGTCGAGCGGCCCCGCGGCGGAGGAGTTTCCGTCCGCTCCGTATCTCTATTTCACGTTCCGCGAGGAGAGCCGCACGCTGCAGGGGATCGGGCTCTGGCGGATGGGCTCGGCCAGCGTCACCGGTCTGGAGCGGCCCGAGCGAATCCAGAGCCTGTTCGTGACCGCCGAGATCCTGCCCATCCTCGGCATCGAGCCGCGGCTCGGCCGCGGGTTCTCGCCTGAGGAGGATTCGCCCGGGGCCCCGGCCACCGTCATCCTGACCCACGCCTACTGGCAGCGGCGCTTCGGCGGGGACGCCTCGATCATCGGACGAGAGCTCGTCATCGACGGCGCGGCTCGGGGCGTGATCGGGGTGATGCCCCCCGCGTTCACGTTCCTCGACCGCGAGGTCGACGTCATCGTTCCCTTCCAGCTCGATCGGAGCCAGGTGACGCTCGGCCGGTACGTCTTCCAGAGCCTGGCCCGCGTGCGGCGCGGCGTGACGCGGGCCGAGACCGCCTCCGATCTGGCGCGCATGGTGCCGCTGGCGGTAGAGAGATTCCCGCCGCCCCCGGGCTACACGCGCGAACAGTTCGCGGCACGCCCCGTCCTCTCGCGGGTGAAGCCGCTCAAGGAGGAAGTGGTGGGCGACGTCGGCCACACGCTGTGGGTGTTGATGGGCGCCCTCGGTCTCGTGCTGGCGATGGCCTGCGCCAACGTCGCGAACCTGATGCTCGTGCGCGCCGACGGCCGTCAGCGGGAGCTCGCGGTGCGGTCCGCCCTGGGGGCCGGGTGGCTGGCCCTGGCGCGGGAGCTCTGGCTGGAAAGCCTTCTCCTGGGCGTGATCGGAGGAATCGCCGGACTGGGGCTCACGCTCGCGGCGGTGGGCGCGCTCCGCACGTTCGCGGCGCCCAATCTGCCCCGGCTGAGCGAGGTCGTGGTCGATCCCATCGTGATCGCGTTTGCGGCGGTGGTCGCCCTGCTCGCGGGCGTGGCGATCGGCCTCCTTCCCGTGATCCGGTACGCGAGGCCGCGCCTGGCCGCGTCACTGGCCGGTGGCGGCCGCTTGACCGAAGGCCGGGAACGTCATCGCGCGCGGGCGGCCCTGGTCCTGGTGCAGGTGGCGACGGCCCTCGTGCTGCTCGTGTGCTCGGGGCTGATGATCCGGACTTTCCACGCGCTCACCCGCGTGGATCCGGGCTTCACTCGTCCGGAAGAGGTGCAGCTGGTCCATCTGGCGATCGCCGGGGCCGAAGCGGCCGATCCCGAGCGGGTCACGCGCATGCAGAACGCGATCGTGGACGCGATCGCCGCCATTCCCGGCGTCCTGTCCGTGGCCTTCGCGGACCGGGCGCCCATGGCCGGGGACAACAACAGCGATACGGTCCTCATGGCCGAGGGCCGCACGCTCTTCGAGGGACGGTCGCGGCCGCTGCGGCGCTTCGAGTTCATCTCGCCGGCGCTGTTCCGGACCCTCGGCACTCCGGTCGTGGCCGGCCGTGATCTGACCTGGGCGGACCTCTACGACAAGCGGAGGACCGCCCTCGTTTCGGAGACCCTGGCCCGGCAGGAGTGGGGCTCGGCGGCCGCCGCTCTGGGCCGGCTCGTCCGCGCGTCGCCCGGCGACCCCTGGCGCGAGATCGTGGGCGTCGTCGGCGATCTGCACGACGACGGGATGAACCGCCCCGCTCCGCCCCTCGTCTACTTTCCCGCGCTCGTGGGCCAGTTCTGGAGCACCCAGGCGGCGAGCTTCCCGTCGGCCACGTTCCTCGTCCGGACCCCGCGCGCCGGGAGCGAGAGCTTCCTGCGGGACCTCCAGAAAGCCGTCTGGAGCGTCAACTCGAACCTGCCGCTGGACCAGTTCCGGACGCTGGAGGAGCCGTATCGGAGATCGCTCGCGCGCACGGGCTTCATGCTCGCGATGCTGGCCATCGCCGCGGCCATGGGCCTCCTGCTCGGATCCATCGGCGTCTATGGCGTGATCGCCTATTCGGTCTCCCAGCGGACGCGCGAGATCGGGATTCGCCTCGCTCTGGGCGCCACCGGGAGCGAGCTCAAGCGGATGTTCGTACGCCAGGGAATGGCTCTGGCGGCGGGCGGGGTCCTCATCGGCGTCGCGGCCGCGCTGGCCTTCACGCGATGGATGTCTTCACTGCTGTTCGGCGTCAGCTCGCTCGATCCCACGACCTACTTCGTGGTCGCCGCGATCGTGCTGCTGACGGCGATGCTGGCCGCCTACCTCCCGGCCCGCCGCGTGACGCGGGGCAACGCGATCGCGGCTCTGCGCTGTGGATAATATATCTGGTCGATTTCGCGCCATCACTTCGCGAGCGCTCCCGCATCACAAAATGCGCTCTGCGGCGCGCGTCACATCGACCTTGGGCGCCGCTCTTCCGACCGTTTAGAATTCCCCCCGTGAACGGGCAAGTTCGGCCGTGGATGTGTGCCTGCGGCGCCCGCGGCACGCTCGTCGCCGCACCAAAGGGGGACAGCGATCCTCGGGACGCGGAGGACGAGTTCAAGTGCCCGTGCTGCAGCGCGCCCCTCGACTGCCGGCAGACGCGGAGGGCAGCGCGGACGGAGCTCCGAACGATCGCCCGCGAGCAGCCCGCCGCGATGAACTCCCTGACCAATGCCGAGATCGATCGTTGTGGCGACGAATGGGATCGGGCTCAGGAGCAGCTCGGCCGGCTCGGGGTGATGGCCGAGTCCCATTGGGCGCTGGACTGGGCCGAGCGCCTCCTGGCCGAGGTGCGGCGCCTTCGCGCCCGTTGACCGTCGGCCGGACGGCCCGCTACTTCAGATGCCGGCGAATCGTCGCAACCAGGTCGGGCGGCAAGCACGGCTTCGTGCAGAACTCGTTCACGCCCGCCGTCAGTGCGCGCTGTCGCGCTTCTCGGGTGACGTGTCCGGTCAGGGCCACGATCGGGATCCCGCTCGTGGCCGGCGTGCTCTTGAGCCGCTGCGCGACTTCCCAGCCGTCCATCTTGGGCAGCCCGAGGTCGAGGATGATGACGCTCGGGTGGAGGGCTTGCGCCTTGGCCAGTCCGTCCTCGCCGTCCACGGCCGTCGCGACACGCCAGCCCTGGTGACTGAGGAACTGCGTATACACCTCGCGATTGTCCTCGACGTCGTCGATCACGAGGACGAGGGGCGTGGTTTCGGCGGGCGGCGCGACCATCCGGTCAGGGTAGCATCAGGCGACGGCGGCGAGGGCGTCGTCTGTTCGAAGGACGGACGCGGGCCTCTCGTCAGCCCTCGCGCACCGCGGCCGCGATGGGCAGGCGAGCGGCGCCGAGCGCGGGAAGCAGGCCGCCCACGATGCCCATGACGACCGCGAAGCCAAGGCTGACGGCCACGATGGTGGGCGTGACCCGGAAGGCGAAGGCGATCTCGCTCAGCGTCTGCAGGTTGCGCGTCCCCATCGAGTAGCCGTGGACGGACAAGGCCAGCACGCATCCAAGCAGGCCGCCCAGCAGCGAGAGAAGCACCGACTCCACGACAAAAGAGACGAGGACCGCCGGCCGGGAGAAGCCCAGCGCTCGAAGTGTCCCGATCTCGCGCGTGCGGGCCGCCACCACTCCGTACATCGTGTTCATCGTGCTGAAGACGGCCCCCACTCCCATGATGAAGGCCACGAGCGCCGCCACGCTCTTGAGGGTCGTCGCCATCGGCCCCGCTTGTTCCTCATAGTACTGGCGCTCGGACACCGCCCGCAGCTGCATCCGGGGCTGGGATTGGATCCAACGGTCGAGCGCGGAGATCTGGAGCGGATCCTTCATGCGGACGACCAGCGAGTGCGACCCGGCGCCCAGCTTGAAGAGGTCGCCCACCGTCCCGAAGTCGCCCCAGATCTCGCTCTCGAAAGCGGCGCCCTCGGACGTAAAGACGCCCACCACCGCGAACTCCTTGCGGCCGTACCGCAGGGTGCCGCCGGGTTCGAGCCCGGCCACGCGCTGCCGGATCCGATGCCCCACGATGACCTCCGCGAGGCCAGGCCTGAAGGGCCGGCCCTCGATCAAGCGCACGCCGCCTCGCACGGCGAAGGCCTCGGGCGTGACGCCGCGCAGCGTCACCGTGGTGGCGACCCCGTCCGCCTTTCTCGGCAGCCTCAAGCTGACCAGCCAGTCCCACGAAGCCAGCACCGGCCCGTCCGTCCCTGCCTGTCTCGCCAGGAGGTCATGGGCCAGGATCAGGTTGCGGTCGGCGAGAGGCACGTCGGAGATGCGCTCGTTGGTGCTGCCGCGCTGCACGATGATCGCGTTGTCGAGACGGCCGGTCGTGCGCAGCGCGGTGGAGAACCCTTCCGACATGGCCAGGAGGCCCGCGAAGACGGCGACCACCAGGGTGACGCCGAGCACGGCCAGGAGCGTGACCCGCCAGCGCACGCGAACGTTCCGCAGGTTGTAGGAAAGAGGCAGCGGCATCACGTGGCTCTCAGCATCTCCGTGACACGGGCGCGGTAAGCCGTCCAGGCCGGGAGCAGGCCGGCCAGGAGTCCGATCGCGAGAGCCATTCCCAGCGCGAGCAGCATCACCGTCGTGCGCAGCGACACCGCGGCCAGGCCCGGCAGCACCACGCCGGGCATCGCGTTGACGGCCCAGAGCGCCGCCGCCGTCCCTGCGACACCGAGCGCGCCACCCAGAGTCCCCAGGAGGAGACTCTCCAGGACCACCAGGGCCATCACCTGCGCGCTGCGGAAGCCGATCGTCTTGAGGACCGCGATCTCCGTGCGCCGCTCGCGCACGGCCATGCTCATCGTGTTCGCGGTGACGAGCAGGATGGTGAAGCACACGGCCAGCCCGATGCCGTTCAGCAGTTGGCTCAGCTCTCCGGCCTGGGCCGCGAGGTCGGCGGCGAAGGCCTTCTCCGTGCCGGTGATGGTCTGCTCGCCGGAATTCTCGAACAAGCCGTCGATGCGGGAGGCGACCTCGGCCGCCCGCGCGGGGTCCTCCACTTCGACCATGAAGTTCACGGTCCACCCCCGCACGCGGGGAAGCACGTCGAGGTACTGCAGGTGGAAGAACATCACGTCCGCCGGGGTTCCGGGGTGGTTCTCCAGGTCGGGGTCGATGAAGCCCCGGACCACGAACTCGAACGGGCCCGACGGCTTCTGGAAGGCGGGGACGATGCTCTCCAGGAAGAAGTGATCGCCGAGATCGAAGCCGAGCTTTGCCGCCAGCTTGCGCCCCACGACGCAGCCCCGAGGGTCGGCGAGGAAACCGCGGAACTGATCCGGCGGGACCCTCAACTCGGGGTTCATGGCGAAGTAGGGCTCCGCCTCGACCGCCATGTTGTGGAAGAAGGTCGTCCATTGCGTGGCGGCCGAGCCGGGCTCGGCCCGGCCCTCCTTCTTCGCGCGCAGGAACCCGGCGAAGATGAGGCCGGCGGCCACGCGCCGAACACCCGGCACGCGCTGGATCCGCGGACCGTGCGCGAGAGGCAGGCCGCCGCTCAGGAGGTTGCTCGTGATCAGCCTTCGCGGGCTGCGCGTCCGGACGTAGGAATCGACCTCCGCCAGCACGCTCTGCAGCCCACAGAAGAGGAAGACGCACAGCCCGACCGCCGCCACCGTGCTGCCCGCACGCACCCAGGTGTGCCGCAGGTGTTTCGCAACGAGGGCGAGGAACTTCACGGGGCCGCCATTGTCGCGCAATGCCGACCCGTTGGCATGGCCATGGCCGGACGTCAAGGGGATTCGTGCGATGAGCGCGTGACATGACCTGAAGTATTTTCTGCTTGCCTTCGGCGCGCTGAGCCGGACTATGATCGATGAAGATCATGAGTCTCCGATCCAGGGACGGCGAGCCTTCTTCTTCGCTGTCGGTGGTCCGATGGCGCGGGTCCGACGGAGTCCCGGTCAGCTCCTACCCGCTGCCGCGCGATCTGGCGGAGGTGGTGGCGCGTGCCTTCGCGGCCACTTACCCCAGAGAGAGCTTCTGGGTGGAAGACATCCCGTGGCTTCCGTCCGAGGCACCCGTCGCCGGATCCGCGGAGCGCCCGCGCCCGGCGGCGCCGGTCATGCGTCCCGCGGAAGTCTAGGCGGACGTCCGATCGCTATCCGCCCGCGGCCCCCGCGTCGCGCTTCCACAGAAGCAGGGTCAGCCAGAGAGCGAACGCCTTCAGGACGGGCGGGACACGCTCCGCCAGGTCGACCCGCGCGCTGCGCCGGTACCAGGCGGTGGGACTGATCGTTCCCAGCTCCTCGCCGCCCTGCCGCAGCACGACGGTGGGGCGCCAGGCCGACCGCTTCCTCAGCGTGTAATGGTCACCCTCGAACTCGATCTCGAACTCGCACCCGAGCAGGCTCGTCTTGCGGGCGCGCGCGCGCGCCGTCCCGTCCTGGTCGAGGACGAAGGGCCCGAACAGCCCCTCCGGACGGACCCGGTACTCCGACCCGTCCAGCACGACCTTGCCCCGCTCGCGCCAGGAGGAGAGGTCGACGTCGGCGACGTGCCGGCCCTCCGCGTCCCGCAGGGCAAAGTCCCAGGCGTACCACGTCTTCGGGTGTGCGCTCAGCATGGTGGACTCCCTCGATCGAGCCGGCGGCTCAGGGCCGGCGCTTCAGCCGCCCTTCCTCCTGCAGCACGCGGCGGAGAAGGAACTCGATCTGCGCGTTCAGGCTGCGCAGGTCGTCCTGGGCCCAGCGCTGGACGGCCTCCAGCACCGCCGGGTCGATCCGCAGGAGGAAGGGTTTCCGTTCGGCCACGGCCTACTGGTAGAGCGTGCCCGTGTTGATCACCGGCTGGGCCTCGCGGTCGGCGCAGAGGACCACGAGCAGGTTGCTGACCATGGCCGCCTTGCGCTCCTCGTCGAGCCGGAC
>Ga0075421_100007185_pt1 | contig 13626 bp, 11 predicted proteins | sample SoiMetdeltSBSDD5_FD_75292 | JGI IMG/M metagenome (GOLD analysis project Ga0075421, IMG submission 75292) | Bulk soil microbial communities from a Populus tree surrounding site in Tennessee, USA - Soil MetaG P. deltoides SBSDD5 | ecosystem: Environmental > Terrestrial > Soil > Tree plantation...
ATCACCGGCCCCGAAGGCCGTGCCCGGCGCGAGCGTTCCCGTTGAGCGGCGAGTGCGCGCTCGAACCCGGCCGCGTCGACCTTCTGGCCGCGCTCCGTCGCGATGAGCTGGGTCAGGTCGAGGGGAAACCCATAGGTGTCGTACAGCTTGAACGCCTCATCACCGGATATGGCGCTCGATCCCTTGATCTCCTCGAGCCGGCGCAGGCCGCCCTCGATCGTCTCGAGGAATCGCTCTTCTTCCGCGCGCGTGACCTTGACAATGTGGGCGCGCTTCGCCTCGAGCTCGGGGTAAACATCCCGCATGAAATCCACCACGCGCTCGGTCAGCGACACGAGTGTCGGCTCGCGACGGCCCAACAGCCACGCATACCGCACGCCGCGTCGCAGGATCCGGCGCAGCACGTAGCCGCGCCCGTCGCTCGAGGGGTAGACGCCGTCGGCGAGCAGGAACGCCACCGCGCGCGCATGATCCGCCAGCACGCGATACGGCGCGCCCGCGGGACCGCGGTCATAGGGCATCCCCACCACCTCGGCCGCGCGTTCGAGAATCGGCGCAAACACGTCGATATCGAAATTCGACGGCACCCGTTGCAGCACCGATGCGATGCGCTCGAGTCCCGCGCCCGTGTCCACGGACGGCTTGGGCAGCGGAGGCCGCGACCCGTCCGGCTGCAGGTCGTACTGCATAAACACGAGATTCCAGATCTCGAGCAGCTGCCCCGCTTCGTTGAGCCGCACGAATCCGTCCGTGTCGAGCGTGCCGCCCCAAAGCTTGCGGTCGCGCAAATCGACGCTCAGCTCGGAACAGGGGCCGGCCGGGCCCGTGTCGGCCATCTGCCAGAAATTGTCCTGGTCGCCAAGGCCGAAGATCCGTGAGTCCGCGATGCCGGTGACCTTGCGCCACAGGGCTCGCGCTTCGTCGTCGGAATGGTGAACGGTGACGTACAATCGGTCAGGGTCGATACCCAGCCATTGCTCGCTCGTCACCCATTCCCACGCGAACTCGATTGCCTCTTTCTTGAAGTAGTCGCCGAAGCTGAAGTTGCCGAGCATCTCGAAGAACGTGTGATGCCGGGTCGTGTGGCCGACCTGCTCCAGATCGTTGTGCTTCCCTCCCGCCCGGACGCATTTCTGGCACGTCACCGCACGTCGGTAGTCGCGATGCTCCAGACCCTGGAACACGCGCTTGAATTGCACCATGCCGGCATTGGTGAACAGCAAAGTTGGATCGTCACCGGGCACCAGGCTGGAGCTGGGGACCTCCTGGTGGGCCCGGTCCCGGAAATACTTCAGGAATCTGTTGCGAATCTCCGCTGCCTTCATGCGCGGAATATAGCCGCCGCTCGAGGCAAGTCCAAGGAAGGGGCGAAGTTACCGCACTGCTCCCACCAGGGTTTCGACCAGCGTGCGTACTGCGTCACCGTGATAGCCACGGCGCGCGAGGTACGCGGTGAGGCGGCGCCGGCGGACCGGCAACGGCAGCGATCGCAGCTGCTCCGCTCGGCGCTCGGCGACCATGCGCAGCGTGGCGGCGACGTCGATCCCTTCGGTCGCGAGTGTAACCTGCACCGCGGCTTCGGCGGTGCGCCGATCGAGACCCTGCCGCAGCAGATCGCTCATCAGGCGCGCGGGGCCGCGGCCGCGCGCCCCCCGCGTCGCGACGAAATGCTCGGCGAATCGCCGGTCATCGATCAGTCCCTGCGTCGCGAGTCGCTCGAGGGCCGCGTCCACGGCCGCGGGCGGGTGTTGCTTCTGGATCAGGCGACGCCGCAGGTCCCCGATGGCATGCGGGCGGCGTGCCTGGGCTCGCAGCGCCGCGCGATGCGCGGCCTCGACGTCGGCCAACAGCTGCAGGCGATCGAGGGTCGGTGCGTCGAGGTCGGCACCGAGCGCGAGCGGCAGGTCCCCGAGCGACTCTTCGGGCAAGGATGTGAATCGCCCCCGATCCAGCTCGAGCACCCGGTATCCGGGGCGGCGTGGATCGGGGGCGAGGCCCGTCAGGACAGCCACACTACTCCTCGCCTGCCGGCGGCTCCTCTTCGGATGCGCCCGCGCCGCCCGCCGTCACCCCCAGGTGTTCCTTGACCCGCGCCTCCACTTCGAGCGCCATGTCCGGATGGTCCTTGAGATAGAGCTTGGCGTTCTCCCGTCCCTGGCCGATCCGGTCCTTGCCATAGGTGTACCAGGCGCCCGATTTGTCGATGATGCCCGCTTCGGCGGCGATATCGACCAGCAGCGATTCGCGGCTGATGCCTTCGTCGAACATGATGTCGAACTCGGCCTGGCGGAACGGGGCCGCCACCTTGTTCTTCACGACCTTCACCCGCACGTGGTTGCCGATCACGACTTCGCGGTCCTTCACCGGCGCGATACGGCGCATGTCGAGCCGGACCGAGGAGTAGAACTTGAGCGCTCGTCCGCCGGTGGTGGTCTCGGGGTTGCCGAACATGACGCCGATCTTCTCCCGCAGCTGGTTGATGAAGATCACCGAGGTGCGCGAGCGGTTGATCGACCCAGCGAGCTTGCGCAGCGCCTGGCTCATCAGGCGCGCTTGCAGTCCCATGTGCGAATCGCCCATCTCCCCTTCGATCTCCGCCTTGGGGACGAGCGCCGCGACCGAGTCGACGACCACGATGTCCACCGCACCGGAGCGAACGAGAATCTCCGTGATCTCGAGCCCCTGCTCACCCGTGTCGGGCTGGGAGACCAGGAGGTTGTCGATGTCGACGCCGAGTTTCTTGGCGTATTCCACGTCGAGCGCGTGCTCGGCATCGATATAGGCGGCCGCGCCGCCAGCGCGCTGCGCGTTCGCGACGACCGACAGCGCCAGCGTGGTCTTGCCGCTCGATTCCGGCCCGAAGATTTCGGTGACCCGGCCGCGTGGGATCCCGCCGATGCCGATCGCCGCGTCGAGATTGATGGCCCCGGTCGAGATCGCGTCGAGCCGCACGCGGGGGGAATCCGCCCCCATCCGCATGATCGACCCCTTGCCGCAGGTCTTCTCGATCTGGGTGATGGCCAGATTCAGCGCCTTGCGGCGCTCGTCGGTCAGGCTGTCTTTGGGATCGGCCGCCATGAGAATCCTCGACATGAGTTGCGGGCCTCGTCGCTTGAAGGAGACCCGAATATATACCGAAGCAGGATTTAGCGCCAACCAGGGCGAAACGCGTCTTCCAAGTGCTCTAACTTGTTGTTCAATAATGTGATACAGTCGAAGCGGTAGATGTCGGACGGCGCACCATGGCGGTCGATCCAGACCCGGGCCGCCTTCACCAGCTCGCGCCGTTTGGCGCCGGTCACGGCCTCCAGGGGGCTCCCGAACCACGACCCACGACGGGCTTTGACCTCCACGAAGCTGACCAGGACGCCGCGCCTGGCCACGATATCGATCTCAGCCCGTCCCACGCGCCACCGGTGCGCCAAAACCGTCCAGCCGCGACTGACCAGATACCGCATCGCCTGCTCTTCCGCCGCCACGCCTCGGCGCTGGCGATCATCTTTCCAATCGGCTGGGTCGCTGCGCAGGCCGCTGTGCATGGGAGCGAACCTAATGCGCGTCGCTCGAGATGCGTCACCGGAAGCGCGCACGTAGTGCCTGAATAATGCGCTATCAGCTATCAGCTATCAGCTAACTGCAAATCTCGTCCAAATCCTCGAGACCAATCAACACATCCCTCGGTTTGCTTCCATTGGCCGGGCCGAGAATCCCTGCCATCTCCAGCTGATCGATGATTCGCGCCGCGCGCCCGTACCCGATGCTCATACGACGTTGCAATAACGACGTCGAACCGAGCTGATTCTGGATACAGACTTCCGCTGCCTGGCGAAACAGCGCGTCGCGCTCGCCGGGATCACCTCCGCCCTCGGCGCCGCCTTCGCTCGTCTCCGCTGCCTGGATTGCCGCAACCTGCCCCTCGATCGCCGCCTGCGTTTGCTCGGTCACCGCCGCGGAAGCGTGCGAGCGATACCACTCCATCAGGCGCTCGGTCTCGTCGGTCGAGATGTAGGCCCCCTGGACCCGCATGGGCTCACTCTTGCCGGGTGGCAGGAACAGCATGTCCCCGTTCCCGAGCAGCGTTTCCGCGCCGTTCTGGTCGAGGATGGTCCGGCTATCGACCTTTGCCGAGACCCGGAACGCGATCCGGCAAGGGAAATTCGCCTTGATGAGCCCCGTGATCACGTTCACCGATGGGCGCTGCGTCGCGAGGATCAGGTGAACGCCGATGGCCCGGGCCTTTTGCGCGAGTGACGCGAGCGGGGTTTCGATTTCGCCCTGCACCGTCAACATGAGGTCGGCCAGCTCGTCCACCACCAGGACGATGTACGGCAGCACGCCATCCTTGTAGGCGCCTTCCTCGAACGGCTGCTCCTTGGTGACCCCGGCGAGCGTCGCCAGCGTTTCGCGTGGGCCCTTGACCGGTTTGCCGTCCACCACCTTGCGATTGAAATCGTTGATGTTTCGCGCGCCGTTGGCGTGCAGCAGCTTGTAGCGGCGATCCATCTCCCACACCGCCCACTTGAGCACGGTCGCGGCCTTGTGATGATTCGTCACCACCGGCAGGCCGAGGTGGGGCAAATCCTTGTACATCGAGAGCTCGACCATCTTCGGGTCGACCATCAGGAGCTTCAGGGTCTCGGGCGGATAGGCATAGATGAGACTCGTGACGATGGCGTTGATGCACACCGATTTCCCGGAGCCCGTCGCCCCGGCGATCAAGAGGTGCGGCATTTTGGCCAGGTCGTCGTACACCTCCTGGCCTTCGAGATCGCGCCCCAGGACCACCGGCAGCACGCGGCCGTGGGTCCGGAACCGGACGTTGTCGATCAATTCGCGAATCGTGACCATCCGAGCGCGCGGATTCGGCACCTCGATGCCCACGCGCGCCTTGCCGGGGATCGGTGCCACGATGCGGAGACTCTTCGCCTTCATGGCCAGCGCCAGGTCGTCGGCGAGCGAGGCGATCCGCCCCACCTTCACCCCGGGCCCCGGCTCGAGCTCGTAGCGCGTCACGACGGGACCGACGGTCCGGTCGGCGATCGTCCCTCCCACACGGAAGGTTTCGAGCGTCTGCACCAGCCGCTCTCCCATGGCGATGATCTCCTCGGTGCCGGGATCGAGCTCGTCGGAGCTGGGAGCGGTCAAGAGCTCGGGCGGTGGAATCAGCACGCCCTCGGGGATCGGCATCGGCGCCGGCAGCCTGGCGGCCGGCTTCATCTTTCGGAGGCGCGCCGGCTTGTCCCGGGTCTCCTCCGAGCGGTCGCTCGTCACGGTCACGACGACAGGGGTGGCGGGGACCGCATCCTCTTCGAACGGCGCAACCGGTCTGGCGTCACGTCCCTTGCGCGATCGACGCCCCCCGGTCTCCGGAGTGTCGCCGTCTTCCTGCGCGCGCAACAGCGCCAGGGGGTGCCAGCCGATCGTCAGAATCCCGAGCGCGGACACGGCGAAGAGTCCGATCAGGATTCCCCCTGCGGTCCCCACCGCCCCGGTGATCGCACTCGCCATCCATCCGGGCACGATACCCACGAGGCGCTGGGTGGTGCTCCAATGCAGGTAGTCGGCGGGGAAGGCGAGGTCGACGCGGCCCGCCACCGCGACCGCGTACGGGACCAGCAGGATGAGGCCGGCGACGAGCACCGCGACGCGGGGCGTCGAAAGGGAGCCGAGACGGCCGAACGCGGCGAGCGCCCAGCCGATGCCGAGGACAGGGAGCAGGACGGCGCCGAGACCAAGTCCGTGCCAGCACACCGCGCCGAGCCGTTCTCCGACCCCGCCCGTCACGTGCCACGGCAACAGCGTCAGTCCGAGAAACAACCCGACGACGAGGGCGCCGACGCCGATCAGTTCGGCACGCGCCTTCGGGGTCATGTGATGCGGCGCTCGCTGTACGTAGGCACGTTGGCGAAGCGATCGACCTGCGCGCTGAAGCGCACGTCCTCCCCGAACCCCAGGGCCTGCAGCGTCCGCCCCGCTTCACACGTCGACAACGCGTCCTGCCAGCCCTTGAACCGCTGCGTCAGCGACACGGCGACGCCGGCCCCGTCGTTCAAGTCGACGCGTCGCAGGCGCGTCTTCACGTCCTTCACCAGACGCCCCGCCACATAGGCATCCTCGAGGCAGAATTGCTTCTCATGTCCCGCGCAGATGATCGCGAGATCGTTGCGCTCGATGAAGATCGCGCGGGCTTTTTCCGCCAGCGCTCCAAAGTTGATGGCGGCGCCGACCAGGACCACGTCTGCACCCTGGGCGGCCACGAGGGCCGGTGTGCCGTTGGTCGTGGCGAGATAGACCGTCTTGCCGCCGACCTGCTCGGGCGTCATGTCGCGGGGCGAGTTCCCGAGCGCGAAGCCCGGAATGGGCAGGTATTTCCGCTCCCCGGCGAGCACAAAGCCGTCCCGCTCCAGGTTGGCCGTCATTTTCACGGCCTCCTCCGACGAGGCGGTCGGCACGACGGCCCGCGCCCCGCTGGCCAGGGCCGCGACGACCGACGTCGTGGCCCGGAGCACGTCGATGACGACGACCCCCCGGCCGGCGAGATCTCCCGCGGTGAGGCCGAGTGGGGTGAAGTAGACGTCGAGCTTCATGCTGAGTCTTTGAGAAGGTGCGGCTCGCGCTCGAGGAACTTGGTGTCGACGGTGCCGGCGACGAAGTCGGGGTGACGCATCACCCGACTGAGAAAGGGAATCGTGGTCGTCACGCCTTCAATGATAAACGAGTCGAGCGCCTGCCGCATACGGGCGATCGCTTCCGCACGATCGTTGCCCTGCACGATCACCTTCGCGAGTAGCGAGTCGTAGTACGGCGGGACCGTGTAGCCGTCGTAGATGTGGGTGTCCACCCGGACCCCGGGACCGCCGGGTGGATGGTAGGCTGTGATCAGCCCGGGTGACGGCTGGAAATTCCGCGCCGGATCCTCCGCGTTCACCCGGCACTCCATCGCGTGCCCGCGCAGCCGGTTGCCGTGGAGCACGAGCGACAACGGCTCTCCCGCCGCGACGCGGATCTGCTCCTTCACCAGATCAAAGTTGGTGCACATCTCGGTCACCGGATGCTCCACCTGGATGCGCGTGTTCATTTCCATGAAATAGAAAGATCCGTCCGCATCCAGCAGGAACTCGATCGTGCCGGCGCCGGAGTAGTTGATCGCCGACGCGAGCCGTACGGCCGCCGACCCGATTGCGTCCCGCAGCTCCTGATCCAGCGCCGGGCTCGGCGCCTCCTCGATCAGCTTCTGGTGGCGCCGCTGTATCGAGCAGTCGCGCTCGCAGAGATGGATCACCTTGCCGTACGAGTCCCCCATGATCTGGATTTCGATGTGCCGCGGGCGGGCGAGATACTTCTCGATGTAGACCTGGTCGGAGCCGAACGCGGCCAGCGCTTCCTGGCGGGCCAGGTTGTAGGATTGCATGAAGGCGTCCGCATCCGCGGCCACCCGCATGCCTTTCCCGCCGCCCCCCGCCGCCGCCTTGATGATGACCGGATACCCGATCTCTTCGGCGATGGCCATCGCGTCGTCCGGCGTTTCGACCGGTCCGGGGGAGCCCGGCACGGTCGGCACCTCGAGCTCCTGGGCGAGCTTGCGGGCCGCGGCCTTGTCGCCCATCTGCCGGATCTGGTCGGGCGTCGGACCGATGAACGCGATCCCCGACGTGCGCACGATCTCCGCGAACTCGGCGTTCTCGGCCAGGAACCCGTACCCCGGATGAATGGCGTCGGCGCCGGTGATTTCGGCTGCCGCGATGAGCCGGGGAATGTTGAGGTAGCTGTCGCGACTCGGAGGACGGCCGATGCACACGTCATCGTCGGCGAACCGCACGTGGAGGCACTCGCGGTCCGCCTCGGAGTAGACGGCGACCGTAAGGATGCCAAGCTCCTTGCAGGCGCGAATCACCCGCAGGGCGATCTCCCCGCGGTTGGCGATCAGCACCTTCCGGAACATCAGCTCGTGATGCTGATCGACTCGACCCCGGACGATGCTCCCGGAGAGCCGAGTTTGCTCCCCGATGCGTCCACCCCCGAGACCTTGAGGGCGAACTCGCTGGGGTTGGTCGCGTAGAAGATGGCGCTCTCGTAGCTGATCATGCCCTGGTGGTACCACTGGAACAGCGACTGGTCGAAGCTCTGCATGCCGTACTGGATTGAGCCTTCGGCGATCAGGTCCGGGATGTCGAGCTGCCGGGACAGATCGCGGATGTTGTCGGCGACGGCGGCCGTGTTGATGAGCACCTCCGATGCGGGGACGCGCCCCTTGGCGTCCTTGCGCGGCACGAGGCGCAGCGACACCACCGCCTGCAACGCGGTTGACAGCAGGTGGCGGACCTCGTCGTGCTGGTGCGGGGGAAAGAACGAGATCACCCGGTTGATCGTCTGCGTCGCATCGGTCGTGTGCAGCGTGGAGAAGACGAGGTGTCCCGTATCCGCGGCCTTCAGCGACGTGTCCAGGGTTTCCATATCGCGGATTTCGCCGATCAGAATCACGTCCGGGTCCTGCCGCAGCACGTGCCGCAGCGCCGACCCGAACGACAACGTGTCGTTCCCGACCTCGCGCTGCGAGATGTTGGCGAGATTGTCCCGATGGAGGAACTCGATCGGGTCCTCGATCGTGATGATGTTCACCCGCCGGCTGGCGTTGACGTGATTGATCATCGCGGCGAGACAGGTCGACTTGCCCGAACCCGTCACGCCCGTCACCAGGACCAGACCCCTGGGCCGCAGCGCGATTTCCTCCAGCACCGGCGGGAGGTTCAGGTCGCGGATGGTCTTGACCTCGTACGGAATGGCCCGGAACGCGAACGCCACCGTGCCGCGCTGCTGGTACACGTTGGTCCGGAACCGCCCGACGCCCGGAACGCCGATCGCGAAATCGGCTTCCTTGTGCTCGGCGAATTCCTTCACCTGCCGGGGGGTCATGATCTGCTCGGCGAGGGATTTCAGCTCCTCGGGCTTCAAGGGCTGCGTTTCGAGCGCCACCAGATCGCCGTTGACCCGGATGGTCGCGGGCCGACCCACTTTGAGCAGGAGGTCCGATCCGTTGCGCTGCACCATCTGCGTAATGGCCGCCTTGAAATTGAACGGCGGCGGACTGCCTTGGGCTGCATCAGGCATGAGGATCCACCCGGAAAAGGATCTGACCGAACTCCACGGGCTGGGCGTTTTCCACCGGAGACTCGCGGATAACGCCCGACACTTCGGACTCGATCTCGTTCATGATCTTCATCGCTTCGATGATGCACACGACTTGGCCCGGCGCCACCCGGGTCCCGACCTTGGCGTAGGCTTCCGCTCCCGGCTCGGGCGACTTGTAAAACGTCCCCACCATGGGCGACTTGATGTCCAGCAGCGACGAAGCAGCCGCCGCGGCTGGTGCCGGAGCCCCGCCCCCTCCAGGCCCCGCGGGGCCAGGGGTATGGGTGGCCGGGCTGGCAGCCACCACGACCTGCTGGCCGGCGCCCATGAAATGGCCGGCCTTGGAGACCCGGACCGACGACCATATCCCGAATAGCCCACGGCGCACTTCGATCGCCCCGAGCTCCGGTGAGTCCTTCAGGATTTTGACCAGCTGACCTATGACGTCCAGGTTCATGTCGTCTGGGTTCGAGACACGGAGTCCAAATAGACCACTCCGGCAAGCCTCCCGTCAATCCGCCGCCAACCGGGCTCGGGCTCCCTCATACCAGCTCCACCAGGTCCGTCGCCCCGTCGGACAGGAGGACTGGCCCCTCCGCCGCGAGGTGGACGTCGTCCTCGATCCGGACGCCGCCCTGTCCCGCGAGATAAATCCCGGGCTCGACTGTCACCACCGCATCGACCGGCAGCGGCTCGGTATTGGTGCGCGCGAGTCGCGGCGCCTCGTGCACCTCCAGGCCGAGTCCGTGGCCGAGGGAGTGGCCGAACGCGTCGCCGAACCCCCGGGCCTCGATCACGTCCCTGGCCAGGGCGTCGGCTTCGCGACCGCTCTGGCCGGCGCGGATCCTTTCACGCGCCACGCGCTGCGCCCCCTGCACGATCTCGTAGAATACCCGCTGGCGTTCAGTCGCCCGGGCGCCGACCACGACCGTCCGCGTAATGTCCGCGCAGTAACCGTCCACTTGAGCACCGAAGTCCAGCAGCAGCCATTCCCCCCGCGCCACGGGACGGGCGCTGGTGCGCGCATGTGGCCACGCCGATCGCTCCCCCGACGCCACGATGGTCGGGAACGGGTGCGCTTCGCTGCCCAGCCGTCGTAGCTGCCCTTCGAGCACCCCGGCGATTTCCCGCTCCGTCTGGCCCACGCGGACCGTGCACAATGTCGCGCGCAGCGCCTCACCGGCGAGCCGCGCCGCGGCCCGGATCGCCGCGACTTCCTCAGACGACTTGCGCAGACGCAGGCGCTCGATCAGCTCGGGTGCCGGCTGCCATTGCCAGGCCGTGGCGGTCGCGGTGAGCCGTTGCGCGTCCTTGGCCATGACCGCGTGCGCTTCGTACCCGATCGTCTCGAGCGGGCCGCACGATCCCATCTCCTTGAAGAGGCGCTCCCAGGCGCTGGTGCGCTCCACCACCACCCGCGCGGCGCCGTCCACTTCGGCGCGTGCCTGTTCCTCGTACCGAAAGTCGGTGACGAGCAGCAGCTCACGCGCGGTGGCGATCCCGAGCGCCGCGGACCCCGAGAACCCGGTCAGATACCGGATGTTGGGCAGCGACGTCACGAGCAGCGCATCGAGGCCCTCGCGGGCGAGCAGCTCCCCGAGTGCGGCGTGGCGTTGCGAGCGTTGGTCAGCGACCATGGGGCGCGCGCAACCGGCGGACCAAGCCATCCAACCCCAGGTGGTAGCTGTCGGCGCCGAATCCCGTCACGACTCCCAGCGCCAGATCGGCGAGCACGGACCGGCGCCGTTCGGGCTCCCGGGCAAAGATATTGGAGAGGTGGACCTCGACGAATGGTACGCCCGCCGCGAGCACGGCGTCACGGATCGCGAGGCTGGTGTGCGTGAACGCCGCGGCGTTGATCAACGCGCCGTCGGCGCTGCCGCGCAGACCCTGAATCGCCTCGACCAGCTCACCTTCGTGATTCGATTGCGTCCACACGCACTCCACTCCCAACGTCGCCGCCTGGGCTCGGATCGCCAACTCGATCTCGGCGAGCGTCTCGCGGCCGTACAGGTCCGGCTCGCGCACCCCCAGCAAATTGAGATTGGGGCCGTTCAGAACGGCGATACGCACTAGGCTTTGAGACTCTTGAGCCAGGCCTGGAACTGATCCAGATCCTCTTCCTGCTCGGGAGACCGCGGGCGCCCGGAATGCCGGGGCGGCCGCGAATTGGACTGCTGACCCTTGCCGGCTCCCTCTCCCTGCCCCGGCGTGGCTGAGGTGCCGAAGAAATCGTCGAACGAGAACCCTCCACTCGCGGGTGGCAGCTTGTTGGGCTGCTCGCGCACCGGCTCGGACAGCGCCGGGACTGAGCCGCGTCCACCTTCGTCACCGAACACCGAATCGAGTGAGATGGCGTCACTGGCCGGTCGCGTGGGCGTGCCGGGTGAGAGCGCGTCCGGGTGCCCGCCCTGTGCGGGCGGAGCGACGGCCTCAGGCGGACGCGGCGGCGGAGGCGGAGGGGGGGGAGCCGGTGGTGGTGCGACCGTGAGCGGAGCCGGAGCCGGTGCACCGGGACGTGCGCTCAAAATTCCTTTCAGGAACGCCGCGGCGGATTGCCCGCCGCCCGAATGCCTGGGCTTGGGAGTCACGAGCTCGGCGACCTTGTGCTGCAGGCGACCGTCCTGAGGACGCTGAGCGGCGAGCGCTTCGTACACTCGCAATGCATCCTCGCGATGACCTTGCTTCAGGTAGAGCTCCGCCATCGTCTCGGTCATCAGCGGTTCGGCCTGCGACAACGCCTCCGTGTCCGCGGCTCCATTATCGTCGAGCACCGGCATTGGCGGAGGAGGCTCGGGAGGCGCCGGTGGGGGCGGTTGACGCGTCGCTGCCGCCACGGGCGCCACGGGCTCGAGGTCCTCCGGCATGATGAGCGGCAGATCGACCGAGGGGGGCGCAGCGGCCTCCGGTAGCAGCTCGGCCTCGACTTTGAACAAGCCACTGCCTTCGTATTGCGTTCGCGCCAAGCCCTCCACCGAAACCTCGGCATCCGGCTTGACCGGGGCGTCGGGCTCATCGACCTCGAGACCCTCCAGGCCCGTCGCCTCCGCGGCGACGGCATTGAAATCGACGGTGCCGTCGTAACTCTGGACCTCATCGGTCGCTGCGGACGGGGCTGTGACTGGGGGCTCGGAGGTTCGCTCCAGCTCGAAATCGGGTTTCACGATTGCCTTGGTCGGCGCATCGGCGAGCCCGTCGCCGAACGGCCCCTCCATGTACTCGATCGAGAGGCGGCCCGGTCGAGCCGCTGGATCGGTGCTCACCGTTGCGCCAAGCTCCAGCTCTTCGTGCTCCACCTGAATCGGTGCGTCGGCTAGCGGTGGTTCCGGGGTTGCCGCAACCGCGACCACCTCGACTGGCTTCTGCACGACCGGCGTCGGTTGCGTGGGAGTGGAGGCCGCCTTCCCTCGAACCCGCGACAGTCCGTCCGCCGCTTCGCCATTCATGGGATCAGCCATCAACAGTCGATTCAACCATTCCATCGCCTGGTCGAAGCGCGCGTTCCGTTCCGAGATCTCCGCCAGGACTTTCAGGGCGAGAATGTTTTCGGGATCGAGATCGAGCACACGACGGAATACCGATTCGGCGCCCGCGTCGTCCTTCTTGTCCACGAGACAACGACCATGCACAATGTGACCGCTGACATAATCCGGATGGAGTTGCAGCCCGACCTGACACAGCTCGATCGCGTTATCTATAAGCCCCGCTTTGCGATACGCGTCGGCCAATGGCGCGAAGTTCCGCCCTTTGGGATTCTCCCGGTAGCGGGCTTCGAGCTTTTCGATCTCGCTGGTGTAGGCCACACCTAAGTCTTTGTGGGGATTGACCTAAGTTTAGTAATCGGGCGGTCCAACTGTCAATGTAACCGGGGCACCCAAACTTGAGTCTGTGCGTTGCGCCGCTTAGACTTAACCCCCCTCGCACTTCCTTAGCCCGGAGTTTCCTGATCTCATGATGCGCGCGATGCGAGAGAACACCAAATGGGTGTTCTATATCCTTGCCCTCAGTTTCATCGGTTGGCTGGTCTTCGATGTCGCCATGGGCATGACCGGTCGTGGGTCCGGTCAAAGCGATGTGGTGCTGCGCATCGACGGCGAGCCGATCCACCTGACCCAGTATCAGGCCGCCCTCCAGAGTGCCGTCGAACAAGCGCGGCAGCGATCCGGGGGCGTCATTACCCGGGAAGACGAGAAACAGGTGGAGGATCAGCTCGTCGAGCAGCTGACGCGCGATGTGCTGATGCGGCATGAAGTCCGCCGCCTGGGCATCACGGTCACGGATCAGGAAATTCGAGACGCGGCGCAGACCTCTCCGCCGCCCGAGGTCTACTCGATTGCCGAGTTTCAAACCAATGGGCAGTTCGATCCCAACAAGTGGCGTCGCTTTCTGCAGGGCGGATCCAGCCCGGAGTTTCTGATCCAGCTCGAGACTCGCTATCGCTCGCAGATCCCCCAGGTGAAACTGCTCCAGTACATCACCGCCGATCTCTACGTCTCG
>Ga0075421_100007186_pt1 | contig 13625 bp, 12 predicted proteins | sample SoiMetdeltSBSDD5_FD_75292 | JGI IMG/M metagenome (GOLD analysis project Ga0075421, IMG submission 75292) | Bulk soil microbial communities from a Populus tree surrounding site in Tennessee, USA - Soil MetaG P. deltoides SBSDD5 | ecosystem: Environmental > Terrestrial > Soil > Tree plantation...
ACCAGTTGGTCGTTCTTGCGCGCGGCACGCATGTCATTGCACCTGCTCGAGTGTCACCATCAACCCATGCGCCTGAATCTGCTGATAGTAAAGCTCGGCTTTCTCGCGGGTCTCGGTGGCGACGATGCTTTTGCCCTTTTGATGGACTTCGAGCATGTGTTTGGTGGCCTTCTCTTTGGTGAACGCCAGCACTTTCATGAAGACGAAAACGACGTAGGTCATGAGGTTAATGGGGTCGTTCCAGACGATGACGTTCCAACCCTTCTCGAAGGCTTCCTCAACCTTTTCCTTCGTGTCTTCTTTGATCTCCGGCAACGTCTCAATGGCTGCCATAAGGTCCAGGGCCCGTTGTCCCCAGCAAGTCGCGCGGGCTGAGGGCAGCCCGCTCTACCGTTTTCAATTCACGGTCGTGCCGACAAGCGATCCGCCGCGCGTCATCAGATTCACCAGGTCGACGAGAATGCGCTTGGCTTCTTCCATGGTCATGTCGACGGCGGTGATCTTCTCTTCCACGGCGTTTTCTTCGCTGTCTTCTGCGTCATTCTTTGCAACGACGTTGGTGCCGGTGCCGGTTGTGGACGATGCAGTCTTGACCGAGTTGGTCTTTGCGACCGGCGGGGGCAAGCCTGGCTGCTCGGCATTCTTGAGAGTGATTTCGTAGACTTTCCACAACGGCTCGGGACGCGATGCCAATTCCTTCTTGCGGGTCTTAATTCGTTCGTCCGCTTCCTGCTTTTCCTTCAAGCGCTGCGCCTCGTTGAGGGAGACGCTCTTCTCTGCCTGCTTTTGCTTGAACCGATCGATCTCCTCCTTCAAGAACGCGAAATCGCGGTCGAGGTTGACGCGCGATTCGGAACGGCGCCGCAACTCGGGCAGGATCGGCTGAATCCAGTTGAGCTTTTCGTAAGAGGCGGGCGCGATGGTGTCCCACGGCAGCGGATTATCGAGCGAATTCTCGCCGACCTCATCATGATTGTAAATCGAGGGCAGAATGATGTCCGGGGTGACGCCTCTCAATTGCGTGGATGCGCCGCTGGCGCGATAGAATTTGCGGATGGTAATTTTCAGCGCGCCAGGGTTGTTCGATGACACCAGAGCCATGTGGCCGCGCATCAAGGGCGCGAGTTGCAGCAGCGACTGGACTGTGCCTTTGCCGTGCGTGGATAGATCGCCGACTACGAGCGCGCGACCGTAGTCCTGCAAAGCGCCTGCGAGAATTTCGGAAGCCGAAGCGCTGAAACGGCTGGTCAAGACAACCACGGGCCCCTCGTAGAAGACGGATGGATCCGGGTCTTTCTCGACAATCGCGTCGCCTTCGGGACCCTTCACCTGGACGATGGGGCCTTCTTTGATGAACAAGCCGGACAGACGGATCGCTTCTTCCAACGAACCGCCGCCATTGCGCCGCAGATCGAGGACGATGCCTTCCGCTTTTTCCTGGGTGAGTTTGCGAATCAAACGCGCTACGTCCACCGTGGTGCTCTTTGGTTCGGTGTCGCCCTTGCGGCCTTCCAGCTCGAAAGTTGAATAAAACGACGGCAGATCAATGACGCCGACGCGCATCGTGCGGCCGGCTCCGCCGGGCAGCTCGATGAGTTTCGCTTTGGCCTCCTGGTCTTCCAATTTGATTTCATCGCGTACGAGGGTGATGACTTTGCGGGCGGACGGATCGGGAGCGTCGGCTGGCACCACAGTGAGGCGCACTTCGGTGTTCTTGGGACCGCGAATCAATTCGACCACCTTGTTTAATTTCATTTCGACGACGTCAACGGCTGGGCCATCGCCCTGCGCGACCGCGATAATTTTGTCGTTCGGTTTTAATTTTTTGCTGCGCTCGGCAGGCCCATTGGGAGTGAGGCTTTGAATTTTGCAAAAGCCATCCTCGGAGCGGAGCAGCGCGCCAATGCCGAAGAGCGAAAGCTTCATGCCGATGGAAAAATTCTCCAATTCGGCCCGGCCCATGTAATCCGAATGCGGGTCGTACACGCGGGCCAGCGATGTGAGATAAAGCTGCAACACATCGTCGTTATCGTATTCGTGCAACGCGCGGAGCAGTCGTGTGTAGCGGCGGTTAAGAATCTTGACGATTTCGTCGTCGTTTTCTCGCTCGAGTTTCTCAACGACGGTCTTGACGATTTTGTCGTTGGGTTGCTTTCCGTACTGGCCCTGGACGAGCTTGTCGATTTCCTGGGCCTTCTCCTTGCTCATCTTCTCTTCAATTGCCGAAAGGACCTGCTTTGGCTTTTTCTGCTCGAGCTTTTCGGCAATCAGTTTTCCGATTTCCTCCGGCCGTCCAATGCCGAGTTTCTCCTGCAGGTACTCGTAGCGCAGTCGGTCGCGCCAAACTTTCTTCGCCTCCTGAAGGTCTTTTGGACGCGGTTCTTTCTTGCGAATCGCGACATATCTTTCGTCGGCATCAAAGGTGAACTTTTCGGTCGCGAGCGCGTTGGTCACGTAATCGTATTGCTGGTGCAAGCGCTCCATGAAGCGCGTGAAAATCGTCCGAGCGGGAGTGGTGTTGCCGTCCTTCGTCAGGTCGTCGAGCTTTGTGCGGTACTGCTCGAACTCGTCCATGTCCGACTGGAGGAAAAAGAGCCGGAGGTTGTCCAGGGCCTCAAGGTAACGATCGAAGAGTTTTGAGGAAACTTCGTCGGTGAAATTCTGCCGCACATAATGGGACCGTTCGAGGATGCGCGCCGTGACCTTGGTAATGTTGGCGTCATCCGGGCCGGGGACCAGGGACACGCCGTTGGTGAACTTCTGGCTCAGCAGCGTCTGGTCGACGGTGTCCAGGGTTGCGATCTTCTCTGCTGCCAGCGCGCTGAAGGCGATTTGGCATCCCAGGATCCAGGCAATAATTCTCATGATTTAAACAACACTATCTCGTTATCGATGATACCAGATTGGCCGTCACCGTGACAGAATACATTTCCATAATCGGCAGTTTAGGCAACAAAAACAATTCCCCATGGCGAAAAAGGGAGCGGTCACCACGATGTTGACGCTAAAATGGGGCTTTGGCAGAATGGGGTCAGATCAAGGTTCAATGCGCTGAAGCAGGATGAATCCAACTGTCATATACGTCCATATCCCCAAAACGGCCGGAACGACATTCTATTCGATCCTGGACAGGAACTTTGAATCGGCAGGAACCTACCTGTACCGACTGACGGAAGGGACAGAGCAGCTAGCGAACCTGCCGGCTGACCAACGCGATCGGCTTCAGCTTATCAGGGGACATCTGCCGTACGGAATTCACCGGTGCCTTTCACAGCCGGTCGAATACATTACAATTTTGCGCGAACCAATCGAGCGCACGATCTCGCACTACTATTATGTTCTGCGGAATCCAACGCACCGGCACTACCAGCGCGTCGTTTCGGAGAAGATGGGCATAAGGGAATATGTGCTCGGGTGCCTGATCAAGGAACTGGACAACGGCCAGGTGCGGCTGATTTCCGGCGACGGTTTTCAGGCGCCGTTTGGGAAGTGCGGGCGCGAGTTGCTCGACCAGGCCAAACACAACCTGCAACATTCCTTTTCAGTGGTCGGGTTGACGGAACGCTTTGATGAAACGGTCCTGCTCATGGCCCGGCGGTTTGGCTGGAAGAAAACTCATTACGTCCGGCAGAACGTCACGGACAAACGCCCCGCCCGGGAGCAACTGGATAGTGAGACTCTTGACGCGGTCAAGGCGATCAACACGCTGGACCTGGAGTTGTACGCGTTTGCGAAGACGTTGTTTGAGCGAGCTGTGGCCGACCAGTTCTTGTTCAACTTGAAATTAGCCAGGTACCGGGCGGGCAACCGTCTGCGAGCAGCATCACGCGCTTGAGGGAGGAAGCTTTACGGTCTTCCGAATTCGCTGGGCAGGGCGCGGGTGACACTTCCCCAGTTTTGAACCACGGGCGTAAAGGGCCGATCACGACGATGTTGACGCCGAAATCAGCTTTTGGGAGAATGGCCGGGATCAAGGTTCCATGCGCTGAAGCCGGATGAATCCAACTCTGATATACGTCCATATCCCGAAAACAGCCGGAACGACCCTCTATTCAATCCTGAAAAGGAACCTGGAGCGGGACAGGATCTTTTTCTCACACAGCACCGCCGACTTGGAGAGTCTGCCTGCGGAAGAACGCGTTCGGCTTCAGCTTATCAGGGGACATTTCCCGTACGGCATTCACCGGTGTCTTTCGCAGCCGGTTGAGTACATTACGATTCTACGCGACCCGATTGAACGCACAATCTCGAACTACTATTACGTTCTGCGAAGTCCAGATCATCATTTGCACGAGCGTGTCGTTTCACAAAAGATGGGTTTGAAGGATTACGTGCTCGAGTTCCCGAACAAGCAACTCGACAACGGGCAGGCACGGATGATTTCCGGCGACGGTTTTCAGGCGCCCTTTGGGAAGTGCGGCCGTGAACTGCTGGAGCAAGCAAAACAGAACCTTCAACATTCCTTTTCAGTGGTTGGGTTGACGGAACGCTTTGATGAAACGGTCCTGCTCATGGCCCGTTGCTTTGGCTGGAAAAGAACTCATTACGTTCCGCGGAATGCAACGGAAAAGCGTCCACCGCGTGCGCAACTTGATCCCGAGGTCCTTGAAGCCGTAAAGGCACTCAATGCGCTGGACCTTGAACTGTACGCGTTCGCGAAGACGTTGTTTGAGCGCGCCGTGGGTGAGCAGTCTTTATTCAACTGGAGGTTAGCTGGATACCGGGCCACCAACCGCATCCGCGCAGCGCTACGCGCTTGAGGCATGAGGCTTTGCGGTCTTCCGAATTCGCTGAGTGAGGGCGCGGGTGATGCTTCCCAGTTTTGAACCGCGCTGTTTTGCTTTCTTAACGGCGCCGAGGGAATCGAGGCGATTGGCGAGCGCGGTCCGAAGCGCGCGCTGCCCGGCAAAGCTCGGCTGCGGATAACGGAACGCGGCCATCCAATCGCTGTGCAGCGCCCAAAAGAGTTGCTGCTGCTCCTCGGTAAACCCTTCCTCGGGCGGCGCTTTGGGACCCTGGCGGTACATTTGCGAATGGGCAGCGTGCAATTCGTCGAAATTGTTCACCCATTTGGCTTGCTGGGTAAGGCCGGTGAATTTCGAGACGCGCTGCAATTGTTCGTCAGGGTGCACGACTAAATCTTCGTACTTGAGCACAAGCGTTTCCGGGCGTTCCAGGGGATTCCAGATGTCCAGGTGTTGGCCCCATGATCCGAATCGCGCTTCGCCAAGAATGATTTGTTCGAGTGAATACTCGCGGTTGCCGAAATCGCGCAAGTAATGCTTGTACGAGCGAATGGCAGCCAGGCCGTTGCGCACCACGTAAATGGCTTTGCCGCCGTCTTCGGGCCCATCGTGGGTTTTGACGAGGTAAGTCTCGCGCGCTTTGAAGAACTGTTCGTAAGGTTCGGGCCAGCGTGCCGGCAATGGCATCGCGCCGGTCTTCCCGGGGACCTGATCGCGCCAGTACTTCGAATACGTTTTGCATCCGAACACGTGGTGCAGCATTGTCCGCAACATCGTGTTGCCCGACCGCGGATAAGAAGCCAGCCACAGAATCATAATCAACGCAACCTTGCCGATTCAAATGGGAACCAAAGAAAACCTCAAACCTAAAGTTCTCTTTTGCGCAGAAATAAAAGTGCAGCCAAAAGCTGCAAGAGCGAGCCATCGGTGACTAAGACGACGCGATGTGGTCCGGAGGTCGCGTGGGCAGTTCGGCAGCATCGAATGACCTCGACAGACCTGTTCGATTTCAGTGTCGCCCGGATTATATAATAATTACTTTTACATTCATTTGACAAAGCTTCTGCTGGTTCCGCATCTTCCTGCCGTGACACGGATCATCCAGCGGGAGTGAAATGCATCGATTGTTTTTAGCGGGGCCGCATGCGAACGGGGCAGAGTTGAAAATCGACGGGCGGGAGGCGCACCATGCGTTGCACGTTTTGCGGGTGAGGCGCGGAGAAGAGCTCGCGGTGTTGGATGGGACAGGGGGTGAGTATGCGTGCGAGGTACGGGATGCGGGCAGGCACTCGCTGACGGTGCATGTTAAAAACGCGAGCATAAGCGAACGGGCGCCGTACCAGATCACATTGTTCCAGGCGCTGCCGAAAGGGAAGGCGTTCGAGACGATTTTGCAGAAGGCGACGGAGTTGGGGGCTTACCGGATTGTGCCGTTGATCACGGAGCGAGTGGTAACGAGGGCTGAGAAACATGAGAAATGGCAATGGGTGATGATCGATGCGATGAAGCAGTGTGGCAATCCGTGGATGCCAATTTTGGATGCGCCGCAAGGCTTTGCTGAGGCGGTCAAACGCGCGAAGGATTTTGATCTGAGCATGGTTGGGTCGTTGCATGAGGGGCGGCGTCATCCACGGGAGTGGTTCGAGGGAACGAAACCCACGACGGTTGCCGTGTGGGTCGGGCCGGAGGGGGATTTCACGGCAGGTGAAATGGACGCCCTGGTGAGCTCAGCGGTAAGACCGATGAGTTTGGGAAGGCTCGTCTTGCGAAGTGACACGGCCGCCATAAGTTCTCTGGCCATTATCAATCACGAACTCGAATTCGCGTGTATCAGGACAAGAAAATCGTAGTCGTCATGCCGGCGTATAACGCGGCGAAGACGCTCGTGCAAACGCACGAGGAGGTCATGGCCCAGGGAGTGGTGGATCTGGTAATCGTGGTGGATGACGCCAGCCGCGATGAGACGACGGCCATCGCACAAAAACTGTCGAATACCCAGGTCCTGAAGCATCCGAGAAACCTGGGCTATGGCGGGAATCAGAAATCGTGTTATCGGCTGGCGCTGGAGGCAGGGGCAGATATCGTGATCATGGTCCATCCGGATTATCAGTACACGCCGAAGTTGATTCCCGCGATGGTGAGTCTGATCGCCAACGGCGTGCACCCGTGTGTGTTGGGCAGCCGAATTCTCGGGGGACACGCGCTGAAGGGAGGCATGCCCTGGTGGCGCTACGTGTCCAACCGCTTTCTGACGCTGTTCGGCAATATTGTCATGGGCGCGAAGCTCTCGGAGTATCATACGGGATATCGGGGGTTTTCGCGGGAGATCCTGCAGCGGCTTCCGCTTCAGGTGAACTCGGATGATTTCATTTTCGACAATCAAATGCTCGCGCAGGTTCTCTGGTTTGGGTATACCATCGGGGAAGTGAGCTGCCCGACACGCTATTTTGGGGAATCCTCGTCGATCAATTTTCGGCGAAGTGTCAAATATGGGTTTGGATGTCTAGGGATGGCAGTGCTGTTTCGGCTCGCGAAGATGAAATTAGTGAAGTCCCGATTTTTCCCGTCCCATGACTGATCAGCGAGTCTCCCGCGCATTCGCGCTGCTGCTGGCCATTGGCACATTGCTGGTGTACTGGCCGGCGCGCCATTTTGAGTTCATCAACTACGATGACGAAGATTATGTGCTGCACAATCCGGTCGTGCCCAAGGGACTCACGGCGGAGGGAGTACGGTGGGCCTTCACCACCGGATTTATGGCCAATTGGCATCCGGTGACGTGGCTTTCGCACATGTTGGATTGCCAGTTGTGGGGAATGAATGCCGGGGCGCATCACATGACCAATGTGGTGTTCCACCTGTTTGGGACGCTGGCGCTTTTTTTTGCGTTGTTACGGATGACCAAAGCGCCAGGACGAAGCGCGATGGTGGCCGCGTTATTTGCGCTGCACCCGCTGCACGTGGAGTCGGTCGCCTGGGTCGCGGAGCGCAAGGATGTACTGAGCGGACTATTCTGGATGCTGACGATGTGGGCCTATGCGTGGTACACGGAACGGCCGGGTGTCTGGAGGTATTTGTTGGTGGCGGTGACCTTCGCTTTGGGACTGATGGCGAAGCCCATGCTTGTGACGCTTCCATGCGTGTTGCTGTTGCTGGATTACTGGCCGTTGCGGCGAGGGTTCCGCTGGTTGGAAAAACTTCCACTGTTTGCGCTGGCGGCGGCTTCGAGTGTCGTGACCATGCTGGTCCAGCGCAAAGGGGGCGCGGTGCCTGAGTTCGCGGAGAATCTATCGTTGAGCGCGCGCATTGCGAACGCGTTGATCGCGTACGTTTCGTATCTGGGGAAAATGCTTTTGCCGGAAGACCTTGCGGTCCTGTACCCGCATCCGGGCAGTTGGCCAATTTGGCAGGTCGCGGGCGCTGCATTGATCCTTTTTTTCGCGACCGCAGGCGTGATCGTCTTCGCAAAATCCCGGCCTTACCTCCCAACCGGTTGGCTGTGGTTTCTGGGGACGCTGGTGCCCGTCATTGGGCTGGTGCAGGTCGGCGAGCAGTATATGGCGGATCGTTACAGCTACATTCCTTTGATTGGAGTTTTCATCGCGCTGGTTTGGGGCGTGAAGGACATGCTGGCCAGGGTGGAGAAGCGCAAGGTGGCGTTGGGCTTTGCGACGGTGCTGAGCCTCGCCGTCTGCGTCGTCGCTACTCGGCGGCAGCTCGTGTATTGGGAAAACAGCGTAAAACTTTTTGCCCGCACGGTCGAACTGACCAGAGACAATCCGACTGCGCAGTACAACCTCGCGCAGGCGTTGGGTGTCCGAGGTCACTTGAGGGAGTCGGTGCCGCATTATGAGGAGGCGCTCCGGATCCGTCCCAATTACCCTGAGGCGTTAAATAACCTTGGGTTTACCAAAGCGCTGTTTGGGAATTACTCGGAGGCCACCAACCTTTATGAAAAGACGCTGAAACTGAGGCCGACCCTGGCGGCGGCGCATATGAACTACGGGTTCGCGCTGTTGAATCTCGGAAACGCCGAAGAAGCGGTAAAGCGGTTCGAGATAACGTTGAAGGAGGCGGCCCCCTTGGCGATGATCCATCTCGGCTACGGGCGGGCTCTGCTCGGGATTGGGAAGGCGGATGAAGCGGTCCCGCAATTTCGCAAAGCACTGGAGATGGATCCCAGCTATGCCGAGGCGCGGTGTTACCTGGGTGTGGCCCTGGCCGAAAGCGGCCACGTCGATGACGGCTTAAAGGAAGTCCAGCGGGCAGCCGAGCTGGCGCCGCGAGCGCCCGATGTCCATGCCCACCTGGGGAGGATTTACGCGAAGCAGGAGAAAATCGCAGACGCGATTGCCGAGTACAAAGAGGCGCTGCGATTAAATGCAAATTATCCAGAGGTCCTGAACAACTACGCCTGGCTGCTGGCAACGCATCGGGACTCCGCAATCCGCAATGGCCATCTCGCGGTCGAACTGGCCGAGCGCGGTTGCGAAATCACGAACTATCAGGTGCCTCGCCTCGTCGGGACACTGGCGGCCGCCTATGCGGAGGCGGGCCGATTTGAAGACGCCGTGAAAACCGCTCAGCGGGCGCGCGATCTCGCCAGCGCCGGGCAGCAGGACGAATTGGTGAAGAAGAATTCGGAGTTGAAGGCGTTGTATGAGGCCGGCAAACCGTACCGCGAGAATTGAATTGCGCGCCGCTGATTCTGCCGTATGATTGGCGCTTATTCTATGAAACTCATCATGGCATTTACAGTGTTTGCATTATTTGGGATGGCAGGCGCGAGCGCCGAGCCACTGAAGGAAGGCGACACCGCGCCGGATTTTTCGCTGAAGGGCAGCGATGGGAAGACCCACAAACTTTCGGACTATAAGGGGAAGAAGGCAGTGGTGCTGGCGTGGTACCCGAAAGCATTCACCCCCGGTTGCACCGCCGAATGCAAATCGATGCGCGCGAACAGCGCTGAATTGAAAAAGTTTGAGGCCGTTTATTTTGCCGCCAGTTGCGACGACGCGGAAACCAACAAGAAATTTGCCGAGTCGCTCGACGCTGATTACGCGATCCTGAGCGATCCGACGCGTGAAACGGCGAAGGCATACGGTGTGTTGCCGCCGGAAAAACAAAATGCATCGCGCGTGACATTCTACATTGGCAAAGATGGGAAGATTCTGCACGTGGACAACAATGTGAAAACGGCCAATCACGGCGCGGATATTGCCGCAAAACTCAAGGAATTGGGCGTGCCGGAAAGCAAGAAATCGTAGGCGGGAGCGGGTCGGACAGACCGTCTTTGGCACAAAAAGAGCCCGGGAAAGCCCTGGGGAACCAGAATTTTGCAAGAGGAGCTATTTTCCGTTGAAATACGTACCAGAATCCACTTGACGCTAGAGGCTTAAAAGGATAAAACCCTGCCCGAGTTCTCCGGGATTAGGAAGAAGTGCCCTGTATTTATGGAGTTGAAACTTATTGATTTGGTGTCGTCTGATTTTTTGTATCCAGACGCGGGAATTCCGTGCTGGAAAAGAGTGTTGGATTCAGTGCTGATTGTGGCAGCATTGCCGGTAATCGTGCCGATAATGCTGTTGATTGCGCTGTACATTAAGCTGGTTTCGCCCGGGCCGGTGTTTTTCCGGCAGGAGCGCATCGGCTTTTATGGGCAGCCTTTTACGCTCTTCAAATTCCGAACCATGCACGCCAACGCCCCTACGGCCTCCCACGAGCAGCTTTTAGAAGACTTGATTTCCAACTCGTCCAAGCCGATGACCAAGATGGATGAGAAAGGCGATAGCCGAATCATTCGTGGCGGCGGAATTTTGCGCGCCGGGTTGGATGAGTTGCCGCAGTTGATCAATGTTCTCCGCGGTGAGATGAGCCTGGTAGGTCCCAGGCCCTGCACACCGAAGGAGTACCGGCAGTATTCCCCGTGGCACAGCCGCCGCCTGGAAGCGCTGCCCGGCCTTACGGGGCTTTGGCAGGTAAGCGGAAAAAATAAATTAACTTTTGAACAAATGATCCAGTTGGACATCCATTATGCCGAACATAGTTCAGTCTGGCTGGACTTGCAGATCATGCTGAGGACCTTTCCCGTGCTGATTTCACAGGCAAGGGACGTTGTGTCCCGGCGGTTAGCCGCGCAGCGCAAGGCGGTTGTCGCAACGGTGGAGGAAGGGCTCGAGGAAGTCCCGGTCCACCGTGGCCATGCAAACAGCTCAGGTCGCCGGATTTTTAGAACTCGTAAGGATAAAAAATGCCAAACCCGTTTAACGTTGGAGTCGTCGGCTGTGGATACTGGGGTCCGAACCTAATTCGGAACTTCCGGTCCCTTAGCGATTGTCGCGTCAAGCTGATGTGCGATATGAACGCACAGCGGCTCAAGCACATGAAGTCCCTCTACCCTGAGATCGAGGGCATCATGGACTTCGACCACATGCTGAATGGATCCGGCCTGGACGCAGTGGTGATTGCGACCTCGGTGAAGCAACATTTCCCGATGGCAAAGGCCGCGCTGCAAGCCGGCAAGCATGTCATGATTGAAAAGCCTCTGGCCAGTTCGTCGGCCCAATGCGAGGAATTAATCGATCTGGCAAAGAAAAATGGCCTGGTGCTGATGGTTGGGCACACGTTTTTGTATTCCGCGCCCATTCGGAAGATGAAACAGATCATCGATTGGGGCGACATCGGTGAGATTCGTTATATCAGCTCGCGGCGCTTGAACCTGGGCTTGTTCCAGAAAGACATCAATGTGACCTGGGACCTCGCGCCGCATGACATCTCGATCGTCATGTACATCATGGGTGAAGCGCCTATCAGTGTGAATTGCACCGGGGGCGCGCATGTGACACCGGGCGTTGAGGACGTGACCACACTATGCGTGAATTTCAAGCATAACCGGCTGGCGACGATCCAGAGCAGTTGGCTGGATCCCCGCAAGGTGCGCGAAATGACGATTGTCGGCACCAAGCGAATGATCGTGTACGACGATGTGCAGCCGCTGGAAAAGATACGCATTTACGACATGCGCGTGGAGCGGCCGCCGCACTATGATAATTTTGCCGAATTTCAGTATTCGTATCACTACGGGGACAGCTACATCCCGTACGTGAAACAGGAAGAGCCCCTCAAGGTCGAGTGCCAGCATTTCCTGGATTGCATTCAGCACGGCAAGACGCCGCTGACCGGCGGCAAAGAAGGCCTGGATGTGGTCCGGATTCTGGAGGCCTCGACTGCCTCCCTGCGGCAGGATGGCGCCGCCATACCGTTTGACGCGGATGCCAAAGCGCCCGCTCAGCCGAAGAAGCATAAGGGAGATACCACTGCCGTCTTGGCGCGGGGCTGATCAGCTTTAATGGACGAACTTCCAACGTATAACCGGATTGCGCCGAACGTTAAGCTCGGCCAGGGAGTAAGAATTTTCGGTTTTGCCAATCTTTATGGTTGCGAAATCGGCGATGAGGTGAAAATTGGGACCTTTGTGGAGATACAAAAAGGAGTGAAGGTCGGCAAACGCTGCAAAATATCGAGTCATTCGTTTCTGTGCGAAGGGGTGATGCTGGAGGACGAGGTGTTTATTGGACACAACGTGACCTTCATCAACGACCCGTACCCACGCGCTACAACGGCGGGCGGCGCGCTGCAGACCGAGAAGGACTGGAAATGCGTTCCAACGCTGGTGAAAAAGGGCGCGTCGATTGGTTCGAGCGCCACGGTCCTGTGCGGAATCACGATCGGCGAGGGAGCCGTGGTTGGCGCCGGCAGCGTGGTGACTAAGGATGTTCCGCCGAATACTGTGGTAGCAGGAAATCCCGCCCGGGTTCTGAAAACTCTTCCCAAGGAATAAACTGTGCAAGTTCCGTTTTTAGATCTAAAAGCCCATCATGATCCTTTGAAGGAGGAGATTAACGCCGCGATTCAAGAAGTGATTGCGGTGAATGCGTTTGCCGGCGGCCCGTTCGTGGAAAAGTTCGATCGCGACTTTGCCGCTTTCTGCGATTGCAAGCATTCGATTGGCGTCGGAAACGGAACTGATGCGTTGTGGCTGGCGATGCTCGCGTTAGGTATTGGGCCCGGCGACGAGGTGATTACCGTCCCAAATTCGTTCATGGCCACAGCGGAGGCGATCAGTTATACGGGCGCCAAGCCAGTATTTGTGGACGTGGACGACGCAACGTACACCATGGACCCGAAGCTGCTGGAACGGGCTATCACGCCGCGGACTAAAGCGATTATTCCAGTGCATCTTTACGGCCAGTGCGCGGACATGGATCCGATTCTGGATATTGCCAGAGGCCGCAAGATTCCGGTGATTGAAGACGCCTGCCAGGCCCACGGCGCAACGTACAAGGGCCGCAAGGCGGGCAGCCTTGGGATTGCCGGATGCTTCAGTTTTTATCCGGGAAAAAACCTGGGCGCCTTCGGTGAAGCGGGTGCGGTGACGACCAACGATGAAGGATTAGCCAAGCGGATTCAGATGTTTCGCGATCACGGTCAGGCGAAGAAATATTATCACGCCGTGATCGGCTGGAATGCGCGGATGGACGGAATTCAAGGCGCTGTTCTGCGCGTTAAACTGAAATACCTGGCAAAGAACAATGACCTGCGCCGCTCACACGCCGCTCGTTACGATGCGGGGCTTAAAGGCATAAAGGTCACCAAACAATCTGATTACGGCGCCCCTGTATATCATCTCTACGTGATCCGGGTGCGCAACCGGGATGCTTTCATGACGGGTCTCGCTGCGCGGGGAGTTGGAACTGCGATTCATTATCCCGTGCCGATTCACTTGCAGGATGCCTACGCTTCGCTGGGTCTGAAGCCAGGCTCGTTCCCGGTTTCAGAAGAGGCCGCGCGGGAAATTGTATCACTGCCGATGTTTCCGGA
>Ga0075421_100007188_pt1 | contig 13622 bp, 10 predicted proteins | sample SoiMetdeltSBSDD5_FD_75292 | JGI IMG/M metagenome (GOLD analysis project Ga0075421, IMG submission 75292) | Bulk soil microbial communities from a Populus tree surrounding site in Tennessee, USA - Soil MetaG P. deltoides SBSDD5 | ecosystem: Environmental > Terrestrial > Soil > Tree plantation...
AGAGCCAGGATCGGCGCGGGCCAAGGCGTATGATCTGGTGTTGAACGGCAGCGAGATCGGCGGCGGCAGCATCCGTATTCACGACGCGTCGCTGCAAAGGCGGATTTTCTCGCTGCTCAACATCAGCGCGGAGGAGGCGAAGCTGCGTTTCGGGTTTTTCCTCGAGGCCCTCGAGTACGGCACCCCGCCGCATGGCGGCATCGCGCTCGGCCTGGACCGGATTGCCTCGCTGCTGTCCAACGAGAGCTCGATCCGCGAAGTCATCGCCTTCCCGAAGACCGCCGCTGCCGTCGACATGATGTCGGACGCGCCGTCGAGCGTCGATCCGAAGCAGCTGCGGGAACTCCACTTGCAAGTTCGAAAGACGTGAATAGGGATTCCGACAACACGTGAAGAAAATTTCCCTGCCTCAGGAAGGCATCGAAACGCTCTACGGTGCGCACGACGGAAACCTCAAGCACATCGAGTCGCTGCTCGGCGTCGCCATCCGGACGCAGGGCGGCGAGCTGATCGTCGAAGGCGAGAAGGCGGCGGAGCAGCGCGTCGAGCGCATCTTCGATCAGCTCACGAGCTTGATGGCCGAAGGCTACGAACTGCGCAACGGCGACGTGAAGACCGCGGCTCAGCTCATCGCCGACGACGGCGCCGTCAATCTGCGCGATTACTTCCTGAAGGAAGGGCAGAAGCAGCCCGAAGGCACCAAGCGCCGCGTCAATCCGAAGTCGACGAATCAGCGTCGCTACCTCGAAGCGATCGAGAAGTACGACATTGTCTTTGGCGTCGGACCGGCCGGCACTGGAAAGACGTATCTGGCGATGGCGCAGGCGGTGAGCTATCTGCTTGCCAAGAAGGTGACTCGCATCATCCTCGCCCGCCCTGCCGTCGAGGCCGGCGAGAAGCTCGGATTCCTGCCCGGCGACCTGCAGGAAAAGGTGAATCCGTATCTCCGTCCGTTGTACGACGCGCTCTACGACATGATGGACGTCGAGCGTGCCACGCGTCTCGTCGAGCGCGGCACGATTGAAGTGGCGCCGATCGCCTTCATGCGCGGCCGCACCCTCAACGACGCGTTCGTGATCCTCGACGAGGCGCAGAACACGACATCCGAGCAGATGAAGATGTTCCTGACCCGTCTCGGATTCGGATCGAAGGCCGTCGTGACCGGCGACATCACGCAGATCGACCTTCCGCATCCGGGCAAGTCGGGCCTCGTCGAAGCGCTCAAGATCGTCAAGAATATCGAGGGCATCGGCTTCACCTACTTCGACGATCGCGACGTCGTACGGCACAAGCTCGTGCAGCAGATCGTGAAGGCGTACGATGCCTTCTCGGGCGGGCGTGGGCAAACATAACTTCACCGTACACGTCATCGCCTCCGGAACGGTGCGGGCTCCCGGTCTCGCGCGCTGGCTCCAGACTGTCGCACCCGCCCGGGCCCGGGGTGAGGTGACGGTGGCGGTCGTTCCCGATGCACGCGTGCGTGCCTTGAACCGCCAATACCGGCGCAAGGATGCACCCACCGATGTGCTGTCGTTTCCTGCAGAAGAGCCGGGCGAACTCGGCGATGTCGTGATAGCTGCGGGAGTTGCGGGCCGTCAGGCCCGTCAGGCCGGGCACTCGCTGGCGGTCGAGCTGCGGGTGCTGGCCCTTCATGGCCTGTTGCACCTTCTTGGCTATGATCACGAGCACGATGATGGCCGGATGGCTCGCCTCGAGCGGCGACTGCGCCGCAAGGGCGGGCTCGTCGAGGGGCTGATTGAACGGGGACTTGTGGACCGTATCCGCATAGTGGGTACGACTGGCAACCGGGCTCCGACCGCGATGTCGCGGCCGCGACAACGGAGCGGCCGCTCGTGACTGGGGAAGGGCGTACCACGAAACCCGCATGACGCCGCTCACATTGTTTCTGCTCGGTTGCGCGACGGTGTTCCTGGGGTCGATCCAGGCCGCCTTCAGCGCGCTGATGCGATTGTCGCTGCGCTTGATGGCCGAGCGCGGAGGGCGTGACGACCGTCTCGGGCAGTATCTCGACGATCCGCTCCAGCTCTTCATTCCAGTCCGCATCCTGATTGGTGTGTGCACGGTGCTGGCCGGCGTGCTGATCGCCCGGCTCAGCGACGTGCGCGACGCGCTGTCGATTGTGACCTTCATCGTGTCGCTCGTGGCGTTCGTCGTCGTCTGCGAGCATCTGCTGCCGCTGCTGATCGTGCGCCGGGATCCCGAGCGGGTGCTCGACGTGATGCTGCCGGCCTTTCATGCCGTCGCGACGCTGCTCGTACCGATCACCGCGGTGATCATCAACCTCGTCGCGCCGCGGCGTGAGCGGGAAACCACCAACGGCGGCAATGGCTCCGACGTGGCCGCGCCGGAGCGCGTCAGCGAGGGCGAGCCGGAGGAAGGTGCCATTTCCGATCAGGAAGGACGCGAGCTGCTGCAGTCGATCGTGGACTTCACCGAGACCGTCGTCCGTGAGGTGATGACGCCTCGCCCCGACATCATCGCGATCACGGCCGATATGACGCTCCAGGATCTGCGGTCGGTGTTCCGCGAAGAGCAGTATTCGCGGATGCCGGTCTACCGCGAGAACCTCGACAACATCGTCGGCATCGTGTTCGTAAAGGACCTCGTGGCGCTGCCACCGGGCGCCGAGCCGCCGATGACCACGTTGATGCGGTCGGCGTTCTTCGTACCGGAGAGCAAACGGGTCTCGGAACTGCTGAAGGAGATGCAGCGCCGTCAGGCGCAGATGGCCATCGTCGTTGACGAGTACGGCGGGACTGCCGGTCTGGTGACGGTCGAGGATCTGCTCGAGGAGATCGTGGGCGAGATTCGCGACGAGTATGACGTCGAGAGCGAGACCGTCACCGACGAAGGCAACGGCACGTTCGTGTTCAGCGGCAAGGTCAGCGTCGACGAAGTGCGCGATCGGCTGAATGTGGAAATCGAGCGCGAGGGCTTCGAGACCGTCGGCGGCTATCTGCTCTCACAGCTGGGCCGGATGCCGTATGTGGGCGAGACGTTCGAGATCGACGGCCTGTCGTTCGAGGTCATCGAAGTCGAACGCCGGCGTATCACCAAGGTGCGGGCGCGGCGCCGCGAGGTTGCCTCCGAGGTGACCGAGCCGTCGCGTCAATGAAATCCGGTTTCGTCGCCTTTCTCGGGCGGCCCAACGCCGGAAAGTCCACACTCCTCAATCGCATCCTCGGTCAGAAGCTCGCCATCGTCTCGGACAAGCCGCAGACGACGCGGACGCGTGTCGCGGGAGTGAAGAACTACCCCGACGCGCAGGTGGTGTTCGTGGACACGCCGGGCGTGCACAAGCCCACGCATCGGATGAACAAGCGGATGGTCGATACCGCGCTCGAGGCGATGCGCGAGGTCGATGTCGTGGCGCTGGTGGTGGACGCGTCAGTGAAGTCCGGTCCAGGCGATCGCCATCTGCTGACGCTGTTGAAGGAGGTCAAGAAGCCCGTCATCCTGGCCCTCAACAAAGTGGACATCGTCGCCAAGCCGAAGCTGCTGCCGATGCTCGATCAGTACAGCAAGGCGTATTCATTCGCGGAGCTGGTGCCGTTGTCGGCGGTGGAGGGTATCAACGTCGACACGCTCGAGGGCCTGTTCCTGCGCTACCTCCCCGAGGGAGAGCCGCTGTATCCGCCTGAGTACTTCACGGATCAGAGCGAACGCTTCTTTGCCGCCGAGATCGTCCGTGAACAGGTGCTCCATCTGACGCACGACGAACTGCCGTTCTCGACCGCGGTGGTGGTCGATTCGTTCGACGAATCCGAGCCTGGCTTGCTCAAGCTGTACTGCACGATCCTCGTCGACCGCGAGTCGCAGAAGCCGATCGTGGTGGGGAAGGCGGGCTCGATGATCAAGGCCATCGGCACCGCCGCTCGCCTCGGCCTGGAGGAGCATTTCGGACAGAAGGTGTTCCTGGACCTGCACGTCAAGGTCAAGTCCGAATGGCGCGACGACGCGCGTCTCCTCGACGAGATGGGACTGCATGGACGCAGTCGTTAATCGAAGGCGGACCCACGGACGGCGAAGGCGGACCTGAAGGTCCGCCTCTACGAGGTCCGCCCGTACGAGGGCCGCCCGTACGAGGTCCGCCCATACGAGATCTGCCTTCCATGTTCAGGTCCGCCTGCGATGAATGCTAAATTTAGTCGTTTACCATGGCCGCGCAGCGCAGAATCGATCTCGTCCTCGACTCAGTCAAGCGACTGCTGCGCATCGGCGCCACCGCGAACCTGATCAACCTGCTGCAGAAGCAGCACCCCGCCGACCTTGCCCAGGTCTTCACGGAACTCCCCGACAAGGAGCGCGAAGCGGCCTTCACGCTGCTCGTCGAGCGCAATGGCCGGCTGGCCATGGAGGCGCTCACCGAGCTCGGTCCCGAGAGCGGAGCGCCGCTCCTGGCGACGCGCCCCGCAGAGGAGATTGCGCGTCTCGCACAAGATATCGAATCCGATGATGCCGCCGCGCTGATCGACAACCTGCCGGAGGCCCTCTCGACTGCCGTGCTCGAGTTGATGCAGCCGAAGGAGTCGAAGGTCGTCGAACACCTCCTTGAATACGAGGAGCGCACCGCCGGCCGCATCATGAACCCGAATGTCTTCGCGCTGAACGAAGACATCACGGTCGGCGAAGCCATCACCGAAATCCAGAGCAGCCGCGACGTCGAGATGGTCTTCTATCTCTACGTCGTCGACGAACGCCATCATCTCGTCGGCGTCGTCTCGCTGCGCCGCCTGCTCCTGGTGTCGCCCGAAACGCCGCTCAAGCGGATCATGACCGCGGATCTGATCAGCGCGCGCGTCGACATGGATCAGGAGGAGGTCGCGCGGCAGGTCGCCGCCTATAACCTGCTCGCCATTCCGGTCGTCGACGAGGAGAACAAACTGGTCGGCATCATCACCGTGGACGACGTGATCGATGTCATCAAGGACGAGGCGACCGAGGACATCTATCGCCTGGCCGGCGTGGCCGGCGACGAACGCGTGTTCACCCCGGCCAGGGAGTCGCTGCGCAAGCGGCTGCCGTGGCTCGGGGTCAACCTGGCCACCGCCTTCCTGGCCGCGAGCGTCGTCGGGCTGTTCACCGGAACGATCGATGCGCTGCCGATCCTGGCGGTGTTCATGCCGATCGTCGCGGGCATGGGTGGCAACGCGGCCACGCAGACGCTGACCGTCATCGTCCGCGGGATTGCTCTCGGCGAGCTGACGTGGGGCAACTCGCGCAAGGCGCTGCTCAAGGAGGCGATTGTCGGCATCGGGAATGGCGTTGCCCTGGGATTGGTTGCGGCCGCGGTCGCGTGGGCGACGCGCGGTGACCCGGTGCTCGGCGTCGTGCTCGGGACGGCGATGGTGATCAACATGTTCGTGGCGGCGACGGCGGGCGTGCTCGTCCCGCTGGGGCTGCGCGCGGCCAACGTCGATCCCGCGCTCGCCTCGTCCGTCTTCATCACCACGATGACCGATGTGTTCGGGTTCTTCTCGTTCCTCGGGCTGGCGACGATCTTCGCCCACTACCTGACGCGAAGCGGATGAACGAGTAAGATAGACAGGTTAGTGCCGCTGTACACAGCCGACGCACTGGTTCTACGCACCTACAAGCTCGGTGAAGCCGACAGGATTGTTGTCTTCCTGACCCGCGATCGGGGCAAGAAGCGGGGCGTGGCGAAGGGCGCGCGTCGTCCGCGGTCGCGTTTTACCGGCGCACTCGAGCCGCTGACTGAAGTGCGGGTCGCGTACTTCGAGAGAGAGCAGCGGGAGCTCGTTGGGCTGAACTACGCGGAAACACGGCGATCTCCGCTGATCCTCGGCACCTCTGATGCGCTCGGGTATGTGAGCTATTTCGCCGAGCTGCTCGACGAATGGGCGCAGGAGGCCGATGCCGACGATCGGCTCTATCGTCTCGGGGCTTCGATGCTCGATGCGATGGCGGCGGGCACGCCGGTCGAGCCGCTGGCAAGGTATTTCGAGTATTGGCTCCTGCGGCTGCAGGGCGTGTATCCGGAATCGCGGGGGTCGTTGTCGGACGCCGCGATGGCGTTCCTGGCAGGCTCGCGCACCGTGGCGCCGCAGCAGGTCGGCAGCGTGCCGGCCGGGCCACAGGCGCTGCGGGAGCTCGAGAACGTGCATCGGACGTTGATCGCGATGCATCTGGAGAAGACGTTGAAATCGGACCGAGTGCTTCGCGATCTTCGCCGTCACGCTTAGGATTCAGGATCGCGTGACGTTTCAGGACCTCATCCTCAAGCTGTCGTCGTACTGGGCTTCGCACGGCTGCCTGCTGCAGCAGCCCCTCGATCTCGAGGTCGGCGCGGGCACCTCGCACCCGGAAACCCTGTTTCGCGTACTCGGCCCGAAACCGTGGAGCGTCGCCTACGTGCAGCCCTCGCGCCGGCCCGACGATGGACGGTTCGGGCAGAATCCCAATCGCTTGTTCAAGCACCACCAGTATCAGGTCATCCTGAAGCCGTCGCCCGACGAGGTGCAGCAGCTGTATCTCGAAAGCCTCGAGCACTGCGGCATCAATCCGCGTCTTCACGACATTCGCTTCGAGGAAGACAACTGGGAATCACCCACGCTTGGTGCGTGGGGCATCGGGTGGCAGGTGATGCTCGACGGTACGGAGATCACGCAGTTCACCTATTTCCAGCAGGTCGGCGGGATGGATCTCGCGCCGATCTCCTGCGAGATCACCTACGGGCTCGAGCGCATCGCGATGTTCCTGCAGAAGGTCGAGAACGTGTTCGACCTCGAGTGGGGCGGCGGGGTGAAGTATCGCGACGTCCGGCTGCAGGAGGAGGTCGAGCAGTCGAAGTACGTCTTCGGCCACGTCGATGGCATGAGCGCCGACGATTTCGGCGCCCGCCATCGCGAGCTCTTCGATCGCAACTTCGAGCTTGGCGAAAAGCTGCTGGCCTCGAATCTGATCCTGCCGGCGCTCGAGCACTGTTTGAAGTGCTCGCACCTGTTCAACATTCTCGATTCGAGCGGCAGCATTGGCGTGACCGAGCGGACCGCCTACATCCTTCGCGTCCGCCAGCTCGCGATCCGGATCGCGAAGCTGCATGCCGAAGTCGAGCAGGGGCCGTCGGCGATCGGTGAGGGTCAGTAGCATGGATCGCGAGCTGCTGATCGAAATCGGCTGCGAGGAGATTCCCGCCGGCTGGCTTCCGGGACTGACCGTGCAGATGGCGCAGCACGTCGACAGGCGTCTCAAGGAAGCGCGGTTGACGAGTGATGCGCCGGCGGAAGCCTACAGCTCGCCGCGCCGGCTCACCGCGCGCGTCATTCGTGTGGCCGAACGTCAGACCGATTTCGAGGAGCTCGTCACCGGTCCGCCGGTCTCGGCTCCGACGCAGGCCGCGGAAGGATTCGCGAAGAAGTACGGTGTCGACCTCCCGGCGCTCGAAAAGCAGCAGACGCCAAAAGGCGAATACTTCGCCTACCGCGTGAAGCAGCGCGGGAAGGCGACGGTTGACGTGCTGGCTGACGTGATGGGCGGCGTGCTTCGCGATTTCACGTTCCCCAAGCAGATGCGCTGGGACGCCTATCTCGAAGACGGCAAGGGTGACCTCGTCTTCGCGCGGCCGATTCGCTGGCTCGTGCTCCTCTACGGCGGACGCGTGGTGCCCTTCGTGATCAGGCGGACGGAACAGGCGCAAGGGCCGACCGTACAGGACATCCGTTCGGGACCGAATACCTACGGCCATCGCTTCCAGACCACCAGTGGACGCGCCGGACGCGCCATCAAGGTCAAGACGTTCGACGATTACCAGGAGCGGCTGCTCGAGAACTTCGTCATTCTCGATCGCCGCGAACGCGAGCAGAAGATCCGTCGTGAGCTCGAGACGCATGCGCGCCGGCTCGGCGGCCGCGTCAGCGCCACGCTCGCCGCCCAGTCGTCGTTGCTGCGCGAGGTCCCCGACCTGGTCGAATATCCCGCCGTCATCGCCGGCCACATCCCGGTCGAGTTCCTGCAGCTTCCCGAGGAAGTGCTGACGACGACGATGATCCATCACCAGCATTACTTCCCGGTGGTGGACGAAGAAGGCCGGCTGAAGCCGGCGTTCCTCGCGGTCACGAACATGGAGGCCGAGAAGCCGGAGATCATCGCGCGCAATTCAGAGCGGGTGCTCGCGGCAAGGCTGCGGGACGCGCGGTTCTTCTACGACGAAGATCGCAAGGCGACGCTCGAGTCGAGAGTCGATCGCCTGTCCACGATCCTCTTTCACAAGAAGCTCGGGACGTATCGTGAAAAGGCCGACCGCGTTGCCGCGCTGGCGGCCTGGATTGCTTCGGATGCCTTCGGACAACCTGCCGTGGCGCCGCAGGCCGAGCGGGCCGGACGGTTGTGCAAGGCGGACCTGGCCACCGACATGGTGCGCGAGCTGACCGAGCTGCAGGGCACGATGGGCGGCATCTACGCGCGCGAAGAGGGCCTGCCCGACACGATCTGGAAGGCGATCTACTTTCATTACCTGCCGGTGGGCGTCGAGGCCGATGCGCCGCCGACGCGTCACCAGCTTGGCGCGGCCGCGGTGACATGGGCGGCCGTTGCCCTTGCCGACAAACTCGATTCCGTCGTCGGCATGTTCACGGCGGGGGAGCGGCCCACGGGTTCACGCGATCCGCTCGGTCTTCGTCGTCAGGCGCAGGGGGCCGTGAAGATCCTGACCGACCTGCCGGAACTGACTGGGATCGATCGACGGCTCAAGCTCGGCACGCTGCTGGAGCGCGCCGCCGTGCCGTTTGGCGGCTACGGCGACGGCGCCGGACCGCTCTTCTCGTTCATGGCCGATCGCCTGGCGTATCTGCTCGGCGAGCGCGGTTTCGACGTGCGCAGCGTGCGTGCCGTGATGCACGGCAACATCGAAGAGGCGAGCCCGCTCGAGGCGCGGCGCAAGCTCGAGGCGCTGTCGCAGATGACCGGGTCGCCGGCGCTGCTCGGTGTCGCCGCGCTGCTCAAGCGCGTAAAGAATATTTCCAAGGGAGTGGCGACGCCGGACGGACCGCCGAGCAGCGATGGCGTGTTCACCGAGCCCGCCGAGAAGGCGCTGGCCGCGGCAATTGCCGCCGGCGCGCCGACGATTCGCGCCGCTGTCGAGCGAGGCGACTATCGCGAGGCATTTGCCAGCGTTGCATCGCTGCAACCTGCGGTTGCTAAGTTCTTTGACGACGTGCTGGTGATGGCCGACGACGAGCGCGTGCGCGCGGCGCGCCTCGGTCTGGTGGCCTCGCTGCGCGGTTTGATTCTGGATATCGCGGATATCTCTGAGATGGTGACAGGAGACTGAGACGAGATGGCGAAGAAGGCCAAGAAGGCCGCAAGCGCGGCAGGGAAGAAGGGGCAGTTCGTGTATCTCTTCGGCAAGAAGACCGATGGCAACGGCACGATGAAGCCGCTGCTCGGCGGCAAGGGCGCCAACCTTGCCGAGATGTGCCGCATCGGGCTGCCGGTGCCGCCAGGGTTCACCATCACCACCGAAGTCTGCACGTACTACTACGACCACAAGCGCACGTATCCGTCGGCGCTCCAGGCGCAGATGAAGGCGGGTATCGCCGCCATCGAGAAGCAGACGGGCAAGAAGTTCGGTGACTTGAAGAATCCGCTGCTCGTATCCGTCCGCTCCGGTGCACGCGATTCGATGCCGGGGATGATGGACACGATCCTCAATCTCGGGCTCAACGATCAGACGGTCGAAGCGCTTGCCAAGAAGACCAACAACCCGCGCTTCGCGTGGGATTGCTATCGCCGCTTCGTGCAGATGTATGGCGACGTCGTGCTCGGCGTGCAGAAGGGCCCAGGCGAGGACCACGAGCCGTTCGAGATGGTCATCGAAGGCCTGAAGCACGAGCGCCATCACCAGGACATCGAGGACACGAAGCTCTCCGTCGAGGATCTGAAGGAGCTCGTCGTCCGGTTCAAGGCGCTGGTGAAAGAGCGCGCCCGGAAGGATTTTCCAACCTCGCCGTGGGATCAGCTGATGGGCGCCGTGGGTGCGGTGTTCGGTTCGTGGATGAACGACCGCGCCATCGTCTATCGCCGCAAGTACAACATCCCGACCGAGTGGGGAACCGCCGTCAACGTGCAGGCGATGGTGTATGGGAACACCGGCGACCAGTCGGGTTCCGGCGTCGCGTTCACCCGCAATCCGGCCAACGGCAACAAAGAGTTCTATGGCGAGTTCCTCATCAACGCGCAGGGCGAGGACGTTGTCGCCGGCGTGCGGACGCCGGAGCCGGTCCACGAGCTCAAGAAGCACATGGCCAAGGCGTATCAGGAGCTGGAGCGCATCCGCCAGACGCTCGAGCGCCACTTCAAGGACGTGCAGGACTTCGAGTTCACGATCGAAGATGGCGTCGTCTATATGCTGCAGACGAGGAACGGGAAGCGAACCGCCATGGCGGCGCTCAAGTTCTCGATGGACATGTTCAAGGAAAAGCTCATCGACTGGAAGACAGCCGTGATGCGCAACCCGGCCGACCAGCTCGAACAACTGCTCGCGCCGGTGTTCGATGAGTCGGAAGTGAAGAAGGCGACGGTGATAGCAACGGGCTTGCCCGCCGGACCTGGCGCCGCCTCCGGGAAAATCTACCTGAATGCCGAGCGCGCCGTGGCTGCGGCAGACAAGGGCGAGAAGGTGCTCCTGGTGCGTGTCGAGACCTCGCCCGAAGATCTGCGCGGCATGATTGCCGCTGAAGGCATTCTGACGGCGCGCGGTGGCGTGTCGTCGCATGCCGCGCTCGTCGCGCGGCAGATGGGCAAGGTCTGCGTCTGCGGCGCCGCGGCCGTCGAAGTGAACTATCAGGCGCGCACCGTCAACGTCGACGGGCAGAAGTTCAACGAAGGCGACTGGATGTCGATCGACGGCACGGCCGGTAAGGTCTTCGCCGGCCAGGTCAAAACGGCGCCGTCGGAGATCGTCGCCGGCCTTCTCGATGGCAACGAAGCTGCCAAACGCACCGAGAAGTTCAAAGGCTTTCAGCAGCTGATGAAGTGGTGCAATCAGGCGACGCGCATGAACGTGCGAACGAACGCCGACACGCCCGAGCAGACACGTCAGGCGATAGCCTTCGGCGCCGTGGGAATCGGCCTCTGCCGTTCGGAGCACATGTTCTTCAACGAAGACCGGATCGACGCGGTACGCGCGATGATCCTCGCCGAGACACTGGAGGAGCGAAAGTCGGCACTGGCCAAGATGCTGCCGTACCAGCGTGACGACTTCGCCGGCATCTTCCGTGCGTTGAAGGGCTACCCGGCGACGATTCGCTTCCTCGATCCGCCGCTCCACGAGTTCTTGCCGCACACACTTGAACAGCAGCAGGATCTTGCGAAAAAGCTCGGTCTGCCGGTTGAGACCATTCAATCCCGCGTCAATCAGCTTCACGAGGCCAATCCGATGCTGGGCTTCCGCGGCTGCCGTCTTGGCATTGGCTACCCGGAGATCTCCGCGATGCAGGCCCGCGCCGTATTCGAGGCCGCGGCCCTCGTACAGAAAGAAGGGATCAAGGTCAATCCCGAGATCATGATTCCGCTCGTCGGCTTCAAGAAGGAACTCGACCTGCAGATCGAAGTCGTGCATCAGGCGGCGCGCGAGGTCCAGGCCGAGCGGAAGGTGAAGCTCAATTACATCGTCGGCACGATGATCGAAGTGCCGCGCGGTGCGCTCACCGCCGACGAGATCGCGCAGTCGGCGGAGTTCTTCAGCTTCGGCACCAACGATCTCACGCAGACGGGCCTCGGGATGTCTCGCGACGATTCCGGATCCTTCCTCAGCAAGTACGAAGAACTCGAGATCATGAAGAAGAACCCGTTCGCCGCTCTCGATCAGGCCGGCGTCGGTCAACTCGTCGAGATTGCCGCGACCAAGGGCCGCAAGGTGAAGCCCAACCTCAAGCTGGGCATCTGCGGCGAGCACGGCGGCGATCCGTCGTCGATCCAGTTCTTCGAGAAGGTCGGCCTCGACTACGTCAGCTGCTCGCCGTATCGCGTTCCGGTGGCGCGACTGGCGGCAGCGCAAGCACGCTTATCGATGAAGTGATCACTGTTTACGTCCACCAGAACGGCCAGACGCAGATGGCGGATCGGGTCGAGCCCGCGTGGCTCGACCCTTCGTCATCCGTGACGCTCTGGGTGGACCTGGCGCCGCCGGGTGACGAGGAGCGGCGTGTGCTGCTCGACGGTTTTCATTTCCATCCGCTGTCGGTCGAGGACGCCGGCAGCACGCTGCAGTTTCCAAAGATCGAAGCGTATCAGGGCTACCTCTATCTGGTCCTCCACGGCATCGACACCAAGCCGCAGCGCAATCAGTTCGCCACGCGAGACGTGGACTTCTTCCTCGGCCGCAACTACCTCGTCACCGTTCATGATGGCCAGTCTCGATCGGTCGAGCGGATGCGAGAGATGTGCAGCCGTCACGAGCACATCCTTCGTGAAGGGCCAGTGGCGCTGCTGCATCGCATCGTGGACGCGATGGTCGACAACTACCGGCCGGTCATCGAGGACCTCGAGGATCGCATCGCGAAGCTCGAAGAGCAAGCGTTTGTCGGCCATGAGCGTCTCGCCCGTCAGGTCATGAAGCTCAAACGCGAAGTCTCGTCGATGCGCCGGGTCATGATTCCCCAGCGTGATGCGATCGGACGGTTGGCGCGACGCGAGTTCCCCATGATCTCCGACGAGATGGCCTATCGCTTCCGCGATGTCTACGACCATGTCGTCCGCCTGACGGAAGAGGCGATCCTCTTTCAGGACCGTGTGACCGGCATCTTCGAAGTGAATCTGTCCACCGTCTCCAATCGCCTGAACCAGGTGATGAAGCTGCTGACGGTGATGTCCACGATCTTCCTGCCACTGACGGTGCTGACCGGCATGTGGGGCATGAACATCCCGCTTCCGCATTTTCCCGGAGGGCCCGACGTTCAGTTCTGGTGGGTGACCGGGATCATGATTTTCCTGATCGGCGCCATGCTTGCGTTCTTTCGCCGAAATAAGTGGATCTGAATGTCCAAGATTCGTAGGCTGCCTCCGGATCTCGCCAACCAGATCGCCGCCGGCGAGGTGGTCGAGCGTCCGGCGTCGGTCATCAAGGAGCTCGTCGAAAACTCGATCGACGCTGGCGCCCGTCGTCTCACGATCGTCGTCGAGATGGGTGGCAAGAAGCTGATTCGCGTCGACGATGACGGCGAGGGCATGGAGCCGGATGATGCGCGGCTGGCCATCGAGCGGCATGCGACGAGCAAGATCCGCCGCGCCGACGATCTGGCGGCGATTGCGACGCTCGGCTTCAGGGGTGAAGCGCTTCCGGCCATCGCATCGGTGTCGCACTTCGTGCTGCGCACACGTGGCCGCGGGACGAATGCCGGGACCGAGATCAAAGTGAATGGCGGCGCGGTCGCCGCGGCGACCGAAGCCGGCATGCCTGAGGGCACGTCGATCGAGGTGGCCGACCTGTTTTACAACCTGCCCGCGCGCCGCAAGTTCCTGAAGTCGGACGGGGCAGAGTCCGCGCAGGTGTCGCGGGTCGTCACGCAGTTGGCGTTGTGTTATCCGGAGGTCGGCTTCACGCTGACCAGCGCGGGACGCAAGGTGCTGCAGTGCCCGCCGGT
>Ga0075421_100007192_pt1 | contig 13620 bp, 8 predicted proteins | sample SoiMetdeltSBSDD5_FD_75292 | JGI IMG/M metagenome (GOLD analysis project Ga0075421, IMG submission 75292) | Bulk soil microbial communities from a Populus tree surrounding site in Tennessee, USA - Soil MetaG P. deltoides SBSDD5 | ecosystem: Environmental > Terrestrial > Soil > Tree plantation...
GCGCTCAGCCAGTCGGCGGGACGCCGACTGGAACGACCGGGACGGTCGCGCTCCCCGATTTCAACTGAATCGTTCCGGCCAAGGAGAGGGAACAGCCGTTGTCCATCTTCTGATTGCTCGACGACTGCCTTGCAATCTCCGCTGCACGACATTTCCAGAAACCGGCAAATGGTTCTCCTTCTCCTGGGGGGAGAAGGCCGGGATGAGGGCGAGCGTTGCCACCATTCTTGATTTTCCCTGGGGCAGCGTTCATGCCGCTTCACTCTCCAACCCGAAATACGCGCCCGAATTGCCTCCGGTCTCGCCCATTGAAGCGACCTGAAGGTCGTGTTCCGCCCGGACCCCATTTTTTCTTTGCGCCTTTGCGTCTTTGCGCCTTTGCGTTAAGATCTTCGCGCATGTCAGAGGACACGCCCAAACTTCGCATGGCGCCGCCGGAATCGCCGGAGGAACTGGCGCACCGCTTTGAACGCGAAAAACGCGCGGTCGAGTTGCAGCGCGAAGACGACCTCAGCGACTCACTGGCTCCGTTTCGCGTCGGGTCCGTGCCGTATCTGAACGCCGTGCCGCTGACGCGTGGACTGGAAGAACAAATCATTTTCGTGACACCGTCGAAACTCGCGGAAATGTTGCAACGGGACGAACTCGACGCCGCGCTGGTGAGTGTCACGGAAGTTTTGTTTAATGATCGATACGATGTCCTGGATGGCATCGCCGTCGCGTCGCTGGGCGAGGTGAAGAGCGTTTTCCTCGCGCACCGCGGGCCGCTCGATCAGGCTGGGGAAGTGTTTTGCGATACGGCTTCGCTGACGAGCGTGAATCTGATGAAAATCCTGCTCGCCGAGCGCGGGCTTCGACCGGAGTTCAAAGCCCTGGCGGGCTACCAGGCGGCCACCCTGCCCGATTACGCCCTGTTGATCGGTGATCCGGCGCTCGATTTTCTGTTGGGCCCGCACGAACACCAGATCTGGGACCTGGGCGCGGCGTGGTACGAGTTGACTGGCTTGCCGTTCGTGTACGCCGTTTGGGCCTTGCGTCGCAGCGTGGATAACGCCCGCCTGCGGCGCCAGTTGCGCCAGGCCAAAAACTTCGGGCTCGACACGCTGGACAATATCATCAGCAACCGGACCGAATACGACTACGATTTCCGCAAAGACTATCTGGGCTGGCACATCCACTATCATCTCGGGATGGATGAAAAGCGCGGTCTCGATAAATTCATCGAGTTGCTCCGCAAACACCTGCCCGGTCCCGTCACCGAGCCGCGCTTCGTCGTTTAGTAACCATGCCGCGGCGCCCCGAACTCCGGTTGGGCACGGTGGACCAAGCCTCACCTGCAGCAGCAGCGTCCTAATTTTGAAACCTGGAATTGTAGCGGCGCTCTATGAGCGCCGAGGTCGGCGGTCACAGACCGCCGCTACAGGAAATCAGGACACTGCCCTGCTGCGCGCATCCTTGACCGGCACCCCGCAGTCCCTACAATGCCCGCAATCTGAATGAGATTTGCCGCCTCCAGCGCGTTGATGATCGGCCTGCTCCTGTCGCCCCCCGGCGCGCGAGGAGAACCTGTGCCGATCAATGGCATTGCCGTGATCGTCAATAGCGTTCCCATCACGTTCCAGGAAATTGAAAAGGAAACAGCGCGGGAAGAAGACCTGCTCCGCCGGCAATATCGCGGCCAGCTACAGGAACTCCGGCAGCGAATCGAACAGTTACGCGCCAGCGTCCTGGATCTGCTGGTCGAGCGGGAGCTCATCCTGCACGAGTTCGAAACCGCTGGTTACAGGCTCCCGGAAAGCATTATCGAAGAGCATGTCAAAGGGACCATTCGCGAAAAATACGGGGACCGCGTGACACTCATCAAGACCCTTCAGTCCGAAGACGTGACTTACGAGCAGTTCAAAAAACAGATTCGAGAGGACTTCATCATTCACGCTATGAGCATGAAGCACGTCGGTGCGGAAGTGTTGATTTCACCCTACAAGATCGAAACCTATTACACGCAGAACGCCGACAAATTCAAAATCGAAGACCAGATCAAGCTCCGAGTCATTTACCTGGGAAACAAATCCGACCGGGACGCCGCCGCCACGAAGACGCTCGCCGGAGAAATTCTCGCCAAGATCGAAAGTGGCGCCTCTTTCGCGGAGATGGCCAGGATCTATTCGGAAGGCTCCCAGCGTTCCCAGGACGGCGATTGGGGATGGATCGACAAGACCGTCCCGCGCAGGGACCTGGCGGAAGTCGCCTTCGCGCTCAAAGCCGGCGAACGCAGCGGCGTGGTCGAACGGCCGGACGGCTGCTATCTGATGTGGGTGGAGGAAAGCAAGTCCGCTCACACCAAACCGCTCAGCGAAGCGCGCGCGGAAATCGAGAACACGCTCAAAGTCCAGGAACAGCAGCGCGCGCGCAAACGCTGGATCGAACGGCTGAAAACGAAGTCCTTCATCCGATACTTCCCGGCGGCGTGAGCATCGTCGCCAACGCGGTGCCCGCCAGCCTCGCGGTCGTCATTCAGCTCTCCCAAGTACACGACATGATTCAATGACTGGATCCATCGGAATCACGATTGGCGACGTGACGGGCATCGGCTCAGAGGTAACACTCAAAGCGTTGGCCGATGAAGCGCGTGAGACTGACACACGCTATCTGCTGATCGGCGACGAATCCCTCCTGCGCCGACTCAACGACCAGTTGGGACTCGGACTTGCATTGCAACCGTATCAAGCGGCCCGAGCAGGCGATCGATTTCTGATCCACAACCCGCTCGGACGCACGCTCCCGCCGGGTCTGGCGCACGGCGCGGCCATGTCAGCCGAAGCGGCGCTGGCGTGGCTGGCCGACGGCGCCGAGCGCTGTCTGCGCGGAGACCTGGACGCGTTGGTCACGGCGCCTGTCAACAAGGAAGCAATCCTTCGCACAGGCAAACCATTCGTCGGCCAGACGGAATTCCTGTCCGAGTTAGCAGGAACCGACCGTACCGCGATGATGTTGCTGGGCCAGGACGATCGAGGCCGCTGGTTGCGCGTGGCCCTGGCAACGACCCATATTCCCTTGAAGGCGGTGGCCGACCAGTTGTCGCGGGCAAGAATCGAGTTGACTATTGAACTGGCGGCGCGGGCCTGCCACGACCTCGGCCTGCTGCGGGCGCGCGTGGGCGTTTGCGGACTGAACCCGCACGCCGGCGAAGGCGGACAGCTCGGCACTGAAGAACAGACGATCATCGCCCCAGCGGTTCAAGCCGTCCGTCAACGCGGTCTCGACGCGGTCGGCCCGCTAGCCGCCGATACCCTCTTTTACAACGCCTATCGCGGCGACTACGACGCCGTGGTGGCGATGTATCACGACCAGGGCCTGGCGCCGCTGAAGATGATCGGGTTTGAAACGGGCGTGAACTGGACGCTCGGGCTGCCGTTCATTCGCACCTCGCCCGATCACGGAACGGCTTATGACATCGCCGGCCAGGGCAAAGCGAGTGCGTCGAGTATGCGCGCCGCGATTCGCCTGGCCGGGAAACTGGCGCGTGCTCGCGCTTCGTGAACCATCGGGCACATCTCGAACGGCCGCTCCAAGGCCGGTTCGCCGTCGGAGCGCAGGTGTCCAACCTGCGTGTTCACGAGGATTTGGCGGGCAGCCGGCGCAGATTGGACATCTGCGCTTCTGGGGCAGAGTCTTGGATGCGCACGAACGTCAGCGGCGGCCGTCTCCGGCTGGACAGTCCGCGGCTTTATCTTTACCTTGTGCACACCAAGATGGACTCGACGCCACAAGTCAAATGTCCAACCTGCAAGAAAACGGGCGCCTGGTTCGACGGCGCGTACGGTCCGTTCTGTTCCCATCGCTGCAAGCTGATTGATCTTGGCAAATGGTTCAACCAGGAACACGCCGTTTCTGAACCGCTTCGCCCGGAACACCTGGAAAAATTCGCGGAACTCCCGCCAGGCGAACACCTGGACCAGCCCGACGCGCGGGAATGATCCGTCCGGCGGCGCGTCCAACCTTGGGGTTGCGCGCGGGGTTTTGTGGTTCATATTCGATATCACTGTGCAACGAATGAAAAGTCTCATCGGTCTTTTGCTCCTTCTTGGCATGGCAGCCGTCCATGCCGGCGAGGAGTCCAACAAAAAAATGAACACGTCCAAAACGAATAGCGCGGCGCTGGCCACGTTCGGCGGCGGCTGCTTCTGGTGCGTCGAGGCCGTCTTTGAAAAGCTCGACGGCGTGAAATCTGTCGTTAGCGGCTATGCCGGCGGCAGGAAGGACAACCCCACCTACAAGGAAGTCTGTTCCGGAAACACCGGCCATGCCGAGGTCGTTCAGATTGAATTCGATCCTCAGAAAATTTCCTACGAGAAGTTGCTGGAGATTTTCTGGCAAGCCCACGATCCCACCACGTTGAACCGCCAGGGTGCGGACGCTGGAACGCAATACCGCTCCGTTGTCTTCTACCATAACGAGGAGCAGAAGAAGACCGCCGAAAAATCGAAGGAAGCCGCTCAATGGAATTTCACGGCGGCAATCGTGACCGAGATCGCGCCGCTGACAAAGTTCTACCCAGCCGAGGACTATCATCAGGACTATTTCCGCAATAACCCGAACGCCCCCTACTGCGCCGTCGTCATCCGTCCGAAGCTGGAGAAGCTGAAGCCGAAGCTGGCCAAACCGTAACAAAGAGCTTTTCAACAGCCGGTTAGCGCTTGACGGGTCGCGACCGATGCTTGATTCAAGTGGGACAATGTCCACGCCATTGATTCTCCGCCGCAGACTCGTTTTCCTGTTGGGCGCTCTCGGGCTCATCGGGCCGGCGTCCTTTGACTCGCAGTCCGCCGAACGTCCCAGAAAGATCGCGCTGATCGCCGGCTCGATCACCGGTCACCCCAAGGAAACGCACGAATACGAAAAGAACGTCATCTTGCTCAAACATCTCCTCGATACCTCACCCGATCTGCACGGCAAGGTGAAGGTCGAAGCCTACTTCAAAGGCTGGCCCGAAGATCCCACGACGCTCGACGATGCGGATACCATTTTCCTCACCTCCGACGGTTGCGATCGTCGCGAGACCGATCATCCGTTTTACGTCGAGGACCGGCTGAGAGTGATCGAACGCCAGATGAAGCGCGGATGTGGCCTGGTGCAGTTTCACTGGAGCACGTTCAACCCGGCGCGTTTTCACGATCAGATCACCGAGTGGGCCGGCGGCTACTTCGATTATGAAACGGGCGCCGCATCGAACAAATGGCATTCGGCGATCCAGACCTGGCAGGCAACGACGGCTCCCGGCACACCCGGCCATCCGGTTCTGCGCGGAGTCAAGCCGTTTACGACGCAGGAAGAATATTACTACCGCATTCGATTTCGTGAAAGCGACTCGCGCCTGAAGCCCATCGCGCTGACGCGTCCACCGAACGAGACGAATGACTTCGCTGTCGGCTGGGCGGTGGACCGGGCCGACGGCGGTCGCGGCTTCGGATTCACCGGCGGACACTTCTATCAAAACTGGTGGAACGCCGATTTCCGCAAGCTCGTCCTCAACGCGGTCGTCTGGACGGCGAAACTCGACGTGCCGGAACGCGGCGTGCAGTCCGAGCCGTTCGAGCGATTCAAGGTGCTGATTCTCACCGGGAACAATCATCCGGCGCACGACTGGCGCGCCACGACGGCGGCGCTCATCCTCGCCATCGAACAGGACCCGCGCGCCATCGTCCATGTCAGCGAAAACGTCGAGGACCTTGCGACCGATAAGATCAATGGTTATGACCTGTTGGTCCTGAACTATTGCAACTGGGAGCGGCCCGGATTGAGCGCTGTCGCAAAGACGAACTTCGTCCGCTATCTCCAGAACGGCGGCGGGCTTGCCATCATTCACTTTGCCAATGGCGCCTGGCACGCATCGTTGCCGAACGCGAAGCCCGAGGAGGCCTGGCCTGAGTATGTCGGGCGGATTTGTCGCCGGGTTTGGGAACATCGACAGCCGAATCCGAGCGGCCATGATGCGTATGGTCCGTTCCGCGTCGAGATAGCAGGCGTCAAACATCCAATCATCGACGGCCTGCAATCCTTCGACACCCTGGATGAACTCTATTACCGGCAGGCCGGCGAACTGTCGGTTGAACCGCTGGCGTTCGCGTTGTCCAAAGACACCAAACAGCGCGAGCCGATGGCCTGGGCTTATGACTGGGACAAAGGCCGCGTCTTCCAGACCCTCCTCGGTCACGCCGACGACTCGATACGAAAGGCCGCCGCGCTGATTCGCCGCGGCTCGCTGTGGGCCGCCAGACGAAATCCGATCAGTTTCGATCCACCTGTCGAATTGACCGAGGGCGCGCTTTTCCGCAGCGGCAACGCCTGGACCCCGCAGGAGTCGGCAAAACGCGCTGCCGGCGTCTCGCCGGCAGACCCAGACACCGCCTCCGGTGCCGGCGGGCCGAAGACGTCGCGCCCAAACGACGCCAGCACCGCGGGTACACCGGCGATTTCCGGCCGCGAACCTGGGGCTCAACAGGAGAAGGACTGGGTCGACAATCGCTGGAGTCAGACGGACGTAGGGCAGTTTCTCGCTTCGACGCTTCGCGTCCCGGACGGCACCGTCGCCAAAGCACTGTCGATTCGTATTGGTGATTTGGATGAAGCCGCGGTTTGCTACGACACACAAACCCTCAACCTGCGCGCCGCCTGGACTGGCGGATTCCTGAAGTTCGATCCTGCTCGATTCGGTCTTATCAACCCGCCGCGAATCAACGGCGATATTCAGCTCGCCAACACTTCCGGTTCTGCATGGGTCGGCGGCGCGGCACGCTTCGAGGGGCTGCATCGCCATGGTAAAAGAGTCGTGCTCCAATACAGAGTCAACGATACGGTGGTTCGCGAGTCGCCATGGTACGTGACCACGAACGGACTGAACCTGTTTGTCCGCGCGTTCGAGGTCGGGCCATCCGGAGTCCCTCTCAAGCTCCTGATTCAAGCGCCTGCCGGCACGATGCGCACAGCCCATGTGTTTGATCCAGGAGTTGTCGCTGAAAACCGGGATGCCTCGGTCACCATCACCTTCCCGCCGCGGTCTTCAAAGGTGTGCGGTAAAGTATTCCTCTGGAAACGCGCGACTGAGTCCGAACGGATTGTGGCGAGAACAATCGACGCAATTTCGCGCAGGGAAGACCTGGAAGCGCTGTCAAGCGCCGGCCCCGCCCGCTGGCATCCCGCCATCGAAACCATCGGCCACGTGACGCCGGACTCCGCGCCTCTGGTGATCGACACACTCACTGTTCCCTACAACAATCCCTGGAAGGCTCTCATGTTTCTGTCCGGCGTCGATTTCACCAGTGATGGAGCCGCATACGTTTCTTCGATCCATGGCGATGTGTGGAAAGTCACCGGAATTGACGACCAACTGAGCAAGCTGACATGGCAGCGATTCGCCACAGGCTTGTTTCAGCCGCTCGGGTTGAAAGTAGTGAAGGACAAAGTCTTCGTGCTGGGTCGTGACCGGATCACACGTTTGCACGATGAAAACGGTGACGGCGAGGCCGACTACTACGAGAGCTTCTGCAATTTGATCGAAACTTCACCGGAGGGGCATGATTACGTCACTAGCCTGGAGACCGATGCCGCGGGAAATTTCTATTACGTGGACCCACGCGGCGTCCACCGCGTCGCCGCCGACGGACGAACGAAGGAAACCCTCGCGACCGGCTTCCGCAACCCGAACGGCCTCGGCGCAAGCCCGGACGGGAACATCGTCACAGTCGCGCCTCAACAGGGCGAGTGGACGCCGTCCTCCGCCATCATCGAAGCGAAGCGCGGCGGCTACTACGGCTACGGCGGACCCAAGGCCACGTCCGAACGTCCGCTTGGATACGACCCGCCACTTTGCTGGCTGCCGCACAGCGTCGATAACTCCGGCGCCAGCCAGATCTGGGTGCCTTCGGCGCAATGGGGCCCGTTGGGAGGACAGATGCTTCACCTTTCCTGGGGCCGCTGCCGTATGATGCTCGTGCTTCGCGATGTTGTAGGCAGCACAGCGCAAGGAGCCGCTGCACCATTGCCCGGACGCTTCCTCTCCGGTCCGATGCGCGGCGGGTTCAGCCCGCGCGACGGCCATCTTTATGTCGTTGGCAGCACCGGCTGGCAGACGAGCGGCCTGAACGACGGGAGCTTTCAACGTGTGCGCTACACCGAAAAACCGCTCCGCATCCCCGTCGCGTGGCGAACGCACCGCAACGGTCTTGCGCTCACGTTCGCCGAACCGCTCGACCGGGACACCGCACAGGACCCTGGAAGCTACGATCTCCAGGAATGGAATTATCGCTACGCGGCGCCGTATGGATCCAAAGACTGGTCCGTCGCCAATCCGGACAAAGAGGGTCACGACACGCTGAACGTCAAGACCGCGCACCTGGCAAGGGATAGTCGCACCGTGTTCCTGGAGATTTCGAATCTGCGGCCCGTCATGCAACTGCAGATCCAGTACAGCCTCGCGTCCAGCGAAGGCGCGCCCGTTCGCGGAAGGCTCTTCGGCACGATCAATCAGCCGGGCCCAGCCTTCAACATCGCCACCCAATAATCGTATGAAGAACTGCCTGCCCGTCGCCGCCCCTGCGCTGGTTTTGACCAGCGTGAGCTACGGCGAGCGCGCCACGATCCGGACGAAGCCGATCGGCGGTTTCGGGAAAGTAGTTCTCGATATCGGTGACCAAAGCTCACCTCCGGGAAGTCTCAACCACTGATCCGGCCTGCGACCTCCGATCATTCCCGCCGCTCATCACCCGCCACCGGTCACAACATATGCGCCTCTGTGTCATTTTTAATCCCGCCGCCAAGGGCGAGAAGGCGAAACGCTTTCGCCGGCATCTCGACACCATCGGCGTCGATTGTGCGCTCAAGCCGACGACACGACCGGGCGGCGGCCGGGAACTCGCGTTGGAGGCACTGTGCGAGGGATACGAAACAATCGTTGCCGCCGGCGGCGACGGAACGATGAACGAGGTGCTGAACGGAATCGGCGACGCGCCCGACGGCTTTGCACGCGTCCGGCTGGCGGTCCTTCCGCTTGGCACGGCCAACGTTTTCGCGCGTGAACTACGCGTGCCGATTCATCTGCGGCGGGCGTGGGACGTTATCCGCCGCGGACGCGAACGGAAGATTGATCTGCCCCAGGCTGAGTTCTCAGCCAACGGCAAGATCGAACGCCGTTATTTTGCTCAACTGGCCGGAGCGGGTGTTGACGCCCGCGCCGTAGAACTTGTGGACTGGGCGACGAAGAAGAAAACGGGCTACGGGGCTTACATCGTCGCTGGATTAAAGGCCGTGGGGGAAACGAAACCCGAGATCAGCGTGACTGGACCCAATTGCCTTACGAGCGGCGAGCAGGTCGTAGTGGGCAATGGCCGTCTTTACGGCGGGCCGTTTCTCCTTTTTCCCCAGGCTACGCTCGGCGACGGCCTCCTTGACGTTTGCGTCATACCGCGCGCGAACTGGGCAGCGGTGGCTGCCTGCGCGGTGGGCGTCGTCACGGGCACGTTGAGCCGGCGCGCCGGCATGCGACATTTCCAGGCTGAATCCTTCAGCTTGACCGCCCCGAAACGGACCCCGCTGGAGCTGGACGGAGAACTCGTGGGCGATTTGCCCGCCAAATTCAGCATCTCACCTGAGAAACTGCGCGTGATAGTGCCGTGACCCACAGCTTTTGGCTTTGACAGCGTGACGCGTTGACGTTGCTATCTGTTTTGAAATCACCGCAAAAGATCATGAACACATTCATTTCCAAAATCCTGACAACTGCCGCCCTGGCGCTCACTATAGCCTGTACTCTGGAAGCAGCTCCCATCCCTGACGATGTGAAGATCGGCGGATTCGCAGTCGGCTGCCAGGCCTACTCATTCAACCGCTTCAGTGTTTTCGAGGCGATCGAGAAGACCGATCAGGCGGGCGGGCGGGTCATCGAGTTTTATCCGGGCCAGAAACTCAGCAAGGAAGAACCGGACGTAAAGTGGGACCACAACGCGTCCGAAGAAGTCATTCAAAAGGTCAAAGAGAAACTCGCCAAACACACCATCCGCGCCGTGAATTACGGCGTGGTCGGCGGAAGGGACGAGGCCGAATGGCGGAAGATCTTCGAGTTCGCCAAAAAGCTCGGCCTCTACGGGATCACCACAGAGGACGTCGGCAAGCTCGACATCATTGAGAAGCTGGTGAAGCAATTCGACATCCGCGTCGGCATCCATGAGCACGCCAAACGGCCCAACGACGCCAATTACAAAATCTGGGACCCGAATTATGTACTGTCACTGGTGAAAGACCGCGACCCGCGCATGGGCGCGTGCGCCGACACCGGCCATTGGGCGTCGTCCGGATTGAAACCGCTCGATTGCATCAAGATCCTCAAGGGTCGCGTGATCAGTCTTCATCTCAAGGAACGAACCGAGATTGGCAAACACCTTCCGGACACCGTCTACGGCACAGGCGTCACGGATGTCGGCGGCATCCTCGACGAGCTCAAACGACAGAAATTCGGCGGGCACATCTCCATCGAGTACGAAAATAATTGGGACCACTCGGTGCCGGACGTGGCCCAGTGCATCGGCTTCATTCGCGGCTACGCGGCCAGGAAATGAGCGGCACGCGCCTTGTAGGCCGCAGCGCTGCGACCGCTCAAAGCCATCCGATCCGATACCAAAGCCTCTCCCCAGGAGAGGGCCGGGGTGAGGGGAAAGGAGACGCTCGGAGGACGCCGCACGTTCGTATTTGAGCGGTCGCGCGACCATATGGCCTGAAGAGCCGCATGGTCTTGAGTCATTCCTCAGTTCGAGCCTCCGGCTTTTCCGGAGGTTGTTGAGCAAAGAGCGGGAGGAAAAAGAGCCGAAAGAATTGCGGAAAGGCCCCTGTACGGCTACAGTCCAGGCAAAGTTACCCATGTTGTTTCAGTCCTGCCTTCGAAGACAAGCGTCACCAACGGGTGACGCGATTCACGCATGAAAGTCAGCGTCGTTCGCCTTGCCCCCTTGTTCGTCCTCGCCGCCTTTTGCGCCGCCGTCCAGGCGCGCGCGCAGGTGGTCATCAGCGAGATCATGTATCATCCGGTCGAGGAACCCGCTTTCAACGCCAACGGCAGTCCCGTGCTCGACCTCTACGAGGATGTTCACGAGTTCGTCGAGATTCATAACCCCGGCGCAACGGCAATCGATTTGACCCGCTGGAAACTGACCGGTGGGATTGACTACACCTTCCCCTCCAACGCCGTGATTCAGGCGGGCGAATTTCGGGTCATCGCCAGAGTTCCGACTCGTCTGGCAGCCGTGCCGGCGTATGGGTTGAACCTGAACAGTCTCTTCGGCCCCTACACCAACCAGCTCAGCAACGCCGCGGAAACCGTCCGCCTTCGGGATGCCAACGGCGACATTGTGGACGCGGTCAGTTATTCCGCCGAGTTTCCGTGGGCGATCAGCGCGGATGCCCTCGGCGCCAACCAGGATTTCACCGGCATCAACCCTCTCACCTGCCAGTATCGCGGCCGCTCCCTCGAACGAGTGAGTTTTACGCATCCGGCTAATGATCCGGCCAATTGGCTGGCGTCGCCGTTCCCGGGGAATCCAAGCCCGGGGAAGACCAACGCGGTGAGTCGCCCGATCCCAAAGCCCTTGGTCGTCAACTTCAACGTCGCCCAGGCTTCGGACGAAGCGACCATCATTCGCAACAACCAACCCGTGCGCATCGACTGCGTTTTCTCGGCCACCAACGCGCTGTCGGCGGTCAGCGTGGAATGGTTCGTTGACAACATTGACGTGACCGGCGAGCCGCGCACGACCACGTCGATGTCGGTGGATGGCCCGCCGGAGAATGGTCGCTTCATAGCAACTTTGCCCGGCCAGCCCGATCGCAGCATCGTCCGTTACCGTTTCCTGGCGAATCGTGGCACGGGCGACGAAACGGTTTCGCCGCGCGCGGATGATTCCTTCCAATGGCACGCTTATTTCGTCACGCCGGTCCGCACTTCCACCAAACCGATCTACGACTGCTTCATTTCGTCGAACAGTCTGGTCATCCTGAACAACAACATCTCGCAAACTCCGAAGCGCGTGACCACGCCCGATCCACCGGGTACGCCGCGCGTTTCCTGGAACGCCACCCAGCCGGCGGTCATGGTTCACGAGGGCGTGGTTTATGATATGCAGATGCGCCATCACGGCAGCCGCTACAACCGGCGGGCCAGCCGCAACTCGTTCAAGTGGCAGTTCCCGCGTTACAAGAAGTTCAACGGCATCACCGGCATTTTTGAGACCGACAAGGGCAACGACTTTATCGTCGGCCACAACCTCTTCATCAACGTCGGCCTGCCCGTTTCCAACGTCCGCTACGTGGACCTCTACCTGAACAACAACGGCGCGATGCAAAGGCTGGAGCAGGGCGAGTTCGACGGCGATATGCTCGATGCCTATCACAAGGCGCAGCAGGATTTGAATCCCGGGTTTCCGCTCGAACCGACGGGTGAGATTTACAAGTGCGTCGGGACGATCGACCTGGCCGGTGAAGGGCCGTATGGCCGCGGCGATGGCCGCAAGCTCGCCAAGCCGCCGTATTGGACCGACCTGCAGATGTATGACTGGACCTTCTCGCTCCAGAACAACGGCTGGCGCGGTTCGTACTATTTCAAGCAGCTGCTCGACGCGATGTGGGTCGCGCGCGGCGACACGCCTGGCGCGCCGAACCCGAACCTGAACATTCCTGTCGTGCGCGCCTACTTCAGCAACTACTTCGACATCGATGCCATGCTGACCCACGTCGCCGTCGAAAACTGGTGCTGTCCATGGGATCACACAACACAAAACCATTTCTTCTGGCAGCGGCGGAGCGGCAAGTGGTGCATGCTTCCGTGGGACTGCGACGCGTGGTTCGGGCGCGGTGACAATACCCCGCCCGAATCGTCGATTTACATCGGCGAGGTCGGCGATCCAAACAACAACTCTCGTGGACCGAATTTTTTCAAGGACAGTTTCCTCAAGGCATTTCGTGAGGAGTACAAACAGCGGCTATGGTTGCTCAACAATACCTTCCTGCACCCGGAGAACATCACCGCGATGGGGTTCGGAAGCATCCGAACCTTCGCCGATGAACGCTTTCTCGCCGTCGAAGCCCAATGCGGCTTCGGACCGTTCCAGCGGCCGGACAAACCGGTCCATCTTTCGCCCGCGCACAACGGCACCGCGCTCCCGCCGATGACGCTGCAAGCCTCCGTCTATTCGCACAGCGCCTTTCCCGCGCCAGCCCACGCAAAAACGACGTGGGAAATCCGCGCCGCGACTGGCACGTATCGCGCGCCCATCTTCAAGGTTACCAACACAACCAACCTGACTTCACTCCCAATCCCGTTCGAGGAACTGATCTTCGGCGAGACCTATTATTGGCGCTGCACCTACGTTGACGCCGACGATCATCCTTCCCTCGCTTCGGACGAGACGGCGCTCACATTTGGTCCCGCGCCCACGCTGGTAACGCTCGTGGCGATCGACGGAGCGACGCAATGGAAGTACAACCAGACCGCCGACCTGACCGGCGCGAACTGGACGGCGACGAACTATATCGACGCCGCGTGGCCGTCCGGCGCCGCGTTGCTGGCGGTGGAAACCG
>Ga0075421_100007193_pt1 | contig 13619 bp, 11 predicted proteins | sample SoiMetdeltSBSDD5_FD_75292 | JGI IMG/M metagenome (GOLD analysis project Ga0075421, IMG submission 75292) | Bulk soil microbial communities from a Populus tree surrounding site in Tennessee, USA - Soil MetaG P. deltoides SBSDD5 | ecosystem: Environmental > Terrestrial > Soil > Tree plantation...
TCGTCATCCCTTCCAGGAACGTTGGCTTGCGGACGTACGTGGAATCCGGATCCCAGTCGAAGCGGCTCCCCTCAGCGACCGCCAGTTTCTGCCAGCGTTCGTCGCCGCTGAATACGTCGGCATAACTGCGCCGGAACATATCGGCCGTCACCGCCTTGAGCATCGTCTCCTGGACTTCCTGTTCGGTGGGCCAGACGTCTTTCAGGTAGACGGGCTTGCCTGCTCGATCGTCACCGAGTGGCTCGGTCGTGATGTCGGTCGTGATCCAGCCAGCCAGCGCATATGCGACGACGAGTGGGGGTGAGGCGAGATAGTTGGCGCGCACATCCTGCTGGATGCGACCTTCGAAGTTGCGGTTGCCGCTCAGTACCGAGCAGACAACAAGCCCTTTCTCGCGCACCGCCGCGGAAATCTCGTCAGGCAATGGTCCGCTGTTGCCGATGCAGGTAGTGCAGCCATAGCCAACCAGGTTGAATCCGAGTTGGTCCAAGTACGGCGTCAGCCCGGCGGCGTTGAGGTACTCCGTCACGACTTTCGATCCCGGTGCCAGGCTGCTCTTGACCCACGGCCTTCGGGTCAGGCCCTTCTCGACCGCTTTCTTCGCCAACAGCCCCGCGCCGATCATCACACTGGGATTGGAGGTATTGGTGCAGCTGGTAATCGCCGCGATCACGACGGCGCCGTGATCGAGGACGTCGACGGCCGGATCGGCGAGTGCCACGGCCGACTTTGCGGATGCTGCCGCGCCTGAGCCACCTTTCGCCGGAACCTGCATCGACGGAAGCGCTGTCTGAAACGCAGTCTTGGCCCTCGAGAGCGACACCCGATCCTGCGGACGCTTCGGTCCCGCAAGACTCGGCTCCACGCTGCTGAGATCGAGGTCCACGACTTCCGAGTAGACAGCGTCAGGAGCGCCGGGCGTTCGAAACAGCCCTTGCGCCTTTGCGTACTGCTCGACGAGCGCGACCTGTGCTGGATCGCGGCCCGTCAACCTCAGGTAGTCGAGCGTCATGTCGTCGATCGGGAAGATGGCGACCGTGGCCCCGTACTCGGGACACATGTTGCCCAGGGTTGCGCGATCCGCGATCGTGAGCGCGCCGAGACCCTCGCCGTAGAATTCAACGAACGTGCCGACGACGCCGTGCTTGCGAAGAATCTCAGTAATCGTCAGCACAAGGTCGGTCGCGGTCGTGCCCTTCGGCATTGCCCCCGTGAGGCGGAAGCCGACGACCTTCGGTATCAGCATCGAGCTCGGCTGGCCGAGCATCGCGGCCTCTGCTTCAATTCCGCCGACGCCCCAGCCCACCACACCGAGGCCATTGACCATCGTGGTGTGCGAGTCGGTACCGACGAGAGTATCGGGATACGCCACCGTGACGCCATCGATCGTCTGCGAGAACACCACGCGCGCCAGATGCTCGATGTTCACCTGGTGCACGATGCCGGTGTCGGGTGGAACGACCTTGAAGTTGTTGAACGCACGCTGGCCCCAGCGGAGGAAGGCATAGCGTTCCCGGTTGCGCGAGAACTCGAGCTCGGCATTCAGCGCAAATGCATCCTGCCGTCCGAAGTAGTCGACCTGAACCGAGTGATCGATCACGAGCTCGACCGGCTGCAACGGGTTGACGCGATCCGGGTTGCCTTTCAACTCGATGATGGCGTCACGCATCGCTGCGAGATCGACCACACAGGGCACGCCGGTAAAGTCCTGCAGGAGCACGCGCGCCGGCATGAACGAAATCTCTTTTTCCACATTCGCCGTCGCATTCCACTGGGCGACCGCTCGAATGTCGTCGGCCTTGACGAATGCGCCGTCCTCCCGCCGCAGCAGGTTTTCAAGCAGAACCTTCATGGAATACGGAAGCCGCGAGACACCCGGGAATCCTGACTTCTCGAGCGCGGGCAAACTGAAGATCTGCACCGGTTGTCCGCCGACGCGGATCTCGGTGCGCGTATTGAAGCTGTCCAGACTGGCCATGATCTTCGATGATACCTCGTTGGTACCCCGGGCCGGGACAGTCACTGCTTTGCGGTGTCTTAGAATGTGAAGACGATGCTCCCTGCCACACTGCCTTGTGGACGGCTTCCTTCGTCGAGGTCCATGTAGAACAGGTTCAGGCGCAGATCGGCGCGCAAGCTCGCCGCCCGGATCAGCCCTTGCGGGCGAGAGAACAGCAGGTGCGTGACGCCGCCACCGGCGTAGAAGAGGTGACCGGTTTCAACGAGAGCCTGCCCTTCGTGAAGCTGTCGCACATATCCGGCCCCTGCGGATGCAAACGGAGTCAGCCCGGCGCCCGAACCAGGGAAGCGAATCACGACACCGCCGTCGAACACGTATTGGTCGATGCTCTCGGCAATCGTGAATGAGCCGGTCGCTTCCGCATCGCTCGAGACCACTGTTCGGAGCTCTGGCTTGCCGATCGCGGCTCGCCCCTCGACTCCCAAAAGCGAGGTGAGGGCAATGCCCACGCGTGCTTCGAAAGTAGCAGTAGTGCTCAGATCGCTCTCGGATTCGAACAACCGGTAGGGACCGCCAGAGGCGGCACGCAGATCCGCCGGCTGCTCGCCGAACGCCGCGCCGCCGAGCCAGCCGACGCCCACAGCCGCCTGAAGTCGCCCTACCGGTTCGGCCGTCTGGGCATCCGCCCGAACGGTCCCCGCAATCACCACGATCACTACGATGACAACGACGCCACCGCGCCCGATCTTTGAAGCGAAGTCCTTCGTGATCTTCGTGGTCTTCGTGGCACTCATTTGGCCCGAACCGTCACATCGAAGCTCGTCGTCGCTCCGCCGCGCGGCGCGATGACGAGACGGTCGTGAAACGTGACCTGGAAATTCACGTTCACGCCTGCCGGTTCGAGAAAGCTGTCGATATCCGCGTCGTCGAGAGGCTCAACGCGTATCACGTGCGGGCCAGGGGTCAACCCCGCAATCCGGAATTTCCCGTCGGCACCTGAGAAGTTCCCGATAAGCGTTCCAGTCTGCGGATTGAAGGCGACAACGTGCGCGCCGTTGACCGGAGTGCCATTCATCAGCAGTCGTCCAGCGATGATTCCGGTGTCGGATCGAAAACTACCATCGGGATAGAGGTCCGACACGCCGGCAATGTCGTCGGGCGTGAGAACACGGTCCGCCACGACGCCGCGGCCCAGCGAGATCGGAAACATGACCGCGCCGCTCCCGAGCACTCGTCGTCCCCCCTCGGGTCTTGACTCGGTCTCCCCGATGGCCGAGTGTCCGAGTCCCACGAAGTGACCGATCTCGTGCGTCGCTACCGACCGTAAATCGAACCGGGTGGACTCACCGCCGGGCGCCACCGACCACAAAAAGATCGAGTTGAAGAAGACGTCCGATTCGACGATCGACCCCGTGATCACATCGACGATGAACGTCGTGGCACCGAGCACCCTATCCATCTCGGGTTGGCTGTCGAACCCGAAGACAGACAGGCTGTCGTCATCGAACGGAATCGCGGAGGTGAAGCCAGCGAATTGAAACGCGATTGTCGCGGTAGACACGGTTTCCCAGGTCGAAAAGGCCTGAGCGACCTCGCTCTGAAACTGGGAAGGAGACACACCGGGAACGGTCCTGTCGTTGGCATACCAGCGTACGCTCGGGGTGTTCCACTTGAGCGGCCGGCTCTGCCCCCCGCTGCCGAAACCCAGATGGATGTAGGCGTTCGCCGTCCCCGGATGCGCCATCACGAGCACGGCGATGGCGAGCCACGCACCGATGCGACGACGGCTCATGGCCGTGAGCCCGCGATCGTTCGCACGAGATTGGTGAACGCGGTGAGTTCGAGCGGACGCCTTGCCGGATCGCCGCGCACGACGCGATCCGCGCCAAGGTTGACCATCGGCAGCACGGTCGCCTGGCCACGGGCGTCACGGTTCACTCGATAGAGACCCTGGGTAAGTCCGAACGGCATGGGCAGTGCCGGCGCGTTCCCTTTCAGGAACAACACGACCTCATCACCACGGGCGCATTGCGGAGCACCGACCATGACTCGACGATAGCGACCCACCTGTCCGCCCGGAAGCTTGAAGTAAGCCGTAGTGCCCGGCGTGCCCTTGATTGCCTCAACAACCTGTACGGTGACCAGGCTCTCAATCGTCCTTCGACCGGCGGTCTCGTACGACTGCACGTTGACGACGCGTCCATGCACAATCGTCTGCGAGGCGGCCACCATCTCGCTGAAGTCCGCAGGCACCACGACCATGGCGCGAACCGAACTGGTCAGGCCCACTGCCACCAGGACCGCTGACAGCAGCCCGGCAAGTCTCCGCCCGTTCATCAAACTCCTCCAGAACTCGCTGCAAAGTCACGCCGCTCAACTCGACATCGCGCTCGTCGCGACTTCGAGAACGGTATCTGCAGCGCGGGCACTAGCACCGGGCGTGCCAAGTTGCTCCCGCACCTGGGCTAGTGCGGCAAGCATTTCGGCGCGCCGGTCGGCGTCCGTCAGCAGCGACACTGCCTCCTCTGCTGTTCGCTCGGGCGTGAACTCGCCCTGAATCAGCTCGGGAACGATGCGCCGGCCGGCAACGAGATTGGGCATCGCGAAGGTATCGACGTGCACGAACGGCTTTCCAAGCCGATACGTCAGCGGCGACACCCGGTACACGACGACCATCGGCTTCTCATGCAGCGCGCACTGGATCGTGGCCGTACCCGACGCGGTGATCACCACATCGCTCGCGACCAGCACATCGTCGGTGCGGTCGCGAACGAGGACGAGCCGTCCATCAGGATGGGCATGAACGAGTGGAGCAAACATCGCATCCGGAATGTTGGGCGCACATGCCACGACGAACTGCACGCCTGGAACTCGCGCACTGATCATCGAGAGCGCCGGCGTGAGGATCGGGACGATGCGATCCAACTCGTTCCGGCGGCTGCCAGGGAGGAGCGCCACCGTCGGCGCGTCGACCTGAAGACCACGGTCGTGCAGGAACTCTGCCCGGCCCTGGGTCGGATTGATCAAATCGACCAACGGATGCCCCACGAACTGGACGCTGACGCCGGCCCGTTGATACAGCGCCTCTTCGAATGGAAAGATCACGAGGACCCGATCGACGTACTCCTTCATCGTGTCCATCCGGCCTGGCCGCCACGCCCACAGCTGCGGACTGACGTAGTACACAATCGGGATCCCGAGACGGCGCAAGGCCGCCATGAGCTTGAAATTGAAGTCCGGGAAGTCGATCGCGACAAAGACGTGCGGTCGCAGGTCCCGCGCCGTGTCGACCAGTTTCCGCAGCATCGCAAACGAGCGCGGAACGACCTTGACGGCTTCGGTCAGACCGGTGACGGAGAATGGACCGTAGTCCCCGATCAGGCGACCGCCTGCGGCCTGAAGTCGGGGACCACCGAACCCGAAGATTTCCGCCTCGGGCGCCCGCCGCCGCAACTCGGCTGCCAGTGCACCCGCGTACATGTCGCCTGAGGCCTCGCCGCAGGAGATCATGATTCTCATCGTGGAACGATCCGATCTCTACGGCGCGCGTGGTTCCTTCTTGAGCGTCGCCGACATGAGGTCCAGGTCGTCGAGCGCGATGACGTCGAAGTCGGTGAAGCCGACCTCGCGAAGACTCGTGACGAAGGACTTGGCGTTGCCGACGAGGACCATCGAGAGACGGTCCGGACGGATGTATTCCCGCGCGACACGCTGAATGTCGTCCGGTGTGATGGCCTGAACCCGCTCGCGATACGTCGCGACTTCATCAATCGGCAGCTCGTAGAAGACGGCGTTGATGATGCTGGTCGCGATGTCGTTCGGGGTCTCGATCGTCAGTGGAAAGCTTCCAGCCAGATACGCCTGCGCGTCCGCCAGCTCACGTTCGAACACGCGTTGACGCTGAAGCTTGGCGATCTCTTCCACCGTCAGTCGCAGCGTCTCGGCCGTCGTCTCGGTCCTCGTGTTGGTCTCGGCGACGAAATCGCCTGCCTGCTTGAAGGCCTGCGTGTCCGCCTCAGCACCGTAGGTCAGGCCACGCTCGGACCTCAGCACGCGATGCAGTCGATTCGCGCCTTCCCCACCGAGGATTTTGACCGCGACGTCGAACGCGAGGTAGTCGGAATGCTTGCGTGGGATGGCGATCTGCCCGACCCGAATCTCGGTCTGAACGGCATCAGGCTTGTCGACGATGACCAGTCGCCTGGTTGGCGCGGGAGGATCGACTGGCTTCCACGCCGGCACATCCCCACGCGGCCATGCGCCGAACACCTTCTCAGCCGCGGCAAACGCCTCGTCACTCGAGATATCGCCGACGATTCCCAGGATCATGTTGTTGGGAACGAAATACTGGCGATGGAAGGCGCGCAGATCGTCCTGGGTGATGCGCTGCAGCGACTGCGTCGTGCCGCTGCCTGGCCGCCCATACGGATGGAACCCGTACACCAGCCGATCGAACAACATCGAGGCGACGTAGGACGGGTCCTCGGCGCTGACGCGAAGTGACGAGAGCGCCTGCTCGCGCTGACGTGCAATCTCCTCGGGTGAGAACGCCGGGTTGCGGATGACGTCGTGCACCAGGTTCAGCGCCAGCGTGAAGGAATCCTTCATCACGACGGCGTTGACGAACGTCAGATCGGTTCCCGACCCCGTGCCCATCGCTCCGCCGATCGAATCGATCTGATCGGCAATCTGCTGCGCGCTGCGCGTGGTGGTGCCCTGGTCGAGCAACTTCGAGACGAGCTCAGCGAGTCCCCCTTTACCTTCGGGATCCTGCGCGGCACCGGCACGGACGAGCATACGCATGGTCACCGCGGGCTGCTCATGGTGAGCCACGGTGATGACCTGCATGCCGTTGGACAGCGTCTTGACCTGGAACGGAGGGAACTTGACTTCGCGCGCCGGCAGCGGCCGCGGCGCACGCTCGGTGGGCCACTCAGCGGTCTGAGCCGGGGCTGGGGTGGCGCTCGCACACACTCCCAACAGAACAATGAGCCAACTCCCAACTCTGAACGCGAGGGAGCGCTTGCTCATCGCGATCCTCCCTTCGGGAGGATGTGCAGCACGACACGATTGTTCGGTGTGAAGTAAGTCCTGGCGACGCGCTGCACGTCGGCTCGCGTCACGTTCATGAAGATGTCGAACTCTCCGTCAGCGGTGGTGATGTCGTTGTGGATGACCGCGGCATGCGCGAGATGCCGCGCTTTATCTTCGTTCGACTCGCGGCTGACGATGTAGTCGCGCGCGAACTGGTTCTTGGCGCGCTGCAACTCGGCATCGGCGACTGGCAGTTGCGCCATCTTCTCGAACTCGGTGATGAGCGCGCGTTCCGCCGCTTCAGGCGTCTGGCCGGGCTGCACGATCGCCACCGCGTAGAACAGGTTGGGGTCCTCGATGATGTTGGCGCTTCCGAAAGCCGTCAATGCCAGCCGCTTCTTGTAGACCAGCTCCTGCGTGATTCGCGCACTCTGGCCGTCGGAGAGGATCTTGGCGGCGATGTGCAGCGGATACGCGTCCGGATGGCCGTCGTAGGTGATGTGGTACGCGACGACGACGGCCGGCAGCGGCCACGCTTCCTCGACGACAGCACGGCGCTCCTTCGTCTGATCAGGTTCCTTCGGCAGGTCGCGCGGAACGGGACGCTTCGCCTTGGGCACCCGGGCGAGGTACTGATTCACCATCTGTAACGTCTGCTCCGCGTCGAAGTCGCCGACGATGGTGACCGTAGCGTTCTCCGGAACGTAGTAAGTCGCGTGGAACTCGCGGACATCGATGATCGACGCCGCCTCGAGGTCGACCATGCTGCCGATCGTCGGATGCTTGTACGGGTGCGTCACGAACGCGTGGTCGAAGATGATCTCGGACAACCGGCCGTAGGGCTGGTTCTCCACCCGCATGCGACGCTCTTCCTTCACGACCTCGCGCTCGCGGCGGAACGCTTCGTCGTCCACGCGCAGCGTCGCCATACGATCGGCTTCGAGCCACAATGCGAGCGGCAGGTAGTGGGACGGCAGGGTCTGCCAGAACACGGTCTCGTCTTCGGTCGTGAACGCGTTGCTGCGCCCACCCACACTCGCAATGATCGAGGTATGAGACTCGGGCTCGACGTTCTTCGAGCCCTTGAACATCATGTGCTCGAAGAGATGAGCAAAGCCGGTACGTCCGGCACGCTCGTTCTTCGAGCCGACGTGGTAGGTCACCGACACGTGCACGATTGGCGTCGAGTGATCCTCAGACAAGATCACCCGGAGCCCGTTTCCGAGAGTCGTGATCTGGTACTGGAGTTTGGGGGGCCGGACGGCAGCGAGCACCGGCGCAAGCGCCACCGTCAGGACGGCTGCCGCCAGACAGACGGCAAGCCAGGTCGAATGATTCCGGAGGCGCATACTCTTCAATTATCGTCCAGCCTTCGCTCACGCGTGAAGGCGAAGGCTGCCCGCCGCAAGCCAGACTACCGGCTAAGCAGCCGAAAGCCTGCAGTTACCCATTCGGCAATTCCAACCTCGACGGGATAGGGGTCGATCCGGCGCTCGCCGCCAACGAACAATTCGATCGCGCCGGCACGCCCTTCGAAACGCACGCCACCTTCGACTTTATAGCCGGTTTGATTGCCGCGCTCGCGGCTGCCGTCCACCCCGAGGTAGCGAATGTTGCCCGCCGCCAGGAGGCCGATGCTGGGACGAACCTTCACGTCGCTGCGCACGCCAGCATCGAGCTCCCAGGAGTAGTCGACCGTGGTCTTCATGAAGACACCGCGCAAATCGGCATGAGCGTCAAAGATCGCCTGGCGGTACGAGAATCCCCTCTGCACGCGCCCGCCGAGCATGTTCCAGTCGATGGCTTCCTCTTTCGGCCGATCCGCGAGATGACGGGACTGGTGATACAGCTGGCCGGCAATCTCCGTGTCGCGGACGCGCACTGAGGCGACACCCGCGAGGATGTAGTTGCCCTGGTTGGGATCGAAGGAGCGGATCTCTTCGCCGAGGACGACCTGATAATTTGCGAGAAAGGTGAAGCGTCCCATGCCGTAGTCGACGACATCGAGCTCGCCCCCGAAATCCGCATCCCAGACGTAGCGCGGATCGTCGTCAGCAAGATACTCCGCCGCCATGTGGAACGCCGTCCGCGACATGAAGGTGACGGTGCGCGTGCCGTCGTCGGAAGACTGAGGTGCGCCGGGGTCCGGCTCCTGAGCCCCGGGCTGCGGGCTTGTCGTCTGTGCGCGAAGCGGGGCCGCACACACCACCACCATCAGCGCCAGCATGGCGCAGTGTTTTTTGCGAACGAACTGGTTCACTCGGATGACCTTTCGGGTTGGGAGAGGGCGCGCGTCAGCTCCTCGACGCGCGCTTCGAGTTGCTCGATTCGCCGCTTCATCTCGGGAAGGCGACGAAAGAGCACGGAGGCTTTGCGCCACTCGCGACTGTCGATGGCGGGATAGCCGGCGACGAAGGCACCGGCATCGAGCGAGTTGGTGACGCCTGACTGTCCGACGGCGATCGCGCCACGCCCGATCGTCAGGTGTCCGCCAACACCCACCTGACCACCGAACACCACATCGTCTTCGATATCGGTACTGCCCGCGATGCCGACCTGGGCCGCCATCAGCACGTTTCGGCCGACGGTGACGCCATGGGCAATCTGCACGAGGTTGTCGATCTTCGCGCCGGCCTTGATTCGCGTCTCCCCCACTGCTGGCCGATCGACAGTCGTGTTCGCGCCCAGCTCCACATCGTCTTCGATGACCACAACGGCCACTTGAGGAATCTTCTCGTGCGTGCCGTCGCCCCGCCGCACGAAGCCGTAGCCGTCGCCACCGATCACCACGCCGTTCTGCAGGGTCACGCGATTGCCGACGGTGCAGCGTTCGCGAATCGCGACGTTCGAATGGATCGTGCAGTCATCGCCGATGCACGCGTTCGGGCCAATCGTGACGTTCGGATAGATCACGGTGCGGTCACCGATGCGAGCACCTTCACCGATCACGACGAATGGTCCGACCGACACATCGGCCCCCAATTGGGCATCCGATGCGATCGCCGCCAGCGCGTGAATCCCAGCCGCCGGGCGGGAGGCGGGCGCAAACAATCCCACGGCTCTCGCAAACGCCAGGTAGGGATCGCGTGCACGCAACATCGCGCAGGTCGCTGCTGGCGCGCCCTCCTTCAGGATGACTGCCGACGCATTCGTCGAGGCGAGCGCCTTTTCGTATTTGGAATTGGCCAGGAAAGTCACATCGCCCGGCTGGGCAGCCTGAATGCCGGATACGCGCGTGATTTCGACTTCGCCGTCGCCCTCCAGCCGACAGTCCAGCCGATTCGCCAGGTCTCTGAGCTTCACTGCTGTTAATGCTACTCGGTCTTCAGGAAACTCGTAGGGCTACTGCGCAGCGCTCTTCGCAGTGACGCGCTCGAAGAAGGTCGGCAGGTTCCGCAGATGCAGCGTTGAGGAGACGCGCTGAACACACCCGTGACGCTCGCGGCGCGGCAGTCGCAACGCCTCGCGCAGTTCGTTGAGCGGTTCGCAGGGACGGCCTTCCCATTCGACGCGACGACGTCCCTGTGTCGCGCCCCGCATGGACAGCCAATGCCCACCGACTCGAAACAGGAAGTAATAGGCCAGCAGATTCGGACCGGGGACGATGGCCAGCAAGCCGGACGCGATCAGCCCGATGGTGTCGACGATGAGCCAGTTGCGATGACGCTCGTAGTCGCGTTGCAGCGCGCGATGAATGTGTGGCATCACGGCGTCGAACGTCGTGTCGCTCGGGTGTACCGCGACCACATGATCCTGCTTTCGCAGATTCCACAACAGGCGCTGCTCCGTGACGCGTTTTGCGATCCAGGACATCATCTGGTCCTGGATCCGCCTGGTCCACGATGGCGGCGTGCCCGTCTGATCGTGTCGTTCGTGCCGATTCTCTTCCGCGGCGCGAAGCAGCTCACTGAACCGACGTTGCCACCTCGCGAAGATGCCGGATGGCTCCGGCTCGTCCTCGGGCTCCGGCTCCGTCGTCTGCTCGTAATAGAGCACGTACTGATCGGCGCCCACCGGGATCACGAAAACATCCATGGCGGGCTATCTTCTGCGGCGCTGATCGGCGTCACGCGCGCGCACGGGGACGTCGGGCTTCCCGGCCGCTTCCCATGCACCGGCGATCATCGCGGCCACGGCGGCGGTCGACTCGTCGAGACGGCGCTCCAGCACGGCACGGCTGCCCCTGAAGAACGCCTCGTAGTACGCAGCGTCGTAGACGTCGCGATCGCCGATCGCCACACGATCGGCTTCGAGCACGGTCGGCACCAACCTGGTGCCCTCGAGCAGCGCGTCGAACGTGAACTCCAACGGGGCACGAATCGGCTGAATCGGCTTGGGCGAGAGTTTCAGCTGCTTGACGTAGCGCTCGAACAGCAACGCTTCGAAGCGCGCGTGGATCCCGCGCTGGTTCGTCTCCTGGCCATCTGCGTTGACGACCGCGTGAAACGGGACGTGCGCGTCACTCACGTAGTGACCCAGCCACGACGAGTAAAAGAGGATGTCGAATCGGCCGAAAGAGCCTCGACGCTGATACGTCGTGAACGCATCCTTCAGCTTTCCGTACATCTCCTCGGTGCGCCATGGCAACGTGCCGTTGCGATCGATCTGCGCCTTCCCGAACTTCTTGATCGCCTCGTCGAGATTGCGCGGCAGGCCAAGGAAGGGGTAGGGCCCGTAACCCGACCAGTCGAAGTCGAGGTAGTGATGCGGATCCTCCTCCGCGCCGAAGCTGTCGCGCCAGAGGTCCGGATCGATCGAATGCTCCACGAAGATGGTTTGGTTGGCTTCGAAGAGCGGCCGTAACGCCTCGGGCAGGAGGCGAATGGCGCGCGCGACGACGAACTTGTGTGCGTCGTAGCCCCAGGCATGAACGGACGTGGGCGTCGCGATGACGCAGATCAAGCCGAGCACGAAGAGGATTGGACGCATATGAAGATTATGACGTGGGGCTTTCGGCGCCGAGGCGGGTCTCGAGACCCGCCTCCACTCTGACTGATATCACGCCGTGGCGGGGACTCCAGCAGCCTTCGGCTTCGGCGCAACCGAGGACGCGCGCAGCTTGATCGCGATGCCGGCGGCGATGAGCGCCATCAACGCGCTGCCGTAGAAACCGGTCACCCAGGTGCCCGACTGCTCGTACAACAGCGCACCAAACCAGCCCCCGATGATCGACGCCACACCTTTGGCTGTGTACAAGACGGCATAGTTGGACGTGGCGTAACGCGTGCCAAAGTAGTCAGCCGACGTCGACGGGAAGAGCGAGTAGATCTGCCCCCAGGTGAAATAGACAGCAACGAGCGTCGCCGCAAACCAGCCGCCCGAGATCTGCCCGAGAGTCACCACCGAAGCCAGGCAGACCGCCTGCAGTACAAAGGTGAAGACCATCGTGGTCTCGCGGCCGAGTCGATCCGAAGCCCAGCCCCAGAAGACTCGTGCGCCGCCGTTGGCGAGCGGACTCAGCGTCGCAGCCAGCGTCAACGCGCCCGCCGAAAATCCCCATGTCCTCGCAATCGGTCCGGCATTGGCCGTCACCAACAGGCCGCCAGTCGCCATGAGCACGAACGCGAGATACATCCAGTAAAACTGCGGCGTCCGCAGCATCTCGCCGGTCGTGAACTGACGTTTTCCGATCTGCGACGCTCCCGCGGTTGGCGCCGGCGCTGCGGGGACTGCCTGTGCCGGAGGATGTCTCAGGAACTGTGCGACGACGAGGATGACGAGTCCTTGAAACAGGCCGGTCACGACGAAGGTCGCCTGGTACCCGCGTGAGGCGATCAGAAACTGGATGACAGGGATGAAGAGCGCCGTTCCCCCACCGAAGCCTGCGGCCATGATGCCGGATGCCAACCCGCGACGTTCCTTGAACCACTTCAGGGCCGAGCCGATCGAGCAGCTATAGACGAACGCCGCGCCCATGCCCGCCGCGCAATACGCCGTGTAGAGCTGCGGCAGCGACGTGGCGTATCCCATCCCGGCCCACCCGAGGCCGCACAACACGCCGGCAGCGGTGATGAACCAGCGAGGCCCGAGACGATCGACCAACCAGCCATCGAGCGGCTGCACCCACGTCTGGAACAGGATGAAGAGCGAGAATGCGATCTGAATATCCGACAGCGCCCAATCGGTCTGCTTCTGCATGGGACCGACGAAGAGCGTCCACGCATACTGCAGGTTGGCAATCATGATCATCGCGATCAGCGACGCGATCAGCTGGAACCAGCGATTGTTGATGCTCACGATGCGACCCCCTCCACGCGAGCCCCGCGGAGCGGGGCCAGAAGACACTGCCGCGCCAGTCGAGCGCAGCCACTCACGCTACGATCGCGCAACGGTTTGAGGCGAAGTTTCGCGTCAATGGTTGGGCTCCTTGGTCGTACATAAAGGTCGTAAGTCTGACACAGGGTACGGGCCGCAGGCTACGGGCTGGGTTCCCCTATCGTCCTGGCGGCTCGGACGTGGTGAGCAGGCGGTTCGACACGAAGCCCTGAATGTCTGCGCGACGCCGGTCCCGGTCCTGGATCTCATCGAGCCTCGTCCACGACTCGTCGTGCTCGTAGCGGAAGCTCGCGACATATCCTGACGGTCCTGCCCCGCCGTACTCGTCCGGGCCGAGCATCGAGAAAAA
>Ga0075421_100007196_pt1 | contig 13618 bp, 8 predicted proteins | sample SoiMetdeltSBSDD5_FD_75292 | JGI IMG/M metagenome (GOLD analysis project Ga0075421, IMG submission 75292) | Bulk soil microbial communities from a Populus tree surrounding site in Tennessee, USA - Soil MetaG P. deltoides SBSDD5 | ecosystem: Environmental > Terrestrial > Soil > Tree plantation...
AACTCAGACAGCGCGCGTCGGAGCGGCGCTTCCCCGATCAGAATCATCCGGTGTAGACATGATTCCTTGAAGGTCTTTACGAACCGCTCCGCATACGCATTGAGATTCGGCGACCGAGGCGGCAGACGGACTACCTGCACGTCTGCGGCGGCGAGCATATCGCGGAAGGCCAGGGTGAACAGCGGATCTTGATCGTGAATCAAGAAGCGCTTGCCGGTCAGAAAGCCATCGGAGACATCGGTGAGAATTGCGGCTCATCTGGTGAATCGATACGGCGTCAGTCTGCTTACGTCTCGCATTTTGGACCGAACGTCCTGCCGATCACGGCGAGTCCCTCTTGATCGCCCGCTCAAGAACCGCCTTGTACTCAGCAGCCATCGTCGCCCCAAACGTGCGCTCGATTGTTGCGTACTCTTCCGGACACATCTGCGGGCCGGCACGAAGCTTGTTCGGCAGCAGCTGCAACTGGTTATTGAAATCGCTCAAGCACGCATGGTCGGTACCTGAACCGCGATCGTCAATGAGTTTGATCTTTCGGGCGTCCGCGAGGCCGAGCAGCGCGGTGAGGGGGATGAACGCCGTCAAATACTTGCGCAACAGTTCCACACGTTCGTCCGGCCTGATGTCCGTTATGTTGGTCAGAATGTCCTCATCAAGATTCCGGACAGATAGGACGCCAAAGCTGTGATGGGCGAAATAGAACATGTTGTCCAGCCGCTTTCCTCTAGACAGACGCCTGTGAGTGACCAAAAGGGTGTACGACGCACTTTCGGCCGAACGCAGCTCGCCACTTTTGTACGCTGCGGGAACGATCTCATCGACGTCGAGATTGTCTCCAGCCGTCTTACTGCCGAGGCCCGTTTCCAGCAGGCGTGTCACCTTGATGTGTTCGCGCTGAACATCTCTGAAGACTGTGGTGAGCAGCGATTCGTCCATACTCGACTGCTGATCGACGACGACATCGATGGTCAGAACGGGGGACGTTCCTGGAGCCGCGGGTACACTCGGTGCGTCCGACGACATCAGGAATAGAGCCCAGGCGATCGCCACGACAACAGCTGCCGCCGCCGCACCGACAGCCGCACCCCTGCGGTTCTTGATCGCCAAGAATGCGCCGGACGCGGGACCGTCATCGGCGTTCGTTCCGAGAATGTCGCTCAGCCGATTTGTGAGCGCCGCGACGTCCGCATCCCATGCCGCGTCCCGCAGTTCGCGGCTCTGCCGTTTGACGAGCCCGCGGAGGTCCTCCGGCAGATCGACGGCACGCGGCATAGTCGCGCCGCCGACAAGCACCGGGATGACGCGAATGTCGCGCCTGAGGAGCATCCGCGTCTCGATTCGAACCCAGTCTTCCGGATCATCCAGCCGGCGGCGACCGTGCTCGTCTTTGCACGTCAGCCACGTTCGGCCGATCACGATCAGCGCAACCTGGCAGGTATCGAGCGCGTGTTCCAGGGTGTTCTCGAAAACGTCCCCGTCGGCGATCCCGTCGACGTCCTGGAAGACGCGCCGGCCGAACCGGGCACGCAGATGGTCGCGCAATCGACCCGCGTGCCCACCCGAATCCTCACGTCGATAAGTGATGAAGATGCCAACCATCGTAAGGCTTCCGTCAACTGTGCTCTGCACGTCGAATCCGGGCGCGAACCCTTTCAACTCTCACTCTGACACCGCACGAGATTTCGATCGACTGAGCCGTCGCGCTTCGCGGATGGTTGTGCTGTTGCTCCCAAACCCGGATTAGCCGAGAACGCTCACGATCTGCAATTCGCCATGCAAAGGCCCACCGCTGTGGGGATTACCGACCGCGTTTGGATCCATAGGTCCGTGCTCTCCCGCCCTTTAGGCGACGCGCCTGTCTAACGTCTCCGGGTATTTCCGGGCACCGCGCGCTTGGGAATGCCTTCCAGCCTCACGAAATGCGCGCGTCCCGACACTTCGACGATCACGACGGTCGACCCCGACGCGCCGCAGCCGACTAGCGGTGCATCACAGTCGAAGGTTACGAAGCGCTCGCCGGTTTGCCGATTTTCGACACGGACAGTCCATCCTTCCTCCCGGTAGCGTGCGACGTAACCGTCTCCAAGATCAAGGGACTCGAGTGGCTGCTGCGTCGAACTCGAGCGGAGGATTTGCCCGATGTCCGTCGAACCCCGTCTCCTGGACTCGCGACGTGCAGCGGCCGGTGTCGAGATCCCAGACGATGACGCGCTCGCTCGTCGCGGCGGCGCCTTTGCGACCGTCGGCGGAGATCGCGACCGCCCCTACGGCATCACGTAGGTCCCGCAGTTTCCTGATCGCCTTGAGCGTACGCAGATCCCAGAGCACCACCTCGCCGCTGAACGATCCGGACAAAGCTCGGTCTGCTGCGGTTGCAAGCGCGTTCACCGGCGACGAGTGGCTGCGAAGAACATGAGTGAGGTCACCGATAGAGGATCAGCGGACGACCGCGAACTGTTCCATCGTCACAGTGCGCGGACGTTCGAGCCTCGTCCCATGGAAAGGCCTCGCGCAGCTGTTGGGCTGTTCTGGTCTCTCCACACCGGCCGTCGTTGCTGACAGCCCTCAGGGTCCACTGCGTAGCATGGCTCGCACGACCTCACAGGTTATGGAGGAAACCATCAGAGATGGGCGCCAGAGATGTGTGGGAGTCATGGGAGCTATTCCCTTGTGCGAGCGCGTGATGAAGCTCGCCGCGCGCAGGTTGGAATGAGAGATCCCTCTTGTCAAAGAACAGCGTCGGCACGCTCCGGCTTCCAGCGCAGCAGCCACCGTTCCAGTCGGTCGACGGCGGCGCCGACGATCAGCACGCCGGCCGCCAGGACGGTCATGCCGGCGAAGACCCCTGTGGTGTCGAACACGCCTTCCGCCTGGGCAATGGTGTAACCGACCCCTCGTGACGCGCCGAGATACTCGCCGACGACGACGGCGACGATCGCCAGCCCGATGCTGACGTGCAGGCTCGAGAAAATCCAGGTCAATGCGCTGGGAATGAGCACGTGCCGGATCAGTTGACGCTCAGATGCCCCAAGCATCCGCGCGTTGTCGACGATGACGCGCTCCACGTCGCGGATGCCCCGAAAGGTATTGAAGAACACGACAAAGAAGACGACCGTCACGCCGAGCGCGACCTTCGACCAGATGCCGAGGCCGAACCATAGCAGGAAAATCGGCGCCAAGACGACACGTGGCAGCGCGTTGCCGACCCTAATGAACGGGTCGAGCAGCGCCGCCAGGAACGAGGATCGCGCGAGCGCGAAACCGAGGATCACGCCGGACACCGCGCCGATGGCGAACGAGAGCGCGGCCTCGACGAACGTGGTCATCAGATGCGGCCAGATGCTGCCGGTGACCGTCCAGCCCCACACCCGGACAAGCACGTCGCTCGGCCGGCTGAAGAAGAACGAATCCAGCGCCCCGGACCGCGACCCCCATTCCCACGAGAGCAGGAAGGCGATGGCCAGCAGGAGTTGCCACACCCGGATGGGCACGCGTCTGTTAGGCGGACCGCTCATAGCTCTTCAGGACTTCCTGCCGCAGGTCGCTCCAGATCGTTCCAAACAGTTCGTGGAACCGCGGTTCCAGCTTGACCTCCAGCAGGTCTCTGGGCCGTGCAAGATCGACAGGGTATCGGCCGACAATGCGGCTCGCCGGTCCAGCCGACAGGACGAACACTTCGTCGGCTAGCGAGATCGCCTCCTCCAGATCGTGGGTCACGAAGACGACGGTTTGCTTCGCTTCGGTCCAGAGTCCCAGGATCTCCGATTCCATGCGCAGCCGGGTGTGTACGTCGAGCGCGCCGAACGGCTCGTCCATCAGCAGAATGTCAGGCTTGACGATCCAGGCCTGCGCCATCGTGACCCGCTTGCGCATGCCGCCGCTTAGCTGATACGGGTAGCGATCTGCGAAGCCCCTCAGGCCGACCCGCTCGATCCACCCGGTGGCTTCGTCGTGCGCCTGTCGCCCCGGGCATCCTCGCAGGTCGAGACCGAACCGGACATTTTCGAGCACCGTCTTCCAAGGCAGGAGCGCGTCCTGCTGGAACATGTAGGACGCGCGCCGGTTGATGCCGGCTAGCGGTACGCCGAAGATCTCAACGGCGCCTTCGCTCGGCGCGAGCAGCCCGGCAATCATGTTCAGGACCGTCGACTTGCCACATCCGCTCGGCCCGACGATCGAGACGAAGCGCCCTGAGCGAGCCTCGAAGCTGATGTCCTGAACGGCCGTATAGCCGGCGAATCGCCGGGCGGCCCCCCTAAGAGTTATGGCGCTCGGACCGGACGCGGGCGACATCGAGGCCGGCAGCGTCAAGGTTTGATCACGAATTCATTCGTGTACGTCGTCGAAAGATCGAGCGACGCCGCACGAACCTTCGCACTTGAGACAGCGAGCAATCTGCGTACGGTTTCCACACCTTCGGGCGCCATGGCGCCGTCTGGCGACGGCGTCGGCGTGGCACTGCGAATCGTTTCCAAATCGGCCTCGGCGTCTGGCAGCCGCTGCGCATCAGGAATTTCGGCGCGCCGCCGAGGAGCGCTTCCATGCTGTTGCTGAGGCCCTCGACCACAAGCTTTCGCATCCTCAGTTCCGATTGGACGAGCGCACGCAGGCATCCTACACCCTCCCAACCACGGAAGGCGCTCGAATGGGCTCATGCCGCTATCATCGCACTGGGCTTCAGCTGTCATTCGCAGCACGCAGGCCCAATCTGTTCTGAGGCGTGTGGTACCTGCCTGGAGCGATGAAGCTGACATGGAAGATGCCGTGGACGTGTAACGCGGTCGGCGATGCAGAGCATGCTCGGGGAGGTCGCGCATCCCAAATGATTGCGGTCGCTGCCAAATTCAGCGTGGCGGACCCTGGCTCGGGCCGAGAATCCGGAGAAGGACGCTCCAGCCTAGGACTATAGTGGCTCTTGCCGAGCACACATAGATGACCCCCGAGCGTTGGCAGCAGATTACCGGAATGTTTCACGCCGCGCTGCTGCGCAATTCCGCTCATCGCCGAACCTTCCTCCAGGACGCGTGCGGCGCTGACGAGGCGTTGCGCGCCGAAGTTGAGGCGATGCTGGCAGCGCACGACAACGCCGGTGACCCTGGCAGCATTCCGGCGCTCGCAGTGTCGGAACAGATGCTGCGCCTCCAATCGGGATCCGCGGTCGGTCGTTACCGGATCGACGCGTTGATCGGGGCCGGCGGCATGGGACAGGTCTATCGCGCGCGCGATCCTCGGATTGAGCGCGATGTCGCGATCAAGGTGCTGCCGGCGGACTATGCCGCCGATGTCGAACGGCTGCGCCGGTTCGAACAGGAAGCCCACGCGTCTGGCGCGCTCAGTCATCCCAACGTGCTGACGCTGTACGACGTCGGCACCGCAGAGGGCCGCCCCTATCTGGTGATGGAACTGCTTGACGGCGAGACGCTGCGCGACTGCGTCGGCCGCGGCGCGATGCCGGCGGCGCGGGCCTGCGAGATCGCGGGCGCGATCGCACGCGGCCTCGCCGCGGCGCACGCGCGAGGGATCGTGCACCGCGATCTCAAGCCCGAGAACGTGATGGTCACGCGCGACGGGCGGGTGAAGATTCTCGACTTCGGCATCGCCAAGCTTCGCGTCCGCGATCCGAATCTCGATCAACGAACAGTGACGACGCCACTGCGGACGGCGGCTGACACGATGCTCGGCACCGCCGGCTACATGGCGCCTGAACAGATTCGCGGCGAGCCTACGGACGAACGCGTGGATCTGTTCGCGCTCGGCGCGATGCTGTTCGAGCTGTTGACCGGCCGGCGCGCGTTCGATCGCGAGTCCCGCGTCGAGACGCTGAACGCCATCCTGCACGACGACGTCCCGGCGCTTGGCGCGGCAGCGGCAAACGTCCCGCTTGCGGTCGATCGCATCGTGCGGCGGTGCCTCGAAAAGGATCCGGACGCGAGGTTCCAATCCGCGCGCGATCTGGCGTTCGCGCTCGACACGGCCGTGGACATGGCGGCGCCGACATCGACAGCCGTCCCGCTGGCGTCGGTTCGTCGACGGGGGCGCTGGCCGGCTCTCGCCGCGATCGCGCTCGTCGTCAGTGGCGTCGTCGCCTTTGCGATGTGGCGGCTCCCGCCGTCATCTGCCCCGCCAACACGCGAGCCGGCGCGCTTCGCGCTGCCGCCGCCGCCGGGCATGCGATTCGCGGGCGTCCCGGTGATCTCTCCGGATGGCACACTGGCTGTCTATCCCGCTGGCGAGGGCCCGACCGACAAACAGCGGTTGTTCGTTCGACGCCTCGATCAGGTGACGATCACAGAGCTGCCAGGAACAGAAGGTGGATCCGGCGTGTTCTTTTCTCCGGATGGGAAGTCGGTCGGCTTCGTGGCCGACAACACGCTGAAGACCATCAGGGTGGACCGGGCCGTGCCACCTGCGGTGGTGTGCACCGCGACGTTGTTTCTCGGCGGCACGTGGACAGCGGATGGTTCGATTATCTTCGCGTCAATCCAGCATGGGCTGCAGCGCGTTGCCGCGGACGGTGGAACGCCGCAGCCGTTGACCACAGTGGATTTGTCGAGATCCGAATACGATCACCATGCGCCAAGGATCCTGCCTGGAGGCCGCGCCTTGCTGATGACCGTTCACCACGGCCAAGCACGGTTTCGAATCGACGTACTGACGCTGGCAACAGCGGAACGGCGGACGATTGTCGCTGACGGCTTCGATGCTCAATACTCGCCGACCGGCCACATCGTATACGGATCGGGAGCAGACCTGTTCGCCGTGCGGTTCGATGTCGGTCGGCTCACGGTGGCAGGTGCGCCCGTGAAACTGCTCGATCGTGTCGAAACCGAACCGCTCAATGGCGTAGGCAATTTCGCGCTGTCGACCGCCGGCACGCTGGTGTTCCTGCCGCAACCGCCGCCCGCCCACCGAACGCTGGTGTGGGCCGATCGTTCGGGCGTCACCACGCCAATCCCGATTGAGCCGGGGGCGTTCTGGACACCGCGCTTGTCGCCGGACGGCCGGCAGTTTGCTGTTGTCGTCGATGACAACGGGCGTCGGAATATCTGGGTCTATCGTTTCGACAATGCAACGTTTCTCCCGATCGCCTCCGAAGGACTCAACCGCGCGCCCGTGTGGACGCGAGACGGTTTGCGTCTCACCTATCTTTCCGAGCGCGACGGCGTCCGCCACCTCATGTCGCAGCCAGGCGATTTGAGTGCGCCGGCCGAAAGCCTGCTCACGAGCCAGAGCGATGAGCTCTTTCCGGGCAGTTGGTCGGCAGACGGCCGCTCGCTCGTCTTCGTCGACAGTCCGCCTACGGATAGCTCAGAAGTTCGCGTGCTGCAGATCGAGGGGCGACAGGTCACGGCCGTGCCGGGCGTTCCTGTGCGCAGCAATCGGCCGGCGATCTCGCCCGACGGTCGGTGGCTCGCCTACGGCCGGGCACCGTCCGCGGCATCGGGGCGGCCAGCGATCTACGTCCGTCCGTTTCCAGGTCCCGGACCGTCACGTCAATTCATCGATGAAGCCGGCCAGCCGGTGTGGAGCCGGGACGGCGAGAAGATCTTTTTTCGCAGCAGACGCGGCGCGCCACAGGGGTCTTCCGGCGACGGCATCTTCGAAATGCCTTTCGATCGTTCGCGTGGGATCGCGGCCGGCCCGGAACGGCAATTGTTCCGGAAAGCCTTTGCCGAAGACGCCTGGATGGGCATTGCCGGCTTCGACGTCGCGCCCGACGGTCGATTCCTGCTGGTCATTCCCGACGAGTCGGAATCGATTCGACCTGACATGAACGTGCTGCTGAACGTCGACGACGATCTGAGACGGCGTGTACGGTAGCCGTGTTCGTCGGGCCGCTAGAAGCGGGCTCATCGCTTGACGCGGTCCGGCAGCAGCCGTCAGGATGCCGACTTGCCGAAAGACATCACGGAGCTGCTGCACGCGTGGGCCGGCGGCGAGGCGGGCGCACTCGAGGAGCTCCTGCCGCTGGTCTACGCTGACCTGCGGCGGCGCGCGGGCGCCTACATGCGCAGGGAACGGCCGAATCACACGCTGGAGCCGACGGCGCTCGTGCACGAGGCGTATCTGAAACTCGTCGACCAGCACCGCGCGACGTGGCAGAACCGCGGTCAGTTCTTCGGCGTCGCCTCGCAGATGATGCGCCGCATCCTCGTCGATCGCGCACGCGCACGGCGCATGGCCAAGCGATCAGGTCGATGGGCCAGGGTCACGCTCGACGACGGCGTGCGCGCGCCGGCCTCGCCAATCAACGTGGACGTGCTCGATCTCGATGCAGCATTGACGCGCCTGGCGGTCTTCGACTCGCGGAAGTGTCAGCTCGCGGAGCTGCGGTTCTTTGGCGGCCTGTCACTCGAAGAAGCCGCCGAGGCGCTCGGGATCTCGACGGCAACCGCCGACCGGGACTGGCAGACCGCGCGCGCCTGGCTGCTCAAGGAGCTGAGCGCAACGCCCTGACCTTGTCCCGGCCCGATCAGAAAATCCCGCCAATCTGCTGCGATGAGGTAGTTTTCCCGGTTTTCTCGCGTCGTGATCCAGAGCCGATGACATCCCCGGCTTCCGAACGGAGAACCTATGCCTGCCATTGCCTCCAGAATTGCCCGCGCATCGGCGTTCACGTTATTGCTGATATTCACAAACCTGGCAGCCGCCGGCATCGATCGCTCGCACGCGACCCAGGTTGCGGCGGCGTCGAACACGAACATCGCCGCGCCTGATCAACCGGGGCCGTTCAATGTCGGCGTCACGGTGTTTTCCGCGACCATGAGCGGCGGAAGGACGACGCGAGTTCAGGTGTTCTATCCGACCGCGGAACCCGTCGATTGCGCGATGCGATACCGAATCGATTACCTCGCCGGGTTCTATGACCTTCAATCACCCCTGTGCGCACGCCCGAATGCATTGGCCGTGCCGGGATCGTTTCCATTGGTTGTTCACGATCATGGCGGCCCCGGGCCCGGAGCCGACTTCCAACGAGTCGCGCAGCTTCCCTTGCACGAAACCATGGCCAGCCATGGTTTCGTGACCGCCGTCGCAATGCACGCGGCGGATCCAGTCGTGCGCGTCCGCGATTTGACGCTCGTCATTGACGCGCTGCTCGCCCGCAACGCCGCCAGTGGCGATCCGCTTGCCGGCAGCATCGATCCCGATCGCATCGGCATCTCTGGTATCTCGGCTGGGGCCGCCGCCGCGATTGGAGCCGCCGGAGGGATTGCGGGCTACGGCGTTCCTGCGGACACACGAATCAAGGCGATGGTCGTGTATGAGCCGGGCCTGGACTATCCATTCGACGCCGCCAGCATCGCGATCCCGTATCTGATCATGGGTGGGTCACAGTCGCGATATGGTCTGGCCATTCCAGCACTGTTCGCAGAAACCGTCCTGGCGCTGCCTCGAATCTACGTCCTGAATCCCAGCGCGACGCACTTTAGCTATCTGACCGGCATGGGCGCGGAAATTGACCAAACGCGGGAAGCCGCGCTGTTGGCCGATCCGGCGCTCCCCGAACCGTTGACCACTCGAATCGCCACCAATCCAGCGGCGGCGCGAGCGTACGACTTGTGGAATATGGGGCAGATCGTCTTCGCGCTTCTCGGCCCCGGCGCCGGCAGCGGACGCAACTTTTGCGACCGCGTCGGCGTGAATTCAATTCGCTCACTCGACGCGAGTCCACAGGACGGGTTCACTGATTCTCCACCGTTCCTGCCGACCGATGCATTCACGCTAAGTCCGGTGATCCCTGAAGAGATTCTGGTTCCCCAGATCGAGCTATATACCGTGGCCTTCTGGAAGACATTCCTGGAGGGCGACCAGCGCTACATGCGGCATCTCACGCCTGGCTACGCTCGAAGCCACGATCTGCAGGCAGTGGTCTTCAAGATCGATTAACGGCCGGACGTTTCTTGACGATCGCCTGTTCGCGCGATTCGTTGCGTTCTCCGACGGGGCGAAGCACTGGTGCGCTCCGTCGGATGGGCTCGCAACTGGCTGAGCAGATCGCAGTCCCGCTCGCGCCAGCAACACTGAGCCACTCCGAGGCGAGTCAACGCACGCGCGATGAGCGACTCAACCTTCCAAAACAATCACTCGGTGCGCGTCCGTAAAGCTCGATGTTCCTCGATGTTTTGAGGCCCACGGATCACAGTCCTATCACAAGCCACTCTTCAGAAGTGATTCGGACTTCGCCTATTCGCACCGCAACGCGACGATCGGATCCACCTTCGTCGCTCGCCGCGCAGGAATGTAGCTCGCCAGCAGCGTCACGGCGGCCAGGACGAACGCCACCGCGCCGAACGTCAGCGGATCGGTTGCGCTGACGCCGAACAGCAATTCCTTCATGACGCGTGTCGCGGCGAACGCCGCCGCCGCGCCCAGCACAATGCCGAGGCCGGCCATGCTCATCGCGCCCCTCAAAACCGATCCGAGCACGGCGCGCTTGTCGGCGCCGAGCGCCATCCGCACGCCGATGTCGTGCGTGCTCTGCGTCACCGAGTAGGAAACCACGCCGTAGATACCAACTGCGGCCAGAACCAGCGCCAGGGCGGCGAACGTGCCGAGCAGAAGTCTGGTGAATCGCCGCGCGGACAGCGACTCGCTGATCACGTCCTGCATACTCTGCTCGCCGTACATCACCATGTTCGCGCTCACCTCACCAACCGCTTGCTTGAGGGCCGGCACAAGGACGTACGGATCACCATGTGCCCGGACGACGTACTCGGAACCCGTCGAGGCCAGATCCATGACGTTGTCCGGGAACTGGCGCGAGGCCAGATACATCTGCGAACGCACCTTGGCGGACGCGTCGGCGTCCAGGCCCCAGTGCTTGACGTGGCCGACGATCCCAACCACCTCGCACTTCATCGTCAGGATCTCGAGGTTGATGTGCTGACCCAGGGGATCCTGCCCGGGAAACGCCCTGGCGGCGAAGTCTTCGTCGATGGCGACGGCGCACGGGCTCTTTTCGTTGTCCTGCGCCGATATGAAGCGACCGCGCAACAGGGGAATGCGCATCACGCTCAGATACTCGGGATCGACGCCATAGAAGAGCGCCAGATCCATCTGGCTCTGCTCGACCGGTTTCGGCCGCCCTTCGACCCAGTATGGCAGCTCGGAATCATCGCCGCTCATCGCCAGTCCACCGAACAGCACGCTCACGCCGGCGACTCCAGGCACCGAACGGAATCGGCTGAGGGTCTGTGCCAGCCCGTTGCGGACGGCGTCGGGCGCGCCATGGACCGCGGTCGATCCGGCGACGCCGAAGCTCAGCACCTGCTGCGGATCGAACCCGGGATTGACGCTCCAGAGCTTCGACATCGTGCGGATCATCAGCCCGGCCGATGCCGTCAGGACCAGGCCCAGCGCGATCTGCACGACCACGAGCGCCGGCAGCAGGCGCTGGCGGCTGGTGTTGCCGCGATCGCCTTCCTTGAGCGCGTCGTTCAAGTCGGCACGCGCGCTGCGCAATGCCGGTGCGAGCCCGAACAGGAAGCTGGCGCCGAGCGCCACGAGCGCAGTGAACGCGAGCACGGTTCCATCCAGATGAACCTGGTCGGCCCGCGGGAGCTGACTGGCGATTTTCGCGACGAACGCGGCGTTGAGGGACCTCGCGACCACCAGTCCGACCCCGGCTCCAGCGGCTGCGAGCAGCACGCTTTCGGTCAGCAGCTGCCGCGCGACGCGGCCGCGCGTGGCGCCGAGCGCCGTCCGGATCGCAAGTTCCCGACGCCGGGCGCTCGCGCGGGCGAGCAGCAGATTGGCGACGTTGGCGCACGCCATGAGGAGCACGAACCCGACGGCGCCGAGCAGCACGAGAAGCGGAGTGCGCACGTCGCCGGTCAGATTCTCGCGCAGCGAGACCGCATTGATACCGCGGTCCTTGTCCTCGGTCGGGTACTCCTGCGCCAGCGCGGCGGCGATGCCGTCCAGTTCGGCTTGCGCCTGCTTCAGCGACGTGCCGGCCTTGAGCCGCGCGACCACGCGCATGCCCATTCCCACGCCGCGGTTCCAGAACAGCGGTTCGCTCCACTGGCCGATCGGCACAATGACAGACGCGCGCCGCCAGAGCACGTCGTCGCTCGGCACGACGCCGACAATCGTGTAGAGCCGTTCGTTCAAGGTGAGGCTGCGGCCCAGCACGTGCGGATCGCCGCCGAAGCGCGTCCTCCAGAAGTTCGACGTGAGCACGACAACCGGCGAGCTGCCCCGGCGGTCTTCGTCGACGCCAAAGGTGCGGCCAACGATCGGCTTCACGTCCAGCGTGGGGAAAATCTCCGCCGAAGCCATCTGACCGCGAAGCCGTTCGGGTGTCGCCTGTCCGGTGAGGTTGAACGTGTCGCCGCGGTACGCGGCCATTTGACTGAACGAGCCGCTCCGCTGCCGCCAATCGAGAAAGTTCGGGTACGAAACCGATGCCTCGCGGAACTGCGGCATGCTCGTGTAGAGCTGCAGCAGGCGCTCGGGCTGGGTGTAAGGCAGGGGCCGCAGCAGGACGGCGTTCACGATGCTGAACATCGCCGTGTTGGCCCCGACGCCGAGCGCGAGCGCCAGCACGGCAACGGCGGTCACACCCGGCGTCTTTCGCATCGCCCTGACGCCGAACCGCACATCCTGCAGCAGAGCTCCCATGGTTTCCCCCCGGACTCGTTGACGTAGCCGGCGCGTGTCGGGTTCCGGTTGCAGCGCAAATGTCGGGGCGGTGATCCATGTCATGCAGACGCCGTATCGGGCGTCCCAACGCAAATGCCTACGCCGAACGATTCGTCCGTTCAATCAAAGAGGAATGTCTCAATCGGGTGACTCCATTCGGCGAGCACCATTTTCGGACGGGCCGTCGCCGAATGTGTCGGCCCACTTCATCGTGAACGGAATCATCAAGGACTGGCCAACGAACTGCTTGAGGGCTCGCCTGCGCACCGGTCTGTCGGTCGCGTTCGTCGACGCCAACGGCTGGGCGGTCTACTCAACAGACGCGCGCGCCGCGTGAAACGTAGTTCGCAGATTCTGTGCAGGCGCGGCGTCTTCTAGCCGTGTTCCCGGCTGTCGATTGACACTTCTTCTTCCGATACAATAGGCGCGCTGTGCGCGTTCCGCCGAAAGCGCCACCTGCCTATAGGCCGATTGCGCCACCCCGCTTTGTGCCGCCGGCCTATCGGCCCATTCCGACTGCGTCTGCGGGTGTGCAACTGAAGCGTGCGGAGAGTTACGGAGTCGCGCATCCACCAGCCCCGCCGGTATATAACCCGCATCTGCAGCCAGGTGACGCGAAATCGGTCGGGATCACAGCGCCACCTGTCTATAGGCCCGCTACGCCACACCGCTCTGGGCCACCGGCCTGCGGGTCTACCCAGGCTGCGCCGGGTGTGCAACGGAAGCGTGCGGAGAGTCGCCGAGTCGAGCATCGACCGGCCCCGCCGGCATACAGTCCGCAACCTCACCCAGTTCACGCGAAGTCTGTGGCAATGAGAGATACAACGGGGCAGCGCTCTGCGCCGTTTCAAGCCGGTTCTCGTTCATCGCCGACGGGGATGCCGGGCCAGCCAGGACTACCTGGCCATGGGGTTCTGGCGGTTGGTCGTGTGTTGCAGCCAAAGGTCATCATCACCGAAATCCAACCGAAACC
>Ga0075421_100007197_pt1 | contig 13618 bp, 12 predicted proteins | sample SoiMetdeltSBSDD5_FD_75292 | JGI IMG/M metagenome (GOLD analysis project Ga0075421, IMG submission 75292) | Bulk soil microbial communities from a Populus tree surrounding site in Tennessee, USA - Soil MetaG P. deltoides SBSDD5 | ecosystem: Environmental > Terrestrial > Soil > Tree plantation...
TCGGCGAGCGTGCGCCGCCCGGCCGGGGTCAGCGTGTAACAGCGCCGCTTGCGTCGCTCGCCGGCGGCCATCCAGCGGCCGGAGATGAGGCCCCCCCGCTCGAGGCGGTAAAGCGCCGGGTAGATCGTGCCTGTCGGCAGATCGAAGCGTCCGCCGCTCTGGCTGTGAAGTGCTTCCCGGATGGCGTATCCGTACTCGGCACCACCCTCAAGGGTGGCCAGCAGCAGGGCGTCCAGGTGGCCCTTGAGCACCTCCGCCTTCATGGGTAGCAACCCTACTCCTCGGCGCCCCTTTGGACTAATGTCTGCCGTAGCTAGCGACGCTACCCATCTGGCGAAGGGATCAGTAGCCGTGGCGACCGGGTCGGCGACTCACCAGTGGTTGCTGTTCGGACATGTGTTCGGCGTCGCCGTGTTGGCCGCGGGCGTGGGCGCGTACGTGGCGGGTCTTGGTCGCCTAAGCGCCGCCGGGACCGCCCGTCAGCTGCGGGCGGCGATACCGGTGGTGACCTGGGGCGTACAGCTCACGATCGGCGGCGTGTTGGTGGTCTTGGTAACCGGCGTGCTCCTGGGCCTGGAGACCACGTCCTTCGACGAGGCATGGTTGATCACTTCGCTGGTGGTCTTCCTCGTGCTGGGCGTGGCCGGTCGGTTGGCCGAAGTCCGGCTGAAGCCGATCCTCGACGAGGTCAACCGCATGACGGACGAGCCTGCGACGGCTGACCTCGATCGCGTCACGCGGGTGGCACGAAGCCGGATGATCCACCTGTCAGCGGATGCGGCGGTGCTCAGCATCATCGAGATCCTGTACCTGATGACGCTACGGCCGGGCTGGTGGGGGATCGTGATTTCACTCGTCGTCATGGGCGCGGCGCTGGTCGGCCAGGCATGGCGGCTGGGCCGCGGACTTACCGGAGGTGCGGCGTGACCGATGCAGCTATTGAAGTACGTGGATTGCGAAAGGCGTACGGTCGTGTCCAGGCTCTGGCCGGCATCGACCTTTCGGTCCCCCCCGGCACCGCGTTCGGTCTACTCGGACCCAACGGCGCCGGCAAGACCACCGCGGTCCGCATCCTCGCAACGCTCCTGCGGCCCGACGCCGGCACGGCCACGGTGGCTGGCTTTGACGTCGTCCGGCAGAGCGGCCGGGTGCGGGAGCAGATCGGACTGACGGGGCAGTATGCCGCGGTGGACGGCTTCGCCACCGGACGGGAGAACCTCGTGCAGGCCGGGCTCCTGCACCATATCGGGCGCCGCCTCGCCCGGCGCCGGGCCGCCGACCTGCTGGAGATGTTCGGGCTGACCGAGGTCGCCGATCGGAAGGTCGATACGTACTCCGGAGGCCTGCGGCGCCGACTAGACGTTGCGACGAGCCTCGTGGGTGGGCCGCCGGTACTGTTCTTCGACGAGCCCACCACGGGCCTCGACCCGCGGGCCCGATCGGCGATGTGGGAGCTGACGGAGCGACTCGTCGCCGGCGGGACCACGGTCCTGCTCAGCACGCAGTACCTCGAGGAAGCCGATCGCTTGGCGCACAAGATCGCGGTGCTGGACCGGGGGAAGATCGTCGCCGAGGGTACGCCGGATGAGCTCAAATCGCGGATGGGCGGGACCCGGCTGCGGTTGCGCCCGGCGGAGCCGTCCGACGGTCAACGGGTCGTCGAGGCCATCTCCGGGCTCGGTGACGGAGAGCCCACGCTCGATCACGACAGCGGCGAAGTGAGCCTTCCGGTGCCCAGCGATCCGCTGTTGCTGGCCGAGGCGCTGCGCCGAGCCACCGAGGCCGGCGTGACGATCGCCGACGTCCAACTGACTCGGCCAACGTTGGACGAGGTGTTCCTGACGTTGACCGGGCGCGAGCGGACGCCCGACGTCGACGTGACGCCAGCCGTTGAGGCAAGGAGTCGGTCATGACGCAGCCGGTTGTCCACCGCTCGGCCCCGATGGCCCTGATCACCGACACCTGGGTGATGACCCGCCGCAACCTGAGGCGGCAGTTCCGGATTCCGTCCCAGTTGGCCTACACGACCGCACTGCCCGTCATGTGGGTGTTGCTGTTCGTCTACGTGTTCGGCGGATCGATACAGGTTCCGGGGGCGTCCTATGTGGACTTCCTGGTGCCCGGCATCCTCGTGCTCAGCGTGGCCTTCGGGATCGCCAACACCGCCCTCGGGCTGTCCGACGACCTGGAGAGCGGCGTGCTCGACCGGTTCCGGTCCCAGCCGGTCAGCCGGCCGGCGTTGCTGATAGGCCGGGCGCTGTTCGACACGATGCGCAACGTGTTGGGGCTGCTCATTGCGCTCGGGGTGGGCTTTGCCGTGGGCTTCGAGTACCACAATGGACTGCCGGCCCTGGTCGGCGCGTTCGCGCTGACGGTGGCGCTCGGCTTCGCGGTCTCCTGGATCGGCGTTCTCATCGGGCTCGCCGTCCACGACCCGGAGGCGGCCCAGACCGCCGGTACGCTCCTCGCGATACCGGTGATCTTCGCTAGCTCGACATTCGTTCCAGTGAGTTCGATGCCCGGCTGGCTGCAGGCCGTCGCGTCGAACAATCCGATCACCCACGCGGTCGACGCCGCCCGAGCGCTGACCCTGGGCGGGCCGGCGGCCAAGCCGGTGACCGCCACCCTCCTCTGGGTCGTCGGTATCGTGGCGGTCGCGCTGCCCGCGGCCGTGCTGCGCTACCAGCGCGCCGCCAAGTGGGGTGAATCCTAGGGCTAGCGTGTGTGGCCGGCGGCGATCTCCGCGCTGTCGCCGAGCGTGTCAGCGTCGGCCACGACGGTGTACACCTCCCACGGCTCGCCGCCGGGGCCGTGAACCCACACCTTGTCCTGCAGGGCGTAGCAGCACGCCGTGCCCGCCTCGGTCTCCGATTCGAAGCCGATCGCGTCGAATCGCTTCGCGGCGTCGTCGACCTCGGCGCTGCTGTCGACCTCGAACCCGACGTGGTCCATGATCGTCTTCTGGCCGGGCTCGCCGGGGAGGAGAACCAGCTTGAGCGGCGGGTCGACGGTCACGAAGTTGGCGTAGTCGGGGCGGCGCTTGTTCGGCTCGACCCCCAACAACTTCGAGTAAAAGGCGATCGAGCTCTCGAGGTCTCCTACCCGCAGTGCTAGCTGAAATCGAGACATTGACACCACCCCTTAGCCATGACTGTCGCTCCTGGTTACCACATCGGTGGTGGGTCAGACAAGAGGCACGTCAGGCGTTCCTCATCAGTCGGCGCTTATATATTGACAACACGTCGACCTGCCTCGATACTTCGCTCATTATCGAGACCTCGAAGAATCGATAAGAACTGCCTATTAGTAGTTATTTTCTTGGGGATTTCCCCAGGGTTCTCCCTAGGTCGATTTCGACGGCCGCGGAATCGCATAGGCGCGCCCAGTTCAACCATGTCACTAGATCAACCGCTCTGCGGGTCGTCCCGAAGGAGTGATTGATGGACTTTGCCTACTCACCGCGGTTGCAGCAGCTCAAGCAGCAAGCGGGCGATCTGGCCCGCACGCTCATGGCCTACGAGGAGGAGTGCGAGCGTCGCAACGGACTGTCCACTGAGGACCTGGCCAAGCTTCGCCAGGAGGTCGTCGCGTGCGGGCTACAAGCCATCAACATGCCGGCGGAGTGGGGTGGCGCTGGTCTCTCGATTCTCGAACAGGTCGTCGTCCAGGAGGAGCTCGGCAAGGTAACCAACGGGCTATGGGACGTGGTCTGGCGACCCGCCAACGCACTCGGCGCGTGTACTCCACAGCAGCGGGAGCGCTGGTTGCTTCCATGCATCGACGGACGCCGCCGGGAGGCGGTCGCGATCACCGAGCCGGAGGGCGGGTCAGATCCCAAGCAGCTGTCGACGAGGGCGCAACGCGCCGGTGACGGCTTCCTTCTCAACGGAGAGAAGTGGTTCGTCACGGCCGGGGACTTCGCGGACTTCTTGCTCGTCCTCGCGGACGTGCCGGGTGGCGGCCCGACGATGTTTCTCGTCGACAAGGATCTCCCCGGCGTGACGATCGCGCGTACGCCGAGCTACACGCACCAGTTCGTGTTCGAGCATCCCGAGTTCGTCTTCCGTGACGTGCGGCTCGGTCCGGAGACCGTGCTCGGCGAGATCGGTGGTGGCTACGTGCTGACACGCGCCTGGTTCACCGCCGAACGGATCTGGATCGGTGCTCGGGCGGTCGGTGCCGCGGACCGGGCGCTCACGCTCGCTGCCGACTGGGCCCGCCAGCGCATCCTCAACGACCAACGGCTCATCACATTCCAGCTCATCCAGGCGATGCTCGCCGACTGCGCCGTCGACATCGCGGCGAACCGGGCCCTTGTGCACCAGGTGGCCTGGGAGTGCGACCAGGGTGGTGACCCCAAGACCCTGCACGCGAAGGCCGCGATGGTCAAGCTGGCCGCATCCGAGGCCGGCGGCCGCGTGCTCGATCGCGCGGTGCAGATCTTCGGCGGCCGGGGTTACATGCGGGAACAGCCCGTTGAACGCCTCTACCGGGACATTCGCCTGGACCGGATATGGGAGGGCACTTCGGAAATTCAGCGCCTGATCATCGCAAACGAAATCGACAAGCGAGGTCTCGCCGGTCTTCTCGCCTTCCGCGGTTCGGTAGCCACGTAGGGCGGCTGAGCGTAAGGAATATGATCATGGCTAATTCACCGGCCCCACCAACGACGACAGGCATCGATGATGCACCCGTCCGTCCGTTCCATTACCGCATGTCCGCGTTCGTGGGCGGCGGGCAGTTCATCGATGGCTACATTCTCGGCGTCGTGGCCATCGGCTTCGTGCTCATTCCGGCCGACTTCGGCCTGACCCCCGTCTGGAAAGGCCTTATCGGTGCCTCGGCGCTGATCGGCATATTCGTCGGTGGCATCATCTTCGGCTGGATCACCGATCTGATCGGCCGGAAGCACCTCTACACGATCGACCTCGCCGTGTTCGTCGTCGGATCGATCGGACAGTTCTTCGTGGAGAACCCGTGGCAGCTCTTCGTTGTACGGCTGATCATGGGCATCGCCATCGGCGCCGACTACGCGGTCGGTCCCTCGTACCTCTCCGAGTTCGTGCCGCGCAAGCTTCGCGGCCGCATCCTCGGCTCGCTCGTCGGGATGTGGACGCTGGGCTATGTCATCTCGCTCGCGGTCGGCGTGGTCGGGCGCGGCTGGGGTCCGGACGGCTGGCGCTGGGTGCTGGCCAGTAGCGCCGTGCCCGCCGTTGCCGTGCTGTTCCTGCGGCTCGGCAGCCCCGAGTCACCGCGCTGGCTGGTGAGCAAGGGGCGCCTGGACGAGGCGGCGGCGATCTGCAAGAAGTACCTCGGCGATGCGGTGACGGTCGACGACCTGCTCAACGAGTCGAACGTCCGGCCGTCCTACCGCAAGCTGCTGTCCGGCATCTGGCTCAAGCGCGTCCTGTTCGTCGGCATCTTCTGGTCCGCACTGGCCTGGCCGAGCTTCGCGATCTTCACGTTCCTGCCGCAGGTCCTGCGCACCCTGGATATCGATAACGCCGACATGGGCGCGCTGGCCATCCGCTCGCTGTCCCTGATCGGCTTCGGCGTCGGGTGGTACGCGATCGGCCGCATGGGTCGGCGCCCGATGCTGCTCTGGACACTCGTCGCGATGACCGGCATCTTCGCGGTCCTCGGGCTCGTCCCGTCGCCACCCGGCTGGTTGGCGGTTGTGGGGTTCGCGATGTTCGCCCTGTCGCTCGGGTTCGTGAGCAATGTCGAGTTCCTCTACCCGCCCGAGCTCTTCCCGACGGACATCCGTGGTTCCGGAGTCGGGCTCGGCAGCGCGTTGAGCCGGGTCGGTGGGGCGGCCGGCACGTTCCTGCTGCCCATCCTGCTCGCCGGGCCGGGCCTGCAGTTCTCGATGTTCGTCACCGCGTTGGTCACGCTCATCGGTGCCGGGGTGACGGCGTTGTGGGCGCCCGAGACCAAGGACGTGAGCCTGAGGGAGGCGAGCACCGGTGAGCCGCAACCGACGGCCGCCGTCCCAGCTCCACGAGTCGGCGAGACGACCAAGGTGTGACGGCGACATGTCCGGCTACCGCGATCGTCCCTGGCTGTCGTCGTATCGCGACGGCTCGACCGACGAGGTCGCCACCGCATGCCCCGACGCGCTGGCGATGTGGCGGGACAGCCTCCGTCGGGCCGGCGACCAGCCGCTGATCTACTACGCCGATACCGTGCACACGCTGGCCGAGGTCGACTCGGCCAGCGATGCACTCGCCGTGGCGCTCGCCAGCCGCGGCGTACGGCAGGGGGACAGGGTCGTCCTCTACCTGCAAAACGTGCCGCAGTTCGTCGTCGGGCTGCTGGCGACCTGGAAGCTCGGCGGTGTCGTGGTTCCGGTCAACCCGATGCTCAAGGAGCGTGAGCTGAGCTATGTGCTGGCCGATTCGGGCGCTACCGCGCTGATCTGCCTGCAGGAGCTGTGGGCATCGGTGGCGGCGAAGGTCGTCGAGGACAGCCCGGTGAGCGTCGCGGTGACCACCAGCCCGCTCGACCACGTGCCCGTCGACCTTCCGCCGTCCCGGCTTTCCCTGCCGCTGCGGACGGTGCAGCGGGTGGAGACACCCGGAGCGGCCGACCTGCTCACCCTCGTTGCCCAGCACCGGGGGCAACGGCCCGGGCCCGTCGAGCTCGCACCCAGTGACGTGGCGGCGCTGACCTACACGTCCGGGACGACCGGCGACCCGAAGGGAGCGATGAACACCCACGGGAACGTGGTGTTCACCGCACAGGTCTTCCGCGACTGGCTGGGACTTGGGACCGACGACACCTGCCTGGCCGGTGCGCCGCTGTTCCACGTCACCGGCCTCATAGGGCATGCCGCGGTGGCGATGCTCGTGCCGATGCCGCTGATCCTGGGCTACCGGTTCGACCCGGCGACCATGAACGACCTCGCCGAGCGGCACAACGCCACGTACACCGTCATGGCCATCACCGCGTACACCGCGATGATGAACGATCCCTCGATCCGGGCCCACGACCTGTCCGCGCTGTCCAAGGTGTACAGCTGTGGGGCACCGATCGCGCCCAGCCTCGTCGAGCGGTTCGAACGCGCGGTCGGCCCGTATATCCACAACATCTACGGCCTCACGGAGACGACCGGGCCCTCGCATGCCGTGCCCCTCGGCCGGCGAGCCCCGGTGGATCCGGCCACCGGCGCGCTGTCGATCGGCGTACCGGTGCCGGGAACCGCCGTGCGCGTCCTCGACGACAACGGCGACGAGGTGCCCGTCGGTCAGATCGGCGAGCTGGCGATCAGCGGACCAGGCGTCGTACCCGGCTACTGGCACCGACCGGATGCCACCGACGCGGCCCTGCCAGGTGGCGAGATGCGCACCGGCGACGTCGGGTTCATGGATGACCAGGGGTGGTTCTACCTGGTCGACCGGAAGAAAGACATGATCAACACGGCCGGCTACAAGGTCTGGCCGCGGGAGGTCGAGGACGTGCTTATGGGGCACCAGGCCGTCAAGGAGGCGGCGGTGATCGGCGTACCCGACCCGTACCGCGGCGAGACCGTCAAGGCGTTCGTCAGCTTGCGTGACGGCGCCAGCTCGACTCCTGAGGAGCTCATCGCGTTCTGCCGCGACAACCTGGCGGCCTATAAGTACCCGCGGGTCGTCGAGATCTGCGACGACTTACCCAAGACCCTCACCGGTAAGGTCCTGCGCCGCCAACTGCGTACCCCCGCTTGCGATTGACGCGTAGCGTAGTAGGGTCAATAGCTAGCGACGCTAGCTATTGACCCTGGCGGGGAGGTGGTTTGCGGTGGCTCTGAACCGGCGCGCCCTGCTCAAGGTCGGTGTTGCCGCGGTGACCGGGCTGGCGGCACCCATCGGCACCGCGATCGCCGCGACCAGGCGGCAGCCGGGCCGACCGCCACCGAGCCCCTCGGTGAGACCGTTCACCGTCACGCTGCCCATCCCCGCGGTGTTACGGCCGGCCTCGACGACTGGCGGCGTCGACCGGTTCGTGATCCGGCAGCGGCCCGCGGACATCGAGATCCTGCCTGGCCTGCGCACCCAGATCTGGGGCTACGAGGGCCAGTTCCCCGGCCCGACGATCGAGGTTGAGTCCGGGCGCACGGCGCTGGTGCGGATCCAGAACGAGCTATCCGTACCGACCGTGACTCACCTGCACGGCGGCGTCACCCGGCCCGAGCACGACGGTTACCCACTCGACCTGGTGTACCCGGTGGGTGTGACGCAAAATTCCGGTGGTCACGCCGACCACGGGGTGGCCGGCCCTGCGATGGGCAGCCGCGAGCACGAGTACCCGAACGTTCAGCCGGCCGCAACGCTGTGGTACCACGACCACCGCATCGACTTCACCGGCCCGCAGGTCTATCGAGGCCTGGCCGGTTTCTACCTGATCCGCGACGAGATCGAGGACGCACTCGCGCTCCCGCGAGGCGAGCGGGAGCTCCCCTTGATGATCACGGATCGGACGTTCAACGCGGACGGCTCGCTCTTCTACCCGTCCATCGATCCCGACCTGCAGCACACGCCCGGCGTTCGGACGCCGTTCGGCAACGGGATGAAGGGCGACACGGTCCTCGTCAACGGAGCGCCCTGGCCACGCGCCGAGGTGGCCGCCGTCCGGTACCGGCTCCGGGTGCTCAACGCCTCCAACGCCCGCTCGTACCGGCTGCAGCTGGATCCTCCGCCGGCCGGCGGACTCCCATTCGCCCTCATCGGCAGCGAGCTCGGGTTCTTGCCGCGGCCGGTATTCCTGGACTCGCTGCTGCTCGGCCCGGCCGAGCGGTTCGATGTGATCGTCGACTTTGGACGGTACACCCCCGGTACCCAGGTCGTGCTGCGCAACACGCTCGGCGAGGGGGCGACGGCTCAGGTGATGCGTTTCGACGTGGCCGGGTCGGCCCCCGACGAAAGCCGCATCCCGGAATCGGTCCCGGTGCCGGACACCCCATTTGATGAGCAGGCCATCGCGGTGCATCGACGGTTCCTCTTCATCGTCGGGCGCGGCGGCGGAGCCTCGACGATCAACATGCGCCAGTTCAAGCCGGACCGCGTCGAGGCTCGCCCGCGCATCGGATCGGTCGAGCGCTGGGAGTTTCTGGCCGACGGCGAGCATCCCATCCACCTGCACCTCGGGCAGTTCCGGGTGCTCTCGCGCGTCGGGATGCCACCCGCGGCGCAGGACGCCGGATGGAAGGACAGCGTGACGTTGTTCGGGGGTGAGATCGTGCTCGCCGTCCGGTACGGCACATACCTCGGCAAGTACGTGATGCACTGTCACAACCTCGAACACGAGGACATGATGATGATGGCCAACATCGAGGTAGTGCAATGATCGCGGGCGTGGTACCGGCCCGGGTGCGTCACCGTTCGCGAACGCTGGTCGCCGCATTGCTCGTCCTTGTCGCCGAGGCCGGACACCTCGTGTTGGCGCTGCTCGAGTGGCCGGACTGGGTGGTGCGTGGCCTCTTCCACATCGCCGCCGCGATGGCGCTCGGCGTGCTGCTGGCCAGCCTGCTGGTTGGGCCGGGGCGCACCGGGCTGCGCCGTGGCTTGGTGTTGACGATCTTCCTGCCGGCGGTGTGGCTGTTCACCCGAACATTCGGCTTTCCCAGCGTCGTCAACCTGCATCGGCTCCCGATCGGCGCGGTGGATGCCGCGACCTCGGCCGTCGAGGTCGCGGTTGCGTTGCTGCTGGTCACAGAGCTACTCCGTCGGCGCGGCTAGGCGGATCCCCGGTCGCGCCGTTCAGGGTGAAGCAACCGAGTTGCCGACGCTCCAGCGACTCAGTGGTGGAGATTCGAGGTTCATCGAGTTAGACTGTCACCGAATTAGTCCAGCATCGAACCGGAGTGAGGTGGAGCTGGCGTGGTGACCCGCGACGATCGGCCGCTGCTCGCGGTCCTCGACTGCGCGTCGGCGCCGTTGGTACGCGATCCGTTGACTGCCGACCGGGCCGTGCGGGTCGCCGGGGTGTTCAAGGCCCTGGCCGATCCCGTCAGGCTGCGGTTGCTCTCGTTGATCGCGTCGCATGCGGGGGGCGAAGCGTGCGTATGTGACCTGACGCCGGCCTTCGAGGTGTCTGAGCCCACCATCTCGCACCACTTGAAGACGTTGCGCGAGGCTGGGCTGGTCACCTCGGAGCGCCGGGCGTCGTGGGTCTTCTACCGGGTGGTGCCCGAGGCGCTGACCGGCCTGTCGGGCCTGCTGGACCCCTCGGGTGTCGCCCTCCCGATCGGCGCCCCGCGATGACGGTCCCCCTGGCCCGCCGGATGTTGGCGGAGTTCCTCGGAACGGCGCTGCTGGTCACCGCGCTGGTCGGCTCCGGGATCATGGCTACCCGACTGTCCCCCGATGAGGTCGGCATCCAGCTGCTGCAGAACTCGATCACCACGATGCTCGCGCTGACCGTGCTGATACTCATCTTCGCTCCGGTGTCCGGCGCGCATTTCAACCCGGTCGTCACGCTGGCCGCCTGGTGGCTGCAGCGCCGCAGCGGCGGCCTGAACCTCCGAGATCTGGTCGGCTATGTCGTGGCGCAGACGCTCGGCGCGAGCAGTGGCGCCGTCCTGGCCAACGCCATGTTTGATCTCCCGGCGGTGTCCTGGTCGACGACAACCCGTACCGGATCGCACCTTTGGCTCGGCGAGGTCGTGGCTACCGCCGGACTCACTCTGTTGATCTTCACGTTGGTCCGCACCGGCCGCGCCTTCCTCTCCGCGCCGGCGGTCGGTGCCTACGTCGGCGCCGCCTACTGGTTCACGTCAAGTACGGCCTTCGCCAACCCCGCGGTCACTATCGGTCGCGCCCTCACCGATACGTTCGCCGGCGTCGCGCCCGGCTCCGTACCCGCCTTTGTGGGCGCACAGGTGGCGGGAGCGCTGATCGGTCTGGCCGTACTCCTGGCCCTCTACCCCGATCCGGCGTCCGGACCGCCGCGGCCACGCCCACAGAGGACCGTCCTGCCGGAGTCTGACCTGCCGTCGGGCCAGCTTGGTCGTGGGATTTCCCTAGTCCCGAACCGTTGGCGAGCCTGACCCCGGGCCGGCGGGCCGGCCGGCCCGGGCCCATCCGCCAGAGCGGCCGAAGGGAATCGAACCGCCACCGTCAGTTTGGAAGTGTGCCTCGGGGTGGTGCACGATGCGGAATGACTCCTCGATCTGTAATGCCGGTGGTAGGCGTCGATGACGGCCACCAAAATCATCGGCGTAGTCCGCGATTTTCAGTCCACCGACCACCAGCGGTCACTGTTATAGGCCCCGAATCGGTAGATCAAAGAATTCGGATCAAGATTGAACGGCGGTACCCTCCTTTTGACAATTCCGTGCTAGGCGGAACCGGCCGGCGGGGCGGCGGGGCGCAGCGAAAGGAGCAAGCCACCATGTTTGATCCCCAGAGATTCGGGAAGAAGCTGAAGGCCCAGCTTGCCGGTAACGCCGTGGGCTACGAATACGCCAGTTATCAGGGCACCGCGTTGAGCAACTTCGGCGCGGGTGGGTTTGCGGTAATCTCGTCCCAAACTCAGATGACCGCCGATCGCCGAATGACGGTCGCCAGCATGAGCAAGACCATTACGGCCACCGCGTTCATGAGGACAATGGAGATCCTCAACGCGGCGGGCGGAAACATCACGATCAACCTGAAGGTCGCTCCATTCCTCCCTTCAGCTTGGGTGCGCGGTCCGGGGGTGAACGAGCTGACGTTCCAAGATCTGCTCGCGCACACCTCCCGCCTGCTCGGGCTGAAAACCGAGGAAGATCTGTTCGACAGCCTCAAGCAGACGGTTGCCAACGGCTCCACCAGCGCCGAGGACGAATATCAGAACTGCAACTACTCGCTGTTCCGCATCCTCATACCGAACCTGCTGCACGGCGTCGGAGTGAGCGATGAGCCCGACAACTCCAGGCTGGAGGCGGAAATCCGGGCGCTGCAGGCCGAGTTGGCGGTTGCGTCCCCGGCCGAGAAGACGAAGTTGATCGCCCAGATCAAGGCCCTGCAAGCCCAGATTGACAGCTCCGATCCGGAGATGCGCACAGCACAGCTGTACTTCCAGTTCGTGCGCGAAGAGGTGCTCGGCCCGATCGGCCTCGGCGCGGTCAGCCTTGCCCCGAAGGACTCGGGGGAAGTGCTCGAGTATTACAACTTCAATGACCCTTCGCGGACCTATAAGGACCCCGACTTCACCTGGCATCTCCTCCGCGCCGGTGCCGGACACTGGTTCATGTCGGCAAAGGAGTACGCGCGCTTCATTGCCGGCCTGCGCAACGGGCAGATTGTGTCCGGTGCATCCTTCGACCAGATGAGAGACCTCCACCTGGCGATCGGTTACGCCAACAATTCAACCCGTGGCGGACCGAACTGGGAGAGCGGTGGGGGGTTCACAAAGGGCAACGGCGCCGGAATGATCGGCGCCTCTATGATCTTACCCAACGGCTGGAGCACCGTTATCCTGGCCAACTCGCAGGGCGGGATGAAGAAGTCGCCCCAAGAGATGATCAGGAACGCGTTCAACGCCGGCTGGTTGGCCCCACCGATAACGGATTCCGCGCCGGCGGCGGCCTCCCTGGGCGACCGCATCTCGGCCTTCATCAGAGCCGACGACGACCACGTGTTCATCAACTCCGCGCGGGCGGGACAGCCGTTCGGTGGGTGGATGGAGGTGGAGGGGGAGGGCATCACGGATGTCGCGCCGGCGGCCGCGGCACTGGGCAGCCGTCTTTACGTCTTCGTCAGGAACATGGGAACCAGCCACATAAGCGTCAATTCTGCCCTCAGCGGGCAGCCCTTCGACGGCTGGGGCGACCGCTGGTCGGAGTTGCCGGGCATCACCACCGACGCGGCCCCGGCGGCGGCCACGCTCCGCGACCGCATCTACGTGTTCATCAAAGGGCTCGACTCACGCATCTACGTCAACTCGGCCCTGGACGGCCAGGCGTTCGGCGTGTGGAAACCGGTCGAAGGCGACGGCACCACCGATGCCCCCTTGGGCGCAGCCGCGCTGGGTGACCGCGTCTATGTCTTCGCTAAGGGCATCGGAACTCGGCTTGTCTATGTCAACTCGGCGCTCAGCGGGCAACGCTTCGACGGCTGGGACAGCGGCTGGTCGGGCCTGCCGGGCTTGACAACCGACGCGGCCCCGGCGGCGGCAGCGCTCGGCGACCGCATCTATGTGTTCATCAAAGGGCTCGACTCGCGCATCTATGTCAACTCGGCTCTGGACGGCCGGGCGTTCGGTGGGTGGAAGCTGGTCGAGGGCGACGGCACGACCAATGCGCCCCTGGGCGCAGCCGCGCTGGGCAACCGCATCTACGTCTTCGGCAAAGGCGTCAACGACAGTCGCGTCTACGTCAACTCGGCGCTCAGCGGGCAACCCTTTGACGGCTGGTCGGAAGTTCAGTGGTGACCACCGTCCGCGCCGGGCGCGTACACCCGTTGCGCACCGACGGTGCTAGCAAGCGGTCACGGGCGGCCATCGCCTACGACGCAAACTGGTAGTCAGTTCGTGCCGTGCCGGCCCGCTTCTCCACGTAGGCCGGTTCGGGCTCAGCCGCTGTCTAGCCGCCGTTGGCGGAGAAGTGCATGAAGTCTTTTAGGGAGCGGTAGTCGCCGCCCCACTGCCAGCCGACCGA
>Ga0075421_100007198_pt1 | contig 13618 bp, 9 predicted proteins | sample SoiMetdeltSBSDD5_FD_75292 | JGI IMG/M metagenome (GOLD analysis project Ga0075421, IMG submission 75292) | Bulk soil microbial communities from a Populus tree surrounding site in Tennessee, USA - Soil MetaG P. deltoides SBSDD5 | ecosystem: Environmental > Terrestrial > Soil > Tree plantation...
GGGGAACATGACGTCACAGTTGTATTGGAAGAGGAAACTCCTCTGTTGCTCGCCAAAGACGCGGACGACGTGGTGGATGTGGAGATTCTGGAGAAGTATCTGCCGTCCTTCAAACAGTTGGGTATTCCGTTCGTCATGACTGCACCACAGAGCCATGACATCGCACTGCAAGAGGGGTTCTCTGTTCGTCATGAAAGCCATCTCGGCGTCCAGCAACTCCTCAGGACAGCCACTCACACACTTGTATTCTAGAGACCGTTGAGTTATATGCCTGGTCGTAAACTCCTCTACCTTCTTCGCACGGTCGATGCCGCTCATAGGGATTCGCTTCTTCCTCAATCGACCTCCTCCACTCCGCAAGACGACATCTCCGTTGTGCTCCTCCATGCCCCGACGCCAGGTGTCGCTCCTATTCCCGGTAGGATGTATCTTCTGCAAGGGGAGTCCGGTGCGGCCATTCCTCCGTCCGGCGTATCGACACTTTCCTATAGTGACCTGCTGAAGCTGATATTTGAAGTGGACTCCACTATTGTTCTGTGAAGGAGCGTATCTCTTCTTCTGAATGTGCTGTGTAATAAGAAAATAGGAGCAGCAGGAGTAGGAGTAGGTCCTGTGTGTGGTGTGGATACAGTGAGTGAGGTGCATTCTAAAAGGATAGCGGGAGGTAAAAGTCTGTGGATGAGTACCTGAATGGCGATGTAACGGGTGGGAGTTGAGTGTGGAGGGACGGAGACAAGACAGACTTCGAAACTTCGCCGGTGATGTTATGAACATCTTCACCGATGCGAGAAATGCGGGGTTATGAGGGGAATATGCGTCAGCGCACACTGGGGCGGGGAAATGTAGTTTATACACAACTGTGGATAAAGCTGTGAACATCTATAAGTGGTTGATTTAATGAGCCTGGAAACCGTCTGGCAGGAAGCCCTCTCATACATTGAGAGGAAGGTGCCGAAGCAGGTGTATGACACCTGGTTCTGCCCCATTTCCCTCGATCATATCGATGAGACGACTGCCCACCTCGCGGTGCCGAACAAGTTCTTCGGAGACTGGCTGAGTCAACACTATGGGGAGCTTCTCGCAGAGGCGGTATCTTCCGCACGTGGAGGGGGGAGTCTGGACGTCGCCTTTTCAGTCGACCGGAAGCCACAGCCAGGACAACAGGACGGGCCGACTTCCAGTACCCAGGTAAAGAATGCGGTATCGTCGCGCGCGAAGCGCGGAGTCCAACTCAACCCTAAATATACGTTCAAGAGTTTTGTCGTGGGTGCCGGGAATCAATTTGCCCATGCGGCGAGCATGGCGGTGGCGGAGCAACCAGCCAAGGCGTACAACCCGCTGTTTATCTACGGTGGCGTGGGTCTGGGAAAGACCCATTTATTGAACGCCATCGGGAATCATGTCGCGGAACGAAGCGATCTACGCATTGCGTATCTCACAACCGAACAGTTTACGAACGAAGTCATCAACTCCATCCGCTACGACAAGATGATGGATTTGCGAAAACGCTATCGCAGCATCGACATGCTCATGATCGACGACATCCAATTTCTTGCAGGTAAGGAACGGACGCAGGAAGAGTTTTTTCATACGTTCAACACCCTCTATGAAGCGCGGAAACAGATCGTGTTGTCCAGCGATCGCTTTCCGAAAGACATGCCGGACATCGAAGAGCGGCTGCGGTCCCGCTTCGAATGGGGGCTGATCGCAGATCTGCAGGCGCCTGACGTAGAGACGCGGATCGCGATTCTGAGAAAGAAATCGGAGGACGAGCACATTTCCCTGCCGGAGGATGTCATCCATTTTCTTGCCAATACGATGAAGAATAACATCCGGGAACTCGAGGGATCGCTGGTTCGGTTGGGAGCATACTCTTCACTGACGGGGCAGATTATCACGCTCGAGATGGCCAAGAACGTCCTGCGTGACCTCATCGGTGAGAAGAAAAAGATCGTGTCGATCGAGGACATTCAAGAAGTGGTAGGAGCCAAGTTCCACGTGAAGATCGGTGATCTGAAGTCGCGGCGGCGAAGCAAGACACTGGTTCATCCGAGACAGATCGCCATGTATCTCTGCCGCGAGTTGACTGAGGCATCGTTCCCTGAAATCGGGAGGCATTTCGGCGGCAAGGACCACACGACCATCATTCATGCCTGCCGGCAGATCGCCAAGGCCAGAGATGCAGATACGAACCTTCATTCCACGCTGGAGGGTCTGAAGGAGCAAATCCTGAGGGCCTGACGCATTGGAAAACTCCGTGCGCCATGCGTGAGATCACGATGACGATGTCTGCGACGAGTAAGGTCTGTGAACGTCGGCGAGGTCGCGCAGAAATGTGCGCCACGTTTTGAACGCCGCCGAGGTGCGCGAGACCGCACGGGTGCGAGGTCCACGACGCGAGGAATAACGAGGTTCACGACGTGCAGAATAATGCACGTCAAGTTTTGTGAACGGGCGCGAGTCGGTGAGCGCCCCGTGTCTTGCGTGTCCCGTAAGGCGGCCGTGTCCTGTGAACACCCCGTGTCTTCTGAGTGCCGCTAGAACAAAACGGGAGTATTCTTTCAACATCCTGCTACGGCCCGCGAGGGGAGAACGATCATGAAGGTACGAATTGGACGAGACGAACTCCTGACAGGCCTGCAGCGGGTGCAAGGAGTCGTCGAAAAGCGCAATACCATGCCCATCCTCTCCAACATTCTGCTGGAGGCGAAGCACGAGGGCGCCGAGATCGTCGCGACTGATCTGGAGATTGGGATGCGCGGACTCTATAAAGCGACAGTGCTTGAACCGGGGGGCGTCACCCTCTCGGCCCGAAAGCTATACGAGATTATCAAAGAGTTACCCAGCAGCGATATCGAACTCACCTCCGGCGACAACCATTGGACGACGATCCAGGCAGGAAAGAGCCAGTTCAAAATCGTCGGATTGCCGAGCAGCGATTATCCGGCCTTGCCGTCCATCGAGCGTGAAGGACTCACGCCATTGACGGGAGCCGGGGTCCTCGAACTGATACGCAAAACGTTGTTTGCAGCCGGCGATAATGACGCCCGCTACATTCTGAACGGTCTCCTAGTCACGCTCAACACGACGGAAAAGAAAACCCTGCTTCGTTTGGTCGGAACCGATGGACACCGGCTGGCTGTGGCGGAACGGGAGGTCGGGAAACCGGGAGCCAAAGAGGCGCCGACGGAAATCAAGGCCATTATTCCCAAGAAGGCTGCCCAGGAGATGCGCCGTCTTCTGGAAGAGGGAGGAGACGCCGAGCCCCTCATCGGCTTCACGAAGAATTTGATGATTTTCCGCAAGAGCGGTCTTCTGCTCACCTCCCGATTGATGGAGGGCAATTATCCGAACTATCAACAGGTCGTTCCCAAGGAAAGCAACAGACGGATTCTCGTGAAGCGGAGCGAATTGGAAAGCGCCCTCAGGCGCGTGTCGGTCCTTTCCCGAGACAAGGCGAACGCCGTCAAGGTGACGTTTGGACCGGGTCTCCTCACGTTGTTCTCGAGTAATCCCGATTTCGGAGAAGCTTTGGAGGAGCTACCGGCACGATACGAAGGGGAACCTCTCAATACCGGCTTTAACGCGCGGTATCTGCTGGACGTGCTCGCGGTCATGGAGGGAGATTCCGTCTCCCTCCAGATGGATACGGCGCTGAGTCCTTGCCTTGTACAAGAAGCGGAAACACCCGGGTTCAAGTGCGTGGTCATGCCGATCAAAATATAGCGAATGCTGAAAATGCTCCTCAGCGTTGTTCTCGGCGCGCGCAGAAGACACTGGGCGCTCACAAGACACCGCCGGCTCACGGACACTGGGTGCTCACCCGACTCGCACCCGTGCGCAAACTTGAGACGATTTATTCATCGTCGCGCGCACCTCGCCGGCGTTCACAACCGTGACGCGCATTATTCTGCGGGTCGTGAACCTCGCGCCCATGCGCAGACTAGATCGGTTCGCACACACGTTCGAAGAAGAGAAGTCTGATGCCTAGCGACGATTCTCCGGACAAGCCGAAATCGGACAGCTACAGCGCCGACCAGATCAAAGTTCTGGAAGGACTCGACGCTGTACGCAAACGACCAGCCATGTATATCGGGAGTACGGGACCGGACGGGTTACACCATCTCGTCTACGAAGTCGTCGACAACAGCGTTGACGAACATATGGCCGGGTTTGGCGAGATGATCGACGTGACGATTCACATAGACGACAGCGTCACCGTAATCGACAACGGGCGGGGCATCCCGACCGGCATACATTCGATCCAGAAAAGATCAGCGGCCGAAGTGGCGCTCACCGTCCTGCATGCCGGCGGGAAATTCGAACAGGGCGCCTACACGGTGTCCGGAGGATTGCACGGCGTGGGCATTTCGGTCGTCAACGCCCTCTCCGAATGGCTGGAACTCGAAATCTGGCAGGACGGCCAGGTCTTCGAACAGATGTACGAACGGGGAAAAGCTCTGGCTCCGCTCAACGTGACCGGGAAGACCAAGCGACGCGGGACGAAAGTCACCTTCAAGCCGGATGGGCAGATTTTTGAATCGCTCGAATTTAGTTTTGACGTATTGGCCCAGCGGCTTCGGGAGCTGGCCTTCCTGAACAAAGGGCTTGAGATTTCCCTCAAGGATGAAGGGAAAGAAAAAGAGCAGTCCTTCAAGTACAAGGGCGGCATCGTGTCGTTCGTCGAGCATCTCAACGAGGCCAAAACGCCTTTGCACAAACCGATTTACGTGCAGGTGGAAAAGCCGGAACTGATTCTGGAAGTGGCCCTGCAATATAACGACGGCTATGCCGAAAACCTGTTTTCCTTTGCCAACAACATCAACACGAAGGAAGGCGGCACCCACCTGGTGGGATTCAAGGCGGCGTTGACGAGAACGATCAACAGTTATGCCGGCGCCAACGACCTGTTGAAAAAAGAAGTCGAGTCCCTCTCCGGCGATGACGTCCGTGAAGGCCTGACCGGTGTGGTCAGTGTCAAGGTACGCAACCCGCAGTTCGAAGGCCAGACCAAGGCGAAATTGGGAAACAGCGAAGTCAAAGGCATCGTCGAAGCCGCGGTCAATGATGCGCTCGGCACCTACTTCGAGGAAAATCCCCCGGTTGCCCGGAAGATCATCGGCAAGGCCATTGACGCCGCACGCGCGCGCGAGGCGGCTCGGAAAGCCAAGGAACTCATCCGCCGGAAGAGTGCCCTCGACGGGGGATCACTGCCGGGCAAGCTGGCCGACTGCTCGGAAAAGGATCCCGCAGCCAGTGAAATTTTCATCGTCGAGGGCGATTCGGCCGGCGGGTCGGCGAAACAGGGCCGCAACCGGAGATTTCAAGCGATCCTGCCGCTGAAAGGAAAAATCCTCAACGTCGAGAAAGCCCGGTTCGACAAGATGCTGACGAGCGATGAAATCCGTACGCTGATCATGGCCCTCGGGACCGGCATCGGTCGCCGAAAAGAGGACAGCGAGAAAGTGGACAAGGAGGCCTTCGACATTTCGAAAGCCCGCTATCACAAGATCGTGCTGATGACCGACGCCGATGTCGACGGCAGTCACATCCGCACGCTGTTGTTGACGTTCTTTTTCAGGCAGATGCCGGAGTTGATCGAACGGGGATACATCTATATCGCCCAGCCGCCGCTCTTCAAAGTTAAAAAGGGCAAGACCGAACGGTATCTCAAGGATGAACCATCGCTCAATGAATACCTTGCGGATCTTGCCGTCGAGGACGTCGAGGTCTACATGGACAGCGGGCAGGACTATGTGACCGGTCGCCGGCTGCTTCCAGTGTTGAAGAAGCTGATTGCGTTCGAGAGTTTACTGAGGAAAGTGCACAAGAAACTGCACGAGTCCAATATTCTGCGGGCGTTCGTCGACGAGCCGACCTTGGATCGAGACGTGCTCAAAAATCGACCGGCTTTGAACGACATCGTCATGAATGTCAAAAGGACGTTGGCTCTAGTGTATCCCAAGACGACCCCCACCGTTGAGATCGTAGAGGACGAAGAACATCAGTCGAACAAGATCGTCTGCCGCATTCCCACGAACGGAATGGTGCACCAGCTCGAAGTCAATCACGAGGTGGTCGGGTCCGCCGATTTCCGCGAGCTCCAGAAGCTGGCTCCGTCCGCGATCGGGCTGGGAAAGGCGCCGTACAAGCTCAAGGCAAAGGGCGTGGAACTTCAGAGAACCGGGACGGCGGAGCTTGTGCAAGCGATTCTGGAGCAAGGCAAACACGGGCTCAATATTCAACGCTATAAAGGCCTCGGAGAAATGAATCCCGTACAACTTTGGGAAACGACCATGGACCCAGAGAAGCGAACCTTGCTGAAGGTCACGCTCGAGGATGTGCCGGGCGTCGACGAAATTTTTACGATTCTGATGGGCGACGAAGTCGAGCCGCGGCGCAATTTCATCCAACAGCACGCGCTCGAAGTCAGAAACCTTGACGTGTGACGTTCGATAAGAGCGTATGGCTTATAGCGTATGGCGAATGGTGAGAAAGGCGGACTGCCTTTTCATGCTTGTGCTATATGCCATATGCCATCAGCTCTTGTAAGGAGTTCAGATGCCGCCGGATGAACGGTTAGGCCAGATTGCCATCGAAGACGAGATGCGCTCGTCCTACCTCGACTACGCCATGAGCGTGATCGTCGGTCGTGCCCTCCCGGATGTTCGCGACGGGTTCAAGCCGGTTCACCGGCGGATTCTCTTCGCGATGAATGAAATGGGGCTTGCCTCGAATCGCGCGTACCGGAAGTCCGCCAAGATCGTGGGCGAGATCATGGGGAACTACCATCCCCACGGCGATGCGGCGATCTACGATACCCTCGTCCGCATGGCGCAGGATTTCAACATGCGCTATATGCTCGTGGACGGCCAGGGCAATTACGGTTCGATGGATGGCGATCCGCCTGCGGCAATGCGGTATACAGAAGCCCGCATGACGAAACTGGCCGAAGAAATGCTGGCGGATATCGATAAAGAGACGGTCGATTTCGGTCCGAACTATGACGAATCGCGCGAAGAGCCGCTTGTCCTGCCCGCCAGAGTGCCCAACCTTCTCATCAATGGCGCGGGAGGCATTGCCGTCGGCTATGCGACGAATATTCCAACCCATAATCTGGGAGAGGTCATCGACGGCCTGCTGTTGCTGCTGGAGAATCCGGACGTCACGGTCCCGCAGCTCATGAAGAAGATCCCCGGCCCCGATTTCCCCACCGCCGGATTCATTTACGGAACCGAGGGCATCAAGAAGGCCTATGAAACAGGGCGTGGGTTGCTCACGCTGCGGGCCAAGGCGGCGATCGAGACGGATGAACGCACCGAGCGCGAGCGCATCATCGTCACGGAAATTCCTTACCAGGTCAATAAGGCGAGCCTGATCGAGAAGATCGCCGATCTGGTGCAGGATGGACGGGTCGAGGGCATCTCGGATATCCGCGACGAATCCGATCGCGAGGGTGTGCGCGTCGTCATCGAACTGAAACGGAACGAAATTCCGCTGGTCATCCTCAACAATCTCTACAAACACACGCAGCTTCAGACGACCTTCGGCGTCATTATGCTGGCGCTCGTCAACAACCGTCCCGAAGTCCTGAATCTCAAGCAGATTTTGGTGGCTTTTGTCGAGCACCGGCGCGAAGTCGTCGTCCGACGCACCGCGTTCGAATTGCGCAAGGCGGAAGAGCGTGCCCATATCCTCGAAGGCCTCAAGATCGCGCTGGATAATCTGGATGCCGTCATCGCCCTCATCCGCCGGTCGCAATCGCCGGACGAGGCGCGCGTGGGCTTGATGACCCAATTCCAACTCACGGAGATTCAGGCCAGCGCCATTCTGGACATGAGACTTCAGCGTCTCACGCAGCTCGAACGGAACAAATTGATCGAGGAGTATCGCGAAGTTCTCAAGCAAATTGAGTATCTCAAATCGATCCTGGCGAGCGAGGCCCTCGTCCGCACGATCATCAAGGATGAGCTGCTCCAGATCCGGACCGCCTTCATCGACGAGCGAAGAACACAGATCGTCAAGGAGGAAGCCGATCTGACGGTTGAGGATTTGATTGCGGATGAGGAGGTTGTGGTGACGATCTCCCATACAGGCTATATCAAACGAAATCCGGTGACGCTGTACCGGGCACAGCGCCGCGGCGGCAAAGGCAAGATTGCCATGGGCGTCAAGGAAGAGGATTTCGTCGAAACCCTGTTCACGGCTTCGACGCACGATTATCTCCTATTTTTTACCGACGCAGGCAAAGTCTTCTGGTTGAAGGTCCATGAGATCCCGGAAGCCGGCCGAGCTGCGAAGGGCAAGGCCCTGGTCAATCTCTTGGCCTTGTCCACGGACGAGAAGGTCACGGCGTCGCTCCCGGTCAAGGAATTCCGCAACGACCGATACATCGTCATGGCCACCAAACAAGGCGTGATCAAGAAAACCGAACTCTCCGCGTACGGGAACCCACGCCAGGGCGGCATCATCGCCCTCTCCCTCGATGGAGGCGACAAGTTGATCGGCGTGGAATTGACCGATGGCCAACGTGAAATTCTACTGGGGACCCGTCGAGGTATCACCATCCGCTTCCAAGAGGAGGAAGTCCGCGCGATGGGCCGGACGGCCCATGGTGTCAGGGGGATCACGCTCGAAGAAGGGGACCAGGTCATCGGCATGGAAACCATCACGCCGGATTCCACGACCGCCATTCTAACCGTGACGGAAGGCGGGTATGGAAAACGGACGCCGGTGAACGAGTACCGCATTCAAGGCCGCGGTGGCAAGGGGATCATCAGCGTGAAGACCACCGAACGAAATGGACTCGCCGTGGGCTTCCTTCAGGTGCGCGACGACGACGAAATCATGCTGATGGCAGCCATGGGCAAAGTCCTCCGATGCAAGGTGGATGACATCCGAGAAATTGGCCGCAATACCCAGGGGGTGCGCTTGCTCGATCTAGAAGGTGACGAGGATCGCGTCGTCGCCGTCGCTCGTCTGGTCGAACGGGAAGGCATCCTCGAAGAGGCCGAAGGCGGATGATATCCCCCGCAGCGTGCGTTGTTGTGGGTCTTCCGCACACCGTGCCCAACCCTGCTTCATGCAACCCGATCAACGATCCACGGTCTCGGTAGGTCACACCGACGAGAAGCGTCCGCTGGACACCGTCGTCAAGCTGGCGTTGGGCGTCCTCTTCGGGTCCTTTGCCCTCATCTGGGGCGGCATGTTTCTGAGCCGCCCGGACCGGTCGATCCCCCCCTACAGCGTCGGATCCCAAGAGGGCGACGTCGTCGCGGTGCATGTCCCGGCCTGGACCAGCGATTCGGAAATAGAAACGTTGATCGAGCGTTTCCGAAAAGTCGGGCGCGAGACGCGCCAATTCGGGACGATGAAGATCCAGCCGACGACGCCGGGACATCCGGATGGACGCTATCAACGCATCAGGATCTACATCTTCACGCACGAGGACTGGACGGAACCGGATACTCTCCGCCGGTACGTGCAGGGGGACGACCAGCCGTTACGGGAAGGATTCGAGAAAGCGATACGCGGATTCTATCGTTTGGATGGGCTGGAAGAGGAAGGTCGCATCGGTCCGCTTATGCCAGGCAAAAACAGTCCAGCGACCGCCGCCTATTCACGCGAGCTGTTCAAAGGGTCGATTGCGGGATCCCCTGCCTCCTCTTCGGGCGCGTCAACGCCTGAGCCATAACCGCCGCGAAATGTTTGCGTAGATCTGGGTCCCGGACCGCTTGCGCGTGGTGGGCAGCGTCGGCTTTTACGGCAGGGGGCGGCTCGACTCGTCGCTCGGCCTTAGATGCGCACGGTTGCACTTTCAACGAATCGGGGCCGAAATCGCCGATCCGCAGGACTAGATCAGACACGAGCGACTCCCCCGCGGCGGCATTGATCTTTTCCAACAGATCGGGTTTTAGATATGTCAACTGTTGCAGCCACACGGAATGCTGGACGTACACATAGAGTTTTTTGAACCGGATCTGGTCGGGTCTGGTGTGTGCGGCAATCTGCCTGCCGACGATCTCGCTCCACTGTCGGTGGAGATGAGTTTCCAACAGCTTGCTTTCAAGACCCAGGCGGTGAGCCAACCCTGCTAGAACGGAAGCGACTGAATCGAGCGGGCCATCCCTTCGCATGGCGGGATCTTAGGGGTTCTGATGGGAGGGGTCAAGAAACAAGTGTGGGCGGGTAGCGAACGATCTGCATGCGAGTAGGCAGCATGATGCGTTGGTGACGGATGCCTGCCAAAGGTTTTACAATTGGCCTCGCGCGCCTGGACGGTTGGCCTCCAGCCAACAAGCCGGCGCGCTCAGCAGCGTAGTGCCAATGATCGTCCGTGCTCGCCATGCTGCCGGCCTTGATGCACATCGTTCTACCCGCTAGTCGGAGAGGAATGATGGAGGCTCTCCGATCCAACTCGCGTTGGTCGGCCCTCGCACAGTCTTTCGTTTCGCACATCAGTATGTCTCATGCCTCAGCTCACGCGCGCCACAATCCCGATTGATAAGCAACGATGGCGTCGAGCCTCACCGCACATCGTTCTACCCGCTGGTGAGAGTTGGGTGAGGAGTTTTTTCGATCCAAGTAGTGACCAGCCCGATGGCAACAGGCGCCATGCTGTCGCTCAACGCGTCTTCATTCCACCCCCTAAGGGGATGGAAGATGGAGGAGCTTTCCGTTCTACCTAACGGTGGTCGGCTCTCGCTCAGTCTTTCGCATCGCACAACAGTAGAGCTTATCCGCAACCTCGCTGCACGCCAAAGATCCCGACGAATGGTAACCGTCCAACGACTGCTCCACCGCTGCGTCTGATGCGCATCCGTTCCACCCGCTATCGAGAGAAGAGAGTTGCCATGCTATAGTGGCGCCCTATGAAAAAAGACGACAACGATCAGTACAAGGTGGTGGCCACCAATCGGAAGGCCTATCACGACTATTTCATTGAAGAGAAGCTGGAAGCCGGAATGGTGCTGAGGGGCACGGAGGTCAAATCCTTGCGTGAGGGGCGCGTCAATCTACAAGACAGCTATGCGTCCGTGCATGACGAGGAGGTCTACCTCCATCACTGTCACATCAGCCCCTATTCGCATGGCAACATCATGAACCATGAGCCGCTTCGCGCCAGAAAACTTCTCCTGCATCGGAAGGAGATCAACAAACTCATCGGGAAGACACAGCAGAAGGGGCTCACGTTGGTCCCCCTCCGGATCTATTTCAATAAGCGGGGGCAGGCAAAAATCGAAGTCGCGCTCGCGAAAGGAAAGAAGCAGTACGACCGACGCGAAACAATCAAAGCCCGCGAGGCCGGCCGCGAAGTGGAACGGGCGATCAAAGGAAGGAAAGAGCGATAGAGGTTCCGGTGACGCGTCGACGGATGGTCGAACCAGACTCCGCAACATGCGCTGAGTGACCACGCCAATTGGAGTCTGAGTGCTAGTCGCTTGCGTCTCTGAGGCTGCGCCTAGGGCGTAGCTCAAAGCAAGGACCCCGCATGCGAGATCACGAATTGCTCGAACGATGGAGTGAAATCCAGCGCGAGCCGGCACCAGCGCCTCCATCCTCCCTGGACAAGGGATAAGCAGTCCGCGCCACTGGGGTTGCGAAGGCCACGCGTCACCTAAGTTCCCAGCGGCGTGATGCACCACGCAGAGTTCAGCCGCGCCCGCCATTAACTCTCCCACACAGACTCCCTGGGAATTTCCCACGTGTGGGCTTTCTTGTGGACGTAACCGCGCGGAGTTACGGGTAAACAATATCCATTCCTTTTGTCGAAGATATTACGACTTGACTTCGTTCTAACTAGAACTATTATACTGGCGTCAGAAGTGTTTGTTACGGAGGTGGATCATGAGAGCGTTCTTTGCGACCGACGATAGATGGACGGGTCTGATTCTGCGGCTGACGTTGGGGTTGGTGATGTTTCCACACGGCGCGCAGAAGTTGCTGGGCTGGTTCGGTGGATTTGGGTTTGACGGAACGATGGGGTTCTTTACCCAGAAAATGGGACTGCCCTGGATCATCGCGTTTCTGGTCATCATGGGAGAATTCTTCGGCAGCCTGGCGCTCATCGTCGGGTTCTTTACCCGATTTGTTGCAGCCAGTTTCGTGGTCATCATGGTAGGTGCGATTACGACTTCGCACTTGCCGCACGGCTTTTTCATGAACTGGTCCGGACAGCAGCAGGGAGAGGGGTATGAATATCATCTGCTCGTGATCGGGATGAGTGTGGCGCTGATGCTGACGGGAGCGGGGCAGTTATCAGTGGATCGCATGGTCGCGCAACGGATAGAGCGGTGATGGCGAAGGTGGAAGCGGAAGCGAAAGGTAACATGTTACGTTAGAACCTGCGATCCACGGAAGCGCACCGTCTCCAACGTTCAAGAGTGGGATAAGGTTTGAGAGGTGGCTAGAGTAGCCGGAGTGCCGGTCACCCATAGACCACAATTCGTCAATATGCTACGGACGAGAAAGTGTCTTTCAGATGAGAATGAGCGCATTGCTGCATTGCAGCGGGAAGGGGAGGTGACCGATGGCACATGTTGTCACAGATATCGTCCAACGAGAAAAAACCGTACAAGGAGTGTATCGAGCTGGTTCCACCCACATGGTGGGGGACGGGTTTCCGGTGAGAAATCTGTTTCCGAGCAATGATCTCGACCGTGAGGTCGATCCGTTCCTGATGCTGGACTACGCGGGTCCGCAGTATTTTACACCGACAGACCATCCGCGAGGCGTCGGCGAGCACCCCCACCGGGGCTTTGAAACGGTCACGATCGTGTACGAGGGAGTATTGGCCCACCGTGATTCCACGGGGAATGGGGGAATCATCGGTCCCGGCGATGTGCAGTGGATGACCGCCGCCGCCGGCATCGTCCATGAGGAGTTGCACGAGAAGGAGTTTGCCAAGGCAGGCGGAACGCTCCATGCGATCCAGTTGTGGGTAAATTTGCCCAAGGCCTCCAAGATGACCGCGCCCGGGTATCAAACGCTGCTGAAGAAAGAGATTCCTGTAGTCACTCTGGCAGACGGCGCAGGCGAGGTTCGAGTCATCGCAGGGGAACATGGCGGAGTGAAGGGGCCGGCCAAGACTTTTACGCGCGTGCATCTCTACGATGTCCGGTTGAATGCCGGTCATCGTTTGAAAGTGGATGTTCAGGAGGGTGACACGACCACCGTGTTTGTACTTCGTGGCCAAGTCGGGCTGAACTCGGCGCAGACGGCCAAGGAAGCCGAGCTGGCCGTCTATGACCGTGCCGGCACGTCGATCACGCTGGAAGCCAGGGAAACGAGCACGATCCTGATCCTCAGCGGAGAACCGATCCGGGAACCGATTGCGCGATACGGTCCGTTTGTCATGAATACGAAGGAAGAGTTAGTGCAGGCGGTGCAAGACTATCAGGCGGGCAAAATGGGACACCTTTCGTGAGCGACGTCGAGGTCTGCAGCCTTACACCGAGATACGTTTCACGAGGGACGAGCGACGGTTTTTATGAGTCACAATGACACAAGCGTCCACATTGAGGTGTATTCCGATATAGTCTGCCCGTGGTGTTATGTGGGCAAGCGGCGGCTCGAACAGGCGCTGGCCTTGCTCGAACCGGAAACGCGGTCATACGTG
>Ga0075421_100007199_pt1 | contig 13618 bp, 13 predicted proteins | sample SoiMetdeltSBSDD5_FD_75292 | JGI IMG/M metagenome (GOLD analysis project Ga0075421, IMG submission 75292) | Bulk soil microbial communities from a Populus tree surrounding site in Tennessee, USA - Soil MetaG P. deltoides SBSDD5 | ecosystem: Environmental > Terrestrial > Soil > Tree plantation...
TCAAACTGTTGTACGATTTCAGGCAGGATCCCAAGAAATTCCTGACGGTTAATTTCAAACTTTTCTAATTATGAGTTCAGACATCAAGAAAAAACTTGAAGACGAAATCGCGACGCTCGAACGCGAACTGCGAGAAGAATTACCGCGCGCCCTCAAAACCGCAGCGGCGCTGGGCGATCTCAGTGAAAACGCGGATTATCAGGCGGCCCGGGAAAGACAGGACTTCGTTCGCGTCCGCCTCGGACAACTCAAGCAGCGCGTCGCCGACTTATCTCTGATCAATTTCGATAAGATTCCCCGCGACCGCATTTCACTCGGCTCGAAAGTCGAACTGCTCGACGTGGACAAAGACGAAAAGATCACATATAAACTCGTGACCAGCGAGGACGCGAATGCCCCGCAGGGGTTGATTTCCACAACGTCACCGATCGGCCGCAGCCTGTTGAACAAACGCGAAGGCGACACGGTGGAGGTCAAAATTCCATCCGGAACGCGGACGTTTGAGATCCTGAGTTTTATTACTATGCACGATGAGGGTTCGTGAGCACTGCCGTGGAAAAGCCGTCCATTAGCGGGAGGATCGGGGCCGCCGGTAAACGGATCTTCGATGCTCTCGTCGGCTTTCTGTCCGACCTTCGCATCCATCCGAATCTGCTGACGCTTCTCGGTCTCGTCATCAACATCGGCGCCGCAGTTCTGTTCGCCAAAGGACTTTTCTTCTGGGCAGGCCTGGTTGTGCTCTTCGCCGGTATTTTCGACATGGTCGATGGTGAGGTGGCACGACACACCAAACGGGTCACCACGTTCGGCGCGTTTTTCGATTCGGTTATCGATCGATATTCCGACCTTCTGCTGCTGCTCGGACTGATTCACTGGTATGCGAAATGGGACCAATTGTTTTATGTCGCATTAACGGGTCTTGTTCTGATCGGGTCCGTCATGACGAGCTACACACGGGCGCGCGCGGAGTCGCTGATACCGCAATGCAAGGTCGGGTTTCTGGAGCGGCCCGAACGAATCGTGCTCTTGATCATCGGAGCGCTCTTTAATCGCATGGCCGCCGTCCTGTGGGTCATGGCGATTCTTTCCAACTGGACCGTCTCTCAGCGCATCTGGTACACGTGGCGCGAGACGAAGGCGCTGTAGAGTCTTTCTTCTTTCGTTATAGATTTCATATCTCGAATCTTCTACCTGCAATGCGGATTCGTGCAATCTCGCTATCTGCTATCTAAAAATAGAAATCAACCCTCTGCGACGTGCGCCGAAAATAGAGACATCTTCATATAGCAAATAGCGAGATTGCACGAATCCGCATTGCAGGTAGAAGATTCGAGATATGAAATCTATAACGTCTGGATTCCTGTACAATCCGCCAGAGGTGTATTGATGAGCGAAGCCTTACTAACCGTAGCCTTTTTAGTTTTCGCCGTAATTATCGGAGCTCTTCTCAAACCGAACGCCGACCAATTGCGTCCGCTCGAACCGCAACCGGGCGTGGGTGGCGGTGACGATCATCACCACTAATGCCCGCGCGGTCACAGACCGCGCCTGACAGATTTAATCGAATTCAAATTTTGGATTGGCGGGCGTCTGCTCGAAGCTGACGCGTCCGATGACGATCTCGGCATTCGGATAGCTCTCGCCTTTCATCGGACATCCGGCTAATCGACGGAGAGAGGCTAACTGTCCGGTGTGCGTCAGGGCGTCCGCAATTGGGCCCTGAAAGATTTTCGTCAGCGGCATCTTGACCGGCAGGCCGGAAGCCAACGCATCATCGAATTTCTTCAGTGCATCGAAGAACCGTGCGCATTCCTGTTCCCACGGCAGCGGTGTTGAATTGTGCCACTTCTGATCTCCCATGATCAGCGTGAGTCCCCAGTCAAAAAGATCGCCCATATGCGCCACGATCTGCACTGGCGTTTTTGACGTCGGTCCGGGTTTGTATTCCGCGAATGACGGCGGTGCCCCGCGCATGGTTTTCGCCGCGCGGTAAGCCAGTGTCGCAACAGTGTGGCGGATGAGTTCAATGTCGGTCATAGCTGTGCCCCTCTGTGTAATCCGTGTAATCCGTGGCTTCTTCTTCCCGATCAAGATGAAGGTTGCTTGAAAAGGTCCGATCTGCGGATGCGCTCGCCCTTGAAGAAAACATCCGAGATGCGCCGCGTCACGGCAATGTCCTCGAGCGGATTGCCTTCGAGTATCACGAAACTGGCATCGTAGCCCGGCGCGATCCTGCCAAGCCGATCGGCGGCGCCGAGGAGCTGAGCATTATTCAATGTGACGGCTTTCAGGATGTCGGCGGCGGGAATTCCCGCGTTCTTCCAGATTTCCATCTCGCGATGAACGCCAGGACCGTGAAACGTGCCGGCATTTCCCGCATCGGTACCAAGTACGAGAGTCACGCCTGCGGCATGCAGATTTCGCAGATTCTCCACGGCGCGCATTCTCAATAGATCTGGAGCTTGCCCCTCCTGCTCGGTCGGCTGATACGTTTGCATCCACGTTCGCATCTTCGCGATCAACTTTCCGGAAATCGTTTGCCGCGCCAGTGGATCGTCCAAAATTGACGTGTCGTGCCTGGCAATTTTGAAGAACGAATCAAGGACAACCAGCGTGGGATCGTAGCGAATCGACAATGACGAAAGTTGTTGAATGATGTCGGGTGGAATCAGGTCACGCACGGCACCGTGTTCGAGACCTGCGACTTTTCGCGCAATGGCATCGCGAATGTCCTGAAGATCACCGGTATGGACGACGATCGGCAATCGATGCCTGCCGGCGGCCTCGGCAACTGCATCGAACACGCGAAGGTCGAGCCGCTCAAACAGTGTTCCGCGGCCGCCGGCTTCAAGCACGACCTTAATGCCGTCGATGCCCTGGCCGGCAAGCGTATCCACACGCGCCGCCGCCTCGGCTGGATTGGAATACGCCGCCGCCATCTGCGGTTCGAGACGCTGGCGGACCATCTCGGGAAAGTTCTTGAAGTATTCGGTACCGTGACCGCCCGGCGCCGTAAATAGCGGACCGGTCATGAAAACTTCAGCCCCGAGCATCTCGCCGGCCCGAATCTTTTCGCGCAACTTCAATAGGTCGTCGGTGGCATCGCCGACGCTCTTGACGGCGATCACACCCGAGTACAAGTACGCGTTCAGCGCGGTTCGCGGCCAGTCCGTGAATTCCTCTTCCATTCCACCGGTAACAACAGGTGGTCCACCGAGATGCGTGTGTACGTCGATAAGGCCCGGCATGAGCGTTTTGCCCGCGCCTTCGACGATGATGAACTGCGACAAATCCGTCGGCAGCTGCCCGCCTTCGGCGACAACGCCTTCGATTCGGCCATTCCTGACAAAAACACTCGCGCGATCGAGCACCGGATCGCCGCCGGAAAACACTCGGACATCGCGAATCAGCCAATTGCGGTCGCGCATCATTTCGCGATAGTTAACCGCCTGACGAACAGCCTCTGAACCGCGATAGCTCTGCCAAATGCCCATCACCAGAAAAGGTGCAATAACGGCCATTACCCAGACCTTGGCCTTACCTGTGACTCGGTCCTCTTTGTCCCAGCGAAACAGCTGATACGAGATCACGAAGCCAATGGCCGCGGCCGCTGCCAGCGCGGCAATAGCGCCGAGGTTGGCCATCGCGGATTCCCCGTTCTGCAGGATCGACTGCAGCCCCGATGTCATGTACGTCGCCGGAATGAAACGCGATACGACGCGCAACCATTCGGGCAACACGTTCAGCGGAAATGTCGTCCCGCTCAGGAACATCATTGGAAAATAGAGAATCTGGATGAGGATTTGGGCCTCATTCATCGTATTCACGACCGAGGCGATGATCAAGCCGAGGCCGCGAAATGCGAGACTGGCGACGGACAGAAACAAAAACAGCGATCCCCAATTGGCCGGCAACGGCATGTTGTAAACCCAGTGCGCCAATCCAACCGTCATCAGCGCTGACGGCAGATACACGAGAAGACCTGAAACGAGCGTCGCGAACAGCACCGGCGCGGCCGATATCGGAGCGAGGTGCAACCTTTTGAGAATTCCCTGCTGCCGGTCTTGCACGGCGCGCATGCCGATTCCGAACAGGCCATTGCCGAGGATACCGATCGAGAGAACCGTCGATAACATGTACTGAGCAGCGCCGGTTCCCTTCCGCACATCCATTAACTCCCCAAACATGAAAAAGAAAACCAGCGGGAAGATGTAGTTGAAAAAGATGACAATGCGCTCGCGAAATGCGAGTTGCATCTGCGTTTTCAGGAGTCCGAGATAGATGCCGATCATGAAGGCTCCTCGGTCTGTTCTCCGGTTAGTTTGAGGAAGAGGTCCTCGAGCGTCGGCCTGGAGACTTCAATGTCCGCGAGCCGGTTGCCAGTGCCGTCCAAATACCGAACAAGCTCGGATATCGCAGCGGCCGGCTGTTTCACCTTCAATACGTACGTACCATCATTCTCATCGGCGCTGACAACGGCAGGAAGCGCCGCGAGCTTTTCCACGCTTGTGGCCTTCTCGACTCTGAACCGCACTTCGGATTGCAGGCTGAGTCCGGTGGCGAGATCGGCGATTGTGCCTTGCTTGACGATCTTGCCGCGCCGAAGGATGGCCACGCGGTCACTCAACTGCTCGGCTTCGTGGATATAGTGCGTTGTGAGAAAAACCGTCCGGCCTTGCGCTCGCAACTCGCGCAACCAATCGTGGATGGTGCGGCGTGTGTGCGCATCGAGGCCGCTGCTGGGTTCGTCGAGGAAAACGAGCGGCGGATCGTTGATCATGGCGAGAATCAACGCCAGCTTTTGTTGCTGGCCGCCCGAGAGCGTTTCGAAAAACGCCTTGGCTTTATCCGCCAGTTCAAACCGTTCGAGGAGTTTTTTGGCATTCGGGCGCGAGCGATACAGCCGGCCGTACAGCTCAATCAGTTCGACGACGCGGATCTTGCCGGGAAACGCGGTCGACTGGAGAGCCACGCCGATTCGGCTCTTCAGCCCGCCCGAATCGCGTCCGGGATCGATGCCGAGAACCGAAAGTTCGCCTTTGTCGCGCGGACGCAGTCCTTCGAGAATTTCAACCGTGGTGCTCTTGCCCGCGCCGTTCGGTCCGAGCATGGCAAAGATTTCGCCGGCTTTAACTTCGAAGTCGACGCCTTGCACCGCATGAACGTCGCCGTAGCTTTTGTAAAGCCCACGCACCTCAATGACGGATTGCATGGCGTTGCATTCTAGCACCAACAGGTTTGGGTATAATGCCTCCCCATGCGTACAGGATTTATCTGGGACGAACGTTTCGCGTGGTTTCACACAGGTCTGGATCGCCGGCCGACTCCGCTCTACCAACCGGTTCCTGCCTTGGACACGCGGGAAACCAAAGAACGCATTCGGGAACTCCTCGTCGCCACCGGTGTCGCTGACAAACTTGTGTCAGTTCCACCAGTAATGGCGACAGAGGAAGATCTCCTCCGCTTTCATACGCCGGAGCACGTTGCGAAGGTCCGCTCGATCAGCGAACGCGGCGGCGGTGACACCGGTGAAGGCGCCTGGATCGGGCCGAACTCTTATGCCATCGTGAAACTCTCCGCCGGTGCGGTCGCAACCGGGCTAAGCGCCGTGCTCGATGGGAATGTGGATAACATTTATGTCCTGTCGCGGCCCGCGGGTCATCATGCCACCAGCAATCTCGCACGCGGCTTCTGCGTCCTGGGTAACATTCCGATCGCAATCCTGAGGGCACAGGCCGAAAAGAAGCTCCGTCGTGTCGCGGTTTTCGACTGGGACGTTCATCACGGCAATGGAACCCAGGACGCGTTCTACAGCAACCGTGACGTACTGACGATTTCGATCCATCAGGCCGGAAACTATCCGCCAGGCTCCGGACCGCTCGAGGACAACGGTGAAGGTGACGGCCTCGGCCTCAACATCAACGTCCCTCTACCTCCCGGCAGTGGCCACGGCGCATATCTCGAAACGATGGACCGCGTGGTCCTTCCCGCACTTCACGCATTTCAACCGGAACTAATCGTCGTCGCCAGCGGGTTAGACGCCAACGTCATGGATCCTCTCGCGCGCATGATGTGTTACAGCGAAACCTATCGGGAAATGACTCGCATGTTAAAACGGGCCGCCCGCGAACTGTGCGGTGGAAGACTTGCACTCTGCCACGAAGGTGGCTATTCCGCCGTCTACGTTCCCTGGTGCGCTCTTGCGATTATGGAAGAACTCGCCGAAATCAAGAGCGGCTTCAAAGACCCGTCGATGGATCGCTTCGCCGCCTGGCCGTATCAAGAACTTCAGCCGCATCAGGCAGACGTCATCGGAAAAGCCGCGGAATTGGTTGCTCGCGTCAGGATATGAACTGACTCACCATTCCGCGCGGCTAAGGTTTCACAATCCAATGGCAGCTTCGGTGTCTTCACTTACCACATCGGCGGTGATGTATGCGCAAACGCTTTCAAATGTGCAGCCGTACGATGATGAGACTTGTACAAGACAGAGATTGCCCTCAGCAATTCGGTCCGGTTTCCCATCGATGGCAGCGCGATAAGCACGACTAGTACTCTCATCGAGCGATAGCACCCACAGAAGGTACTTGTCGTTTAAACGCACTCTACTTCGTACCGCTACATCGAGGATCACATTCCCTTCCAGGAAGTTGTCGGCGCGAAGTCGCTCGACACCCGTGAGTCTCAGCTCATACTTTGTTCCGTGAACATCCGAGACAAATAATTTGCACCGCCGATCACCCACGAGGATGCCGAGTAATCGGCCTCATGAAGATCCAAGGCTGTTGTTTCGCCGTTCGATTGTCCTAAACCCACTTTGAATTCTCCCGAGGACGATTCACTCGTCGACTTCATACTCGGACACATCGATTTGAATGCCGAGCTTGCCTGCAACCGTGATCAATTCCGAGCCAAGGGAGTACGTCGCAGCAACGATGCCACGTTTCCGGAATACGCAGAAATCGATGACTATGTCCTCCAAACCCGGGAACTCCTTAAGCCGATTCAGTTCTTGGGAATTCCGTTCGAGAAAAGCGGTGGCATCTTGCACTTGGGTTGACAGCGCATATCCGTCAGCGTTGCTAATCTCCAACGTAAACCCTGAATCGCCGTGAACTTTCCGATCCTCTCGTGTCGACAAACGCGGTTGTCCTCTCTGCCAAATCGTCGCCGGAGAGACCGCAGCACCTTTGAGAAATGCCCCGGGATCAAAGAGAATGCCTCGAACACGTAGTAAACAAGCCACAAACGTTACCTAGATAGGTTGCCATATTGATACGGCCTGCGGTGACATTGCTGATGAGGCGAAGCTGGTAGTTGATGAGTTCCTCTCAATCGCGTCATTGCCTGGTACCTTGGTCGACTGACCAGAAATATCCGATGCCCTTTCCACTGTTGTATGCGAATAATAGCCTGGCTTCGGAATCGGTATAGATTTGGAAGCCAGACTGGGAAAGCTTCAGTTCGGCTATCGGCAAACGCAGAATTGATGGCCACCAACTAACGGCTGGCTCCCTAAAAGCCTGTTTTGCAACCTCTGCAGCGGAAACCGTCGTTAGCTTACTCGTATCGACGGGGTTCTTTCCTTTCGTAAACTGAAAAGTTCCCCACCTTTCATTCGTATCGATGTTGTGAATCTCTCGGATATTGAATATTTCTTCGTTGAGAAGAGCAGGCACCCATCCGCGTTCGACAGCGCCTCTGTCCTTGGCATTCGACAGTGAAGAATAGGACGACTCGGTCACATCAGAGCACGCAACATTTGTGAACACAACGGCCGCCAACAACGGCATGAGTAGGTACTTGTGGCGACCTTTCAAGATTACTCGCCGACGTTCTGCGTCACCTGAACATCCACGCCGATGGTGGTGCTGTCAAACACGGCGATTCCGGTGCCGGAGCAATGGCCGAACTGCGTGACGTCGTATTTTTCCAGTGGGATCCAGTCCCAGAAACTCTTCATCGCAGCGTTGCAGTAGATGTCGTCGCATACGACGACACCTTTGTACTGGGTGTGCATCATGCGCTGAATGAAGTGGCGTTCCTGGATGCCGTCGTGCGGATCGACGTCCAGGAGGATTAGTTTGGCGTCGAGATAGGAGTCGCTGTCGAGGATGCCGTCGCGAATTCGAAATTCGATGTTGCTGACGTGGCGGATCGTCGCAGGCGCGGGCGGAATGTTGTCGCGAATGTCGTAGGTGATCACCCTCCCGGAGGGAATACCGTGGGCTAATGCCAGGGCGCTGGCGCCGTACAGGGTGCCGAGGTCGACGATCGTGGAGCCTTCAGGCAGTTGCCGGGAGAGAAACGATAACAGTGAGTGATGCTCGGAACCGGGCTTTGCGAGGAAGTATCCGAGATACTCCGGATGCCACGACATATAACGCGCGAAGGACGATAAATCGACACTGGAAACGGTTTCATCAACGGTGAGCCTGATCGGTTCCATAGCGGCCAATCTACATAGAGAGCACCCTTGTGTCTAGGTTGGAAGGGGGAAAGGGAACGGGAGCGGGAGCGGGGGAAACGTTCAATGTTCAACGTTCAATTGTCATTTGTCATTTAAGGTGCGCGCTTCGCGCGGTTCTATTTCTTTATAAAGCAAATGCTCGCGCGAAGCGCGCACCTTAAATGACAAATGACAATTGAACGTTGAACATTGAACGTTTCCCCCGCTCCCGCTCCCGCTCCCGCTCCCCTTCTTACTTCAGCTTGATGATTTTGACGTCTTTGGGCAGATCGAGTTTGAAGCGGGAGTCTGAAATGCCCGCGTTCATCTTCACGTTCGTGAATTTGATCGTGAGGTAGTCCTTACTCTTCTCGGTGATCTTGATCTGGGTCGAGTACCAGCCTTTTTGGTCGAGCCAGAGCTGGATCATCTGGAACGGATTTGTGGAATTCTTTGGTTTGAGATTCAGGACGCTTGTCTTCTGCCCACCGATGACTTCATCGGGACCGAGAGTGACATCGAAGTTCGCTTTGAGATCGGCGCTCGATTGGCCGAATCCCAGCGCCATGTACATCTCCACCGTATCGCGGTTTCCCGCGATGGTGGCCTCCTGAACCTGTTTGATGGCGGGCGAATAGAACTGAACTTTGCCACGGTCGATCAGCGCGTATTGCACGTCGGGTTTGACCAGCTCGAGCTTCACCCGTGGTTCCGTGCCGCGGCGCGTGTAAAAGAACTTGCCGGTTTTGGTTTCGGTCTCATTGACGATGACCGTGGTGTATTCGCGCTGGACGTTCGCTTCCGTCGATTTGAATGCCTTACTGGCCTCGTCGATCTTCGCGAAAACCTGGTCGAGCGTGTAACTCGATTGGCCCGCAAAAGCGCGCGGAACAGGCAGGAGCAGAATTAGAATGAACGCGACGGACGCGATGTTTCTCATCAGAATGGTTGCACTCCAAGATCGATCCAAATCGAATACGCCACAAGTACGCCTCTTGTGTCATAGACGGGCACCGTCCTCGAGATTTCAAATTTCTCGCGGACCACTTCATGCAGCTTGTCGATCGCGGCCTTTTCGACCGCTTTGGCCGGCGTGAAAACGGGCGTATTCACTTGGACGGTGTAGACGGTGTTTCCGTTATTGTCCTTCGTCCTCCGGACGGGTTCCGTGTTGGAAACACGCATGAAGTCAGGACGGTCGTGGAAGACGCCCGGCGGCGTCAGAAAGATAAACGCCAGGATGATCAGGCAGATCGCGTCGTACGGTCTGGACCCTCGTTCAAAGGACCAAAGTAAGAATCTCTTCATATGCTGCGCGATGCAGGCTGAAGCTCCCTATCGGCGTCCAAGGTGACCGGGCCGCTGTCGTGAACGACCTGGCCGTCGCGCATCTCGATTAGTCTATCCGTGAATGTGGCCAGTTCGGGGTTGTGCGTTACCAGAACGATCGTCTGCTTGAACTTGCGATTCAGCTCCCGAAACATGTTGAGGACGATTTCGGAATTCTTCGAATCGAGGGCGCCGGTTGGTTCATCTGCCAGGAGAATTGACGGACGATTGACTACCGCGCGCGCAATAGCCACGCGCTGTTGTTCTCCACCCGAAAGTTCGGATGGTTTGCGACCCATTTTTTCCTCGATCATCAACATCCGCAGCAGTTCTGTCAGATGCTGGTCGTTTTTGAGCGATTGTCCGTGCAGGTACCGCGCGAGATTGATGTTCGCGCGAGCCGTCAGAGTCGGCAACAGATTGAATTTCTGAAACACGAAACCGATTTTCTTCCGGCGGATTTCAGTTCGCTGACGATCGTTCAACTCAGCAATATCCTGCCCATCGATCAGAACTTTTCCGCCGCTCGGTTTCGTCATTGCGCCCAACAAATGCATGAGCGTGGATTTACCGCAGCCCGATGGTCCCATCACCGCAGTCAACTCACCCTCGCGAAGCTGAATGTTGACACCGCGAAGCGCTTCGACCTCAACCGTTCCGATTCGATATGTTTTTCGCAGATCGACTGTTTCGAGAATCGCCTTCATTGCAGGACCACCATCGGGGGCATTAACTTTTTGTATCACAGATTGCGGATTATTCATAAGCCAGCGCTTCGATCGGATCTTGTGCCGCCGCTTTCAACGACGGATAGAACGAGCCGATCAACCCGCTCAAGATGGCGAACAGCGCCGCCCTAAAGATCCAGGTCGGCGTGAACATCACGGTTAAGGTTGGGAAAACCATGATCACAAAGCTTTTGACGACTTTGCTGCCGATCAGACCCAAGCCAACTCCGAGAATGCAGATCATGAACGACTCGAAGAAGATCAGACGTACCACATAACCCTTGGACGCGCCCAAAGAGCGCAGGATTCCAATCTCGCGGGTGCGTTCGGTAATCGTTGTGTACATGGAAAGGAAGATCACCAGCACGCCGACACAAACCGCAATGAACACCACTGTCTGAATGAAATAATTCAGGCCCGGGATATTGTTCGTGCTCATCAACGATACCAGCTCTCTCATACGGGTAAGCCGATATCCTTCAAGCTTCACTGCAAGTTGCGACATTACCGGTTCAACGTCCTGGTCGGAGTTTGTCTTGATGAAAAACAGCGACGCCCGATCGATGGCGCCCGTCATTTCCTGCGCCGCCTGCAGTGGCAAATAGACACGCGCGCCTCTGCCGTGCTCAACGATGCCGGCAACTCTGAACCTCTGATTCAGAATCTGAACCTCGTTGCCGACACTAACGTTCTTGGTGGTGGCGTAGATATCGTCCACGACCACATCGTGGTTGTCCACAAAGAGTCCGCCCTGCACCCAACGAAGTGGGCCGCCGATCGCCTGAAAACTCACCGGCTCTATCCCAAATACAGTTTCGATCCCACCATCGGAATTTGTTTGGGTGAGCACCGGGCTAACGGCCTTCACGCCGGGAATCTGGGCAACGATTTTCGTGCCGATCGAAACCGGCATCGGCGCGGAGCTGAGTCCCAGAAACATGGACGAGTTTTGTGGCTGGAGCATGATGTCAGCTCCCACGCCCACAATGCGGCCGTTGGATTCGGCCAGGATACCGGTTGTCAGGCCGACAATGACAAGGATCAGGGTGACTTCGAGGGCTACCGCCAGAATACTTACCAGCGTACGGACGGGCCTCGATACGAGGCTCGAGATGATCATTTGCCTATACAAGTTTCTCTACTCCTACTTGAACAGCGGTTTCGCGCGTGGATTGTCGACCTGAACAAGCTCCGATCCTGCCGGTTGCTGAAGCACGAATTGGTCGGATGTGAGCTTTTCATTCACCGTCGTCTTTGTGAATGTAATTTTTAGACCAGCATCATCGACCGGACGCTGGATGGAAATGATCTGCGGGAAAGTCGTCGCTCCCGCAGGCTGGTAATCTGAAAACTCGACATCTGTTTCGAGCCTTCCATCGACGCCAAACATCTGCTTGCGCGAAATGTGCAGATCCGTTCGGTCGATCCAAATCTTTTCGAGCAATTTTGTTTCGGTCCCGCCAACATCAAGGAAGCCTATGACGTAGTAGCTGACGCGGCCCATCACGGCTTCCTCTAAGAATGGTTTGACGTTCGGTTCGCTGATATATGGCAGGATATTGATGAATAGTGCGTCCAAAATAATCCTGGGCCGCCAATTCATCATGCCGTTATCCGACTTCGCCGGCGCGTTGGGATCTCCAACCAGGAACTTACTCTTGAAAGGTACATTTACGACAAACTGCTGTCCGTCGGAAGACATGTCGAACACGGTCGTGCCTATGACCGGGACCTGGGCTCGCATCCGTATTTGTCCGGGGCGGTCGACAAGAATCAAACCGGTGGTCTGGTGATACTCCTCCAGGATTCCCGTTTTTCGTGCGCCACCAGAGGCGTCCAGAGTGACCCTGGCGTTCAGCGTCGTGATCGCCTTGCTTCGGGTTTCCAAATCGTGCATCAGCTCAGCTCGAGTCTTCGACAGAGCCGCAAGCGGGCGCTGGTCGGCCGGGATGCGAGTCTTACGGCTGATGCAGCCCGACATCACGAGCGTGGCCAGCACGAGCAAAGCGGCTACGCTCTTCGTGCGCCGCTTGATCAGAATGTAAATGAAGACGCTTACCAGAATGGCAGTGGCGAGACCTACACCGATCTTGCCGAAGTTGTCATGAACGAACTGGATGGCATAGGGCCCGTACTCGACCGCAAGGAATCCCTCGGCAAAATATCGGAGCCCGCGGCCGACGCCCACCGCGAGAATGAAACGCGACCAGGAAATGCCGAAAGTTCCAGCCGACAGAACGAAGATTTTGAACGGCGTTGGCGGCGGCAGTAACGATGGGACAATGATCGCCAGAATTCCGTACTTCTGGTACCAGTGACGGATCCGGAGCAATCGCTCACTGCTGAATCGCTTCTGAAGAAAGGCTTCCCCTCCCTTTCGTCCGACCGAGTACAACAAAGTACATCCGATAATGGAACCGAGCGTGGTCAGGAAGGCAAGCTTCGGCATGCTCGAGGGATCGTCTATCGAGAATGTCATCAGCAGGAGGTCATTGACTTCCGGCAGCGACAGGAAGGACGAGTCGCAAATTGCCAGCAACATCAAACCGAACCCGCCGTAAGGCAGCAATGTCGCCTTCAGCCAAGCTGAGAACGCTTCAAATATTGGCATCTAAATCCAACGGAGTGGTCTTATCGTGGGGCTTTCCCGTAGGGCCCAAGCTGCGAAATCGAACGATATACTTTAGCACGGCCCTTGACTCCGTCCCGCCGGTAAAATTTGGTCACTCACGGCTTTTTTCGCCACGCGCACCCGACCCTTAACAGCATAAAATAGACGAACTTCAGAGGAACTCATGAGACGAATTCTTTTTAGTCTATTGTTGGTAGCCTCCCTGACGGTTGTGGCATCGTTTGCGGGCTCTTTCCAGGAAGTCAAGGACCCCGTTAAGGAAGCCGCGCGAAAACTGGACAAACAGGTCAAAGCCCAAAACCTGAAGGAACTCAAAGAGGCGTCTGCCGAATTGATGGCGCTGACCAAAGAGCTCAACGACGAAGTCGAAAAGAGCGGAGAAAACGTCGTTTCGGCTCGCATTTTCAACAAGGTTGAACAGATCGAGAAGGTCGCGAAGCGGATCCGGGATAAGGCTAAAGGACCGTACGGCCTGTAAAG
>Ga0075421_100007201_pt1 | contig 13616 bp, 11 predicted proteins | sample SoiMetdeltSBSDD5_FD_75292 | JGI IMG/M metagenome (GOLD analysis project Ga0075421, IMG submission 75292) | Bulk soil microbial communities from a Populus tree surrounding site in Tennessee, USA - Soil MetaG P. deltoides SBSDD5 | ecosystem: Environmental > Terrestrial > Soil > Tree plantation...
TCGCCGCCGAGGTACTTCTCCATGAGGTGGTCGTCCACCTCGGCGAGGCCCTCGATCATCTTCTCGCGGTACTCCTTCACCTGCTCGCCCATGTCGGCGGGGATCGCCTCGGTGGTGAACTTCTGGCCGAGGCTCTCGTCGTCGGACCAGACGTAGGCGATCTCGTCGATGAGATTCACCACGCCCCGGAACTTGTCCTCGCGTCCGATCGGGAGCTGGATGGGCACCGCGTGGGCTCCGAGCCGGTCCTTGAGCATGGCCAGGCAGCGGAAGTAGTCGGCGCCGACCCGATCCATCTTGTTCACGTACACGATGCGGGGCACCTGGTACTTGTCGGCCTGCCGCCACACCGTCTCCGTCTGGGGCTCCACGCCGGACACCGCGTCGAGGATGGCGATGGCGCCGTCGAGGACGCGGAGCGAGCGCTCCACCTCCATGGTGAAGTCGACGTGGCCGGGCGTGTCGATGATGTTGATGCGGCAGTCCCGCCAGAAGCTCGTGGTCGCGGCGGAGGTGATGGTGATGCCGCGCTCCTGCTCCTGGACCATCCAGTCCATCGTGGCGGTGCCCTCGTGCACCTCGCCGATCTTGTAGGATCGGCCGGTGTAGTAGAGCACCCGCTCTGTGGTGGTGGTCTTCCCGGCATCGATGTGCGCCATGATGCCGATGTTGCGGGTCTTCTCCAGCGGGTACTGCGTCTCCACGGTACTCTCTCTTCCTTGTCTCGGTGCCGCGTCCGTCTAGACAGAAGCGAAGAGGGGGGTCGAGGTCTCGGCCCCCCTCCGCTTGTCCCGAACGCTACCAGCGATAATGCGCGAACGCCTTGTTGGCCTCCGCCATCTTGTGAGTGTCTTCTCGCTTCTTCACCGCCGAGCCGCGATTGTTGGCGGCGTCCAGCAGCTCGCCGGCGAGCTTCTCGGCCATGCTCTTCTCGGACCGCCGCCGCGCGGATCCGATCAGCCACCGCATCGACAGCGCCACCCGCCGCTCCGGCCGCACCTCGACCGGCACCTGATAGGTCGAGCCGCCGACCCGGCGGGACTTCACCTCGACGGCAGGCTTGCAGTTGTCCACCGCCGACTTGAAGAGCTTCAGGGCGTCCTGCTTGGCCCGGTCCTCCATCGCGCCGAGGGCCGAGTACATGATGTGCTCGGCGGTGCTCTTCTTACCGCCGTACATCATCATGTTGACGAACTTCGCCACGAGCCGGCTCCCGTACTTGGGGTCCGGCAGGATCTCCCGGTGGACCGCGCCCGCCCGCCGCATCCTAGCCTCCGCCGCCCTTCGGCTGCTTGGCCCCGTACTTCGACCGGCTCTGCTTGCGGCCGGCCACGCCCGCCGTGTCCAGCGAGCCACGAATGATGTGGTAGCGGATGCCCGGCAGGTCCTTCACGCGGCCGCCCCGGATGAGGACGATCGAGTGCTCCTGCAGGTTGTGGCCGACGCCGGGGATGTACGAGGTCACTTCCAGCCCGTTGGTCAGCCGCACCCGCGCCACCTTGCGGAGAGCGGAGTTCGGCTTTTTCGGCGTCGTCGTGTAGACGCGGATGCAGACGCCCCGCTTCTGCGGGCACGCCTCCATGGCGGGCGTCTTCGACTTCTTCCGCACCGCCTCGCGGCCCTTCCTCACCAGCTGATTGATCGTCGGCATGGCTCTCCGTTACCGGTTATGACGCCAAAACTCTAACTTTATAACCGAGCAGCCCGTCTCTGTCAAGTTTTACGCCAGTTTCCGCGTTTCCCCTATGGGGCTACCCGGCCTGGGCGACCTCGTCGGATTCCCCGTCCATCGGGGGCTCCTCCTCGGCCACCGCCACCTCCGCCACCGGCTCGTCGCCGCCCTGGCTGACCACCTCCGCCCGGGTGTAGTTGCTGAGCCCGGTGCCGGCGGGGATGAGCCGGCCGACGATGACGTTCTCCTTCAGGCCCCGCAGGTCGTCCGTCTTGCCGCTGATGGCAGCCTCGGTGAGGACCCGCGTGGTCTCCTGGAACGATGCCGCCGAGATGAAGCTGTCCGTCGAGAGCGAGGCCTTGGTGATGCCGAGGAGCACCGGCTTGGCGGTGGCGGGGGGCTTGCCCGCCCCCTGAGCCTTGTCGTTCTCCTCCTGGTAGACGAACTTGTCGACCAGCTCGCCCACCACGAAGTCGGTCCCGCCCACTTCCTCGATGCGCACCCGCCGGAGCATCTGGCGGACGATGATCTCGATGTGCTTGTCGTTGATGGTCACGCCCTGGAGGCGGTAGACTTCCTGGACCTCGTTCACGAGATACCGCTGCAGCTCCCGGTCGCCCAGCACGGCCAGGTAGTCGTGCGGGTTGGGCGAGCCGTCCATGAGGGCCTCGCCCGCCTTGACCCGGTCCCCCTCGTGCACCGCGATGTGCTTGCCGCGGGGGATGAGGTACTCCTTGGTCTCCCCGTCGTCGGCGCGGATGACGATCTTGCGCATGCCCTTCACGAACCCGGCGAACTCCACCGCCCCGTCGATCTCCGTGATCACCGCCTGCTCCTTGGGCTTGCGGGCCTCGAAGAGCTCGGCGACGCGCGGCAGACCGCCGGTGATGTCCTTGGTCTTGGTCGCTTCCCGCGGAATCTTCGCGATGATGTCGCCCTGGAAGATCTCCTGCCCGTCGCCGACGAGCAGGTGGGCGCCCACCGGCAGCATGTACCGGCCGCGCGTCTCCCCCAGGGAATCCTGAGGAGACGCGTTCTCCGCGCCCCGACTCTCCTTCACGGAGACGCGCGGCTGGAGCTTGCCTTCCTGGTCCTCGATGATGACGCGCTGGGAAAGGCCGGTGACCTCGTCGATGACCTCGCGGATCGTCACGCCTTCCACGATGTCGCGCAGCGCGATGGTGCCGCTGAACTCGGTGGGGATCGGCGTGTTGAAGTTGTCCCACTCCACGAGCTTCAGGCCCGGCTTTACCCGATCGCCGTCCTTGATCTTGATGCGCGCCCCCGTCACCACCGGGTAGCGCTCGCGCTCGCGGCCGCGCTCGTCGGCCACGATGATCTCACCGCTCCGGTTGAGCACGACGATGTCGCCGTCGCGGTTCACGACGGAGCGGATGTTGTGGTGCCGCACGATACCCGCCGCCTTGGCGATGTGCTCGGAGGCCGCCGCCACGCCGCTCGCGGTGCCGCCGATGTGGAAGGTCCGCATAGTGAGCTGGGTGCCCGGCTCGCCGATGGACTGCGCCGCGATGATGCCCACCGCCTCTCCCAGCTCGGCGAGGCGCCCGGTGCCGAGGTTTCGCCCGTAACACATCACGCAAATTCCGCGCTTGGTGTCGCAGGTCAGGGCAGAGCGGATACGCACCCGCTCGAGGCCCGAGTCCTCGATCTTCTGCGCGAGCTCTTCGTTGATCTCGGTGGTGGTCTGCACGATGATCTCGCCGGTCAGGGGATCCCGCACGTCCTCCGCGGTGACCCGTCCCAGGATCCGGTCGCTGAGCGACTGGATGATGTTGCCGCCCTCGAACAGTGGGGAGGCGTCGATGTACTTCACGGTGCCGCAGTCGTACTCCGACACGATCACGTCCTGGGAGACGTCGACGAGCCGCCGCGTGAGATAGCCGGAGTCGGCCGTCTTCAGGGCGGTGTCGGCGAGGCCCTTGCGCGCGCCGTGGGTCGAGGTGAAGTACTCGAGCACGGTGAGCCCCTCGCGGAAGTTCGAGGTGATGGGCGTCTCGATGACCTCGCCGGAGGGCTTGGCCATGAGGCCCCGCATGCCCGCGAGCTGCCGGATCTGCTGCTTGGAGCCCCGCGCGCCCGAGTCCGCCATCATGTAGATGGGGTTGAACTCGCCTTCCTCCGCGCGCCCCTCCATCTCCTTGAAGAGGTCCTCGGCGATCTGCTCGGTCACGTGCGCCCAGATGTCGATGACCTTGTTGTAGCGCTCGCCGTTGGTGATCACGCCGTCCTGGTACTGCTGCTCGACCTCGGCGACCTGCCGCCGGGCGTTCTCGATGATGCGGCCCTTGGACGAGGGGGCGAGCATGTCGCCGATCCCGATGCTGAGCCCCGACATCGTCGCGTAGCGGAAACCGATGTCCTTGAGGTCGTCGAGGAACGCCACCGTGGCCTCCTGGCCGAGCCGGTTGTAGCACTGGCTCACCAGGTTGCCGATCTCGCGCTTCTTGAGCTCCCGGTTCTCGAACCGCAGCGGCGCCGGGACCACGTCGTTGAGGAGGGTGCGACCCACCGTGGTCTCGATGATGCCGCCGTTCCAGCGCAGGCGGATGCGGGCCTGGAGGTCTACGTCCTCCGCGTCGTAGGCGATGCGCACTTCCTCGGAGTCCGCGAAGAGGCGGCCCTCACCCTTGGCGCCCGGGCGCTCCTTGGTGAGGTAGTAGATGCCGAATACCATGTCCTGGGTGGGCACCGCCACCGGGGCCCCGTTCGAAGGCGACAGGATGTTGTTGGACGACAGCATCAGCACCTGCGCCTCCATCTGCGCTTCCATGGAGAGCGGCACGTGCACCGCCATCTGGTCGCCGTCGAAGTCCGCGTTGAAGGCGGTGCAGACGAGCGGGTGGATCTCGATGGCCTTGCCCTCGACGAGCAGGGGCTCGAAGGCCTGGATGCCCAGCCGGTGGAGGGTGGGGGCGCGGTTGAGGAGCACGGGGTGCTCCTTGATGACCTCCTCGAGGATGTCCCACACCTCGGGGCGCTCCTTCTCCACGTACTTCTTGGCCGCCTTGATTGAGGAGGCGAGGCCCCGCTCCTCGAGCTTGCGCAGGATGAACGGCTTGAAGAGCTCGACCGCCATCTTCTTGGGGAGGCCGCACTGGTGGAGCTTGAGGTACGGGCCCACCACGATGACGGACCGGCCCGAGTAGTCCACGCGCTTGCCGAGCAGGTTCTGCCGGAACCGCCCCTGCTTGCCCTTGAGGGTGTCGGACAGCGACTTCAGCGGCCGGTTGTTGGGGCCGGTGATGACGCGGCCGCGGCGGCCGTTGTCGAAGAGGGCGTCCACCGCCTCCTGGAGCATGCGCTTCTCGTTGCGGATGATGATCTCCGGCGCCTTGAGCTCCATGAGCCGCTTCAGCCGGTTGTTCCGGTTGATGACGCGCCGGTAGAGGTCGTTGAGGTCGGAGGTCGCGAAGCGCCCGCCGTCCAGCGGCACCAGCGGCCGCAGCTCGGGCGGGATCACCGGCAGCACCTCGAGGATCATCCACTCCGGCTGGTTGCCGGACTTCAGGAAGGCCTCGATGACCTTGAGGCGCTTGACGATCTTCTTCCGCTTCTGGGCGGAGGTCTCCACGCCCATCTGGGCGCGCAGCTCGCGGGCGAGGGTGTCGAGGTCCATCCCGCGCAGCATCTCGCGGATGGCCTCCGCGCCCATGCCCGCGGAGAACGCGTCGTGCCCGTGCTCCTCCTGGAGCTTGCGGGCGCGGTCCACCGCGAGGAGGTCGCGCACCTTGAGCCCGGGCACCTTGCCCGGGTCGATGACCACGTACTCCTCGAAGTAGAGGATCTTCTCCAGCTCGCGGAGCGACATGTCGAGGAGCTGGCCGATGCGGGAGGGCAGCCCCTTGAAGAACCACACGTGGGACACCGGGGAGGCGAGCTCGATGTGGCCCATGCGCTCGCGGCGCACGCGCGCCCGGCGCACTTCCACGCCGCACTTGTCGCACACCACGCCCGCGAACTTCATGCGCTTGTACTTCCCGCACGCGCACTCGTAGTCCTTGGTGGGGCCGAAGATGCGGGCGCAGAAGAGGCCGTCCCGCTCCGGCTTGAACGTGCGGTAGTTGATGGTCTCCGGCTTCTTCACCTCGCCGTGCGACCACTCGCGAATCTTCTGCGGCGACGCCAGCTTGATCCGGATGGCGCCGAACGTCATGGGCTTCGGATGCCGATCGAGGATTCCCCACAGATCCTTGGCGGGCTTGTCCTCTCGCACCAGGCTACCGAATGGCCGGTCCGTCAGCATTCGTTGACTCTCCTTTTACTACGTTCGCCTCGGACGGCGGGGCCCCAGCCCCGCGGCGTCCTGCGGCTCACACTGCCGTCAGTTGGCCTGCGAAGGCTTCTTGGCGTCCTTGGGAATCAGCTCCACGTCGAGGGCCAGGCTCTGGAGCTCCTTTACGAGCACGTTGAACGACTCCGGCGTGCCCGGCTCGAGGAAGTTCTCGCCCTTCACGATGGCTTCGTAGATACGGTTGCGCCCCTCCACGTCGTCCGACTTCACCGTCAGCATCTCCTGGAGGGTGTGGGCGGCGCCGTACGCCTCCAGGGCCCATACCTCCATCTCGCCGAAGCGCTGGCCGCCGAACTGCGCCTTGCCGCCGAGCGGCTGCTGGGTGACGAGCGAGTACGGCCCGATGGAGCGGGCGTGCATCTTGTCGTCGACGAGGTGGGCGAGCTTGAGCATGTAGATCTGGCCCACCGTCACTTCCTGATGGAACGGCTTGCCGGTACGACCGTCGTTGAGAACGGTCTTGCCGGAATTGGGGAGCCCCGCCTGCGCGAGGTGCCCCTTGATCTCGTCCTCGGTGGCTCCGTCGAACACCGGGCTCGCCACCCACATGCCGAGCGCGCGGGCCGCCCAGCCGAGGTGCGTCTCCAGGATCTGCCCCACGTTCATCCGGGACGGCACGCCGAGGGGGTTCAGCACGATCTCCACCGGCGTCCCGTCGGGCAGGTAGGGCATGTCCTCCTCGGGGAGCACGCGCGACACCACGCCCTTGTTGCCGTGGCGGCCCGCCATCTTGTCGCCCACCGAGAGCTTGCGCTTCACCGCCACGTACACCTTCACCATCTTGATGACGCCGGGCGGGAGATCGTCGCCCCGCCGCAGCCGGCCCACGCGCTCGTCGAGCATGCGCTCGAAGACCGCGATGTCCTCGTCGGCCGCCTCCTCGATCCGCCGGATGGTGGCGGCGAGGCCGTCGTCCTCCTTGATGCGGACCTTCTTGAGCTCGGCCCACGAGAAGTTGTCCAGCTCGGGGCGGTCGATGCGGTCGCCCTTCTTGCCGACCCGCTCCTTGTTGGTGGGGTCGAGCAGGTCCTGGACGAGGGTCTTGCCCACCAGCAGGTTCTTGAGCTTCTGGTCGCGCTCCAGCTCGACGGTGGAGACCTCTTCCTGGTAGTCCTTCTCCAGGCCGGCGATCTCCTCGTCCTCGATGGACTTGGCCCGGTCGTCCTTGTCGATGCCGCGGCGCGAGAACACCTTCACGTCCACCACCGTGCCCTCGATGCCGGGCGGCACCGTGAGCGAGGTGTCGCGCACGTCGCCCGCCTTCTCGCCGAAGATCGCGCGCAGCAGCTTCTCCTCGGGGGTGAGCTGCGTCTCGCCCTTCGGCGTGATCTTGCCCACGAGGATGTCCCCCGCCTTCACCTTGGCGCCGATCCGGACGATGCCGGACTCGTCGAGATCCTTCAGCGCCTCTTCGGAGACGTTGGGAATGTCTCGGGTGACCTCTTCCTTGCCCAGCTTGGTGTCGCGGGCCTGGACCTCGAACTCCTCGATGTGGATCGAGGTGTAGCGGTCGTCCTTCACCAGCCGCTCCGACACGAGGATGGCGTCCTCGAAGTTGTAGCCGCCCCACGGCATGAACGCCACGAGCACGTTCCGGCCCAGGGCCAGCTCACCCTGCTCGGTGCCCGGCCCGTCGGCGATGATGTCGCCGGCCTGGATCCGGTCGCCCTTGCTCACGATGGGCTTCTGGTTGATGCAGGTGTTCTGGTTCGAGCGCCGGTACTTGGTGAGCTTGTAGATGTCCAGGGGCAGGTCCGCCACCGGGTCGGTCTTCTTCGACCGGCTCTCGACTCTGACCAGAATTCGGTTGGCGGAGACATACTCCACCACTCCGGGCCGCTTGGCCGCGATCACCGCGCCCGAGTCGCGGGCGACGATGTGCTCCATGCCCGTGCCCACCAGGGGCGCCTCCGGCTGGAGCAGGGGTACCGCCTGGCGCTGCATGTTCGAGCCCATGAGGGCCCGGTTGGCGTCGTCGTTCTCGAGGAACGGCACCATCGCCGCCGCCACCGACACCAGCTGCTTGGGCGACACGTCGATGTAGTGGAGCTCCTCCGGGGGCACCATCCGGTAGTCGCCGCCCTTGCGCGCCGACACCCGCTCGCTCACGAACCGGTTCTTGGCGTCGAGCTCCGCGGTGGCCTGGGCGATGACGTACTTCTCCTCCTCGTGCGCGGTGAGGTACTGCTCCTTCTCGTCCGTCACCACGCCGTTGACCACCCGGCGGTACGGCGTCTCGATGAAGCCGAACTCGTTGATGCGCGCGTAGGTGGACAGCGAGGAGATGAGGCCGATGTTCGGCCCTTCCGGCGTCTCGATGGGGCAGATGCGGCCGTAGTGGGTGGGATGGACGTCCCGCACCTCGAACCCCGCGCGCTCGCGGCTCAGGCCCCGCGGACCGAGGGCGGACAACCGCCGTTTGTGGGTCAGCTCGGCGAGGGGGTTCGTCTGGTCCATGAACTGCGACAGCTGGGAGGAGCCGAAGAACTCCTTCACCACCGCCGACACCGGCTTGGCGTTGATGAGGTCGTGGGGCATGAGGTTGGCGATGTCCGAGATGGACATGCGCTCCTTCACCGCGCGCTCCATACGGGTGAGACCCACCCGGAACTGGTTCTCGAGGAGCTCGCCGACGGAGCGCACCCGGCGGTTGCCGAGATGGTCGATGTCGTCGGTGGGCCGGGTACCGAGCTTCACCTGCAGGAGATAGCGCACCACCGCCCGGATGTCGTCCGTGCGCAGCGTCTTGAGATTGAGGTCGGCGTTCGTCTCCAGCTTCTTGTTGATCATGAAGCGCCCGACCCGGGCGAGGTCGTAGCGCCGCGGGTCCATGAACATTCCGCGGAAGAGGGCGCGCGCGGAGTCGACCGTGGGCGGATCGCCGGGCCGGAGCCGCCGGTAGATCTCCACCAGGGCCTCGTCGGGATCCTTGGAGTGGTCGCGGGCGAGCGTCTCGTAGATCGAGGCGTCCACCTTGCCCGGCGCGACCACGAGCAGCTTGAACGGCGCCACCTTGCGGGCGGCGACCTGGCTCAGGAGGGTCGAGGTGAGCTCGGCGTTGGCCTCCACGAGCACCTCGCCCGTCTCGCTGTCCACCACCCGGGTGCCGGTGCGGCGGTTCACCAGCGACTCCGCGCGGACGGGGATCTTGTCGACACCCGCCTCGCGGAGCTTCTCGACGAGCTTGGCATTGAGGGTCTTGCCGGCCTGGACGAGCACTTCCTTGTGACGGGGCGGCTTGATGTCGTCCGCCACCTTGATCCCGGCATGCGCCTCGCTCGAGAGGCGCACCCACGCCATGCGGTCCTCGAAGGAGAGCACCTCCTCGAGGTCGTAGAACATGCCCAGGATCTCCTCGTCGCTGAGGATGTCCTGCGGCTTGCGGCAGCCGCGCTCCAGGAACCAGAAGGCGCGCAGGAACGCCGTCGCCGACATCTTCCGCCGCCGGTCGACCCGGACGTGGAGGAGATCGTTGGCGTCGAACTCGAACTCCACCCAGGAGCCGCGGTAGGGGATGACCCGCGCGGAGTGCAAAAGCTTGCCGGACGCGACCGTCTTGCCCTTGTCGTCGTCGAAGAACACGCCGGCCGAGCGCTGGAGCTGGGACACCACCACCCGCTCCGTCCCGTTGATGATGAACGTGCCCTTCTCGGTCATGAGCGGCAGCTCGCCCAGGTACACTTCCTGGCCGCGCTGCTCCCGCATGGTGCGCGTCTTCGCCTCTTTGTCGTGGTCGTAGACCACGAGGCGCAGCGTCACCTTGAGGGGAATGGCGAAGGTCATGCCACGGTCGTGGCACTCCTCCACCGTGTACTTCGGATCCCCGAAGTGATAGCTATCGAACTCCAGCTCGGCGTTGCCGTTGTAGTCCGCGATGGGAAAGACGGACTTGAACACCGCCTGCAGTCCGACCTCCGCGCGGCGGTCGGGCGCCTCGTCCTTCTGCAGGAACTGCTCGTACGACTGCCGCTGGATCTCGATAAGGTTCGGGATCTTGACGGTGGACGGAATCTTCCCGAAGTCCTTGCGGGACCTACGCCCGCACTGGATCGTGCCTGCCATACTCCCTCCGCGCTGTGAAGTGCGTAGCTCGAACGTCAATGAGCTCGTGCTTCCGTGCGGAGGCTCACTTGACCTCGACGGTGGCGCCGACCTCCTCGAGCTTCTTCTTCATGTCGGCCGCCTCCGCCTTGGCAACCTTCTCCTTCACCGGCTTGGGGGCGCCGTCGACCAGGTCCTTGGCCTCCTTGAGGCCGAGCCCGGTGAGCTCGCGCACCACCTTGATGACCTGGATCTTCTTGTCGCCCGCCGCGTTCAGCACCACGTCGAACTCGGTCTTCTCCTCGGCCGCCGCCGCCGCGGCGCCGCCGCCGCCGCCCGCCGCCGGAGCGGCCACCGCCACCGCCGCCGCGGACACGCCCCACTTCTCCTGCAAGAGCTTCGAGAGCTGGGCCGCCTCGAGCAGCGTCAGTCCGTCCAGCTTCTCGGCAATCTCTTCGATGTTCGTCGCCATTTCCTCAGCCTCCGTAGACTCTGTTGGGTGTCGGGTACCGGACCGCGCTACTCCGCGGCCCCCTGCTTGCTTCTTGCCTCGAGCACGCGCGCGAGCTCACCCTGAACGGCGGTGAGCAGGGTGACGATCTTGCCCATGGGCCCCTGCACCGCGCCCACGATCTGGGCGCGGAGGGCATCCTTGGACGGCAGATCGGCGAGGGACTTGAGCGCGGCCGGCTCGAGAACTTTTCCCTCGATCATCCCCACCTTGATCGTCAGGGCGGGGTTGTTCCTCACGAAGTTCTGGAGCGCCTTGGCCACCGGCACCGGGTCCTTGCGCGTGTAGGCCACGCCGATGGGCCCGGTGAGGTGCTGGCCCAGCCCGTCCAGGGGCGAGCCCTTGATGGCGATGCGGGCCAGGCGATTCTTCACCACCTTGTACTCGGCCGCCGCACCTTTGAGCTGCTTGCGCAGCTCGGAGAGCTGGCGCACGGAGAGCCCCCGATACTCGGTGAGCACCGCGCTCTGCACTCCCGCGAACCGCTCCTTCAGCTCCGCGACGCTTTCCGTATTCTGCGCATTCGCCACGATCGGCTCCTTATACCGGCTTCTTGAACAGGCTGGCCACGCGCTGCACGTCCACCTTGATGCCCTTGCTCATCGTCGACGACACCGTGATGGACCGCAGGTATTGCCCCTTGGCCGCCGCCGGCTTGGCGCGGATGATGGCCTCGAGGAGGGCGAGGGCGTTGGCCGAGATCTGCTCCTTCGAGAAGGAGCGCTTGCCGACCGGCACGTGCACGTTGCCCGCCTTGTCCACGCGGAACTCCACCTTCCCCGCCTTGGCCTCGCGCACCGCGCGCCCGATGTCGAAGGTGACGGTGCCAAGCTTGGGGTTCGGCATCAGCCCGCGCGGGCCGAGCACCTTACCGAGGCGGCCGACCTGGCCCATCAGATCCGGGGTGGCGATGGCGGAGTCGAACTCGAGCCAGCCCCCCTGCACCCGCTCCACGAGATCCTCGGCGCCCACCACGTCGGCGCCCGCCTCGCGGGCCTCGCGCTCCTTCTCCCCCTTGGCGAACACGGCCACCCGCACCGCCTTGCCGATGCCGTGCGGCAGCACCACCGCGCCGCGCACCATCTGGTCGGCGTGCTTCGGATCGACGCCCAGCCGCAGGGACAGATCCACCGTCTCGTCGAACTTGGCGCGGGGCAGCTTGCCGAGGATGTCCATCGCCTCCTCGACGCCGAGCTCCTTGACGCCGTCGTACAACGCGTTCGTCGCCTTCTCGCGCTTCGTCAGTGCGGGCATTGCGGTCAGGCTCCTCGGCGGTTCTGCATCGCCCTGTTATTTTCCATTTTCGTTCGCCTCGGCTTGCGGCTGCGGCTCACCCGACTACTTCTATGCCCATGCTGCGGGCAGTGCCTTCGACGGTGCGCATCGCCGATTCGATGGAGTCGGTGTTGAGGTCCACCAACTTGGTCTGGGCGATCTCCCGGACCTGCGCCTTCGTCACCTTGCCGATCTTGTCCTTGTGCGGCACCGCGGAGGCCTTGGCGATGCCGGCCGCCCGCTTGAGCAGAATGGCCGCCGGCGGCGTCTTCACCACGAAGGTGAAGGAGCGATCCTGGAAGATCGTCACCACCACCGGGAGGATGAGCCCCTCCTGGCTGTTGGTCTGGGCGTTGAAGCCCTTGCAGAACTCCATGATGTTGACCCCGTGCTGACCGAGCGCGGGACCCACCGGCGGCGAGGGGTTCGCCTTCCCCGCCGGGATCTGAAGCTTCACCATCGCCTGGACCTTCTTCGCCATGTCCTAGAGCCTCTCCACCTGGTAGTACTCCAGCTCCACGGGCGTCATCCGCCCGAAGATGGCCACCATGACCTTGAGCTTGCCCCGCTCGGGGTTGAGGTCGTCGATGCTCCCCTGGAAGTTCACGAAGGGGCCCTCGATGACCCGGACCTTGTCGCCCTTCTGGAACGTCGACTTCAGCTTCGGCTTCTCCGCGCCCTCCTCCATCTGGCGCAGGATCCCCTCCACCTCCTCGGGCGGCAGGGGCACCGGCCGCGCCCCCGACCCCACGAACCCTGTCACCTTCGGCGTGGAGCGCACGAGGTGCCAGGTGTCGTCGGTCAGCTCCATCTCCACGAGGAGGTAGCCCGGGAAGAACTTCTGCTCGATCTCGATCTTCTTGCTCTTGCGGATCTCCCGCACCTTCTCCGTCGGCACCACCACCCGCCCGATCATCTCGGACAGGCCGAAGATCTTGGCCCGCGACTCGATGGCCTGGGCCACCTTGTTCTCGAACCCCGAGTAGGTGTGCACGACGTACCACTGCTTGGGCTTGGTGGCGGTCTCGCTCATTTCAGAATGGTCTCCACGATTCGCGAGAGGCCGACGTCGACCGCGCCCAGGAAGAAGGCGAGAACGAACACCACCACCACGACCACCACGGTGGAGTTCGCCACGTCGGCGCGGCTCGGCCACGTCACTCGCCGGAACTCCGCCGCCACCTCGCGGAAGAACTGCTGGACCCGCCTCAGGAACTCCATGTCCTCTCTTCTCGTCTACGCTCGCGCTTCAAAGCTGGCAGGCGTGGAGGGATTCGAACCCCCATCCCCTGGATTTGGAGTCCAGTGCTCTAGCCGTTAGAGCTACACGCCTCCGAGTCGGTTCTTGGCTCCTGCCCCGCGCCTCCTACTTCGATTCCTTGTGCATCACGTGCTTCCGGCAGAACTTGCAGAACTTCTTCAGCTCCATGCGGTCCGGATGGGTCCGCTTGTTCTTCGTCGTCGAGTAGTTCCGCCGCTGGCACGTCGTGCACGCGAGGGAGATGATGTCGCGCATGGCCTAGTCCGTGATCTCCGCCACCACGCCCGCCCCCACCGTCCGCCCACCCTCCCGGATCGCGAACCGCAGCTCCTTCTCCATCCCGATCGGCTGGATCAGCTCGATCGCCATCGTCACGTTGTCCCCCGGCATCACCATCTCCACCCCGCCCGGCAGCGTGCACACCCCCGTCACGTCCGTCGTCCGGAAGTAGAACTGCGGCCGGTACCCGTTGAAGAACGGCGTGTGCCGCCCCCCCTCGTCCTTGCCCAGCACGTACACCTCCGCCTTGAACTTCTTGTGCGGC
>Ga0075421_100007205_pt1 | contig 13613 bp, 17 predicted proteins | sample SoiMetdeltSBSDD5_FD_75292 | JGI IMG/M metagenome (GOLD analysis project Ga0075421, IMG submission 75292) | Bulk soil microbial communities from a Populus tree surrounding site in Tennessee, USA - Soil MetaG P. deltoides SBSDD5 | ecosystem: Environmental > Terrestrial > Soil > Tree plantation...
CGGGCACGCTGATCCACATCCCTGCCGGAACCAGCCATGGCTTCCAGTTCGGCGCAGGTGGCGGCAAGATGCTGGAGATGAACGGCAGCGGTGGGGGCGCCACCCGGATGTTCAGGGCGGTGGACGCGGAAGTCCCGGCCGGGCCACCGGACGTCGACCTCCTCGTGCGACTGCTGGCGCGACATCGAGTCAGCGTGCATGCCCCGGCTGCGGCGGACGTCTGAAGGGCGGGCACGCGGAGCATCGACCGTCCGAAGGCTGCGATAGCCTGGTACAACTCGGCGGAATATCAGGCGGTATGTTGTCGCTCGTCGATCGATTCGTTTGGCCGGCGTCGTAGCCGCCCGTCGATGTGGCGCCAGCCGACCAGACCACGGACCGAAACACGCGCAGCGCAATGTTCGGGTGATCGAATGGCACGTTGGCAATTCGCTGTTAGCGGACAGTTCCGATTCATGTGACTACGTCATGCTGGCCGTGACGGAATTGTGCCTGCCGAGCGCGCCAAATAAGTGAAGGCCTCCGCGACAAAGCGGGGGCCTTTACTTTCCGCCCGAGTGAAGCATCTCCCAGAGCCCTCGAGGCGAGACAATCGTCATCTCTCGGACTGTCCGCAGCCCTAGGAGAGCGGCGTCGCCTGTGACGAAGACGTCGGAGTGGCCTGCGATCGCCTCGCCGAGCACGAGCGCATCGGCTTGCCCAACCTCAGCATCGACCGCGTGAGACTCGCTGACGAACTGTGACGTTTCACCCTGAACGAAGGCAACGATCTCCTGCGCGATCGCTGGCGGCAACTTGAGCTTGCGCCTGAGCGACCGGCTCAGTTCATCAACGACGTGACGGCCCAGCACAAGATCGTGTTCCAACAGGACGAGCTCGAACAGATCGGCGCACAGTCCCCGGGTCGCGAACGCGCTTACCAGCACGTTCGTGTCGAGGAAAATCCTCACGAAATAGCAGCAAACACATCCTCATCCGAAACCAGGCCCTGCGCCTCGGCTAAGGGTAATGTCTTGCGGCGCAGCTCGCGGAACCGGGCTACCGCCACCTGGCGTTCCAGAGCTTCACGCGCGATATCGCTTTTTGTCCGACCCGTGCTCTTCGCGATTCGCGAAAGGGCCTTGTCGAGCTTGGCGTCGAGCCGAATGGTCAGTGTCGTCATCGCCGTCCTTTAATCCTGTAAGACATTGTCGCACAAACTCATGGGAAGCCAACCGTGACAGGCCGAAGCTGGCTGTGCGATGAATGTGACGTGACCGGGCTGGTCATCGAATCGGCAAGCGCCGCAAGTCGCTGATTTCCAAATGCTGAATCCGATTCAGAAGCGTGCTGCCCTGAACTGCAGCAAAAAAAGGCCACCCGAGGGGTGGCCTTTGCTCTTGTGGACGAAGCGTTACTGCTTTTTGTTGTGCGAAGTCGAGGGCTCGCCCGTCACTTTTTCCTTCACCGTCGCCGCAACTTCCTTCGTCTTGTCGACCGGCTTCTCGGCGGCGGCGCGCGTGGCGCCTTCCTGCTCCTGCTTCAGCACCTTTCCATTGCCGGCATCGACGAACACTTCCGTCTGCCCGCTCTTGGCAGGGTCCTTGACGTGATACGAGTAGACGAGGCAGCCATCCTCCGTCTCGATGCCGCCCTTGACGATCTTGGCGCCGGCACCAGCGGTGCCAAGAGCGATCTTCTTGGCCTCGGCTTGCTTCACCTTAGCGGTCTTGAGCAGTTCTTTCTTCGGCGTCGTCTTCGACGCCTTCATGCTGCAGTCGTTGAACGCCGAAGAGGCCGGGGGTGCAGCGTGGAGCGCAAAAGGAACCGCCAAAGCGGTCAATAGCATCAAACGTTTCATCGGTATCACCCTAGTTTTGAATGGTTATGCAGAATTCTCCATTTTCCGGGGTGCATGGTCCGTTAGTTGGCACACATAGCGGATAGAAGGATCAATCACGGGATGCCCGTTTCGGGGCGACCCGACCCTATGGCGCTCCGCGCGAATTCATGCCTATAGTGCGCAGACATGGCCGTGTTACGCATCGCCAGGATGGGCAATCCGGTGCTCGCGCAGGTCGCGGCTCCGGTGGTGGATCCGCGCGCGCCCGAAATCCGGCATCTCGCATCGGACATGATCGATACGCTCGAGGACATCGGCGCCAGCGGCCTCGCCGCGCCGCAGGTGTTCGTCAGCAAGCGCGTGGTGGTCTACCGCATGATCGCTGCGCGAATTCCGAAAGGCTCGGGCATCGAGCCGCGCCCATGGACGGTGATGGTGAATCCGGTAATCACGCCGAAGACCCCGGACAAGACCCCGGTATGGGAACGATGCCTATCCATTCCCGGACTGCACGGCAAAGTTCCGCGTTATCCGCGCATCTCGATCACCTACCACACGGTCGACGGTGAAACGGTGTCCCACGACGCCCATAGTTCGTGGGCAGCGCTGCTGCAACACGAATGCGATCATCTTGATGGGATCGTCTATCCGATGCGGATGACGGACCTCGGACTGCTTGCGTACAACGAGGAACCGGGTCAGCTTGCCCGCGAAGTGGCGGCCGACCCGGGCAGCATCGATCCGTTGTTCGTGGACCTCGTGGCACGCTGGCCCGGACGCAGCCGCTGGTTCCCCGAGGCATGAACCGGCGCACCTTCCTGCTCGCATCCTCCTTTCTGCCGGCATTCGGCTGCGCAACCGGCCGCAGCGGGGAACTGCAGGAGCTCGAGCGACTGCGCGCCTCGTCACACCGCGGCGAGCCCAACCGGGTGCGCGACCCCTACCGGCATCCGATCGAGGTGATTACGTTCTTCGGCATCCGGCCGGACAGCACGGTCGTTGAAATCCTGCCGGGGAGTGCCGGGTACTACATGGAGATCCTCGCGCCGTTCGTCAGGGAGCGGGGGCTTTACATTGCGGCCGGTCGCGACGAGCGTGCGCCGCCGCAATACCTCGCGGATCATCAGAAGCTGCTCGACCGGATCCGCGCCGAGCCGGCGCTTTACGGCAGCGTGCAGGTAACCAAGTTCAATGCCGGCCTGCACGACGTAGCTCCGCCGGGGAGCGCCGATTTCGTGATCACGTTCCGCAACCTGCACAACTGGATCGAGCGCGGCGAGGTCGAAGGTGCCTTGCGCGCCTTCCATCGCGCCCTCAAGCCCGGCGGCGTGCTCGGAGTCGTGGACCATCGCGGCCGCACCGACCGTGACCAGGAATCACAGATGAAGTCGGGCTACGTGCGCGAGGACTACGCCATTGCGCTGATCGAAAGACACGGCTTCCGGCTCGCCGGCAGGTCGGAGGTCAATGCCAATCCGCGCGACACCAAGGATCATCCCGAAGGAGTGTGGACGCTGCCGCCCACCTATCGGCTCAAGAGCCAGGATCGCGCGAAATACGAGGCGATCGGCGAAAGCGATCGGTTTACGCTGAAGTTCGTGCGGCGGTAGAGCAGCCGCCAGGTTGGTGCGCAGCCGGCTTTCAATAGCTATGCGTGGTAGCGCACATACGACATCTGGAACTGCGCCGTATAGTGCGAGGGTCTGTAAGTCTGGCCACTTGCATTCTCGGCCTGGCACCATCAGGTCGATTCTGGCTGGGGACAGGTTAGGTTCGATTCCTTGCTATTCGGTATCCACGCCGGCCCTCTTTTTCACATTTTCTTGAGGAGGAGCTGACATGGAATTTCCAGTCGATACGAAACCATTCTTGTGGGGCGCTGCAGGCGGCGCGTTCGCAATGACCGTTGCCGGATTTGCATGGGGCGGATGGGTCACAGGCGGCAGGGCCGATACGGACGCTACCCAAAGGGCGAACGCGGCGATCGTTGCTGCGCTTGCACCCGTCTGCGTCGAAAGGTTTCAGCGCGCCACGGACGTCTCGGCCAATCTGGCTGCGCTGAAGAAGATCGATTCATGGTCGCAGGGCGAGTTCGTGGAGAAGGGCGGCTGGGCGATGACACCCGGGTCGAAGCCGTACGATCAAGTCTCGGCGGTTGCCAAAGCGTGCGCGGTAATGCTCGCCACGTAAGCCTGGCCTGCAGGACGCGCCAGATAAAATGAGGGGCTGCGATTGCGCAGCCCCTTTTTTAATGCAGATCCATGAACGAAGCCCACGGCGAAAACAAATGGGGGGTGCGTCCTTTGAGCGGGCCGGTAAGGTATCCCGCATTCACAATCCAGCTGACGGACCTGAAGGAATCTGAGGGACCGGGCAATCTCTCGTCGACCGACTACCACCTGACGGTCTCGGATGGCGAGGTATCCATCGAGATCGAGACCACGAATCGACGCGGCCTCGATCGGTTCGAGTTCCGAGGGAAAACGTACGCCTATCAGATTTACGATGGCGATGACGGCTTCAGCTGCACCGTTTACCCTGACTGAGGTCTGCATACGTCACTCGTAAGCCGTGACGCGGTGTACTTTACGTCTGTACGGTTCCACTCTTTCGGAGACACCCAATGCCCGCCGACAACACAGCCATGTCTCTTCAACTCCGTTCGCTGGTGCGCAACGGCGAGCTCGAGCTTTCGCTGGTGAACGTCCCGATTGCGGAACCCGCGGCCGATGAAGTGCTGATACGCATCGAAGGCTCGCCCATCAACCCGTCTGACCTGGGGTTGTTGTTCGGCGCCGCCGACATGAGCGCAGCGAAGTTCTCCGGAACCGCGGCCCACCCCGTGGTCACCGCGCCCATCCCGGAAAAGCTGGTGAAAGCAATGGCCGGCCGGGTGGGCCAGTCGATGCCGGTCGGCAACGAAGGCGCCGGCGTAGTCGTGAAAGCGGGCGCATCGCCCGCGGCGCAGGCCCTGTTGGGGAAGACGGTCGCCGTCGTAGGCGGGGCGATGTATTCGCAGCATCGCTGCATCAAGGCCGCGCAGTGCCTGGTGCTGCCCGCGGGCACGACGCCTGCGGAAGGCGCATCGTGTTTCGTCAACCCGCTCACCTCCCTCGGCATGGTCGAGACGATGCGACGCGAGGGCCACAGCGCGCTTGTGCATACCGCAGCAGCGTCCAACCTGGGCCAGATGCTCAACAAGATCTGCATCCAGGACAAGATCGCGCTGGTGAACATCGTGCGCAAGCAGGAGCAGGAGGACATTCTGCGCGCCATTGGAGCGGCGCATGTGTGCAACGCGAGCTCGCCGACGTTCATGCAGCAGCTGACCGACGCGCTGGTCGCGACCGGTGCCACGATCGCGTTCGACGCCACGGGCGGTGGCAAGCTTGCCGGGCAAATCCTGAGCTGCATGGAAGCGGCGCTAGTCAGGACCGCCAAGGAATACAGCCGCTACGGGTCTTCGACGCACAAGCAGGTCTATATCTACGGGCGGCTCGACACCAGCCCAACCGAGCTCGCCGGCAATTTCGGCATGGCCTGGAGCGTAGGCGGGTGGCTGTTGACGCCGTTCCTGCAGAAGATCGGGCCCGCGGCGGCGCAGAAGCTGCGCGAGCGCGTCGCAGCTGAACTGAAGACGACTTTCGCCAGCCGCTACGCGAGGACCGTGTCCTTGGCCGAGGCGCTGCAGGCGGACGCGATCTCGGTCTACGGCAAGCGTTCCACCGGCGAGAAGTACCTCATCAATCCGAATAAGGGTGTGGTGTAGGCGCAACCCCCTTGCGCTTCCGACCGCTGGACTGCCGATAGCCACGCCACCGTGCTCTAAGAGAATCATTGCGCGGGACGCGGACGTGTCATTTTCACCGGATACCTTGAACGTCGCGAAGGTGAAGCGCAATTCGGCGTCGTTGAAAGACGACGACAAGTAAATCGCGATCACCTTCAGGTTACCGCTCGTCGCGGGGGTTTGTTCTCAAGGAATCACTCATGTCACGCTGGCTTCGCAAGTACACAGGATTTTTCAGACGCTATCTGGTCGCGGCCGCTGTAGCAGTCGGGACGTGCGCCGGCAACGCCTATGCAGCGACTTTCACGTTCGACAACGCCACGTTGAACCTGGACGAGCTTGCGTGGACATTCTCGCTCTCGACGAACGATTGGCCGACGGCCTTTGGGTCGAGCGCCTTTATCGGCTCCATGGTGGTCGACTTCAGCGGCAGCAGCTCCGGCGTCGCAGTCGTGGACGGCAGCGTCTCGGGCGGCGGCGTAACAGCGGTCAGCACCGCGGAAGGAAGCGGGCCTGGCGGACAATTCGATTTCCGCTTCAACTTCGGCAGCGGAGGATCCTCGGATCGGCTGACCGAGCTGGAGACCGTGAATTGGCAAGCCTCCGGCCTGCTTGGTGAGGTCACCAACGTCGCGCTGCACTTGCAGGGCCTGAACACCGACAACTTCCCCGGCGGCTCGCTGTGGCTGATGACCGGGAACACCCCGCCGATTCCAGAGCCGAGCACCTATGCGCTGTTCATCCTCGGGCTGATCGGTCTCGGTTTCATGATGCGCAAGCGGCTGAATAGCGCTTCACCGCTTGCCGGCTGGGCCTGAGCCGGCCCGCCTGCGAGGAACGAGCTGACGCCAGGAGGCCAGATCCTCCGGTTCCGGCCCTGCGGAATCGTTCCAGTTCCTCGCAGGTTGCGTCCTCCAGCAAGTCTTCCTCCGGCTCGACCGGGTCGTCAGGAAAATCCTCGTTTATCTTGTCTGGCCAGAATTCTTCCGCTGTAGCGCAAGGCGTTGAAGGGGGCTGGCGACCTCCACACGAAAAATCCAAAACGCTTCGCCCGCTGCGTGCGGCCTGCAACTCGCTAAACTAGCGGCGAATGCGTTGCGCCGATCTGTTCGGCGCGCAGAGGGGTCAATAACAATCAATGATGGAGTTTCTGTTCTCGCTTCCGCTGTGGGGGCTCGCCCTCGTCCTCAACGTCTGGCTGATGGGCTTCTCGCTGTTGAGCCTGTGGGCCTTGCGGCGCTGGGTCCTGCCGCGGCTGCACCTCAACACGGATGCCTCGCTTTTCTACGCCGCGGCAGTCATGCAGTCGGTCATGTTGCTTTACGGGCTGGTTGCCGCGCTGACTGCGGTCAGCGTGTGGACGAGACATTCGCAGGTATCGGACATCGCTTCCCGGGAGGCGACCGCGATCGCAAACCTGTGGCGGGACCTGGGCGGCTACCCGCAGGGTGAGCGCGACTCGATACGCGAGGCGCTGCGCGGCTACACGAGCTTCGTCATCCAGGAGGCCTGGCCCGAGCAGAAGCGCGGCCACGTTCCACGCGGAGGCGTGGAACTGGTGGACCGCCTGCAGGCGCAGCTCTTCGCGTTCGAGCCGAAATCAGAATCGCAAAAAATCCTCCATACCGAAACCCTGGGCGCCTACAACCGCTTGATCGAAGCGCGGCGCCTGCGGCTGGATGCGGTTACGAGCGGCCTGCCGGGCGTGATGTGGTTCGTCCTGCTGCCTGGGGCGATGGGCTGCCTGCTTTTCTCGCTGTTCTTCCCGATCGAGGAGCCGCAGTTCCAGGCCGTGCTCGTAGCCGGCCTGGCAGGCTTCGTCGCCATGGTGCTCTTCGTGATCGTAAGTCTCGACCGCCCGTTCCAGGGTGCAATGGCCATATCCGCGGATTCGTATCAGCTTGTCTACGATCAACTGATGAAGAAATGAAGCCGGGCAGGAAGAAGAGCGCTGCGAAGAACGGCAAATCCGCTTCGCAGATGATTGACGCGAGGATCCGGGAGCTGGGTGACTGGCGGGGCAAGCTGCTCGGACGGCTCCGCACCCTGGTCAGGAAAGCCGATCCTGAAGTCATCGAGGAGTGGAAGTGGAGTGTTCCGGTGTGGTCGCACGACGGCCTGATCTGCACAGGCGAGACTTACAAGAGCGTCGTCAAGATGACCTTCGCCAAGGGAGCGGGCCTGAAGGATCCTTCGCGCCTGTTCAACTCCAGCCTGGAGGGGAACACCCGGCGCGCCATCGACTTCCGCGAGGGCGAGAAGATAGACGAGGAAGCGCTGAAGGCTCTCGTTCGCGCGGCCGTGGCGCTGAACCAGTCCAAGGCGAAAAGCTAGCCAGGTTGTGCTTCAATCGTCCTCCTGGCCCGGGGTGGCCCTGCGCAACGCCATAACCTCGGCCTCCAGCTGCGCGATGCGGTCATGCAGTGGCTTCGCAACGGCTTCAATGTCCGCCAGCGCGAATCGCTGGGTGATGTGCTGCGGGCAGTTCCAGTCGAACGCTTCGACATCGATTACGGCAACGCGCTCGATGCGCGCGCGGTAATCAGCCAGGTTGACTGCGGATACCAGTTCCGGATCCGCCTTCTCGATCGACAGGAAGCGCAACCGTCCGAGGAGCTTCAAGCGCCGTTGGTTCGGGTAGTCCATGACGATCAACGAGACCCGGTCGTCACCGGCTGCGTTCCCTACGGATACAAACTGGCGGTTTCCCCCGAAATCCGCGAACGCGATTCGTGCGGGCGAGACGACTCTTAGAAATCCGCGCGGGCCACCGCGATGCTGGACATAGGGCCATCCCGTTTCGCTGACCGTGGCGATGTAGAAGCTGTCTGCGTTGGCCAGGTATTCCTGTTCGCGCGGGCCCAGTCCTTCGCCGGGTTCGGCCTTGCTCTGCATGCGCGCATAGGCTGCACGGGAGCCATGCCGCTGCTGGAGCGCCTGTACGGCAGGGGTGAACGCAAGCTCGGCAAAGGTTTTCATGGGGACCTCATTTCCTGGCAGCTGAAGCGATGAAGTGATGCGGCCCGTCAGGTCGCATGATGATTGATGCGTACCAGTGAATAAATATCGAGTTTGGAACTTGATTAGTGTGAAAAATGCATAAATACTCCGCGCATGGACAGACTGCGGGCCATGGAAATCTTCGTGCAGATCGTGGAGTCGGGCAGCCTCACGGCTGCAGCTGAGGCGCTCGAAGTCTCCGCGCCCTCGGTTGTCCGGACACTGGCTGCGCTCGAGCGCTCCGTGGGCGTGCGGCTGTTGAATCGCACCACGCGACGCTCCTCGCTTTCCGACGAGGGGCGCGAGTACTACGAGCGCTGCCGGCGCGTGTTGTCCGATGTTGCGGCCGCGGACGCAGCGCTTTCCGCGCGAAAGTCGGAGCCCACGGGGCGCCTGCGCTTGACTGCTCCGGTCATGTTCGGCCGGATGCACCTCGCGCCGATCGTCACGGATTTCGTCGCGAAGTACCCGGGTGTAGAGGTCGAGCTCCTGTTGCTCGACCGGATCGTGGACCTCGTCGAAGAGGGGATCGACGCTGCGATTCGCATCTCCAACCTGCCCGAGTCATCGCTGGTGGCGGTGCGGGTTGGCGAAACACGCCGGGTCCTGTGCGCTTCTCCCGCGTACCTGAAGCGTGCCGGGACGCCGCAGGTGCCTGCCGACCTTGCCAATCACAAATGCATCCTCTTTAGCGGGCTGGCAAGCAACACCGAATGGTTGTCTGGTGGGAAGCGATCGGCACGGGTTACCGTCCGTCCTGTGCTCCGCACCAACCAGTTCGACGTCGCGCTCGACGCAGTCCTGCGCGGGCTTGGCTATGGGCAGTTTCTGTCCTACCAGGTCGAAGGACTGATTGCGGGTCAGAAACTCAAGCGAATTCTCGCGGGCTCCGAGCCGCCGCCGCTACCGATCCAGATTGTCTACCCGCACGCGCGGCTGCTGTCGCCGAATGTCCGGACTTTCGTGGATATCGCGGTCGCCCGCCTCAGAGCGCGGCGTCCGGCAGCCGCCTAGTGGGCTTATGCGGGGCGTAGTCTCCAACTCTTCGGGAGACTGCGCGCGAGCCAGCGAAAATTGCGGCAGCATTACGCTTTCCGAGCCCAGGAGTCCTCGAATGACCAGCCCGATCCAGGTTTTGCTCTGGGCCGACTCAACGGCCGCCTATCTCGATGCGATCCACGCTGCAGGTCTGGCGGAGCGCGTCGCGATCGACACGTTGCCTCGCAAGGAAAAGCCGTCCGCGGAGCAGATGGCGAGGACCGAGGTACTGATGGCGCACGTCGTACCGCCAAAGATGCTGCCGGCGATGCCCAAGCTCCGCTGGGCGCAGTCGATGACCGCGGGCGTCGAGGGCTGGCTGGCGCTGCCGGATCTTCCGCGGGATCTTGCGCTTACGTGCGCCCGCGGCACGCACCAGGAGTCCATGCCGGAGAACATCATCGGTGCGCTGTTCTACGTTGCGAAGCCGTACGCGACGGCTGCGGAGAACCAGAAGCGCGGCAAGTGGGTGCATAGCGTCGCGCAGCCGCTGACCGGCAAGACGCTGGGCATCCTCGGGCTCGGTGCGATCGGCCGGGACGTGGCCCGCATCGCTTCCGGCCTGGGCCTGCGCGTGATCGGCACTCGTCGCCGTCCGGAACCGCTGCCGCACGTCGCACAGGTTTTTCCTCCCGACCTGACGCCGCGAGTCCTTTCCGATTCGGATTTCGTCCTGCTGTTGCTGCCGGCGACGCCGGCGACAGACAATTTCATCAATGCCGAGCGGCTGGCGATGATGAAACCGAGCGCGTGGCTGCTCAATTTCGGTCGCGGTCACGTCATCCAGGACGACGACCTGATCGCCGCAGTATCGGCAAGGAAGATTGCGGGCGCGGTGCTCGATGTGTTCCGGCAGGAACCGTTACCTGCGGAGCACCGGTTCTGGAGCACGGAGGGCATCCTCGTCCTGCCCCATATCGGCGGCCCTCATCCGCAGCGCGATCGGTTCGTCGCGCGCCTATTCGCGGAAAATCTCGGCCGCTTCCTCGACGGCAAGCCGCTCAAGGAACTGGTGGATCGCAACGCCGGATACTGATCGCCTGCATCGTCGAGCGCACCCGCGGCTGCCGCGCTAGAAAGTCGTGCACTGATAGAAGCCGCGATGGCCGAAGCAGCTCGTCGTGGTCGGGTAGCGCGTGTAGGCCGCATCCCGGGCGCTCAGGCGCAGGATGCAATTGCGCCAATCATCCGTGCCGTTTGCAAATCCCAGCCGTTCGCAGCCAGGGCCGTACACGACGATCATCTCTTCGACTTCGCGCTGTACTTGCGCGGCACGCTCGGCCGGCGTCGCGCAGCCGGCGAGGAGAAGGGCGGTTGCCAGGCACAGGAGCGTTCGCATCGATTACCCGCAATGCGTTCCCTATTTGAGAACGGGGCGGGAAAACGGTTCCCCTGGGCGGCTCGGCCGGCGGCTAGGACAGCCAGGCCTTGAGCGCGTCCACGTCCGGGGGCTTCGTGATATAGCCGTCGAACCCGGCGGCCGTCGCCTGCGCGGTTTCCTCGGGGCCCGTATAGCCGGATACGGCGACCAGGCGGATGTCCGTGAGCACCGAGCGCAGCTTGCGCGCGACTTCGTATCCGGTCATCCCGGGAAGCCCGATATCGCAAAGCACGACATCAGGCCGAACCCTTTGCGCCTTCTCGATTGCGCTCGGGCCATCGTAGGCCACCAGGGTCGAATGGCCGAATGACTCCACCAGGAGCGCCAGCGACTCGGCCGCATCGCGATTGTCGTCGACGACGAGCACGCTCCGGTTCGGCGTCTTCCGATCGGGCGCGTTTGCCGGCGCGTCGGGTTGCGCTTTCCCTGTGGCCGGGGCGAGCGGCAGGCGCACGGTGAAAGTCGCGCCGCGCTGCGGAGCGTTGCTTTCTCCGTGCACCGTTCCCTTGTGCAGTTCGGCGATTCGCTTGACCAGCGCAAGCCCGAGCCCCAGGCCGCGCTCAAGGCGGGCGCTGACCGTGCCCTGCACGAACGGCTCGAACAGGCGGGGCAGGATCGAGGGGTCGATCCCCGCTCCGGTGTCGCGCACCTGGATCTCGGCGCATTCACCGGCAGCGCGCAGCAGCAGGGTCACCTGTCCGCCTCCCGGCGTAAACTTCAGCGCGTTCTGCAGAAGATTGCCGATCAACTGCGCAATGCGCGTCGGATCGACGGCCGCCCAGACCGGTGCGGGATGCACTTCGAGCAGCAGCCGGACGCCGTGTTCCTGGAACATCGCATCGTGATCGTCCGCGGCGCGCCGGACGCACTCCGCGAGGTCGGCGCGCTCGCGCCGAACCACGATCTTCCCGCGCGCAATCTGGGTCACGTCGAGCAGGTCGTCGACGAGGCGCGAAAGATAGCCGGCCTGCCGCTCGATCACCTGCCGTGCGCGATCCAGATGCCGGCGCGGGACGTCGTCGTGCCGCAGGAAGTAGCTGGAGGCCGAGATCGCGGCGAGCGGATTGCGCAGCTCGTGCGACAGCATCGCGAGGAATTCATTCTTGTTGCGGTCGGCGCTCTCCAGCGCCGCGGTGCGCTCCGCAACGCGGCGTTCCAGCTGCTCGTTCGAGGTGCGCAGCGTCTGCTGCGTGGCGAGCAAATCCGCATTCGCGGCCTCGAGGTGGCGTCGCGCCGCAGTCAACTCTTGTACAAGGTCGCGATTCTCGAAACGAAGCGCGAGCGACTGCAGGATCGAATCATGCACGCGCTTGCCGCTCGCGAGCATGACGAGCAGGAAGAGCGCTCCCATGCCGCCCATTGCATAGTGCATGTAGTCGCCCGACCACAGGAAACGGACGATGGCCGGCAATAACGCGCACACGGCGAACACCGCGTAGACGTGATACACCGCAGCCAGCAGAGACAGCGCGCCCGCAACCATGCCCCCGAGCACGAACGCAAGAAAGACCTGGTGCACCACGGAGTCGGGCGGATACAGCAGCCACGCAGCGGAGCCCCAGACGATCCCGGCGGCGATCACACCGCCGCGAAAGCGCGCGAGCCAGCGCGCCGTTTCGCCGGCAGATGCAGAAGCGCGCTTGAAAAGAGCACCGACCGCGAACCGCGCCAGCGTGACGAGCGCGAGGCTGGCGAGCCAGAAGATCACAACGGCCGCTTCGATGACGATGGCCTGTACGGCAGCCAGCACGACCCCATTCACCAGCGCAACGGTCTGCGACAGCGGCAAGCCGGCGTACAGCAACCGAACCTGCTCCACCAGGACCAGATGCGGCACCGGTCGTGGATCGGCAGGGCTTTCGGCAATCCTTGGACTGAAGTCGTCCATCCGAAAGAACAGCGTCCCCTAACTGCGCGCACCATGCAAGGCCTTCCCGATTTTCCGGACCGTGTAACCAAACAACGACAGCGGCGGTAGGGGGGATGCCCTTTCCATTGCGACCGGACGTCGGTAAGGTGGGCCAGGCGTGACGGATTCGCTCAAGTTTTGCGCGCACTACTCGCGGCCGGAGATCGAGCTTCTGCGCCCGCCGGCGCGGGCTGCGCTCGTTTCGATCCGGGATCCGGGGTCGCGCCGCCCTGCTTACGAGATCGACCAGTGGCCCGACCTGCTCGAGCTTGAGTTCCACGACATCACCAGCGAGGAGCCGCGCGACGAGGCTTGGTGGCAATCATGGGCGAAGCAGGGCTACCTCGTGCCCTGCAGGGAAAATGCGCTCAGCATCTGCCAGTTCGTGCGCCAGCACTGGGACCGGTCGATCATCGTTCATTGCGAAATGGGCCTGAGCCGGAGCGCCGCCGTCTGCGAGGTTCTCGTCGGGCTCGGGTGGGCCTACCAATCGACGAGGTCCGAAGGACGCAGGCTCGCGAACCGCCGCCTGGTTCACCTGCTGCAGCGGGAATTCGCGTCGTCGAAGTGAGGGGCGATCTTCAGTGTGCGGTCCGCTGCCTTCGGGCGTTCAGGAACGCACGTGCCCGGTCGATCATGCCGGCAACTCCGGTTGGATTGAAGCAAAGAAAGA